>Ga0213835_100053_pt1 | contig 171023 bp, 156 predicted proteins | sample SWPATP01_FD_160576 | JGI IMG/M metagenome (GOLD analysis project Ga0213835, IMG submission 160576) | Coastal seawater microbial communities from Marineland, Florida, United States - SWPA TP0 #1 | ecosystem: Environmental > Aquatic > Marine > Coastal | place: USA: Florida | collected 2016-08-05
CGCGAATGGCATCAGGGCCAGCGGCCATGCAAAGCCGCGCATACAGGCCGGACACATGGGCGCCACGACCAGCCAGCGCGGTGCAAAAACACCCTTGCCAACGGAGAGCCGTCCACACAGGGGTCGAAAGCTGACGGGCAGCTTTTTTCAGCAAATATAGCAAAGCGGACATAGTGTGGCGCAGCTCTCAGGCCGCCTGATCCGGCGTAACCGGCCTTGCCGAAAGCTCACGCCTCAAGAGCTTGCCAATCGGATCGCGCGGGAGCTGATCCACGAATTCGATGTAGCGTGGGCGTTTATATCCGGCGATTTGCCCTTTGAAGCGCTGCGTTATCTCCTCGCGGGTCAATTCTTGGCCGGGTTTGAGCACCACAAAGGCTTTCACCGCCTCGCCCCATTGTTTGTCTGGCACGCCGCAGCATCCCGCGTCGGCAACCTCGGGCATGGCGGCAAACACCGCGTCCACTTCGGCGGGGTACACATTCTCGCCGCCGGTTTTGATAAGCTCCTTGGCTCGGCCCAATAGGTATCCGCGCCCGCGTTCATCCATTGTGCCCAGATCGCCGGTGCGCAGCCAGCCGTGGCCCAGCGCCGCCTCGGTGGCCTCAGCGTTGCGCCAATAGCCGAGCATCACTGAGGCGCCGCGCAGGCAAATCTCGCCTTCTTCGCCCGGAGGCAGTTCGTTTCCTTCAGGATCAAGGATCGCCATCTCAAGATGCGGCAGCGTCCATCCGATGGAGCGCGGGGCCTCCAGCATATCGGGATAATTGATGAAGGTCGCAAAGCCGCAGATTTCGGTCTGGCCATAACCGCCGATGACGCGGGTGTCCCAGTCCTTTTCAATAAATTCATACATTTGCGGGCGGCCCATGCCAGCGCCGCCGGTATAATTGGTGAGCGGCATCACGCCATCGCGCACCGGGTTCATCGCCACCCACGGAAAGCAGATCGTGGGAAAGGCGCTGGTGGTGGTGCAAGCCTCGCGGTGGACAAGGTCAAGCACGGCGGCATTATCATCATCGCGCCCTGCAAAGACGCTGCATCCCCCGCAGGCGAGCATGGCGGCGACCTGCTGCATCCCCACCACATGGAATAGCGGGTTTATCGAAAGCAGCCGCTCGGCAGCGGTAAAGCCGCGATGCATCGCAAAACTGAGGCCCGAGGTCGCCACCGCATGGCCCGATTGCAGACAGCCTTTGGGACGGCCCGTCGTGCCGCTGGTGTACATCATGTAAAGCGGCCGCCCGGGCTCCAGCGTGAGGCGGGGCAAAGGCGGCTGCGTGCTGGTCACGATGCTTTCAAAGCTGCCCTGCGGGTCATGCCGTTCGTCCACCACGATCACATCGCCCGCCTCGGCCTGTGTCAGAAGCGCGGCAAATCGGGGGTTTGCGAAAGTTATTGCGGGCTCGGCATTGCCGGCAATCCACGCCAGTTCAGCAGGTGCGAGCCGCCAGTTCAGCAGCACGGCAATCGCCCCAATCCGGCTGCAGGCCAGCAAAACAGTGAGGAATGGTGTCCCATCGGTTAGCAGAATGGCAACCCGGTCTCCCGGCGCAATGCCGCGCGCCAGCAGCCAGCTGGCAAGCTTGTCGACCCTTGTCGCAAGCTCAACCCATGTCAGACGCTGTGAGCCATCAACCGCCGCCTCTTGCGAGGCATAGCGCGTGGCATTGGCCCACAGCAGCGTGCTGAGCGAAAAATCATGCGCTTTCATGGTGCTGAACCTAGCGCGCATCCGATATTCAGGCCATCAGCGATTTTGGGGATTGGGCCGCTCAGGTCCGTCGCAATCATGCCCGCATCGCCCGCATATCCGGTTGGGCCAGAACACCACCAGAGCCCCGCGAAAGAACAGGTTCTTGCCGCAGTTCGGGCAGTTATGCGTAAGCATTCGTGCATTGGCGAAGATTAGCGCGATAATGGCTGCGGCAAAGACGAGATTGGAATGACCAACGAACATCTCGGCCACCGCCACAGACAGGATGGTAAGCGCCAGCACGGCCAGCATCCAGCGCGCATGGCGCGCAGCGCGGGCATAGGGTGTCACGGCAGGCGGGCGACGAGCGATCGCGCAAACTCGGTCAGGGTGTCATCACGGGCGCCCATCACGACGATCCGGTCTGCAGGCTTGGCTATTTCAGCAATGCGCGTTGCACATGCCTCGCGCGAGGGGATATGCTCGGCGCTTCCGCCTGCAGCCTTGATCAATTCGACAATCCGTGCCGAACCGACACTGCGATCCACCGTGCCGCCGAAATAGACCGGATCGCACAGGATGGATATGTCCTCGGGCCCGAGTTCACGTGCGAAGGTGCGGGCCAATTCCTCGCCCATCTGGCGTAAAGGGCCATAGCCATGCGGCTGGAAGAAAGCGATCACGCGCCCCGGCGTGGCCTTCAATGTGCGCAAGGTCGCGGCGCATTTTTCCGGGTTGTGGCCGAAATCATCAATCACTGTGATGCCGCCCGTCGAAGTGCCGATGACATCAAAGCGCCGCGCGAGGCCCGCAAAGGAGCGCAAGGCATAGACCGAATAATTGATCGGTATGCCTGCCGCGCTTGAACAGGCGATCGCCGCCAGCGCATTGGACAGATTATGCCGTCCTGGCATGGGCAGGATCAGGGGAAACACCTCGCGGGCGCGGTTGTCGATCACCGCGGCTCGGATGCCGAGCGGGCTTTCATCAATCGATTCAGGATCAACCGTGATGTCGGCCTTGCCATTGCGCACCGCAAAGCTGACCACACGGCCCGCCCGCCCGGTCAGATAGCCCGCCTCGCTGCTGTCGAGATTAATCACTGCCGTGCCTGCCTTGGCCACGAAATTGCCGAACAACACGCGCAGTTCCTCGATGCTCTTGTGGTCGAGGCTGACATTGAGCAGCACCGCAATGCTTGGCTGATAAAGCGCTATGGAGCCATCGCTTTCGTCAACCTCGCTGACGAACAGATCAGACCGCCCCACTGCGGCGCTGGCAAAGGGATTGGCCGCGCTGACAAAATTCTTCATGACCGCGCCGTTCATCACAGTGGGATCAAGGCCATATTCATGCAGGATCCACGCAATCATGCCGGTGGTGGTTGACTTGCCCGAAGTGCCGCCGATGGCAATGGCATTGCCTGCTGCATTGAAAAGGCTGGCGAGCAGTTCTGCCCGGCTCATCCGCAGGCAGCCAAGCTCGGCAGCGCGCGCGACTTCGGGCACAGTGTTTTCAATGGCGGCAGAGGCGATCAGAATTTGTTCTGCCGAGGTTATGCCGCTGCCATCTTGCGGAAACAGGGCAAAGCCGTTTTCCTCAAGCCAGGCGAATTTTTCCGGAGTGCGTCCTTGATCGCGTGAACGATCCGAGCCTGCGACCGGATGGCCGAGCCCGGCAGCGATCTGAGCGAGCGGGAGCATCCCTGATCCCCCGATCCCGCAGAAGAAGAGTGGCCGCCCGGAGAGTTGGCTGGCCGAGAGGATTTGACCCATAGGCTTTACTCGTATTGGCTTGCGCCAAACCTGACAAGCGCCCTAGGCTGACCAAATGACTAATATTGCCATTTGTGCACCGGCAACCCCGATCACCCGTGAGCAGGCCGCAGCGCTGGAGGCGCTGGTGGCGGCCGAGTTTCCGGCGCATCGCGTGACATTTCACGAACAATGTTTTGCGCAAGCAGGCCATTTTGCAGGCGATGATCTGGTGCGGCTGTCTGCGCTGCTTGATTGCGCCAATGATCCTGCCGTTGATGCCGTGTGGTTTGCCAAGGGCGGTTATGGCTCAAACCGCATCGCCGAGGCTGCGGTCGCGCAAATGAATACCCACGCGCGCGCCAAAAGCTATGTCGGCTTTTCTGATTGCGGCTATCTGCTCGCCGCGCTTTATCGCAATGGGATCGGACAAAGCGTGCACGGCTCGATGCCGGTGAGCGCACGCAGCGAAGGCGGGCGCGAGGCGCTGCGCCGGGTGCTGCGTTGGTTTGAAGGCAACACCAGCGGAGTGGAGCCCAGCCTTGATGGGGCGACTCCGGCCGCGGCTTTCAATCTTATCACGCTGGCGATGATATCAGGCACGCCCTTGATGCCCGATTTGTCCGGCCATGTGCTGATGGTCGAGGAAGTTTCCGAGCATCTTTATGCGATTGATCGGCTGTTCTTCCACCTTTCTGGCGTGCTGCCGCGATTGAAGGGGCTAAGGCTGGGTAGCGTTACCAACATCCCCGAAAACTATGTGGAATTTGGCCAGAACGAGGAAGAAATCGCGCAATATTGGTGCGCGCGCGCCGGTATTCCTTATCTTGGCCGGGCGGAAATCGGCCATACGTCTGCCAACAAGGTTGTGCCCTTCGGACTTGCCAGCCCGCCCCAGCATCACTAGCCGCCTGCGCCGAAAGAACGACAAGAAGGGTCAATTATGCGCGCTTTCGTATTTCCGGGCCAAGGCAGCCAGAAGGTTGGCATGGGTGTAGAGCTTGCCGCAGCAAGTCAGGCCGCACGCGACGTCTTTGGCGAAGTCGATGAGGCGCTTTTGCAGCACCTCTCCAAGCTGATGGCCGAGGGGCCAGAAGAGGAATTGCTCAAAACCGCCAATGGTCAGCCTGCGATCATGGCCAATGCGATGGCGACGTTGCGGGTGCTGGAGCATGATTTCGGAGTGAGACTGGCTGAACATGGCGCCTGCGTTGCGGGTCATTCGCTGGGCGAATACACCGCGCTGTGTGCAGTGGGCGCTTTCGGACTGGCGGATACGGCCCGGCTGCTGCGCCTGCGCGGAAAAGCGATGCAGGAAGCCGTTCCCATCGGCAAGGGTGCGATGGCGGCTCTGCTCGGCGCGGATATGGAGAAGGCGGCGGCGCTTGCTGCTGCTGCCGCGCAAGGCGAAGTCTGCGAGGTCGCCAATGATAATGACCCTTCACAAGTCGTTATTTCCGGCCATCGCGGCGCGATTGAGCGGGCCGCAGAACTGGCCAAGGAACATGGCATCAAGCGTGCGGTGATCCTGCCGGTTTCCGCTCCGTTTCATTGTTCGCTGATGGGGCCTGCTGCCGATGCCATGGCCGAAGCGCTGGAAGTGACAGCGCCCGTCGCCATGACCTTGCCGGTCTATGCCAATGTGACAGCAGCGCGCGTTAGCGATCCCGACGAAGAACGCGCGTTGCTGGTGGAACAGGTGACAGGCCAGGTGCGCTGGCGCGAAAGCGTGCTCCAGATGCACAGCGATGGGATGCAGCAATTTGTTGAACTGGGCGCGAAGGTGTTGTCCCCAATGGTGGGGCGCACAGTGAAAGAGGCCGAGAGCATCAGCCTTGTGACTATGTCTGATCTTGAGGCTTTCGCCAAAAGCATTGGCTGATGCCAGCGCGCTAAGATGTTGACGCATCACGCGCTGGAAATGCCGGGGCGCCGCTCAGGCTTAACCAATACCCTGTGAGCCAAGCTCATCGGGTATTGGGAGACCCCCCGTTCATCTGGCGCACATTTGCCCGCACCTAGTCCTTGCTCTCATGTCAAAGGCGCAAGGGGAGGGCGCGATGATGCGGATGCGGGGTGTGGTGGCAGGCGCGGTGTGTCTGCTGGGTTTGGCGGGGCCTTTGGTGGAACCGGCCAAGGCGCAATCGACGATGCGGGCCTTTTCCAGCGAGGCTGAACTCAAGGCATTTCTCAAACGCGCCCATCGCGCTGAACAGCGCGTCTATGCCGCCGTGCCGCCGCCGCCGCCACCGCCGCCGCCTGTCGCAATGGCCGCGCCGGCCATGGAAAGCGCGTCCGCATCGCGCAGCCCGGATGCGCCTTCGATCACCAACAACCAGACCCAAGGCGTTGACGAAGGCGGCATTGTCAAAACCCACGGCAGCCATCTGGTAGTCCTGCGCCGGGGCCGCTTGTTCACCATCGATACGGCGAACGCTGGCATGAAGCCCGTCGATACCATTGATGCCTTCCCGCCTGCTGACAGCGGAGGGCGCGGGGCGTGGTATGATGAAATGCTCGTCACCGGCGATCTGGTGGTGGTGATCGGGTTCAACTATGCCCGCGCGGGAACCGAGATCAACCGCTTCCGCATTTCCGATGCTGGCAATCTGACCTACATCGACACGCATCACCTGCGCTCGAATGACTATTATTCAAGCCGCAATTACGCCTCACGCCTGATCGGCACGCGGTTGGTGGTGTATACCCCGCATGATGTCTATCCGGGCGAGGAGGATTATGCTGGCAGCCTGCCGGCCCTGCGCCGTTGGAGCGAGAAGGGGCCTCGCGCAGGCTTTGAAATCCTCGCCAATCCGCGCCGGATCTATGTCGCCGAAATGCTGCGCCGGGCCAAGCGGCCCAATATCGAGGCGATCCATGCGGTGACATCCTGCGATCTGGCACCAGTGCGGCTGTCCTGCAATTCGACCGCAGTGCTGGGTTCGCAATCGCGCAATTTCTATGTCTCGGGCGATGCTGTTTATGTCTGGACGGGCGAGATTTTCCAGACGCGCTGGGACAAGGATGATGACTTGCGCGCCATGGCCTATCGCATCCCCTTGGATGGCAAGGCCCCGCAAGCCGTCGGCGTGGTGGGCGCGCCGACCGATCAATTCAGTTTTCTCGAAAGCGATGGCGTGCTCAATGTGCTGGTGCGCGCCGATGGCGGGGGCGAGGCGATGTGGCAGGCCGAAGTGAGGCAAGGCGAGCTCGCGCTGCTGCGCCTTCCACTGGCGCGCTTTGGCGATGGCTCGCGCATGGCGGCCAAATCGCTCTATCAACCGCTGCCGGGCGGTAATGATTTCTACAATCTGCAAAACCGCTTTGTCGGCCAGCACCTCGTCTATTCGGGCGATGTGGTCAGCCGCTATGATCACCGGGTGGGCCGCGCTTTGCCCAAGCCCCCGCCTAAGCTGCGCGTTGTCGGCCTTAAGGATCGGCGTCTCACTGAACTGGATGCGGCGCTTGATGTGACACGCATCGATCAGATGGGCCGCGATGCCATTGCCATCGGGCAAAGCGATGATCGCGCGCTGGTGTTCCAGCCCTTGGCGCTGGATGGAACGCCGCGCTTGCTCGATGCCTATGCGCTGCCGGGGACGAGCGAGGGCGAAAACCGCTCCCACGCCTATTTCTACCGTGCCGATCCCGGCAGCGATGGGGCCAGCGGCACGGTCGGCCTACCGGTGGCGCGGCGGATCAATCACCCTAGTGCTCGGTTTCTGGGGGCCGGAAGCGGGATTTTCTTCCTGCGCCGTGATGATCGCGCGCTGTCGCCTGCGGGCGAGCTTAACGCCGACGCGACGCGCGCGGTTGCGGATAACTGCCTTGCATCCTGTGTCGATTGGTATGGCAATGCCCGCCCGATCTTCTATGGCGACAGGATATTCGCACTCATGGGCTATGAACTGGTTGAGGGGCGGCTTGATGGCGGCACAATCACCGAATTGGCCCGCGTCGATTTTACGCCCGCCGCCAGCCCGGCCCGGTAAGAGAGGACACAGACTATGTTTCAACTGGCTGGCATGAACGCGCTGGTAACCGGCGCATCGGGCGGGATTGGTTCTGCGATTGCCGAAGCGCTGGCGCGGCAGGGCGCGCGGGTTGCCCTGTCGGGTTCCAACGGGGCAAAGCTGCGCAGCTTTCGCGAACAATTGATCGAGGATGTCGGCGGCGAGCATGTCGAGATTACCTGCAACCTGTCGGACAAGGTGCAGGTCGAAGAATTGATCCCGGCAACGCTCGATACGCTGGGCAGCATCGATATCCTTGTGAACAATGCCGGCATCACCCGCGATAATCTGGGTATGCGGATGAAAGACGATGAATGGGACGAGGTGATCGCGATCAACCTCGAATCCGCCTTTCGCCTGATGCGCGCCGCTGCCAAGCCGATGATGAAGGCGCGCTTTGGCCGCATCGTCAACATCACATCCGTAGTGGGCGCGACCGGCAATCCGGGCCAGATGAATTACTGCGCAGCGAAAGCTGGCCTCACCGGCATGACGAAAAGCTATGCTCAGGAAGTCGCCAGCCGCGGGATCACGGCCAATTGCGTCGCGCCCGGGTTCATCCGCACCGCGATGACTTCGGCGCTCGATGAAAAGCAGAAAGCCGCGATCAATGGCCGCATCCCGATGGGCCGGATGGGCGAGGGCGCGGAAATCGGCGCAGCAGTTGCCTTCCTCGCCAGCCGCGAGGCCGCCTACATCACGGGCGAAACGCTGCATGTGAACGGCGGCATGGCGATGCTGGGCTAGGGGCGGGAGGCGCAAGGTAAGGCATGGTGATGCGGATAAGTCTTTGGGCGCTGAGCGCGGCATTGGGCTTGACGCTGGCTGCGCCGCTCCATGCCATGACCGAGGAAGAGGGACGCTGTCTGGACGACTCAGCGCCTTTTGCCTTGCATGATCGCTTCGCCGATGAATTTCTTGCGAACATGATGGTCGCAGAAGACGATCAGGCCAGTGAGGCGCTGGCCGAGATGTTTCCCTATGCCAACCAATGCGCCAGCAGCGCTGAGTTGGCGGATCCGTTTCAGGAAATCTACATCGAATACCTGTTCTTCCGCAGCCTGGCTGGCGGGATGTTCGCCCGACTATCCGAAGCCGGCTTTCCGGTGGCCATGATCGAAGACGCCTTCCAGCGGATTGTCACCGAACTTGGGGGCGAGGAGGTATTCACTGAAGCAGGCGACATCACCGATGACGCGCTGGCATCCGTGCTCATGCGCTTGGTTGAAATGCAGGCCCCCCTGCGCAGCCCTGAGATCATCGAGCAGGCCACCGCCTTCACAGTCGCCTATGCCAAGGTGCTCACTCTGCAATTGATACTGGATGCGCCCTAAAGGCGCCTTGCGCACCTGATGGAGGCTTGGCAGCCCTCCTTATCCCCAACCGCGTGTTGCGCTGCTTTCACCGAAGCTTGCCCGGCTGTTCATCTGCGCTAAGGTTTGGGCGGACTTTCTTGCGCTTGGGAGCGATTCCTTCGCTCCTTTGCCATATAGGGAAACGATAGGCGAAAGCTATGAAGGCTACGATTGAACGCGCCACGCTGCTGCGGTGTCTCTCCCACGTGCAATCGGTGGTGGAACGCCGCAACACGATTCCCATTCTTTCCAACGTCCTCATCGATGCCAGCGACGGCGGCAGCGTGCGGGTGATGGCAACCGATCTCGATCTGCAAGTTGTAGAAACCATGAGCGCGGCCTCGGTTGAACAGCCTGGCGCAATCACGGTGTCTGCTCACCTGCTGTTCGACATTGCCCGCAAGCTTCCCGAAGGCAGTCAGGTGAGCCTGACGACGCAGGAAAACCGGCTTGAGGTGAAGGCAGGCCGCGCCAATTTCAAACTCCCGACACTGCCGCGCGATGATTTTCCGATCATCGTCGAGGGCGATCTTCCGACGAGTTTCGAATTGCCCGCGCGCCAATTGGCCGAGATGATTGACCGCACCCGCTTTGCGATCTCTACCGAAGAAACGCGTTATTATCTCAACGGCATTTTCCTGCACGTCACAGACGAGGACGAACCGCTTTTGAAGGCAGCGGCCACTGATGGCCACCGCCTTGCGCGCTTCACGCTGCCGCGTCCCGAAGGCGCCGCCGGAATGCCCGATGTGATCGTGCCGAGAAAAGCCGTGGGCGAGCTTCGCAAGCTGCTCGATGAAGCGATGGACGGCAATGTGCTGATCGATCTGTCGGCCAGCAAGATCCGCTTCACACTCGGGGGTGAAGGCGGCGTGGTGCTCACCTCCAAGCTGATCGACGGAACCTTCCCCGATTACAGCCGGGTGATCCCGACCGCCAATGACAAGCTCTTGAAGGTTGATCCCAAGCTGTTCCGTTCGGGCGTTGACCGGGTGGCCACCATCGCGACGGAAAAAACCCGCGCCGTCAAGATCGGGCTGGAAAGTGATAAGGTGACGCTTTCGGTAACCTCGCCCGATAATGGCACGGCGACCGAGGAATTGATGGCCGATTACGGCGCCGATGGCATGGAAATCGGCTTTAACGCCAATTATTTGAAGGACATTCTCGATCAGATCGAAGGCGATTCTGTCGAGATGCACTTGGCCGACGCTGGCGCGCCGACGCTGATCCGTCAGAATGATGCGAGCCCGGCGCTCTATGTGCTGATGCCGATGCGGGTATAAGCGGCGCAAGGCACCATGATCATCACGCAAGTCCACGTCCGCAAGGGCGCGCTGTCCGAAGCGGTGCTGGCCACCTGCGAAGCCTCGGCGTTGGACGAGGGTATGGTGCGCCTTGCCATCGAAAGCTTTTCGGTCACTGCCAACAACATCACCTATGCTGTGGTGGGCGATGGGTTCCGGTATTGGGATTTCTTCCCCGCGCCGGAGGGCTGGGGTATTGTGCCGATGTGGGGCCATGCCCGCGTGATCGAAAGCCGCTGCGAGGGCATCGCGGTGGGTGAGCGGGTCTATGGCTATTTGCCCATGGCGACCCACCTTGATGTGCTGCCTGGCAAGATCACCCCCGGTGGCTTTGCCGACATGGCGGCCCATCGCCAGCCGATGAGCCCTGTCTACAACCAGTATTCGCGGCTTGCTGTCGATCCTGAACATGATCCTGCCCGCGAAGGCGAACGCATGATTTTCGGCCCGCTGTTTCGCACCGGATTTCTCATCGAATATTTCATGCGAGCCAATGGCTGGTTTGGGGCAAGCCAGTTGGTCGTGACCTCCGCCTCGTCCAAGACAGCGCTTGGCCTTGCCAGCGTTGCGAGCGAAAATTCACCTGATATCAAGCGAATTGGCCTCACTTCTCCGAAAAATGTAAGCTTTGTTGAAAGCACCGGTCACTATCACGAGGTGATAGCCTATGATGCCATTTCCGCGATTGCCGCTCAGCAATCGGTGAGCGTCGATTTCGCTGGCAACGCGGCATTGCTCGGGCAAGTTCACAAGCATCTTGGCGGCAGCCTCAATTATTCCTGCCTTGTTGGTGCGACCCACATCGATGCGCGCAGCACTTTGGGGGGAGGTTCCGACATGCCGGGGCCCAAGCCCGTGTTGTTCTTTGCGCCTGATCACGCGGTGGCGCTGTTCAGGGAAGTGGGCGTCGAAGAAGCCACCCGTCAGATCGCGAAAGCGTGGCACGGGTTTCTCAAGGCAGCAGAGGACACCATCACGATAACTCGCCTTGCCGGCTTGGACGAGGCGCGCCGCGTGTTTGTGGAAATGCTTTCAGGAAAAATCAATCCTGCCCAAGGTCTTGTGATCGAACCTTGACGCTGGCTCTGCTTGTCGGATGGGCGGTCAAAATCAGAATTCGCGGATAAGACGCACGCCTGCGGTTGGGTGAACGCGTCCGCCAAAGCGCGGTCGCTGCGCGCCGAGCCCCGCTTGCAGCATCAGGTTCTCCATCAATTTCTGATGAACCTGCGGCATTACCAGCCAGCTTGTCCGGTCGCGCCCGGCGCGGATATTGGTTTCCACGCCGATGATGTTGTTCTTCCCCAATTCCTTGAAAACACTGTGGTTGACAAGCACCGCATCATCACGTGCTTCGCCCGGTTCGCGCAGGTCGTTGGGGATGTTGAACCCCACCATCGTCAAGCTGCTCCACTTGTCGCCGTACCGCGCGCCGAGAATATAGACCAGCGTGTGATCAAGCCGGCCAGTGTGCGCATCTATCTCGGTGAAATACTGGACGCCGTGAATGGCGCGGTTATTCGCCAGAGCGCCAAAGGTGCCTTGCAGCGCGAATTTATAGCTTTCCAAGGTGCCATTTTCAAAGGGCAGTTCGAATTCGAAGCCCCAGCCGTCGGCAAAGGCGTATTCGATTTCAGGCGCCCAATCGACTGGCTGTCCGTCAGAGCGCAGCGGGAACAGCGCAAGCGTGTTGACCTCCAACTCGCCGCGCTTGGCACCCAGCGGGCGCACCATATCAAACACCATTGGTTCAGGGATCAACGGCAGGTTGCCGACAGTATCGCCTTTACCAAGGGTTTGTGCCGCGGCAGGAGCAGACACCAAAAAACAAGCTGCGAGGAGAGGCGCGCAGCAAAAACGCCAAGCGGTTTTGAACATTGCAATTATCCGTCGGGGGGATGCCCCCTAACAATCCTGCAATGACAAAACAATGACGTAGCGCGCGATTATTCCGCCGCTTCGCGCAGTTCGGCGCGCTGCGGCCCGCGAATGAGCCCGCCGGGTGTCTCGCCCGTCCATTGCCCGTTGCGGAAGGTCACCACGCCATTTTTGATGGTGGCGACATAGCCGGTCGCCTTTTGTAGCAAACGCTTCCCGCCAGCGGGCAGATCAAAGGCGAGCCACGGCTTGCCCAGCTTAAGGCTTTCCATGTCGATCACGTTGAGATCGGCCAGATAACCCGGCGCGATCACGCCGCGATCTTCGAGGCCATAAAGCAGCGCGGTGTCGCGGCACTGGCGCTTGATTGCTTGCTCAAGGCTGATCCGCGCGCCCCGCTTGCGGCTTTTGACCCAATGTTCGAGCATGAAGGTGGGCGAGGCCGCATCGCAGATCGTGCCGCAATGCGCGCCGCCATCGGACAGCGAATTGACCGTATCATCGGCGTGCTGGAGCGGATGGAGAAAATCAAGATTGCCTTCGGCGTAGTTGAGAATAGGCAAATAAATGAAACCCTTGCCTTCGTCCCTGCAGAGAAGATCGTAAGCATATTCCTGAGGGCTCACGCCAGCGGCAGCCGCGCGCGCGTTGACGCTGGCCTCGGGGCCGGGCTCGTAATCGAAATCCGGGTCCATCTCATATTGCAGCGCCCAGCCTTGGGAAATCACCATCACCACACCCAAGATGTCCTTGGGCGCTTGCGAATAATCATTGGGCTCGGACAGTAGCTGTGCCTTGAACGCGGGATCGAGCAGTTTTGCGCGTTGCTGCTCCCACGGCAGATCCTTGATTGTCTGCCAGCTCGGGCGGAAGGTGAAGGGGTTTACCGTTCCCTGCCACGCCATGATGATGCCATTGCCGCGCAGCGCAATCTGGGCGACAATATTGGCTCCATTGTCGTTTTCGGCACGCATCGCAGCGATCTGTTCATCGAGCGGCATTTCCTTGGCGATGGATTGGAGCGCTGCGAAAGTCACCGGAATGCCCGCCTCGCGGCTCAATTGACCCATCCAGCCAAATTCGTTCCATTCGCGCTTCAGATCGCTCGCCATTTCAAACACCGCATGACCGCCTGCCGCGACTGCACGGCCCATTGCCCTGCCAATTGCGATCAATTCTTCAGGTGTGGCGGTGGTGCCGGGGACAAGTTCGCCATCGACCGATTTGTGCAGCACTGTGCGCGAGGTTGAAAAGCCCAAAGCGCCCGCGCGCACGCCTTCCTCGACGATTCGCGCCATTTCGGCAATGTCATCCTCGGTCGGCACCGCGCCGGGCTGTTCGCGGTCCCCCAGCACATAGGCGCGCACCGCGCCATGCGGCACGTGGGTTCCCACATCGACAGTGCGCGGGAGTTTCTCCAAAGCATCAAGATATTCGGGGAAGGTTTCCCAATCCCATGTCATCCCTTCGGCCAAAGCCGTGCCGGGGATGTCTTCCACCCCTTCCATCAGGCTGATCAGCCATTCGTGGCGATCAGGGCGCGCGGGCGCGAAGCCAACCCCGCAATTGCCCATGATGACAGTGGTCACCCCATGCCAGCTCGACGGGGCCATTTCCGCGTCCCAAGTGGCCTGCCCATCATAGTGAGTGTGAATATCGACAAAGCCGGGAGCAACGATCTTACCCGCTGCCTCGATCACCTCATCTGCTGTGCCCGAAACCGCGCCGACTGCAACAATCAGCCCGTCTTTTACCGCGACATCACCGGTAAAGCCCGCCGCTCCGGTGCCATCCACAATCGTGCCGCGCCGGATGATGAGGTCGTAATGCGCCATGTCTCTCTCCCTTTTATATCGGGAGAATGTCGCAAGAGCGCGCGCCTGTCCACCTCTTCAGGCAGCGTCCGCCAAACTCGGTGCATCCAGAAATTCGCGGATCGCTGCCACGCTTTCATCAGCGTGGGTAAGCAGGAACAAGTGCCCGCCGCCGGCGAATGTGACCAGTCGTGATTTCGGGATCATGGCTTTCAAAATCTTGCCGTTGATCACCGGCACGATCTGATCATCCTCGCCCATCATGATCAGTGTTTCCTTGCCCAGAAAGGGCAGAGCGGGCAGGCTAGTCCAGCCCAGCATGCACATCAGCTGGTAGATATAGCCGCGCGGGCTTGGCGGTTTCAATCGCCCGATGTGGCTGTCTTTCTGGTGCGCTGCGCCATCGGCATCCACCCCGCCGTAGAGAGTGGCGAAATGTTCATTCATAAATTCAGGATCGATGTAGCGGCGCGGATTGGCCATCTTGGTAAAGGCCGCTGGGTTGCCCGGCACCATCGCCATGCCCGGGGTTGTGGCAATGAGGGTAAGCTTGCGGGTGCGCCGGGGGTGCTGCAAAGCAAAGTGCTGCGCCATCGCGCCGCCCCAGGAAACGCCCATCACATCGACTTCATCAAGGCCGTAGCGGCCCAGCAATTGGGCTGCTGTCCAGCTCATGGTGAAGGGGGTGTAGGGAATGAGGGGATCAGGCGATTCGCCGGTTCCCGGCATGTCGAACATCAGGAACCCGCGTTCGGGCATGGCCGCCGCCAGCGGAGCGACGGCCTCGATGTTGGCGCCGATACCATTGAAGAACAAAATCGGAGCATGCTCACTCGGCTGATCCAGCCGCCATGCAGCAGTCCGTAGCGTCCGCCCGCCGATCTGTTCCATCGACACGGTCGCATCTTTCATTGCATCAGCCACGCAAATTCGTCCTTTCAGGCACCCGCGAAAGAGCGCCGGGTGGGCGCGTTCGTCGATCCCTCACGAACGCGCCCATAGGTTGTTACGCCCTGGCGCATGACACAGATGCATGGCTAAGGCAGGCTCGCTGTATCAGACTTCCTCGACAACGTAGAGTCCCGGTGCAGGATCGAGCGGCTTGAAGCGATCATTACCTAGCGTTGCCGGGGCCGGTTTCTTGCTGCCTGAGCGCGCTTGCACCCATTCCATCCAGCATGGCCACCAGCTGCCCTTCACTTCCTCAACCCCTTGCAGCCACTCATCCGCGGTAGCGGGCAGCTTGCCCTTCTTTTTCTGGATGAAATATTTGGCCTTGGGGTTGGTTGGCGGGTTGAGGATCGCCTGCATGTGCCCCGACTGGCTGAGAACGTAAGTGACATCCTTGGAGCCAAACAGCTGCGTCGAGCGATAGGTCGCCTTCCACGGGGTGATGTGATCGGTCACCCCGCCAAGGATGAACAGATCACTCGTCACCTTGGACAGATCAACCTTGTGCCCCACCATCTCGACTTCGCCCTGCTTGGTGAAAGCGAGCGTTTCGTAAATCGTGAGGAAGTCGCCCATCAGGCTGGCTGAAAGATTGGTGGCATCGGCATTCCAGAACAAGACATCGAACGCAGGCGGATCAGCGCCCAGCAGGTAATTGTTGATGACATAGTTCCAGATAAGGTCATTCGGGCGTAGCCAGGCAAAGCCGCGCGCCAGATCATCGGCTTTGATAACACCTGCCTTCTCGGCGCGCTGGCGGGCGAGTTTCATGCCATTTTCGCTAACGAGCGAGCCTGCTTCGATATCGGTCGCCTTGGGGTGGAGGACGCAGACCATCAGGGTGAGCGTGCCCAAGAGGTCCGACTTGTCGGCGGCCAGCTTTGATGCGAGCATCGCGGCTGTCTGCCCGCCTGAACACCCGGCCGAGACATTCACCTTCTTGGCCCCCGTGATCGCGGCCACCGCCTCCATCGCTTCGCGGCAGGAATTGACATAGTCGGTCATGTTCCAGACGCCCTGTTCCTTGGACGGATTGCGCCAGGAAATCACGAAAGTCTGGATGCCGTTATCAACCTGCCATTTCACCACCGACTTATCGGGCGAAAGGTCGTTGATATACATCTTGTTGATCTGCGGGGGGATCGTAAGCTGAGGAATTTCAAAAACTTCGTCGGTCGTGGGCGCGTAGTGGATGAGCTCCATCATCTCGGTGCGCAGCACCACAGAGCCTTTTGACGTCGCGATATTCTCGCCCAGCTTGAAGGGCCGCTTGTCAACCTGGCTGACCATGCCCTTGTTGTTCACCAGATCATTATAGGCGTTCTGCAAGCCCTTGATCAGGCTGAGGCCGCCGGAATCGATCACGCGCTTTTGCGCGGTCGGATTGCCGACCAGCGTGTTGGTCGGGGCGAGCCCATCAAGGATGATATTGGCGATGAAATTGGCGCGGTTGCGCTCCAACTCATCAAGCTCCAGCTCCTCCAGCCAGTTGCGCATCCCTTTTTGCACGGCCAGATAATATTGCGCGCCGGCGCGGAAAAAGGGGTTGAACGCCCAGGCCGGGTCCATGAAACGCTTGTCCTTGGGATCAGGCGCTAAATCGCTTTTTCCGGTGAGGATTTTAACCATATCCTCGCCCATTGCTTGCGCGTGTTTCAAGGTCCGCATCGGGTCGCTCGCTGTCTCACGCAGCAGCAATGCGACCGCGCTCACAAAATCTTCGCGGGCAACCCCGATCAGCGGGCCGAGCGCGTTGGTCGATTGGGCCGCCTCGTTCTCCAGTTTTATGTCGCCGCTTGCCATCCCATTCTCACCCTTTTGATTGTTTATCTGCTGCTTGTGCAGCTTGGCCTGTTTTGCGCAGGCTGGCGACGAACATGGCGGGTGGTTTGGCAAGTTGCAAGTCAATCATCCGTGGCAGTCGCCTAGGGTCAGATTTCGGGGATTTTTACCGCGTTCGGTTAACCTTTTTCAAAGCGCTTTGGTGACAAGGGTGACGGCATGCCGGAGAAGCTTCACCGCAAGATCGTTGGTCCCCGACCAGCTGCTCCGGCATTGCGGGGACAACTGCGCGCGGTTGCCGATGATCCGACCGGCCATATCGCCGAGAAACGCTTTGGCCGTGAACGGCGCAGCCTTCAGCGCACAGCCAATGCTGAACCAGCGGCTCTTTCCGAGAGCGATGCGCGCTATCTGCTGCCGCACAAAACCGGGGGTATGGCAGCATTCCTCGGGGGAACATTTCTTTTCGCAGCCCTTGTTGCAGGCGCGCTGCCGCCGGTTGATGTTATGGTTGCAGCAGTGGCAGCGGTTGTGATGATGATGGCGGGATCGTTTGCGGCCCCGCTGGAACGCCGCCCGGATGCCTCGCGCACGCTGCGGTATGGACTGGTGGTGCTGGTCATCGCGGCGCCGATGGGCGCGGTTGGTTATGCCTATGCGCATTGGGTGATGAACGGGCTGGCCTGGCAATGGGCTGTGGCAACGTTGATCTGCATTGGCGCCGGTACCGCAGCGATGTTCGAAGGGCGCATTATTCCGATGTTCTGCGCCAAAATCGCCCTGTGGTCGAGTTTCGGGCTGCTTGACCCCACGTTGATAACCATTGCTGCGGTGGTCGCGGCGGCCTTGGCCTTGTTGCTCATTGCCCATCTCGAATGGACCCAGGCTGAAAAGCGGCGCATCGAACGCGAGGCGCGCGAACGGGTGGCGGCGCGCGCTGAGGATATTTTGCGCAGCTTTGAGGAAAGCGGGCAGGGCTGGTTCTGGGAAACCGACCGGCGCGGACTTATCACTTACATCTCTCCCAAGGCCGCAGCGGCGCTTGGCAAATCGAGTGATGAATTGCGCGGTCGCCCGCTATCGGAAATTGTCGACAATGCAGCCGGCGCAGCGGATGCGGAACGCACCCTTGCTTTTCACCTGTCGGCGCGATCGGCGTTTCAGGACATTGAACTGCGCGCCGCCACATCGCAGGACGATGAGCGCTGGTGGGCCCTTACCGGTCGCCCAGTCTATGACAGCTTCGAGAATTTCGCGGGCTTTCGCGGGCATGGCACCGACCTGACCGAAAAGCGCCGCAGTGAGCGGCAAGTCTCGCGCCTTGCTCATTTCGATTCGTTGACCGGCCTTGCCAACCGCGTGCAGATGGGTGAGGTGCTGGAACAGATCCTTGCTGCCCCGAGCGAGCGCGAGCGCGCCTGTGCGGTGCTGATGCTCGATCTTGATCGCTTCAAGCAGGTTAATGATACGCTTGGCCACCCTGCCGGCGACGCGTTGCTCAAACAGGTTGCGCAGCGGCTTGAACGGGCACTGGATGGCGCAGGGCGTTGCGGGCGATTGGGCGGCGATGAATTTCAGGTGATCGTGCCTGGTTATCAAGATCGCGAGCGGCTCAGTTACATCGCCAGCGAGATCATCTATTCGCTGTCGCAGCCCTATTCGATCCAGGGTCAAAGTGTCGTGATCGGGGCTTCGGTCGGCATTGCCTTGGCGCCCGAACATGGCATCACCAGCGATGCCTTGATCCGCAATGTCGATTTGGCGCTATACGCTGCCAAGGATGCAGGGCGCGGCTGTTTCCGGTTCTACGCCGAAGATCTGCATGCCGCTGCCGAGGAGCGTGCGGAGCTCGAACAGGACCTGCGCGAAGCGATCGCGCGCGGGCATATGCAGATGTATTATCAGCCGGTGGTTTATGCCGCGAATGAAAAGATCGTGGGCTTTGAAGCGCTGATGCGCTGGAAGCACCCCAAGCGCGGGTGGCTTTCTCCGGCAAAGTTCATCCCAATTGCCGAGGATGCTGGCTTGATAGACAGCCTTGGCCAATGGGCGCTGCGCACGGCCTGCGCTGATCTTGCGACCTGGCCCGAGCAGTTGAGCTGCGCAGTCAATGTCTCGGCGCTGCAATTTTCCAATCCCGAATTGCCCACGATTGTCGCGAATGCATTGGCGCACGCCGGGATCAATCCAGCGCGGCTCGAACTGGAAATCACCGAAAGCGTGTTCCTCAACGATAACGCTGGCACTGATGCCATGTTCAAGGCCTTGAAGCGGGTGGGGGTGCGGCTTGCGCTCGATGATTTCGGAACCGGCTACTCGTCCTTGGGCTATCTCAAGAAGGCGCCATTCGACAAGATCAAGATCGACCGCAGCTTCGTGCAGGGCGCAACCGAGGAGGGAAGCCGCAACGGCGCGATTATTTTCTCGATCACGTCACTGGCTGAGGCTCTGCAGATGGACACCACTGCTGAAGGCGTGGAGACGCTGGATGAGCTGGAACTGATCCGCCTCTTAGGGTGCAGTCATGTGCAGGGCTATATCTATTACAAGCCGATGAGTGTCGAAGAGATTTCCGGGCTGGTGTCGGGCGATCTGGTGGCGCAGGCCGAAGGGCCGCAGTCCGCTCGCACGCCGCGGCAGGTGCTGCTGCGCCGCGTGGTCGTGGTGTATAATGGCAATCGGCTCAATGCGACCTTGCGCAACATTTCCGAAGGCGGCGCAATGATCGAGGGGCTGTGGAATATGCCGGTCGGCAGCACGGTGCAGATTGTCTTCAGTCCGGAAAAATCGATCAGTGCCCATGTGCGCTGGTCGCGTGAAAACCGGCTTGGGGTGGCTTTTGCCAACACTCTGAAGCGACGGGCAGATGGCACTTTTTCGATCCTGCGCGGATAACGCAGGCAGGCTTGGGCGCGTCCTATTTAGCAATTGCTAACCAAACGGCCTTAGTTTCTGCAACAGCGGCCCCAACCATGCTGCTGCCATTGCGCGCAGTGGAGTGGATGGGAATGTGGATTATCGGTTCGTTGGTGGGAGTGGAGTGTCAGTGCCGCTGAAGGGGTTTTTACCAGCGAAACGCAGCGCTTCTGTAGCCGCGCACCAGCCGCCCCCTGCGTCCCCCCTGTCGCATGAAGCCCGTCTTGCTCTGCTTGATGAGGTTGAGCGTTCCGGCCTTGGCTGGTTCTGGGCAAGTGATGCGAGCGGTAATCTTACCTATCTCAGTCGCGCGCTGGCTGAACGGGTGGGCGTTGATCTGGGTGATACGCTGGGTCAACCGGTGGCAAGCCTGTTCGATCCTGCTGATCGCGAGGGCGCGGGCAAATCGCTGGCGCTGATGCTGGCAGCACACAAGGCCTTTTCAGGTCTGGCGGTGCGTTCGACGCGCTCGGCAGCCGGTGGCGGGCCAGTGCTGCGCCTTGCGGGACGACCGATTTTCGCATCCGATGGCAGTTTTACCGGATTTCGCGGCACAGGAGCGGACATAACTGACGAATTCCTGCGCGAAGTCGAGACGGAACGTCTGGCAAAGTATGATTCGCTCACCGGGCTTTCGAACCGGCATCGCATGGCACATCAGATCGATGCAATGCTGACAGCGTTCAAGGCGGCGCGGCGCAATTGTGCGGTCATGATGCTCGATCTGGATCGCTTCAAACAGGTTAATGACACGCTCGGCCACGCTGCGGGGGATGAATTGCTGCGGCAGGTGGCAGAGCGCCTGCGCCGGGCGATTGATCGGGAATGTGAAATCGGCCGACTGGGCGGCGATGAATTTCAAGTGCTGCTGCCCGACATTGATGATCGTGGAGAATTGGGCGATCTTGCGCTGCGGATTATCACCATGCTGCGCCAGCCCTATTCGCTTGATCAGGGGCGCTGTGTCATTGGTGCATCGCTGGGGATTGCGATTGCGCCGCATGATGGCGTGACGCAGGACGAAATCGTGCGCGCGGCCGATCTGGCGCTTTATGCCGCCAAGAACAGCGGGCGCGGCCAATATCGCTTCTTTTCAGGCGAGCTTGAGAATGAGACGATCTTTCGCCGCCGTCTTGAGGAAAATCTCGGCGCGGCCGTGGCGGGAGGAGAATTGTTCCTCCGCTTCGAGCCGATTATCGAGCTGGCCAGCGGTTTCGTGCGCACGCTTGAGGCGCATGTGTGCTGGAGGCATCCCCAGCGCGGGGACATCGAAGAGGAGGAGTTTGCCGAAATCCTCGAAGGCTCCAGCCATATTGGCGATGTTGGCCTATGGGCGATTGTTCACGCTTGCCGGGCAGCCAGTGGCTGGCCTGAGAGTGTGCGTGTGGCCGTGAATGTGCCAGTGGCGCTGTTTCTGTTGCCGGAATTCGTCGACGAGGTGGCACAAGCGCTCCATCAGACGGGGCTTGATGCAGGCCGTTTGGTGCTTGAAGTCAACGAGGCGGTGTTCCTCAGTGAGGAAGCGCTTGTTGACCGCGCGCTTGGGGGGCTGGCACGGCTTGGCGTGCGGCTGACTCTCGATGATTTCGGCAGCGGCTATTCCTCGCTGGCTTACCTGAGGCGTGCGCCGTTCCATGCAATCAAGATCGATCCCAAGCTGATCTGTGCCGCAGAGCATGAGAGCAGCCACGACAATGCATTGGTGCGCGCGATTGTTGCACTGGCTGGCGCGCTGGACATGGACACGCTGGCGGGGGGCGTTGAAACCGCACAATTGCGCATCGCCTTGGAAAAGGCAGGTGTGCGCTTTGTCCAAGGGCCGATCTATTGCGAGCCAGTTGACACGGCTGCTCTGAGCGATGCGCTTGCTGCAGGTGAGTGGCGGATCGAACCTTGCGCCACGCGCAAATATCGCGCTCGTCGTCGCACAGTGTTCCGCAAGATCCATGTGATCCATGACGATCATTCCTACGAAGTGACCTTGCGCAACCTGTCGCGATCAGGGGCGCTGATCCAGGGGCTGATGGATGTGCCCAAAGGCACGCAGTTCGTGGTTGATCTGGGCGGCGGGCAATTGGCGGTCGCAACCGTGATCCGCACCGGCGGTGACACGCAGGGGCTCGAATTCGAACAGCCTTTGATTGACGATGGCGCAGGGGGGCTGTGCACCCGCCATCGCGTCTCGCCCTATGCGCTGGCATCGGCTGGTGCGCCGCTTACGGCATTGGCTCCGCGTTCCTATCAGGCCATGCCCGGCGGAGCGCTCGGGCAAGGCGGTAGCGTGCCCCAGTTTGCCTATGCCGCTCCGGTGCGCCACGAGGCGGCCTGAGACGCCTGAACTGTCTCTGCGGAACCTCTGTGAGTGTTGCGTTTTTCTCGCATGACACAAAGGCCCTGCGCCGCTAAGCCGCGAGACAAATGACTGACCTTTCCAAAATCCGCAATTTTTCGATCATCGCCCACATTGATCATGGCAAATCGACTCTGGCTGACCGCCTGATCCAGTTCACCGGCGGGCTGACCGCGCGCGAGATGTCCGAGCAGGTGCTCGACAATATGGACATCGAGAAAGAGCGCGGCATCACGATCAAGGCGCAGACCGTGCGCCTCAATTACACCGCCAAAGATGGCGAAACCTATCAGCTTAACCTGATGGACACGCCCGGTCACGTCGACTTCGCCTATGAAGTCAGCCGCAGCCTTGCTGCCTGCGAAGGCGCACTGTTGGTGGTCGATGCGGCCCAAGGGGTTGAGGCGCAGACCCTTGCCAATGTCTATCAGTCGATCGAGCACGATCACGAAATCGTGCCCGTGATCAACAAGATCGATCTCCCCGCCGCCGAGCCTGAAAAGGTCAAGGCCGAGATTGAGGACATCATCGGGCTTGATGCCTCCGACGCGGTGCTTGCCAGCGCCAAATCGGGCATCGGCATCGAGGAAGTGCTCGAAGCGGTGGTCGCGCGCATTCCCCCGCCCAAAGGCACCACCGAAGCGCCCTTGAAAGCGAGCCTCGTCGATTCGTGGTACGATCCCTATCTCGGCGTCGTCATCCTTGTGCGCGTGATTGATGGCAAGCTCACCAAGGGGCTGAACATCAAGTTCATGCAAGGCGGCACGCAGCACCTGGTTGACCGCGTCGGTTGCTTTACGCCCAAACGCACGGACTTGGCCGAACTCGGCCCCGGCGAAATCGGCTTTATCACCGCCCAGATCAAGGAGGTGGAGCAGGCCCGCGTCGGTGACACCATCACCACGGTGAAAAACGGCGCTTCGCAAGCTCTGCCCGGCTACAAGGAAGTGCAGCCGGTGGTGTTCTGCGGGCTGTTCCCGGTGGACGCGGCTGACTTTGAAAAACTGCGCGAAAGCATCGGTAAGCTGCGGCTTAATGATGCCAGCTTTTCCTATGAGATGGAATCGAGCGCGGCACTGGGCTTTGGTTTCCGCTGCGGATTTCTAGGGCTCCTGCACCTTGAGATCATTCAGGAACGCCTCAGCCGCGAATACGACCTTGATCTCATCACGACCGCACCATCGGTGGTCTATCGCCTGCACCTTGGCCACACCAAGAATGAAGACGCCAAGATCATCGAGATCCACAACCCCGCCGATTGGCCCGATGTAAACCGCATCGATGTGATCGAGGAGCCGTGGATCAAGGCAGTGATCTACACGCCCGATGAATATTTGGGCTCGATCCTCAAACTGTGTCAGGACCGGCGCGGCATTCAGACCGAACTCACTTATGTGGGCGGCCGCGCGCAGGTGACTTACGAGCTGCCATTGAATGAAGTGGTGTTCGATTTCTACGACCGGCTGAAGTCGATCAGTCGCGGCTATGCCAGCTTCGATTACGAACAGATCGGCAGCCGCGAGGGTGATCTGGTGAAGATGAACATCCTCGTGAACAACGAGCCCGTGGATGCCCTGTCGCTGATCGTTCACCGCGCCAACGCCGAGGAACGCGGGCGCGGCATGTGCGAGCGGTTGAAAGACCTGATCCCGCGCCACCTGTTCAAAATCCCGATTCAAGCCGCGATCGGCGGCAAGGTAATCGCCCGCGAAACCATCGCCGCCTTGCGCAAGGACGTCACCGCCAAATGCTATGGCGGCGACATCAGCCGCAAAAAGAAGCTCTTGGAAAAGCAGAAGAAGGGCAAGGCCCGGATGCGCGAATACGGCAATGTCAGCATCCCGCAGGAGGCATTTATCGCTGCGCTGCGGATGGGGGACGAGTAAGCATTTTCCCTGCTTAAGCAAGAAGGGCACGAGTGAGCATCTCCCCTCCCTGAGGTCTGAGGATCGCAGGGCTTTTCATGCCTACGCCGCTTGTCCTGTCCGTAAGCCCTAGGGAAGGCCAAACGGCAGGCAGCGGCAGATTTAATGCAGTTTCGCTGCTGGTCCTGTGCCCTGATTTTCCAACCACGCCCTTGCGTCTATAGTCAGGAGGTCATGTCTGCGCCTGGTTCAAATCTGCTGATGATCGGCTCCCTTTTGGCCTAAGGATTTCGCGCGCCCTGAGACGGCAGGCTTTTTCTCTTTAGGACAGTGTCTCACCTGTCTCAGGTATCGCAAAAGTTCAGTTAAAGCTAAACGAACACGCCGCGCCGGAAAAGCGCGCGGCTTCACTTGGCGTTCAGCGCTGGTGCGACTATAGGGCGAGGTTATGACGACTTCGCTCCCCAAACGCCTTGCGCACGCGGCCTTGCTCGGCGCCCTTCTTGCCACCACCGCTGGCTGCGGCGGGGGTAAGGTCAAAAAGGACGTCGCCTATGTCGCGCGCGATGTGGAGACGCTTTATGCCGAGGCCAAGCGGCGGCTTGATCGTGGCAACACCGTGATGGCAGCCGCGCTGTTTGATGAGGTTGAACGCCAGCACCCCTATTCGCCGTGGGCGCGCCGCGCGCAGCTGATGAGCGCCTTCAGCTATTACATCGCCAAGGATTATAACAAGGCAATCCAGAATGCGCAGCGTTTTCTGGCGGTGCACCCGGGCAACAAGGATGCGCCTTACGCCTATTACCTGATTGCGCTCAGCTATTACGAACAGATCAGCGATGTGAACCGCGATCAGAAAATCACCGAACAGGCGCAGACTGCGCTGATGGAAGTCAATCGCCGCTTTCCGCAAAGCGAATATGCCGCCGATGCGCGTTTGAAGCTTGATCTGGTGGCCGATCACCTTGCTGGCAAGGAAATGGAGATCGGCCGGCTGTATCAGCGGTCCGGCCAATGGCTCGCAGCCGCGCTCCGCTTTCGCAATGTGATCGAGACTTATCAGACCACCAGCCATGCGCCCGAGGCTTTGTTCCGCCTCACGGAGAGCAACCTTGCGCTGGGCGTGCCGGAAGAAGCGGTGAAATATGCAGCTGTGCTCGGGGCCAATTATCCCGGGACGCAATGGTATGAACGCGCTTTCAAGCTGGTGCAGAAACACGCATCGGACGTTCGGCCAAGCTGACTTGCGAACGCGTGCGCCTGTTCATAGGCCGATGCATCACAGGTGACGCGGCGACCTGCTTGGGCTAAGGGCGAACTGCTCATGCTGACCCGGCTTTCGATCCGCAACATTGTCCTTATCGAAGCGCTCGATCTTGATTTCGCGCGCGGGCTTGGCGTGCTTACCGGCGAGACGGGGGCGGGCAAATCGATCTTGCTCGACGCCTTGGGCCTTGTGCTGGGGGACCGCGCGGAAAGTGCGCTGGTGCGCGCGGGCGAAGACAAGGCAAGCGTTACCGCTAGCTTCGAATTTGCCGAGCTTCCCGCAAGCGTGGCGCTGGCGCTCGAGGATGCAGGGATCGAATTGGAGCCGGGTGAGCCGCTGATCGTCCGGCGGCAGGTCAAGGCCGATGGTGGCTCCAAGGCCTTCATTAACGATCAGCCGGCGAGCGTCGCTCTGCTGCGCGAAATTGCCCCGGCGCTGGTGGAATTGCACGGGCAGCATGATGATCGCGGGCTTGTGAACCCGCGCGGGCATCGGCTGCTGCTTGATCGCTATGCCGGCACCGATCTGGCCGCTCTGGAGCGGCGCTATGCTGCATGGGCCAAAGCCGAAGCGCAGTTGGCCGAAGCGCGTGAGGCAGTCGCGGCGGCCAAGGCGGACGAGGATTTGTTGGTAGCGCATTTGGCCGAACTGGTGGCGCTTGAGCCGCAGGCGGGTGAGGAAGCGCGGCTTGCCGGTATTCGCGCCGATATGCAGAAGGGCGAGAAGCTGGCCGCCGACCTTGAGGGCTTGCGCCATCTTTGGGAAGGTTCGGACTCGCCGCTGGCAAACCTCAGGGTCGCCGCGCGCAAGCTGGACCGTATTGCCGATCAGCACCCGCTTTTGGCCGAGGCGCTTGCCGCACTGGATCGCGCGGTGATCGAGGCAAGCGAGGCGGAGGACAAGCTGGCGTCGGCAGCAGAGGCGCTGTTGCATGATCCGGCCGAGCTTGATCGCGCTGAAACGCGGCTGTTTGAATTGAGAGCAGCGGCGCGCAAGCATCGCTGCGAGGTCGATGATCTGCCCGATCTGATGCGGGCGATGCGCGCGCAGCTCGATGCGATTGAGGGCGGCGAGGCGCAGTTGGACGCGCTGGAAGCCGCTGCGCAAGAGGCGCGCGCCGATTATGTCGCGCTGGCCGAAGCTGCGCACGCAGGCCGCGTTGAGGCAGCAGCAAGGCTCGATAGCGCGGTGGCGGCGGAGCTTGCGCCGCTGAAACTCGATGCCGCGCGTTTCCTCACGCAGGTCAGCCGCCTGCCTGATGACAAGTGGAACGCGAGCGGGATGAGCGCGGCGGAATTCCTCATTGCCACCAATCCGGGCGCGGATTTTGCACCCTTGAACAAGATTGCGAGCGGCGGCGAACTCTCCCGCTTTATCCTTGCGCTCAAAGTGGCGCTGGCTGAACAGGGCGGAGCGGCGACCATCATCTTTGACGAGATTGATCGCGGCGTGGGCGGCGCGGTCGCCAGCGCGATTGGTGAGCGGCTTGCAAGGCTGGCGGCAAGCGGCGGGCAATTGCTCGCTGTAACGCATAGTCCGCAGGTCGCCGCGCGCGGGGCGCAGCATTACATGATCGCCAAGGCGTCCAATGGCGCTGTCACCAAGACCAGCGTTGTATTGCTCGATGGCCCCGGAAGGCAGGAGGAAATTGCCCGGATGCTGTCAGGGGCGGAGGTGACGCCCGAGGCGAGGGCGCAGGCCGATCGCTTGCTGGAGGGGGTGTGATGACTACAAAGGGAAATCGTTACACGCACATTGAGCGCATAAAAAACAAAATTGTTTTTGGTGATATTGGCGAGCATGAATCAATCTACAAATATGTATCTCTTGATGGAAAACAATCATGGAATTATTTTGAGAGAATGCTTGAGGAGGGCATTCTAATTGGATCAACACTTTCGTCTTTGAATGATCCTTTAGAGGGAAGCCCAAAGATTTTTAATGATCTGAATGATAGTGTTTACGAAGAATGTTGTGTCTATTTTGACAAGGATGGCATTCGCAGAGATGAGCGTGAATTTTCAAATTCGATTCCTATGGAAAATCTTTTCAAGATCGTGCAGGAAAGGCTTGATCGAACGAAGCAAACCGCTCGCATAATTTCATTTGCGAGGAGGTCTGATTCTCATCTACTTTGGTCGCACTATGCCAAGTCACACCATGGCGCGTGCTTGCATTTCAGCCTTGCTGGCTTTGGCGATCCCAAATTGGCGGTGGGCTCTGTGTCTTACACGCAAAACCGGCCTGTGGTGCCACTAAGTTTGCTAGCTAGACTCACGCTCGCGCCTGAAACTGATCATCATCCGGAAGACAGAACGGTGCTCCGCCGCGAACTCTATAAGGGGCTTTTTTTCACGAAACCACAAGACTGGTCGTATGAGGAAGAGGTTCGTGTAATTTATTCGACAACAAATATGACTAATCTAAAGTTTCGCAAGCAATCACTTTATGAAATAATTCTTGGCGCTAAATGCCCAACAGAAGTTAAGCATCGAATAAAATCTCTTGTTTCACAGTATGCTCCACAAGTTGAAATTAGGCAGGCCCGATTAACCCAAGACACATTTAGTGTTGAAATCGAATGATTGGGGTAAGCGAAGCCGATGCCGCTAATGAATTGATGCGGCTTGCCCGCGCCATTGCCAAGCATGACCGGCTCTATCACGCCGAGGATTCGCCGGAAATATCCGATGCGGAATATGATGCGCTGGTGCGTCGCAATGCGGAACTCGAAGCCGCTTTCCCGCATCTGATCCGCGAGGATTCTCCCTCACGCAAGGTCGGACACCAGATCGCTGCCTCGCCGCTCGGCAAGGTTACGCACGAGGTTCGCATGATGAGCCTCGACAATGCTTTCTCGCCTGAGGAAGTCGCAGAATGGCTTGCCCGGATGCGGCGCTTTTTGGCGCTGCACGACGATGCGCCGCTGGCGATCACCGCAGAGGACAAGATTGACGGGCTGTCCTGCTCGCTGCGTTACGAGAACGGCAAGCTGGTGCGCGCTGCGACGCGCGGCGACGGGCAGGTGGGCGAGGATGTCACCGCCAATGTCGCGCATATCCCTGACATCCCCCAAAGCCTGCCCGCTGGCGTTCCCGAAGTCTTCGAGGTGCGCGGCGAGGTCTATATGGAAAAACAGTCCTTTACCGCACTCAATGCTGCGCAGCATGAAGCAGGCGGAAAGGTCTTTGCCAATCCGCGCAACGCGGCAGCCGGAAGCCTGCGCCAAAAAGATGCGAGCGTGACGGCCAAGCGCCCTTTACGTTTCTGGGCGCATGGTTGGGGGGCGGTGAGCGCGCTTCCGGGTGCGACACAGGCGGAAGTTGTGGCGCAGCTTAAAGCGTGGGGCTTTCCCGTCTCGCCGCTGTTCACCCGGATCGAAGGCGGGGCCGAGGCGCTGATTGCGCATTACAATGCCATTGGCGCTGCACGGCCTGATTTGCCCTATGATATCGACGGGGTGGTTTATAAGGTTGACCGGCTCGACTGGCAGGTGCGGCTTGGCTTTGTGGCGAAAGCGCCGCGCTGGGCGCTGGCGCATAAATTCCCGGCAGAGCGCGCTGAAACCACCGTTGAGGCCATCGATATTCAGGTGGGCCGCACGGGTAAGCTCACGCCGGTGGGCAGGCTTGCGCCGGTGCTGGTTGGCGGGGTAACGGTCACCAATGTCACGCTCCACAACCGCGACGAGATCGCGCGCCTTGGTCTACGCGTGGGGGACCGCGTGGTGATCCAGCGGGCAGGCGATGTGATCCCGCAGGTGGTCGAAAACCTGACGCGGGAGGAGGAGCGCGCGGCCTTCGCCTTCCCCGATCACTGCCCCGAATGCGGCAGCGAAGCGGTGGCAGAGGAAGGCGAAGTGGATGTGCGTTGCACCGGCGGGCTTATTTGCCCGGCGCAGCGCACCCAGCGTCTTGAACATTTCGTCAGCCGCAAGGCGCTCGATATCGAGGGGCTGGGAAGCAAAACCATCGCGCAGTTTTTTGCGCTGGGCTGGCTCGAAAGCCCTGCTGATATTTTCCGACTGAAACAGCGCCGCGCCGATATTATTGGCCTTGAAGGGTGGCAGGACAAGTCTGTGGATAACCTGTTGGCAGCAATTGAGGCCAAGCGCGCGCCCGATGCTGCGCGCCTGCTGTTCGGGCTTGGCATCCGCCATGTGGGCGAGGTCACCGCGCGCGATCTGATGAAGGCGTTTCACGAACTGCCCGCCCTGCGCACGCTTGCTGAACGGGCGCGTGATGGGGATGCGGAGGCGATCAGCGATCTCACCGCGATTGACGGTATCGGCCCCAGCGTGGTGCAGGCCTTGGGCGATTTCTTCCATGAACCGCACAATGTCGCCGTGTGGGAGGACTTGCTGAACGAAGTCAGCCCCCCGCGTTACGAAGTAAAGACGCTCGAAAGCCGCGTGGCGGGCAAGACTGTCGTCTTTACGGGAAAACTCGAAACTATGAGCCGCGATGAGGCCAAGGCGCAGGCTGAACGTCTGGGTGCTAAGGCGGCGGGTTCCGTTAGCGCCAAGACTGATCTGGTGGTGGCAGGGCCGGGGGCGGGCTCCAAGCTTAAGCAGGCAGCCGCGCTCGGCATCGAGGTGATCGACGAGGCGGGTTGGGCGGCCATTGTTGCTGAGGCGCAGCAATGATTTGGCAAGCCTTGGGTGTTAAATCCCCTAGCGATGAGCATTCTCTTTGTTCTTGGCGGCTGTGCGATTGGCTGGTTCGTGTGGAGTGACACGGGCAGCGCAGAATTTGGCCTGCTTGCCGGCGTCTTTGCGACGCTTGTGCTAGGCCTTGTGGTAACAGGGCGCACAAGCGACGGGGCGTCGGGCTGGGGAATTGGTGATGCTGGCGATGCCTGCAGCGGTGATTGAGGCGGCCTCTTGCATCAGATTAAGATAGGCGAGCGATGGCGGGCTACTTCCAAAAACTGATGCGCGATCTGGAAGCTCCGCTGGAAGTGCGGCGCTTTGGTTCGGGGTGGTTCGCGGGATTTTTCGCGCTGCTGTTTGCGGTGAGCGGCTTTGCCATGGTGGTGGCGCTGCGCTTTCCGGCGGTGCTCACGACGCCTGAATTGCAGATTGTGCGCGATTGGCCGGGGTTCAGGGCGGCCATCCATGCCTTGCTGCTGACAAGCTATGCGCTGGCGCTGCTCAGCCTGCTGCTGCGGCCGCGCAAGGTGCTGGGCATGAGCGCATTGATGATCGGGCTGGGCGCGGCCTTGCTAGGCGGCGCGAAGGTTCAAGGAGCCGATACGCAGGGCTGGGGGCTGTTTTTCGGGCTCGATTTCTTCATCGTGAACCTGCTGGCGAGCGGGTTCATGTTTGCCCCGCTCGAACGCTTTGCCCCGCACCGCCGCGAACAGCGCCTATTCCGGCAGGAATGGCGCGAGGATCTGTTCTATTTTCTCGTAAGTTCGATGTTCGTGCAGGTGCTCGCGTTCCTGACGCTCGCGCCCTCGCAGATCGTCAATGCCAATACGAGCAATTGGGAGGCTTTTCGCGCCGCTGTCGCCAGCCTGCCGTGGGTGGTGCAATTCCTGATCGTGCTGGTGGCGTCCGACTTCCTGCAATATTGGTATCACCGCTTGTTCCATCAGGTGCCGTTCCTGTGGGGCTTTCACGCGATCCATCACAGCGCCCGGTCGATGGACTGGCTGGCGGGATCGCGGATGCATCTGGTCGAGGTGATCTTGCTGCGCGCGGTGACATCGCTGCCGCTTTTCACGCTGGGTTTCAGCGCATCGGTGATGCAGGCCTATCTCGGATTTATCTATGTCTGGTCATCGCTGCTGCACGCCAATGTCGGCGGCAATTTCAACCGGCTTGGCGCTTGGGTTGCAACGCCGCGGTTTCATCACTGGCATCACGGGCTGGAGCGTGAGGCGTTTGATGTGAATTTTGCGATCCATTTCCCGTGGATTGACAGGCTGTTTGGCACCTATCACCTGCCCAAGGATCGCTGGCCGGAAAATTATGGCATCCCCGAAGATGTCCCGCATGGCTATGGCGGGCAGTTCCTCTATCCGTGGCGGCGAACCGGCAAAAAGACCGACGAGGTTTAGCGCATTGATCTGCGGCGGCGCAGCCAAAGGATCGCCCAATCGCCGCGCTGGAGCCGCGCGACCGGACGAAATCCGGCAAGCCGCATGGCGCGTTTGACAGCGGCCTCCTGTTCTCCCGCGAGCAGGCCAGCCAGCAGCAGACTACCGCCGGGCGCAACCGCCTTGGCAAAATCGGGGGCGAGTTCCACCAGCGGTCCTGCAAGAATATTGGCGATGAGCAGATCAAAAGGCCCGCGCATTTGCAGCAGCGGGTGATCCATGCCTTCTGCCACCACCATCACCGCCTCGCCCAAGCCTGCGCCCATCGGCACATCATTGAGCGCGGCGTTATCCTCGACGACTTCGGTGCAGACCGGATCAATATCAGACAAGGTGATGGCCGCGCGCGGCCATAGCGCCAGCGCCGCAAAGCCCAAAAGACCCGTGCCGGTTCCAATGTCTGCCACACGGCCAGCGCGCATGCCGCTCGCTTTCATATGGCCGAGCATTTCAAGGCATCCGGCGGTGGTGCGATGCTGGCCGGTGCCAAAGGCCTGACTGGCCGGAATGACGAAATCAATCGCGCCATCATCGGCCGGATATTCGGGCGTGTGGACGTGGAACAGGCCGGCACGGATCGGCGGGGTTCCCTGCTGGCTCAAGGTCACCCAGTCGGTTGGCGGGAGCTCTTCGATAGTGATTTTCGGCGCCTTGCCGGAGAACAACCCTGCAAGCGCGGCTTTCTCTGCCTTACCGGGTTTCCTCGGAAACCAACCTTCAAGCACCCAGTCGTCGGGCTTGTCTTCAGCGACTTCGCGGCCCGCGATGACGAGTTCATAATCCCATTCGTCGATGAGGTCGTGCGCCAGCAATGCCGCCTGCACGATCTTTTTGGGCGCAAAAGCGGAGAGCTTCCATGTCGAATTATCGGACAAAGCTGGCTCCATTGGCGTCGATCACAGCACCGGTCATGCTGGCAGGGGCATCGAGCGCGCAAAAGGCGATGATAGCAGCGATTTCCTCAGGCGTTGCCACCCGGCCAAGCGGGATGTCGCGCAGCAAGTCAGGTCCGCCGCGGCTTGCGAGGTAATCATCGGCCATGCTCGTATCGGTGAAGCCGGGGGTGACGGCGAAGCTCAAAATGCCTTGCGCGGCATAGGCCCTCGCGATGGTCTTGTGCATCGCGATCATCCCGCCCTTGGCGGCTGCGTAATGCCAATGGGCAGGAGAATCGCCACGATAGGCCGCGCGGCTCGCAACATGGATAAGCCTGCCGCCGCATCCGCGCTGCTGCCAGTGGAGCACGGCATAGCGTGAAAGTTCGGCCGCCGCCGTCAGGTTCACGCGCAAGGCATCATCCCATGCATCGAGCCATTCGATGTCTGAGCGCTCCAAGCGGTTCGCTTCGAATCGCCCCGCATTGTTGACGACCGCGTCAATCGTGCCGCCTGCCAGGTCCACCGCTTCTTCCCACAGGCGCGCCACGCTCAAGGGATCGGCGAAATCGGCTGCAAGCATGGGCGGCGCTGCGTCGCCTGCGGCTTGCGGGCGCGAGGCGTGGCCGATCACCTTTGAGCCGCGCGCACCCAGCAATTCGAGCGCTGCCCTACCGATTCCGCGGCTTGATCCCGTGACAAGAATGTGTCCCATGCAATGCCCTATCCGAAACTTTGCAAGCCTTGTCGAGCGCAAGGGCGCTTGTCAGATGCGTTGCCATCGTTAAGGGAAGGGCAACAAGGGGATCAATCAAGGTGACTATGAAGACAAGACCGCTTTCACCCCATTTGCAGATCTGGCGCTGGGGCCCGCACATGCTGGTATCCATCCTGCACCGCGCGACCGGCGATGGCATGGCATTGGTTGGCCTTGGTGTGCTGGTATGGTGGCTGGGCGCGCTCGCCAGTGGACCGGAGGCTTACGCCACTTTTCAGAGCGCGATGGGTTCGCCGCTGGGACTGGTGGTGCTGGTTGGCTTGTCATGGGCCTTCTTTACCCACCTGATGAGCGGTTTGCGGCACTTTGTGCTCGATATCGGCGCGGGATACGAACTGACCACCAATCGTTTCTGGTCGATTGCATCGCCAGTGATTGCGGTGGTGCTGACCATGGCCTTCTGGGCCGTGATGCTGACCAAGTAAGGCAAGCAAGATATGGGTAACGGAACTTCGATTGGCCGGGTACGCGGCCTTGGCTCGGCGCATCACGGAGCGCATCACTGGCTGGTGCAGCGCACCACCGCGATCGGCAATGTGGTGCTGATGGCATGGCTGCTGGCAAGTTTTATGATGATGGGCGATTTCGGCTATGCCAGCGTGGCAGGCTGGCTCGCCCAGCCGATTGCCGCGGTGCCGATGATCCTTCTGGTCATCAGCCTGTTCTGGCACGCCCGCCTTGGGCTTCAGGTGGTGATTGAGGACTATGTCCACGACACCGGCACCAAATTCGCCGCCTTGTCGGCGCTTAATCTTGCAACTCTTGGCGGCAGCGCTTTTGCGATTTTCAGCGTGGCCGCGCTCAGCTTCGGAGGTCAGGCCTGATGGCAACGTCGGCAGCACGCGGAACGGCAAATGATGTGGGAGGCGCCCATCTGAAGGGCGCTTACACCATCATCGATCACACCTATGATGTGGTGGTGGTGGGCGCGGGCGGCAGCGGCCTGCGCGCCACGATGGGCGCCGCCGAGGCGGGCCTCAAGACGGCCTGCATCACCAAGGTGTTTCCGACCCGCTCGCACACTGTGGCAGCGCAAGGCGGCATCGCGGCGAGCCTTGGCAACAATTCGCCTGACCACTGGACCTGGCACATGTATGACACCGTCAAGGGGTCGGACTGGCTGGGCGATCAGGACGCGATCGAATATCTCGCGCGCGAGGCACCGGCGGCGGTTTACGAGTTGGAACACGCCGGCGTTCCCTTCAGCCGCAACGCCGATGGCACGATCTATCAGCGTCCCTTTGGCGGCCACATGCAGAACATGGGCGCTGGCCCGCCGGTGCAGCGCACCTGTGCTGCCGCTGACCGCACCGGCCACGCCATGCTCCACGCGCTCTATCAGCAGAGCCTGAAGTATGATGCGGATTTCTTCATCGAATATTTCGCGCTTGATTTGATCATGGCGGGCGAAGGGGCGGATAAGAAGTGCGTTGGCGTAATGGCGATGTGCCTTGATGATGGCACGATCCACCGGTTCCGCGCACAGTCGGTGGTGCTGGCAACCGGCGGCTATGGCCGTTGTTATTACACCGCTACGTCCGCTCACACCTGCACCGGTGATGGCGGCGGCATGGTGCTGCGCGCAGGGCTCCCCTTGCAGGACATGGAATTCGTGCAATTCCACCCGACCGGCATTTATGGTGCCGGCGTGCTCATCACCGAAGGCGCGCGCGGCGAGGGCGGCTATCTCACCAATTCCGAGGGCGAGCGTTTCATGGAGCGTTATGCGCCTTCGGCCAAGGATCTCGCCTCGCGCGATGTCGTCTCGCGTTCCATGGCGCTCGAGATGCGCGAAGGGCGCGGGGTCGGGCCAGAGGGCGATCACATCTACCTTCACCTTGATCACATTGATCCGAACGTGCTGGCGCAGCGCCTGCCCGGCATCACCGAAAGCGGCAAGATTTTCGCAGGCGTTGACCTCACCCGTCAGCCGCTGCCCGTCACGCCGACTGTCCATTACAACATGGGCGGCATCCCGTGTAATTATCACGGGCAGGTCGTAACGCTCGGGCCGGATGGGAACCCTGATCATGTCATCCCCGGCCTTTATGCCGTGGGTGAGGCGGCCTGCGTGTCGGTGCATGGGGCCAACCGCTTGGGCTCGAACTCACTGATTGATCTTGTCGTGTTTGGCCGCGCAACCGGACACCACCTGCGCGACAATCTCCAGCCCAATGCCAAGCAGCCCGAACTGCCCGCCGACAGCGCCGACTTTGCGCTCACCCGGCTCGATCACTTCCGTTATGCGCAAGGCGGCTCGCCCACAGCGCAGATCCGCGCCGAAATGCAGAAGGCGATGCAGAAGCATTGCGCTGTGTTCCGCGACCAGAAGCTGATGGACGAGGGCGTGGCCAAGCTGGCCGAACAAAACAAGCGGATGCAGGATATCCACGTCACCGATAAGTCGCTGATCTGGAACTCGGACCTTATCGAAACGCTTGAGCTTGATAACCTCATGGCGCAGGCGAACGTCACGATGGCAAGCGCCGCCAACCGCAAGGAAAGCCGCGGCGCCCACGCGCACGAGGATTACCCCGATCGCAACGATGCCGAGTGGATGAAGCACACCATCGCCTGGTTCGATGGCTGGGGCGGGCGCGGCAGCAACAGCCGGATCGATTACCGCCCGGTGCACGAATACACGCTGACCGACGACATCCAGTATATCGAGCCCAAGGCGCGCGTGTACTAAGCTCGCCCGTCAGGCATTTTCAATCAGCAGGCCGGAGCGGATTATTCCGCTTCGGCCTCTTTCGTTTCGGCTTCAGGCTCAGGCTCAGGTGCGGGGCGTTCGCGCGGGCGGGCAGGGAGATCGCATTTTCGCTCTTGCCCCAAGCCTTTCAGAAAGCCGCGCCGCACCATCCCGGCCGTGAAGGCAGCCTGCATCGCGCGGTCCTTGCTCGCTGCGCCGCTCACTTCGCGCACCAGTCCGCGAAAGGGGATGATTGATCCGACCAGCCCTTGCGCTGCGCGGCCCACATCGAACCCGCCCTTGCCTTCGGCAAAGGCATCGTAATCCTCGCCGAGCACTTCATCGAGCCGCAAGATTTGTGCCGTCAGGCTGTTGCAGGTGTGCAGCGTGTCGCTGGCATAGGGATCGAGCACAGCCCGGAGCAGGATTTCGGGGATGTCCTTGTTGGCTATCCCCAGATCAGTCAGCGGCGTCATCGCGACATCGCCGACATCAGGCGAGGCAGGGCGCCCTTGTGCCGCCAGCGGCGCGCTGGCCACTGTCACCACAGCAGCCAAGGCAAGGGCGAGGGGGTTAGATCGCTTGGATGTAGACATTGCACTCCGCCATGTTCGCACTTTCAAGGCCGCGTCGCAGCGCTTCCATGCGCTGCTGGCTTGACCCGTGGGTGAAGTTTTCAGGATTGATCGCGCGCCCTGAACCTTGGCTGAGTGTATCATCGCCAATCGAACTGGCCGCCATCATTCCGGCTTCGAGATCGCCAGCTTCAAGCAGATCGCGGTTCTTGCCGGCCCACACGCCCGCAAGGCAATCCGCTTGTAATTCCATCGCCACCTGCATTCGGTTGGCGGCTTGCGGATTGGCTCGCTGGGCGGCTCGGATCTGTTGGTTGATGCCGGTGATATTCTGGATGTGGTGGCCATATTCATGCCCGATCACGTAGAGCCGCGCGAAGTTCCCCTGACTTCCTGATATCCGCGCGCCCGACATGCGCGCCAGTTGATCAAAGAAAGTGGTGTCCAGATAAATCCCCATATCCGCCGGACAATAGAACGGCCCTGCTGCTGATGATGCATTGCCGCAGCCGCGCGTTGTCACCGGGCCCGAAGGGTAAAGCACCAGTTCGGGCTGCTCAAAACGCAGATTATTGCGCGCAAACACTGGCTCCCAGGTGCGGTTGAGGCTGGCGAGCGCTGCGCAGGCCTCGTTGGCGTAGGCGCTGGCGTTGCACAAATCATCTGCGGTCACATTGGTTTGCGTTGATGTTGGGCCGATCTGGCTCTGTTGTTGCTGGATACCTTCGAGCATTTGCAGGGTTTGCGAGGGATCAACCCCGAACACCACCGCTGCAATCAGCGCGATCACGATCGTTCCGCAGCCAAGTCCGCCTGCCGCGCGTCCACTTCCGCCTTGGCGAACCTTGATTTCCGAGGTGTCAAATGGCCCCAGGCGCATGTGGTTTATCCCTTCACAAACTTGCATTTCGCAGGTGTTGCGTAATTTGCTGGACAGCGCCCCCGCGCGCGGCAAAAGCCTGACAAGGCAAGGTGGATACAGGTGCAGGAGTCGGCCCCAATGCTCAAGAGCCAAATGCTGTCAGGCAAGCGCGCTCTCATCACTGGCTCGACTTCGGGAATTGGCTTGGCGATTGCGCGCGCCTTGGCGGGGGCGGGTGCAGACGTGGTTCTTAACGGGTTGGGCGAGGCCGACCAGATTGCTTTGCTGTGCAAAGAATTGGGCGCAAGCTATCACGGGGCAAACCTGATGCAGCCCGCTGAGATCGCTGAGATGATGGCGCAAATCGGCCCGGTTGATATCCTCGTTAACAACGCCGGGATGCAGCACGTCGCCCCGATCGAGGATTTCCCGCCCGAGAAGTGGGATGCAATCATCGCGCTCAATCTCTCGTCGGCCTTTCACACCACACGCCTGGCAGTTCCCGGCATGAAGGCCAAAGGCTGGGGCCGCATCATCGCCACGGCCAGCGCGCATTCGCTCACGGCATCGCCGTTCAAAAGCGCCTATGTCGCCGCCAAGCACGCGATGGCGGGCTTTACCAAGACGATTGCGCTGGAACTGGCCACGCATGGCATAACTGCCAACTGCATCTCGCCCGGCTATGTCTGGACGCCGTTGGTTGAAAACCAGATCCCCGACACCATGGCCGCGCGCGGGATGACGCGCGAACAGGTGATCAACGATGTGCTGCTGGCCAAGCAGCCGACCAAGGAGTTTGTGCAGCCCGACGATGTCGCAGCGCTGGCCGTGTTCCTGTGCGGTGATGCGGCGCGTGGCATCACCGGTGCGAATTACAGCATTGACGGGGGTTGGACCGCCGAATGAGCCGCCATTGCGGGCGCTTATGGGGAATTTGGGCGCTGTTGCTGGCGCTTGCGCTGGCGGCCTGCGCCCGGCCCGCAGCCCCTGTCAGCGTGCCCCCGGCCGAACGCAGCGCGATCGCCGGTCGCCTGATGCAGGATATCACCACGCTGGCGAGTGACGAGTTTGGCGGCCGCAAGCCCGGCACAATCGGTGAGGCGCGTACGCTCAGCTATCTTACGGCAAGAATGCAGGAGATTGGGCTGGTGTCGGGCACCAATGATCCGGGCAGCCCATGGCGCGCGCCGGTCCAATTGGTGGCGACACTGCCACAGACGAGCCGTATTGCCTTTGGCAACGGACAGCGCCCCTTTGTGGTGCCCAGCGAAGCGGGTTTTGCAATCACGCCGCGCAGGCGCGAACTTGCGCAAGGCGGCCCAGCCACCGGGGTGGACGTGTTGCTGGTGGGTGAGGAGATGGCTGATCTGACCCGTGATGATGTTGCAGGTTCCGTCATCATTTTGCTTGCGCGACAAAGCGACGCTGCTGCCCAGCGCGCAGCCTTGTTCGAGATGGACGCAGGAGCGGTCTTGACGATTGTCAGCGATGCAGCGGCGCTTGCGCAAATTCGCGGCGAATACAGCGAGGAGCGCGTGCGGTTGCTGGGTGACGAAGCCAACACGCTGAGTGCGTTCATCACCGAAGCGGCTATCGAGCAAGCTCTGGGAGCGGCGCGCTGGGCCGGACTGAAACAACAAGCGCTTGCCCAAGGGCCGGTTGCACTCGAAGTGAGCCTGTCGATCGAGGCGAACTCGCAGCGCCGCGAGTTCGTTAGCCATAATCTTATCGGCATGATACCGGGCAAATCCAGCAGCAGCGGCGCCGTGTTGCTTCTTGCGCATTGGGACCATCTGGGCGAATGCGGCCCACCTGATGCAGAAGATCGCATTTGCAACGGCGCCATCGACAATGCCAGCGGCGTGGCTGTCATGCTGGAGCTGGCTCGCCGTCTGAAGGCTGGCCCGGCACTTGATCGCGATATCTTCGTTCTGGCAACCACCGCGGAAGAAGTCGGTCTGCTGGGCGCGCGCGCCTTCGCGGCTGCCCCGCCAGTGCCGCTGGATCAGATTATAGCCGCCTTCAATTTTGATACGGTCGCAGTGGCGCCTGCGGGCGCTCCGGTGGGGATTGTCGGGCGTGGGCGCACCCCGTTCGAGCCCATCGTTCTGGAGCACCTGACCAAGACAAGGCGCGTGCTTGGTAATCGCGACTTTGCGGAGAGTTTTCTTGCGCGTCAGGATGGTTGGGCGCTGCTTCAGCAAGGCGTGCCGACAGTGCTGATCTCAAGCGCTTTTGCCTCGCGCGAAATACTCGGACCCTATCTGAAGCGTGATTACCACAGCGCCTCGGACACAAGTGACAAGATCGAACTGGGTGGAGCCATTGATGATCTTTTGCTGCACGAAGCGGTGATCCGGCAGCTTGGCGATGCTGCGCGCTATCAGCCGCCTTCAGCATTGGTGGATCCGCAGCCCTAGCCCAGCGGCCTAGCCTTAATCACAAACTGCGGTTACATGGGCCGCCACGAATCTCTCCGCTATAGCCCGCGCGCCAGACGCGGCGCGAAAATTGTGAAAGTGGCTCTTATGGATATCCCTCTTGGCCTGACCTTTGATGATGTGCTGCTGCGCCCTGCGGAAAGCTCGGTGCTGCCGAGCATGGCCGACACCCGCACACGCCTGACCCGCGAGATTGCGCTCAACATCCCGGTGCTGTCGGCTGCGATGGATACTGTGACTGAGGCGGACATGGCGATTGCCATGGCGCAATTGGGCGGCATCGGCGTGCTGCATCGCAATCTTGAGGTGGCCGAACAATGCGCCGCCGTGCGCGCGGTCAAGCGCTATGAAAGCGGCATGGTGGTCAATCCGATCACCATTCACCCCGAGGCGACCTTGGGGGAGGCCCGGGCGCTGATGGAGCAGCACCGGATCAGCGGCATTCCTGTCACTGACAACTCGGGCAAGCTGGTGGGCATCCTCACCAACCGCGATGTGCGTTTTGCCGAAAACCCGCTGCAGCCGGTGCGCGAGTTGATGACAACCGAGAATCTGGCGACTGTCCCGCTTGGCACGTCGCAGGAAGAAGCGCGCCGCCTGCTGCACCACCGCCGCATCGAAAAGCTGCTGGTGGTGGATGAGGCTTACAAATGCATTGGCCTCATCACGGTGAAAGACATCGAAAAGGCGGTGAACTATCCCAATGCCACCAAGGATGCGGCAGGCCGCTTGCGGGTGGCAGCGGCAACCACCGTAGGCGAAGCAGGTTTTGCCCGCACCGAGGCGCTGGTCGAGGCGGAAGTCGATGTGATCGTGATCGACACCGCCCATGGTCACAACATCGAAGTCGCCCGCGCGGTTGAACGCGTCAAGAAACTGTCGAACGCGGTTCAGGTCATCGCGGGCAATGTCGCGACTGCCGAGGCGACCCGCTCGCTGGTCGATGCGGGCGCTGATGCGGTGAAGGTCGGGATCGGACCGGGATCGATCTGCACCACCCGTGTGGTGGCGGGCGTCGGCGTGCCGCAACTCACCGCGATCATGGAAAGCGCTGCCGAAGCCGCGAAATCGGGCGTGCCGGTGATTGCTGATGGCGGCCTGCGCACTTCGGGCGATGCGGCCAAGGCGCTGGCTGCTGGCGCGTCTTCTGTGATGATTGGTTCCATGCTGGCAGGCACCACTGAAAGCCCTGGCGAAGTGTTCTTGTATCAGGGCCGCTCCTACAAGGCCTATCGCGGTATGGGCAGCGTGGGCGCGATGGCGCGTGGCAGCGCGGATCGCTATTTCCAGCAGGATGTCTCGGCGCTGAAACTCGTGCCCGAAGGCATCGAGGGGCAAGTGCCGTTCAAGGGCCCGGCCGCCGATGTGGTTCACCAACTGGTTGGCGGCATAAAGGCCGCGATGGGCTACACCGGTTCTGCCACGATTGCTGACTTGCAGGAGCGCGCCAATTTCGTGCGGATCACCAATGCAGGTCTTTCCGAAAGCCATGTCCACGATGTCGCGATCACCCGCGAGGCTCCCAATTACCCCACGCGGTAAGGCAGGCGCGCGATGATCGAATTCATCCCCTATATGCTCATCATCTTGTGGTGGCATCCAGATGAGCCGGGTGCGTTCGAGCTTGAGCGTCGGGACGGCCTATTTGCGACCGAGCAAGAATGTCGCGCTGCAGGAACAGATCGAGAGGCTGGCGTCGAGATGTACTCGCTTGAGCATCAAGGCGCTAAGGCAAAGCACTTCTGCCTGCCGATGCCGTCGGGTGATGAGGTTGAACGAGCCTTCGATGCATTGTCAAAACATCACCTGCGGGAAGCTGAGTGACGCCCGCGGCCCGCGTTCAAAGCGCGATTGAACTGCTTGATGCCGTGATCGCGGGCGCCCGGACCGGCGGCGCTCCGGCAGACCGGATTCTGGCCGAGTGGTTCAAGTCGCACCGTTTTGCCGGATCGAAAGACCGCCGTGCGATCCGTGATCTGGTTTTTGATGCCATTCGCGCCTGTGGCCCTGTGCCGTCCAACGGGCGCGCAGCGATGCTGCGGCTTGCTGAACTGCGCCCGGAAATTGCCTCGCTGTTCGATGGCAGCCCCTATGGCCCTGCGGTGATTGCTGCGGGCGAAGCCGTTGCCGAGGGCGGAGCAGCGCCGCAATGGCTTTGCGAATTGCTACACCTGTCCGAGATTGGCGAGGATTTGCTCACCTCCCTCAGTGCGCGCGCGCCGCTCGATGTGCGGGTCAATACGCTCAAAGCGACACGCGATCGGCTCGTTTTGCCAGAACAGGGCGCACCCCTGTGTCTGCCCCATGCCTTGCGCTTTGCCAGCGGTACGCCGGTCGAAAGCTGGGGCGAATATGCCGATGGTTTGATCGAGGTTCAGGATTTGGGCAGCCAGTTGATCGTCGAGGCACTGCCGATCGAACCGGGCGCGACTGTGATCGATCTGTGCGCAGGGGCTGGCGGCAAGACGCTGGCGCTCGGAGCAAAGCTTGGCAATGATGCTGAAATTATCGCGGCTGACACCGACAAGCGCCGTCTCGGCAATCTGGCGCCGCGTGCTGCGCGTGCGGGAGCGAGGATCGCGCACACCGTGCTGCTTGACCCCGGTCGCGAACTGCTAGCGCTGGAGGCATGGCAGGCTCAGTGCGATCATGTTCTGGTCGATGCGCCGTGTTCGGGCAGCGGCACATGGCGCCGCTCGCCCGAGGCGCGCTGGCGGCTTGATCCGGCAGGGCTTGCGCGGCTGACAGCGCTGCAGGATCATGTGCTGGATGTGGCGGCGGCGCTGGTGCGGCCCGGCGGAATGATCAGCTTTGTCACCTGTTCTTTGCTAGATGCCGAAGGCCCCGACCGCATAAGCTCCTTTCTGGAACGGCATCCTGGTTGGCGCACACACCCCTTGGCGCTGGCTGCGCCCAGCACTTCGCGCGGCGGCGGCCAGCGTCTTGATCCACTAACAACAGGTTCAGACGGGTTTTTTGTCGCCTTGTTGCAATCTGCGTGATAGCTTTGACATATTATGGCCCAACCTGATGGTTCCCGGCTCGCTGATGTGAAGGAGCTTGTAATGCGTTTCGCGCCCGCCGCTGCCGCCCTGTCGCTTGTAATGGTTACCACGGCGAGCGTGACATTGGCTTCACCTGCTGTTCCGCCATCGGCGCGCTCGGTCGAATTGCAGGAGCAGGGCCGCGTTGCCTTGGCAATGGGTGAAACTCAGGCGGCCATCGATGCTTTTGAGGCTGCTTTGGCGGCCGATCCTTCGCATACGGCGCTGTTTATCGATTTGGGCGAAGCGGCGCGGCAGGTCGGCCTACAGGGTAAAGCGATCACCTATTATCGCGAGGCTTTGGCGCGCGAGCCAAAAAACTTCGCCGCCATTTCGGGCGAAGGCGAAGCTCTGGCTGAACGGGGAGCGGTGGAGAAAGCGAAACTCAATCTTGCCAAGCTGGAGAGCTTGTGCGGCGTGACCTGTCCCGAAACACTCGCTTTGCGCAGCCGGATAACCACTGCGCCGCGGCAACGGCTTGCGGCCGATGTGGGTGAAGGCACGCCTGCCAGCAATTGATCAGGCGATAAACGGGGCAAATTCTGCCAGCAAAGCTTCGTAAACCGGACGTTTGAACGGGATAATAAGTTCCGGCAGCAGCGCAGGCCTAACCCAGCGATAGGTTCCGAATTCGGCGGGATCGTGGGCGTTGAGATTGATCTGGCGGTCCTCGCCCAGAAATTTCCCAAGCAGCCAGTGCTGTTCCTGTCCGCGGTAGCGGCCTTTCCACACCCTGCCGACAAGTTCCGGCGGCAGATCATAGCGGAGCGGCGCAGCCGTGCGGGCGATCACTTCGACCAGGGCGGCGCCGATCCCGGTTTCCTCCTCGAGTTCGCGCAAAGCCGCAGTCTCGACATCTTCGCCCGGATCAATTCCGCCCTGTGGCATCTGCCAATATCCATGGGCGGAAGGGTCTAACCGCTCCCCCACAAACACCAGGCCTTGGGGGTTGAGCAACATGAACCCTGCACAGGGGCGGTAGGGCAAGTGGTTCATGCGCCTTACGCCCCCAGCATAAAGCGCATGGCCGCGATGATCCGTTCCAGATCGCCCTGCGTGCTGGGCACGGCTGCACGCAGATTGGTGAAGGAGTGGGTCACCCCCTTCATTTCGAGAAAGACGAAATCGCGGCCCGCTTCGGCCAGCGCAGTGGCATAGGCGCGGCCCGAATCGCGAATGGGATCAAGGCTGGCGGTGACAAGCACAGTGGGCGGGGCGGCGCTGTGATCGCCAAGGATCGGAAAAGCGCGGGGCTCATCGCGCGGGGCGGCATAGACGGCATCGAAAAAGCCCATGGTCTCACCTGTCAGCAGGAACCCTTCGGCAAAAGCCGCCATGCTGGCTGAACCATTGGCATCGGCAATCAGCGGGAAGATCGGCACTTGCAGCACCACCGGAACAGCCGCCGGATTGGCGGCGAGCAATTGCCCGATCACCACAGTCGCATTGCCGCCAGCGCTATCGCCCATCGTGATAAGCCCGCTTGTCTCGTAGCCAAGCTCTGCCGGGCTTCCCGCAATCCAGCGCGCAGCCGCTTCGCAATCCTCGATTGCCGCAGGGAAGGGCGCTTCGGGCGCGAGGCGATAATCGACCGCAACCAGCGGCAGATCGATCAGAGCGGCGATTTCGCTGCACAGTGCATGGTGGGTGGCCAGATCGCCAATCACAAAGCCGCCGCCGTGGAAAAAGGTGATCACGGGCGTTGGTCCTTCGCGGGCCTCGCGCGCGTCATAGAGACGCAAGGGGATTTCGCTTGCAGGGCCGGTGCAGGTCAGATCGCGGATCACCGGCAATTCGCGCGCAGGGCGATCCGCAATCCCGTGCATTGCCACATAGGACGCACGCGCTTCGGCCAGTGTCATATCTACCAGCTTGGGCCCTTCCACCGCTGCCATCATGGCCAGAAAGCCCTGCATATCGGGGCGGATAAAAGGCGCGTCATGGCTCATGTCTGGTCTCTCCCATTGGTCGTTGGGAGAGGCGATAGGCGAGACATAAGGCATTTTCCAAGCGCTTTTCGCAGGCATCGCAGACAGGGCGGAACTTACCTGCCAGTGATGCGCTTCATGCACCTATGACGATGCCTCAAATTCTCTGGCTGCGGCGCGATTTGCGTGTGGCTGACAATCCCGCACTCTACCACGCGGCCACGGCCGGACCGGTCGTTGCGGTCTATGTGCTCGATGATGAAGCTGCCAAGCATCATGCCTATGGCGGGGCTTCGCGCTGGTGGCTGCATCATTCGCTTGAAAGCCTTGCCAAAAGCCTTGCGGACAGGGGCTCGCGCCTGATTCTGCGACGCGGCGATGCGGCCCAAGAACTCACGCGCTTGGCGGACGAGATCGGCGCATCGACGATCCACGCCAATCGGCACTATGAACCATGGTGGAGGAAGGTTCAGGGCAGGCTCTGCGAAAGCCTTGATCTGCAACTTTATGACGGCAATTACCTCATGCCGCCCGGTAGCATCACCACCGGAAGCGGCGGGCAGTACAAGATCTACACGCCGTTCTCGCGCGCGGTGCGTGCGGCCTTTCCGCCGCGCGATGCGTTGCCGGAGCCGGAAATAATCACTGCGCCCGCGCAATGGCCTGTCAGCGATGATCTTGCCGACTGGAACCTGCTGCCCACCACGCCCGATTGGGCAGGCGGCCTGCGCGAGTTCTGGCAAGTGGGCGAGGCAGCGGCGCTTGAGCGGCTTGAATGGTGGAAGGCTCATGTCGATGACTATGACGACAAGCGCAATTTTCCATCGCTCGATAAGGTCTCGCGCCTGTCCCCGCATCTCCATTTCGGCGAAATCTCACCGGTGCAGATCTGGCACGCGTTCAAGGATCGTGGATCGAAAGGCTGGGAGACTTTCGAAAGCGAACTGATCTGGCGTGATTATTCGCAAAACGCGATCCTGCAATTTCCCGCCTATGCGAAGCAGAATTACCGCGCGGATTATGATCGGTTTGAATGGCGCGATCCTGCCACCGACGAAGCGGCCGCGCGCGATCTCAAGGCGTGGCAGCAAGGCCGCACCGGCTATCCGATCGTGGACGCCGGAATGCGTCAATTGTGGCAGACTGGTTGGATGCACAATCGGGTGCGCATGATCACGGCAAGCTTCTTGATCAAGCACCTGCTGATCGACTGGCGCCACGGCGAGCAATGGTTCTGGGATTGCCTGTGCGATGCCGATTACGCCTCTAACGCCACCAATTGGCAATGGACGGCAGGCACGGGCGTTGATTCCAACATGTTCGTGCGCATCATGGCGCCGCTCAGCCAGTCGGAGAAATTCGATGCTGCAGGCTATATCCGCAAATATGTGCCCGAGTTGGCCAACCTTCAGCAGCCCGAGATCCACGATCCTGAAGAATTCGGGCGGCGGCCCAGGGATTATCCGCGCAAGATCGTATCGCACAAATTCGCTCGCGAGCGCGCACTGGCCGCGCACAAGGCGATGAAGGGCGATTGAGGAACGACCAAGGCTCTTGCCCGCCATGTGCCGATGCGCCTAAGCCCCGAGCCGGATCATATAGGAACGGGAGAGCATCTATGACACGCATTACACAGCTCAGCGGCGCGCTGGCACTGGCGCTTGCAGCGGCTTGTTTTGCAGGGGCAGCAAGCGCCGAGGCACCGGCAAACACGGCTGCAGCCGCTTCGGTTGGAATGTCGGTCCCGCCGCAGCGCGACCCTTCCGAATTGGAAGTGCTGTTCTGGAGCGATGCGCAGCGCGCCGAGCGGTTCCGTGCGATGGAGCAATGGTTTGCAGGGCATGAAGTGCCCGCAGCCAACACCCTGCGCGAACTGCCTCAGGGGGCGCCGCTCTCTGCTGAAATGCAAGATGAACTGCGTGCGCTGATGCAGGCCAGCAATGCGGCCGGGCTGATGGTGGTCCAAGACGGCAAAGTGCGGTTTGAGGATTACGGGCTCGGGCTTGGGCCGCAGGATCGCTGGACCAGTTTCTCCGTCGCCAAAAGCTTCACCTCGACCCTGCTCGGGGCCGCGATCAAGGACGGGTTGATTGCCAGTCTCGATGATCCGGTGACGCAATACATCCCGCAACTGGCAGGCTCAGCCTACGACGGCGTCACTGTGCGTCAGCTTGCCACCATGACCAGCGGGGTAAAGTGGAACGAGGATTACACCGATCCCAATTCCGATGTGGCGCGCATGAATCTGTTCACGGTGGAATATGGCCCTGATGCCATCATCATGCAGATGAAGGGCCTCCCGCGCGAGGCAGAACCGGGCACCAAGTGGGTGTACAAGACCGGCGAGACCAACTTGATCGGTGTGCTGGTTGAAAACGCGGTTGGCAAGCCTTTGGCTGTATACGCCAAGGAGAAGATCGTTGAGCCGGCGGGTTTTGCCGGCGGATTGTTCTGGATGGTTGATCCGCGCGGCGGCAATATCGGCGGGTGCTGCCTGTCGATCCGCCTTTCAGACTATGCTCGCATGGGCTTGTTTGCGCTTGAAGGGGGCAATGGCGAGGTTCCCGAAGGCTGGTTTGCTGAAGCCGGGCAGCCGCTGGTCGATTTTGCCCCTGCCGCTCCGGGTTTTGGCTATGGTTATCAGTGGTGGGCTTACCCTGAGGGCAATTATGGGGCGCAAGGGATTTTCGGGCAGGCCATCACTTTGGTGCCGGAAAAGAACCTGGTTGTTGCAGTCGTCAGCAATTGGCCGACCGCCACTTCGAGCGCTTTGCGCGATCAGACCCGCGCTGTTGTTGAAAAAATCGCCGCGTCACCAGACTGACGCGGCGACCCTCTCACACTGCCGGGCGATAGACGCCAAGGTGGCTGTAGCGTTGCAGGATGTTGTCGTGGACAATCGGGCTGAGCAATTCCGAGAACGCACAGCCCACAATGCAATTATCCCACCACACGACCTGCGCCTGCAGCGCTTCCAGCCCGGGCATGGTCAGCCAGCACATCTGACCTTCATGCATCCGGTTGATCGAGGCGGCGGAAAAGCCCGAGATCGAAAGATCATGCACCACGCTCTGAAAGGCGCGCCCCCCTGATGCCCGCAAGGTCGCCGGGATCATCAGCTTGGTGCGCGCACCGCAGCGATCTTCCTGTGCTGCGGTGTAATAGGGGTCGGTGGGGGCGGACATGGCGGTGCAACCTCATTTGTCGGGGGCGAGACTGTCGGCAATCATTTGACAGCCAGACCTAAAGGCAGGTTGCAAGATGTGGTTAAATCCGCATTAGTGATTATTTTAGCTGGATAATTTATCGATCAATCGATGCGCTCGCGGTGCAAGGTCGTAAAGCCTTCACCCAGCAGGTCCGCAATTCGCGCGCCCACGACTTCAGGCGGTTTGACATCGCGCGGGTCTTCGCCGGGATAGGCGCGGGCGCGCATTTCAGTGCGGGTTGCCCCCGGATCGATGATGGCAACGCGCACCGGGCTGATCCGTTCAACTTCGGCAGCGTAGGTTTCCAGCAAGTTTTCAAAGGCTGCCTTGGTTGCGGAATAGCCGCCCCAAAAGGGACGCGGGGACTGCGCAACGGAACTGGTGAGCCCAATCACCCGTCCTGCCTCAGCGCGGCGCAGCAGCATATCAAAGCTCGCCAGCAAGGCCTGGCTTGCAACCAGATTGGTGAGCAGGGCCTGATTAAACTGCTTGGGATCCATCTGTGAGAGCGGGCTCAATTCGGGCAGATAAGCTGCAGCCAGGCAGAGCACGTCAAGGCTCTGCCAACGGCCTGCAATCGCTGTCGCAAGGCGCGTGACGCTGTCAGGTTCGGTCAGATCAAGCGGAGCGATGGTGGAGGTGCCGCCAAGTGCATGGATCTGATCCTCAACCTCCTCAAGCGCTTTCACCTTGCGCGCCACCAGAATGACATGGGCGCCCCGCTCGGCAAGGGTTTTTGCGGTGGCTGCGCCAATGCCGCGACTTGCGCCTGTCACAAGCGCGGTGCGCCCGGCGAGGGGTTTTGCATTTTCAGTGGTCATGGTTCAGGCTGCTTTGGGATCGGCAAAGGGAAGTTCGGCGGATTTCTGCTCGCTCAAAGCAAGATCGGTCAATGACGTGGGATATTGCCCAGTGAAACAAGCGTCGCAGAATTGCGGGTGGGAAGGGTCGCGATCAGCCGCGCCCACCGCGCGGTAAAGTCCGTCGATTGAGATAAAGGCAAGGCTATCAGCCTTGATGAAATCGCGCATCGCCTCAAGCTTCATCCGCGCTGCCAGCAATTTGGAACGTTCCGGAGTGTCGACTCCGTAAAAGCAGCCGTAGGCGGTGGGCGGGCTGGCAACGCGGAAATGGACTTCAGATGCGCCCGCTTCGCGCATCATTTCGACGATCTTCAAGCTGGTGGTGCCGCGCACGATCGAATCGTCAATCAGGACGATACGCTTACCCGCCACCAGCCCGCGATTGGCGTTGTGTTTGCGTTTGACGCCCGAATGGCGCGCGCTGTCGGAAGGCTGGATGAAAGTGCGTCCGACATAGTGTGAACGGATGATGCCCAATTCAAACGGAATGCCCGATTGCTGGGCAAAGCCGATCGCGGCCGGAACGCCGCTGTCGGGCACGGGCACCACCAGATCGACATCACACGGCGCTTCCATGGCCAATTGCTCGCCAATCGCTTTGCGCGCAGCATAAACGCTCTGCCCGGCAAACAGGCTGTCCGGGCGGCTGAAATAGACGTGTTCAAAGATACAGGGGCGCGGGGACACATTGCCAAAGGGACGCACGCTGCGCACCTCACCCGAGAAATCGACATGAACCATTTCGCCCGGTTCCACCTCGCGCAGCAGTTGCGCGCCGACGACATCAAAGGCGACTGTTTCGCTGGCGAAGACAATTGCATCACCCATGCGGCCCATCACCAAGGGGCGAATGCCGAGCGGATCGCGGCAGGCAATCATGCCTTCGGGCGTCATCACAATCAGCGCATAGGCGCCTTCGACAAGGCGCAGCGCATCAATCAGCCGGTCTGCCAAAGTGGGATAGCGCGAGGTGGCGACAAGGTGGATGATCACTTCGGTGTCGGAGGTCGATTGAAAGATCGAACCCTTGGCCACCAGATCGGCCCGCAGCATCATCGCGTTGGAGATATTGCCATTATGCGCCACGGCAAAGCCGCCGCTGGCCAGTTCGGCATAGAGCGGTTGCACGTTCCTGAGGCCCGATCCCCCGGTGGTGGAATAACGCACATGGCCCGCTGCCATGTGGCCCGGCAATTCGGCAATGCTTTCAGCCGAGGAAAAATTATCTGCTACATGGCCAAGCCCGCGGCTTGAATAGAATTCGCTGCCGTCAAAGCTGGTGATGCCCACGGCCTCTTGTCCGCGATGCTGAAGCGCGTGCAGACCGAGCGCGGTTGCAGCAGCGGCATCGGCCGCGTTGATCGCGCCGAAAATGCCGCACTCCTCGCGCAGCTTATCCCCATCTGTATCCATAAAGGGATGGGTGAAATTGGTGGATTTTGCCGCCATCACCTGGTTGTCCTGCTGCGCGTGCCCCTGTGGCTCGGGTTGCTAATGGCGATGTGACGTATCAATTACAAGGGAAAGTGACGCCGGTTGCCGACAGATTGCCTTTGATCGTCGCAAGGCGGCCACACTGCGTGAAGGCGATTGTGCAAGGCGCCTTGGGGCTTTAGAGGCCAAAGCTCTCAAGTCGATCAGGCAGACCTGCACACCTCATGCTTTCCCCTTTTGAATGGATGATCGCCAAGCGTTACCTCTGGCCGGGCAAGGGCGAGGCGTTCATTGCGCTGGTCGCCGGCATTTCGGTGGGCGTGGTGATGCTTTCGGTTGCCATGCTGGTGATTGTCATGAGCGTGATGAATGGCTTTCGACATGAGCTGTTTGACAAGATCGTGGGTCTGAACGGCCACGCCATTGTGCAAGCCTATGGAGGAAGGCTGGATGACTGGGAAAGCGTGCTTGCCGATATTCAGGCGACCCCCGGAGTAACCAGCGCCAGCCCTCTGATTGAGCAGCCCTTGCTGACAAGCTTCAATGGGCGGGTTGAGGCAATCTTCGTGCGCGGCAATACGCCGGAAGACATTGCGACGCTGTCTGACAAGGTGTTGCTGGGCAATCTGTCCGATGTGCGTGCTGGCTCTGGCAAGGTTGCGATCGGCTCTCGCCTTGCCCAGAATATCGGCGCGCGGGTGGGTGACACCATCACGATTATCAATCCGCAAGGGCGCACAACCCCGTTTGGCACTTCGATCCGGCAGGTCGGCTATGAAGTGGGCGCAATCTTCGAAGTCGGCATTTATGATTACGACGGCAAATTCGTGATCATGCCGATCTCCGATGCGCAAACCCTGTTGCTGATGGGAGATGCAGTGCAGATGATCGAGGTCAAGGTCGAGAACGCCGACCGGGTGGGAGACATCCTCAGGCCGCTTGAAACACAGCTTATCGGCCGGGCGGCGATTGCCGATTGGAAGGCAATCAATTCGACGCTGTTTGAGGCCTTGCAGGTGGAGCGCGTGGCGATGTTCTTTGCGCTTTCGTTCATGGTTTTGGTGGCGGCCTTCAACATTTTGTCGAGCCTTGTGATGCTGGTGCGCGCCAAGACCCGCGACATTGCGATCATGCGAACCATGGGGGCCACGCGGCGCAGCCTGCTCAAGATCTTCGTCACCACTGGCACCACTGTTGGCGCGATCGGCACATTGTCCGGGCTCGCGCTGGGCTTTGTGGTGCTCTATTTCCGAGAAAGCATCGTCAGCTTTATCGCCTTTGCCACCGGCCAGCAGATCTGGGATCCCGAAGTGCGCTTCCTTTCGACGCTGCCCTCGCGCACCGATCCGTGGGAGATCGCAGGAATTGTGATGCTGGCGATGGTGATGAGCTTTCTGGCAACGCTTTATCCGGCGTTGAAAGCGGCGAACACCGATCCGGTTCAGGTGCTGCGCTATGAATAGCGGGAGACCGATTGTCGCCCTCAAGGGCCTGAAACGCACCTTCGAACAGGGCGGGCAGCGCATCGAAGTGCTGCGCGGCGTGGATCTGACGATCATGCCGGGCGAAATCGTGGCGCTGCTTGGCCCGTCGGGTTCGGGCAAATCGACCATGCTGCAAGCTGTCGGCCTGCTTGAAGGCGGCTTTGAAGGATCGATCAGTCTGGTGGGCCAGCGCGCCGAAACGCTCGCCAGCGATGAACGCACCAGGCTGCGGCGCGAACATTTGGGCTTTGTTTATCAATTCCACCACCTGCTTCCTGATTTCGACGCGCGCGAGAATGTGGTGATGCCGCAGATGATCCTTGGCCTTTCGCGCGCTGAGGCTGAGGCCCGCGCAGACAGCCTGCTCACCAGTCTGGGGTTGGGCGGACGGCTGACCCACAGGCCAAGCCAATTGTCGGGCGGTGAACAGCAACGCGTCGCGGTCGCTCGCGCGCTTGCCAATCGCCCGGCGCTGGTGCTGGCGGATGAACCGACCGGCAATCTGGATGAACACACCTCGGACGCCGTGCTCGGCCAGTTTCTCGAATTGGTGCGCGGCGAGGGTAGTGCGGCGCTGGTCGCCACCCACAATGAACGGCTTGCCGCCCGGATGGACCGGGTGGTGCGCCTCAAGGACGGATTGCTTCACGAAGGGACAGGCTCATGACGACTATCGCCGATTTCACCGTCACCACCAATCGCGGTGAGGAGCTGAAGCTGGCCGATAAACTCGGCAAAGTGCTGCTCATCGTCAACACTGCGAGCAAATGTGGCTTTACCCCGCAATATGATGGCCTCGAAAAGCTGTATCAGCAGTTCAAGGACAGCGATTTTGAAGTGCTCGGCTTTCCTTGCAACCAGTTCGGCGGACAGGAACCGGGCAGCGCCGATGAGATCGCGCAATTCTGCAAGGTGAATTTCGGCGTGACCTTCCCGCTCATGGCCAAGGTTGAGGTGAATGGAGATAAGGCCTCGCCGCTGTTCGACTGGATGAAGAAAGAGGCCAAGGGGTTGATGGGCACAACCGCGATCAAGTGGAATTTCACCAAATTCCTGATCGACCGCGAAGGCAATGTGGTGAAGCGCTACGCCCCGCAGGATACGCCCGCTGCTATCGCCAAGGACATCGCCAAGCTGATCTAGCGCTGCGCCTCCCTGTGGAGAATTAGGCTAGCGATAAGCTTTGCGGAATCGGTGCAAATCCATAGGATAAGGCCTATGCGATTTGCTCCTTTTATCCCCTTGCGCGTGCTGTCGTCTTTTTCGATGCTCGAAGGGGCGATTGACCCCAAGGCTATTGCCAAACTTGCCAAAGAACGCGGTTTTCCCGCCATCGCTATCTGCGATCGCAACGGGCTTTATGGCGTGGTCGCCTTTGCCTCGGCCTGCAAGGGCGAGGGCATTCAGCCGATCATCGGGACACTGCTCGGCGTTGCGCGCGAAGGCGTGGAGGGTTCGTCAGCGCAGGCCATTGATTACCTGCCGCTGTTTGCGCAGGACGAGGCGGGCTATGGCAACCTGTGCCATCTCGTCTCCAAGGCGCATCTTGATCGTCCGCTGGAGTTGGAACCTCATGTCACGCTCGCTGACCTTGAGGGCCACACCGACGGGCTGATCGCGCTCACCGGCGCGGGCGAGGGCGGGGTGACGCGCCTCTTTGCCGATGGACAGCAGGCGGCGGCAGAGGCTTTGTGCGACGCGCTGCAAGCGCTGTTCCCGCATCGGCTTTATATCGAACTGGCGCGCCACGGCGATGCGATCTGCGAGCGCGCTGAGGAGGCGCTGATCGATCTGGCTTACGCCCGCGGATTGCCGCTGGTCGCCACCAATCCGGCCAATTTTGCCGAGCCTCACATGCACAAGGCGCATGATGCGATGCTGTGCATTGCCCATTCCACCCACATTGAGGCCGAAGACCGCCCGCGCTCCAACCCGCAGGCCTTCGTCAAATCTGTCCGCATGATGGAGGAATTGTTCGCCGACCTTCCCGAAGCGACCGCCAACACCCTCGTCATCGCGCAGCGCTGCGCCTTTGCGCCGCCCTATCGCAAGCCGATTCTGCCTAGCCTTGCGGGCGATCTCGAAGGCGAAGCGCGGATGCTGGCCGAGGACGCGCGCAAGGGATTGGAAGCGCGCCTTGCTCCCTATGGCGCGATGAGTGACGAAGAGCGCCAAGCCTATTTCGACCGGCTCGAATATGAAATCGACGTGATCGTGAAGATGGGCTTTCCCGGCTACTTCCTCATCGTTGCCGATTTCATCAAATGGGCCAAGGAACAGGGCATTCCGGTCGGCCCCGGTCGCGGTTCGGGCGCGGGTTCAGCGGTGGCTTGGGCGCTGACGATCACCGATCTTGATCCTTTGAAACTCGGCCTGCTGTTTGAACGCTTCCTCAATCCCGAACGCGTTTCCATGCCCGATTTCGATATCGACTTCTGCGAAACGCGGCGCGGCGAGGTGATCCGTTACGTTCAGCAAAAATATGGCGCCGATCACGTCGCGCAGATCATCACCTTCGGTAAGCTGAAAGCGCGCGCGGTGCTGCGCGATTGCGGGCGCATCCTGCAGATGGGTTTCACCAAGGTGGACCGCCTGTGCAAGATGGTTCCCAATCACCCGACCGACCCGTGGACCTTGCCGCGAGCGCTGAATGGCGCGGCGGATTTCAAGCGCGAATATGACAACGACAATGAGGTAAAGCGCCTCGTCGATCTGGCGCTGGAGCTGGAAGGCGCGCCGCGCAATTCCTCGACCCATGCGGCAGGTGTGGTAATCGGCGACCGCCCGCTGGCGCAGCTTGTCCCGCTTTACCGCGATCCGCGCTCGGACATGCCGGTGACGCAGTTCGACATGAAGCACGTCGAAAGCTCAGGGCTGGTGAAGTTCGACTTCCTTGGCCTCAAGACGCTTTCCGTGCTGCGAAAGGCTGTCGATCTTCTCGCGGCTCGGGGCATTGCGATTGATCTTGATAGCCTCGGCCTCGATGATCCGGCGGTCTATGATCTGATGCAGGCGGGTAACACCGTGGGCGTGTTCCAGCTCGAATCCGAAGGGATGCGCCGGACGTTGAAAGCGGTGAAGCCCACCAATTTCGGCGACATTATCGCGCTCGTCTCGCTCTATCGCCCCGGCCCGATGGATAACATCCCGCTGTTCGGCCAGCGCAAGGCGGGCGAAGTCCCGATTGAATATCCGCACCCCAAGCTTGAAGGCATCCTGTCCGAGACTTACGGCATTTTCGTCTATCAGGAACAGGTGATGCAGGCCGCGCAAATCCTTGCAGGCTATTCGCTTGGGGACGCAGATTTGCTGCGCCGCGCGATGGGCAAGAAAGTGCAGGCCGAAATGGACGCGCAGCGCGGCCGCTTTGTCGAAGGCTGCAAGGCTGTGTCCGATATTGATGCCAAGCGGGCCAATGAATTGTTCGATTTGATCGACAAGTTCGCAGGCTATGGCTTTAACAAATCGCACGCGGCCGCCTACGCGCTGCTGTCTTATCAAACCGCCTGGCTGAAGGCGCATTATCCGGAAGAATTCTTCGCCGCTTCGATGTGCTTTGATTTGCACCAGTCGGAAAAACTGAGCGTATTCGTTGATGATGCGCGCCGCTATCCGGGGATCGAGGGCGGCGTCCAATTGCTGCCCCCCTGCGTCAATCATTCCGAAGGGCGCTTCACTGTCGAGCAGACCGAGGAGGGCTATGCGGTGCGCTATGCGCTTGCGGGCATTCGCAATGTCGGGGAAAAGGCGATGGAGGCGATTGTCGCCGAACGCGCCAAGGGCGGAGCGTTTGTGAGCCTCAAGGATTTCTTTGAGCGTATGCCGGAAGGCACCATAAACCGCCGCCAATTGGAAGGCTTGATCTGTGCAGGAGCGTTGGACGCGCTGGAGCCGAACCGCGCCTTGCTTTTCGCCAATGTAGATCGGCTGATGGCCGTGGTAGATGCCGCGATGCGAGAGCGTTCCAGCGGGCAGGTGGGCCTGTTTGGCGGCGAGAATGCGCCTGAGGAAGACCTGCGGCTTGCCCCCACCGAACCTTGGAGCCGGTGTGAACAAATGGCCAAGGAACGCGAGAATTTCGGGTTCTATTTCTCCGCCCATCCGGTGCAGCAATATCGCGAGATCGCCTCATCCCACGGCGCGCGCACCTATCAAAGCGTGATGGAAACAGGGGCCACTGGCGGTGGGCGCAGTCAGGTGGTGCTGGCCGCGATGGTCGAAGGCTACACCAAGGCGCGCACCCGTAAGGGCGGCGAATTTGTGCGCGCGGATTTCTCCGATCTTTCGGGGCAATTTTCGGCTGCCTGTTTCGAAGAGGCGCTCGTCCCCAAATTCGAGGAATGGGCCAAGTCTGGCGAGTGCCTGCTGGTGACGATGGAACTCGATTCGCCTTCGCCCGGTGAGCCACCCCGCATGACGGTGCGCGGGGCAAGGCCGCTGGCTTCTGCAGGCCATGCGCTCCCGCTGGAACTCAAAGCCGACATCGCCACCATCGAGGCGCTGCTCGAACTGGAAATCGCGCTTGATGCGGCAACGCTTGATCGGCCCAAGGCCAATGGTGAGGTGGTCGTCCGCTTGACGCTGGAGGATGGCGAGCAGGTGACCGTGCGCTTGGGCCGCAATTTTGCGCTTAGCGGCGAATTGGCAGAACGGCTGGGCGAAGTCCCGGGTATCAGCAATGTTGAACTGACGCCCGTCAAGAGCCGCCCGAACCTGCGGCTTGTCGCCTGAGCCATCCGGCGACCAGTGAGGTTGTGCCCCGCTGATCGCCGGATTGCCTGATCTCTACATCCCCGAACCCGGCCCATAGGTGATTTCGACACGGCGGTTCTGCGGTTCCCGCACGCCGTCCGCAGTCGGGACACGCGGCATGGATTCGCCAAAGGCCTCGCTGGTGATCGAACTCGCCGGAACGCCGCGCGTCGTCATGTATTCCGCCACCGCAGCGTTGCGCCGTGCGGCGAGGCCCATGTTGTAGCGCGCACTTCCCGCCCGGTCAGTGTGGCCTGCCAGCATCACGCGCGCGCCGCCGCAACTGCCGTAGGCGGTGATCGCGTTTGCCAGCACTGCGCCTGCCTCGGCAGTGATCGCCGCGCTGTCGAAGTCGAAGAACACGATATAGGGCCCCGTGTTGCAAACCGGCGGTGAGGGCGGGGGCGGGGCAACGGCTGCAGGCGGTGGCGGCGGCGGCGGCGCTGGAGGAGGAGCCGCCGCCGGAGTGGGGGCAGGCTTGCTACCGAAGTTATAGGATAGGCTCGCGAGCAGGGAATGAGCCTGATAATCCGCCTGCAGGGGCTGTCCAGCAACCCCGGTCAGGCGGAAATCATTAATGTTGAAAAAGCGGTACTTGAGACCGAGATCGACCTTGGGGCTTAAGGCCACCCGGGCTCCTGCGAGCAATTGCCAGGCGAAATCGGTGCTGCTGTCGTCAATCACTGCACCCACGCCCGGCAAGCGCACGGGCAATTGCAGATGCGCAAGGCCAATGCCGCCTCCTGCAAAGATCTGCAGGCCATCATCATTGCCAACTTCGAGCAGGCCGTTGAGCATCCCGCTCCAGATCGACAGATCGCGTTCGTTGCCAACCACTGTGCCCGGCGCGACATTTGTGCCGGGAACAAGCGCCGGATTGACCACTGTCAGACGCTTGTAGGCGTTGCGCTTGTACCCACCCTCAGCTTCGAGCCGCAGGACGCCAAAATCATAGCCCAGCACGATATCGGCATCGAGACCCAGCTTGGTATCGGCAAAGGCTGCGTTTTCCTGAAGCCCGTCCGGACGACCCCGATCAATATCGACGTTCACCTGATCAGGGAAACTCACCCCGGCGTTGATACCGCCATAAAACTGCCGCTCACGGGCGAGAGTGGGCGATGCCATTACAAGCGAACTGGCAGCAATCAGCAAGGCATAGCGGATCATCGAGATCTCCGGGTTGAAGCAAGTCCAAGCGATCTACTGCGCGTCTATGGCAAGGCTGTGACAGGCACTTGCGCTGCGCGGTTCGCAAAGGCATGAGATGGGCACACCATCAGTTTTGGCATGGGGCGACTGTCTGCCTTGCGTGCTGTATTTCATGGGAGAGACAAATGGCCGAAGCACGGCTCGGAGCGATGCAGGATTTCACCATGCGGATCACCTCGGTGATCGATCACGCCGCGCGCGAGGCGCCGGAACGCGAGATCGTCAGCCGCTGGGCCGATGGCAGCGAGACCCGCACGACCTGGGCAGGCATTCGCCGCGACGCGCTCAAGATGGCGCAGGCGCTGCTCGCGCTCGGCATCAGCAAGGGCGACAAGGTTGCGAGCCTTGCGATGAACCATGCGCGGCACCTGGTGAGCTGGTATGGCGTGGCCGGCATGGGCGGGGTGCTTCACACAGTGAACCCGCGCCTGTTCGATGATCAGCTTGAATATATCGTCAACCACGCCGAAGACCGCGTGCTGATCTATGACGCCGCCTTTCAGCCCATCGTTGATCGGATGAAGGGCCGCTGGAAAACCGTGGAGCATTACATCTGCTATGATAGCGGCGCTCATGCCCCGGCGTTCGAGGACTGGATCGGCGCTGAGGATGGCGATTTTGAATGGGTGCCGGGTGACGAGCGCGATCCTTGCATGATCTGCTACACCTCGGGCACCACGGGCAATCCCAAGGGTGTCCAGTACGAACACCGCTCGACCATGCTGCACGCGCTTGCTGGCTTGCAACCAGCGGCGTTCAATTTCAGCGCGGCTTCGGTGATGCTGCCGGTGGTGCCGATGTTCCACGCCGCCAGCTGGGGTCTGCCCTATGCGGGCGCGATGGCGGGGATCAAGTTCGTGTTCTCGGCGGTCAATGATCCGGCAGTGCTGCATGAATTGATGTTGCGCGAAGGCGTGACCGATTCGGCAGGCGTGCCGACAGTGTGGCTCGCCCATTTCCAGTATTGCGATGCCAACGGCCTCGATCTGCCGCCGCTCAAAGCCGCAACCATTGGCGGCTCGGCCGCGCCGCGCTTTATGATTGAGCGCTTGCTCAAAAACGGCACCCGCGTTCAGCACGCCTGGGGCATGACCGAAACCAGCCCCATCGGCACGGTGGGTGGGCCGACCTGGGATTGGGACCAGCTTACCCTGGAGGAAAAGGTCGAGAAAACCGCGATGCAGGGCCGCCCGATCTTCGGCGTGCAGCTGCGCACGGTTGACCTTGATGACATGGTCACCGAACTGCCGCGCGACGGAAAGACCTCGGGCGCGCTGCAGATTCGCGGGCCGTGGGTGATCAAGCGCTATTTCAAGGCGGAGAAAGACGCGGTCGGCAATGATGGTTGGTTCGATACCGGCGATGTCGGCATTCTGCACCCGGATGGCACCTTGCAACTGACCGATCGCACCAAGGATGTGATCAAATCGGGCGGCGAGTGGATCAGTTCGGTTGAGCTTGAGAATGCGGCTTGCGGCCATCCGGGCGTGGCAGAAGCCGCTTGCATCGGCATCTCTCACCCCAAATGGGATGAGCGCCCGGTGCTGTTCGTGGTCAAGAAGGCGGGCGCCGAGGTGACGGGCGAGGACATCCTCGAACACTTGCGGCCCCAGATCGCCAAGTGGTGGATGCCCGACGCGGTCGAATTCGTCGACGACATCCCGCACACCGCCACCGGCAAGATCAGCAAGAAAGACCTGCGCGACCGCTTTGCGGACTACAAGCTTGCCTGACATGGTGATCCGGCCTGCGCGTCCTGGTGACGCGCAGGCCATTGCCGGCATCTATGCTTGGCACGTTGCCAATGGCACGGCGACTTTCGATACGATTGCGCCCGATGCGGCTGAGTGGGCTGCAAAGATCGCCGATTTTGCGGCGCGGGGCTTTCCGTTTCTGGTTGCCGCGCGCGGCGGGGAGGTCGCGGCCTATGCCTATGCCGTCCGCTTTCGTGACCGCGCGGCCTATGCCCACACTTGCGAAGACAGCATCTATGTCGCCCATGATGCGCGCAGGCGCGGGATCGGCGCAGCGCTGCTGCCAGCGCTGATCGCGGCAGCGCGCGCGAGCGGCTTTTGCCAGATGATCGCGGTGATCGGCGGGGGCGAGCCGGCTTCGGTCGCGCTCCACGCGAAATGCGGCTTTGTCCATACTGGCCGGATGCGTCATGTCGGGCGCAAATTCGGCACGCTGCTTGATACGGTCTACATGCAATGCGATCTGACAGGAGAGGGATGGGGCGATGAGTGAGGTGCATATCGATCCGAGCCCGGCCAATTTTCAGGCCTTCAAGGAGCTGCCACGCGATCAGCCCATCAATATGCTCAACCTGCTGCGATACCGCGAATGGGCGCAATATCCGGAAGGCCACAAACACGCGGGCAAGGGTTGGACGGGCAGGCGTGCTTATCAGGAATATGGTCGCACCAGCGGCGACATTTTCCGCAAGCTCGGCGGGCGGATTATCTGGCGCGGGGTCTTTGAAACCATGGTGACGGGGCCGGAGGCTGAGCGCTGGGACGATGGCTTCATCGCGTCTTATCCCGATGCGGGCGCTTTCTTCGCGATGATCAAGGACACCGATTACCAGCAGGCTGTGATCCATCGAACCGCTGCCCTCAGCGACAGCCGCCTCGTGCGTTTTGCTCCCGGCGAGGCGGGGGAGGGGTTTGGTTAGATTTCTTTCAGCCGCGGCATCAATTCCACGAAATTGCACGGCCGGTTGCGACTGTCGAGTTGTTCGGCAAGGATTCCGTCCCAGCCATCTTTCACCGCGCCGTTCGATCCGGGCAGGGCAAAGATATAGGTGCCACGCGCCACCACCGCGCAGGCGCGCGATTGCACTGTGCTGGTGCCGATGGTCCGGAAACTGAGCCAGCGGAACAACTCGCCAAAGCCGGGAATATCGCGCGCGCCTTCGATCATCGCGAGCGCTTCGGGCGTCACATCGCGGCCCGTCAGCCCCGTGCCGCCGGTACTGATCACCGCATCAATCGCCGGGTCATCAATCCATGCTTCAAACTGTGCGGCAAGGCTTGGCGCGTCATCCTTGACGATAACGCGTGCAGCAAGAATGTGGCCTGCGCGCCTTACCCGTTCCGCCAGAATGTCGCCTGATGTGTCTGTTTCCGGCGTGCGGGTGTCCGATACAGTCAGCACCGCAATGTTGATCGGCTTGAACTTGCGGCTTTCGTCGATGGCCATTGTGCGTGTCTCTCCCCTGACAGCGCCTTGTCCCGCCACGATCAGGGGATCAGCGCTGCAGAATGCGTAGCGCCTCGCGGGAAGGTCGGCCACCGCCCTTGTGCTAGGGCGCGCCTGCTGGGCGAAAGCGAGCCGGTGGCGCGTTCATACATCCAGTAATTGCGCATCACGATCGCAACATAACCGCGCGTTTCCCAATAGGGGATCGATTCCATCCACAACAGCGGGTCGCCCTGATCGCGCACCTCGTAATTCCAGCGGCTGACCGGCGAGAGGCCGGCATTGTAGGCCGCCATGATCTTGGGCAGCGCGCCGCCGGTGGCCGGATGATCGCGCAGCATTTCCAGATGACGCTGGCCATAGGCAAGGTTGACTTCGGGATCATTGAGATCGGCATAGCTTGCCCCAAGATTGAGGCGGCCTGCATGATCGCGCGCGGTTCCCGGCATGATCTGCATCAGCCCGCGCGCATTCGCGGGGCTTACCGCCGTTGGGCGGAAATTCGATTCCTGCAGCGCATGGGCAAAGGCGAGCGACGGGTCGACCTGCCAGCCCGTTACCGGCTGCCAGCGCGCCACTGGAAAGCGCAATGATTGTTCGGGCCGCATCCCCGACGGTGCATTATGAGCGAGGAACAATTGCGTCGCAGGCAAGCCCAATTCACGCGCGAAGCGGGCAAGGGCCGGGTAATTGCTGGCAGGGCCGATTTTTGCCTCATGGCGCAGGACATCATCGGCCAGCGCGGGGCGGCCGATCTCTGTCAGCGCTGTGGCCACCATAATATTGGGCCGGATGCTGAGCGCGCGCCAATCATCGGGCGTAAAAGGACGCGGCATGGCCTCGGACGGCAGATTGATGCCCAGCTGGTCAGCCGCCAGCATCCCATAAAGCGTTTCGTCATAACGCGCAGCAGCGGCAAGAAAGCCCTGCGCCTTGCCCGGTTCGCGGCAGCGCACCAGCGAACGATGTGCCCAGTAATTGGCCGCAGCGGCCAGTTCCGGGTTCGATGCGCGGGCTGCTGAACGGCTAAAGGCCTCACCCGCCAGCGAACAATGCCCCAGCCGCCACGCGGCAAGGCCTGCCACCCAATCGCCTTCGGCCACCCACGCTCCGCTGCCTGCCCCGACTGTCTCGGCCATTTCGAGCGCGTTGGGATCATCATTATTGATGTAATAGGCCCAAGCCACACGCTGGCGCCATTCGGCACGCGCGTCGGAACTGAGGAAGGGATCAATTTCCAGCAACGTGGCATGAGCGCCCGCGGGATTGTTGTTCTTGATCGCATCGAGGATCGCGGCCTTGGCCGATGCGGGCGCTGTGCCGTCATCGACTGTGCGCGGCAAAATCCGCTTGGGCGCGGAAGGCTGGCGCACCAGCGGCTGTTCAGCAGGCAGTGGCGGGTAATAGGTCAGACCGCGTTTGGCCCCGAGCCGCGTCAGTTGCTCGGTTTGCGGCAGGTGCGTGCCTGCCTCCAGCCACCGCGCGATTTGATCGGCGCTGATGCGCGGGCTGTTGGCGTGGGTGAAATAGGCCGCCAGCGCCACCTGATGCAGCACTCCGCCCTCGCGGCTTGACAGAAGGCTCTCAACCTCGCTCCAGCGCTCGCGATCAATGGCCGCAAAAACATCACGATAGAATTGCCGATCGGCGGCGCTCAGAACGGCAGGCACGGCGCCGGGCGCTGTTTGCGGGCGATCATAGCGTGCCACCAAGGGTGTGCCTTGCGCTGTGACAGGCGCGCTCAGGGCCGCTGCAATCCCTGATAGGGCCACCGCAACGAGTTTGGCTTTTCCCAGCTTGTGCCCGATCATAAAGCTGACCAATCCATCCATCTGCGCCAGAATCGCGCCTTGAGTTGCGGCATGCCGAGCATCGCTGCAAGACTTTCGGTTACCATTACCTGACTGCTTACTGGCCCATGGTTGATTTCCCGTAAATCATCATCACGATGGCCCGAAATCTGGCTCGTATCGAGGAAATTGGCGAGGCCTTGCCCGAATAGCACCACCTTTTGCGGTTCGACCAGTGTGATGTGGAGCGCCAAAACACGATCAAGGCCACTGGCTGCCAGTGCGGGCAAATCAGCCATGGGGGTATGAGCAGGAAGCGCTGATGCAATATAGCATTGGTCCTGCGCCACTCCCATCGCGGCGAGCATGGCAGCGAGCAGGCGGCCTTGTGCACCGCTCAGCAGCGTTTCGGTGTCACCCTCTTCGGGATCGGGGACGACAACCATCAAGAGTGGTTTTGCAATCCCGCGCGGGGCCACGCGCGCAAACAATCCGCGCTGAGCAAGCGCAGGATCATGCATCCACCATTCTTGGAACGCTGGCAGATTGGCAGGTGGCGACTCGCCCCAGAAATCGCGTCGCACAGGCGCAAGGCTGCGCGCCACACCCGGACCGGCATTTTCTGCGTCTTCACCAACAACCCCGGTCAATGCCGTTTTGGAAGAAGGTTTGAGAGCGGGCGGCTCAGTGGCCACAACAGCCGCATCAAGCAACCATGCCCTAGCGTCATCGGCAAAATCGCAGTCCACTCCGCACGCGCGCCACCAATCAAGCGCAGCGGCAATTTCGCGGGTGAGGGTGGGGGCATTGATGGTCATGCTGACAATTGCGGGTCTTGACGGGATGAACCCCAGTTAGCAAGTGCTGGAACGACCAATTCCGGTAAGTCGTTTAAAGCGTGCGCCGGACACAAGGCCAGCAAGGATCAGGAAAGCTCGATGACTGAACGTGAATCAATGCCCTGCGATGTTGTGATTGTTGGCGGCGGGGTAGCTGGCCTTGCTGCGGCCATCCGGCTCAAGCAAATCAATGCCGAATTGGAAGTGATTGTGCTCGAAAAAGGCTCCGAGATCGGGGCGCATATTCTGTCCGGCGCGGTGGTTGATCCCAAGGCGCTCGATGAACTCCTGCCTGAATGGCGCGAGATGGGCTGCCCCATGGCGGAAACCCCGGTGACCGACAATTGGCACTGGGTGCTCTCCAAAAGCGGTAAGACTTCGTTGCCGCACCTCATCATGCCGCCCTTCATGTCGAATGACGGTTGCTACACCGGCAGCCTCGGTAACCTCGCACGCTGGCTCGCCGAACAGGCCGAGGGGCTGGGCGTGATGGTGTTCCCGGGCTTCCCGGCAGCCGAAGTGATGATTGATGAGGAAGGCCGCGTGGCCGGGGTCATCACGCAGGATATGGGCGTTGCCGCTGATGGCAGCCACAAGGGCGATTATCAGCCCGGCATGGAAATCCACGCGAAATACACGCTCTTTGCTGAAGGCGCGCGTGGGCATCTGACCAAGCAGATGAAGGCGCGCTTTGACCTTGAGGCCAACTGCTGCCCGCAGGTCTATGGCCTTGGCATCAAGGAATTGTGGGACATTGATCCCAAGAAACACAAGCCCGGCCGGGTCATCCACACGCAGGGCTGGCCTCTGTCAGAGAGCGACTCGTGGGGCGGCGGCTTCCTCTATCATCAGGCCAATGGTCAGGTGGCCTTGGGCTTTGTGACCGCGCTTGATTACAAGAACCCGTGGGTCTCGCCCTTTCAGGAGTTCCAGCGCTGGAAGAACCACCCGGCGATCCGCGAATATCTCGAAGGTGGCAAGCGGGTGAGCTACGGCGCGCGCGCGATCAACGAAGGTGGCTGGCAATCCGTGCCCAAGCTCGCCTTCCCCGGCGGGGCGCTGATCGGCTGTGCGGCAGGCTTTGTGAACGTGCCGCGCATCAAGGGCAGCCACACCGCGATGAAGAGCGGGATGCTGGCGGCGGAAAGCATCGCCAGCGCCATTGCGGCAGGCAACGAGAAGACCGAGCTTGCCGATTATGATGCTGCCGTGCGTTCAAGCTGGATCGCCAAGGAATTGAAGCTGGTGCAGAACGCCCAGCCTGCGGTTGCCAAATATGGCGGCGATATCGGCACGGCGCTTGCCGGCATTGATATGTGGATGCGTCAGCTTGGCATCGGCTTGCCGGTGAAGATGAAGCACAAGCCCGATTACACCTACACGGGCCGGGCCGATCTCTACCCCAAGATCGACTATCCCAAGCCCGATGGCGTCATCACCTTCGACCGCCTCACCAACGTCGCCTACAGCTACACCAACCACGCCGAAGATCAGCCGGTGCACTTGCAGGTGGCGGATTTGTCCTTGCAACAGGCGAGCGAACTTGAAGTGTTCGGCGGGCCTTCAGCGCGTTATTGCCCGGCAGGGGTCTATGAATGGCTGACTGACGAAAAGACCGGCGCGCCCAAGTTCCAGATCAACTCGCAAAACTGCGTCCACTGCAAGACCTGCGACATCAAGGACCCCAACCAGAACATTAACTGGGTAACGCCCGAAGGCGGCGGCGGGCCGAATTATCCGAATATGTGAGGGGAGGCGGCGCGAGGTGGCAACAAATCACCTTTGCGTTGTAGCTGGAGTGATTGAAATTGAAGACTTTCGCCACTCTTTTCGCTGCGACCTTCATATTGTCGGGATGTGGTGCTTCCGATAAATCAGAGGCTCGTGAAGATCGCCTCAGAGCAGCGCTTGTGCAAAACGATGCAGGGATTGGCTCAAGGGCCGTCTGGCTTGTGAAGCGTTCATCGGTAGCTTCTGATGATCGAACGGCCATCTTCTTTGGATACGTCGATAATCGCGGAGCCTGCGAGGAATTTGTTGCGGCATACGAGCAGGCAAATCCTGACATCAAGTATGCCTGCGACACGCTCGATTAGCTTTGTTTAGAGGCGATGATCTAGTTGACCCTCACTGAAACCGCCTACGCCAAGATCAACCTTGCGCTGCATGTCCGCAGGCGGCGCAAGGACGGCTATCACGAACTTGAGACCCTGTTCGCCTTTGTCGATGCAGGCGATGAGTTGAGCGCCGAACCTGCCGCGCAGGATAGCGTCACCACGCTCGGCGAGTTTGCCGGGGTGCTGGACAATCCCTTCGACAACCTCGTGGCCCGCGCGCTCAACGCCCTCCCGCGCCCGCAAGGCCTTGCGGTGACATTGGAGAAGAACCTCCCCGTCGCAGCGGGCCTTGGCGGCGGGTCGGCGGATGCGGGGGCGGTGTTTCGGCTTATCGAGGCGCTGCACGGCTTGCCCGATGACTGGCCGGAGCGGGCGGCTAAACTCGGCGCGGATGTGCCTGCCTGCGTTCTCAGCCGCACCCATATCGGGCTTGGGACAGGGACCGAGCAACTTGACGTCGAGGATGACCTCGCTGGAACCCCTGTTCTGCTGGTCAACCCGCGCGTGCCGCTTTCAACCGGACCAGTGTTCAAGGCGTGGGACGGGACGGACAGGGGCGCGCTACCCCAAGGTCCGGCCAGCCAGATCGCCCGCGAAGGGCGCAACGATCTCGAAGCGCCTGCCATCAGCCTATGCCCGGTGATCGCCGACGTGTTGGCGGCGCTCCAAGCCACCAATCCATGGCTCGCCCGGATGTCCGGTTCGGGCGCGACCTGCTTTGCGCTCTATGACACACCCGAAGCCCGCGATGCGGCGCTGGCGGCGATGCCGAAGGGTTGGTGGACGATGGCGGGGCGGCTCAGGTGAGCGAAGTGTACCGGCAGATCGGCACGCCCACCCCCGGCGGGATTGTGTGCGTGTGCGATCATGCCAGCAACCGCGTGCCTGACGACATTGATCTCGGCATCGCGCCTGAATTGCTGAACCAGCATATCGCGGTGGATATCGGCACGCAGCAGGTCGTGGAAATGCTCTGTGCGCACCATGGCTTGGCAGCGCATCTGGCCACCATCAGCCGCTTGGTGTGTGACCTTCACCGCGAAGAGGATCATCCCGGCCTTGTGCCTGTGATGAGCGACGGCCATGCCATTGCGGGCAACAGGGACGCCAGCCATGCCGAGCGGCTCGAACGGTTCCACAAGCCCTATCACAGCGCGCTTGCGCGTTGGCTTGATGCGGCGGATCCGGCTTTGATCATCTCGCTGCACAGCTTCACCCCGCGCCTTGCGACATCCGATGATCCCCGGCCATGGCAAGTCGCGCTGCTTTATAACACCGATGATCGCGCTGCGCAGCTTGCCATTGCGATGTTGCGCGAGGCAGGCTTTGAGGTGGGCGATAATCAGCCCTATTCAGGCCGCGACCTGAATTACACCATGAACCGCCACGCCGAGACCCATGGCCGGCCTTATCTTGCGATTGAGGTGCGGCAGGATCAGATCTCCGATCTCCAAGGTCAGCAATTCTGGGCGCAATTGATTGCGGATATTGCGCGAAGGGTTGCGTCAAAGCTCACCTGAAGGCAGGGGAGGTGTCGCAAACTGCCTTCCACAGGAAATCTTATGTCGCACACCTTTGATAAGTCCAAGCTTCCCAGCCGTCACGTCTCGGTCGGTCCCGAGCGCGCGCCGCATCGCTCGTACTATTACGCGATGGGTATGACGGAGGAGGAGATCAACCGGCCTTTCGTCGGCGTGGTGAGCGCGGGCAATGATTCGGCACCCTGCAACACCACTTTGAATGCGCAGGCCGATATCTGCCGCGAAGGGGTGATCGCAGGCGGCGGCACACCCCGCCGGTTCAACACCATCACCGTCACCGATGGGATCGCCATGGGTCACCAGGGGATGAAATCCTCGCTCATCAGCCGCGAGATTATTGCGGATTCGATCGAGGTTTCGGTCAGAGGCCATTGTTATGACGCGCTTGTCGGCTTTGCGGGGTGCGATAAAAGCCTGCCGGGCATGATGATGGCGATGCTGCGGCTCAATGTGCCCTCGATCTTCGTCTATGGCGGCTCGATCCTGCCCGGCACGCACCGCGGCGCGGATGTGACGGTGGTGGATGTGTTCGAAGCGGTGGGCCAGTTTGCGGCCGGCAATTGCCCGCTCAAGGAATTGATCGAGCTCGAAAAGGTCGCCTGCCCGGGCCATGGCGCTTGTGGCGGGCAGTTCACCGCCAACACCATGGCCTGTGTGGGGGAGGCGATTGGTTTGTCCGTGCCAAACAGCAATATGGCGCCTGCTCCTTACAAGTCGCGTGACGATATTGCGGTGGCTGCTGGCCGTCAGGTGATGGCGCTGATCGAACGCAACCTGCGCCCGCGCGACATCTGCACGCGCGAGGCTTTCATGAATGCAGCGCGCGTGGTGGCGGCCACGGGCGGTTCGACAAATGCGGCGCTCCACTTGCCTGCCATGGCCAATGAGGCAGGGATAGAATTCGATTTGTTCGATGTTGCTGAAGTCTTTAAATCAACGCCTTACATCGCAGACCTGAAGCCCGGCGGGAAGTATGTCGCCAAGGATATGCACGAGGCGGGCGGGGTCTATATGGCAATGAAGACGCTCCTCGACGGCGGCTTCATCGATCCCAATCCGATCACTGTCACTGGCAAGACCATTGGTGAAAACCTTGAAGAAATCACCTGGAACCCCGATCAAAAGGTGTTCTACGATGTGAAGACCCCGATCACCCCCACCGGCGGCGTGGTCGGCCTCAAGGGCAGCCTCGCTCCTGATGGCGCGATTGTGAAAGTCGCCGGGATGGCGCGCTTGCAATTTTCCGGGCCTGCGCGGGTTTTCGATTGCGAGGAGGACGCTTTTGCAGCGGTGGAAGCGCGCGATATCGCCGAAGGCTGCGTCATTGTGATCCGCTACGAAGGTCCCAAAGGCGGCCCGGGCATGCGCGAGATGCTTTCGACCACTGCCGCGCTCTATGGGCAAGGCATGGGCGAGAAAGTCGCGCTTATCACCGACGGGCGCTTTTCAGGCGCGACGCGGGGCTTCTGCATTGGCCATGTCTCGCCCGAGGCCGCCGATTGCGGGCCAATTGCGCTGATCGAGGATGGCGACATCATCAGCATTGATGCCGAAGCCGGAACGATCGAACTTGAAGTCGCAGACGAGGTGCTTGCAACACGCAAGGCCCAATGGAGCCCTCGCACCAATAATTATCAGGCAGGTGCCTTGTGGCGCTATGCGCAGGTGGTGGGGTCAGCACGCCAAGGCGCCATCACCCATCCCGGCGCGAAATCGGAAACTCATGTCTTCGCGGATATCTAGCTTTGCCCTTGCCGCAGGTGTGCTGCTCGCGGGGTGCAGCGCGGGCGCGGACGCGCTGCCCGGCGAGGCTGTGGAATGCGCGCTGGGGGCAGGAGCAGAACTGACGCCAGCTTGCACTCTCGAGCGCGAGGCGGTGGGGGCGGGCATCGTGCTGCATCATCCGGGCGGCGGGTTTCGCCGTTTCAGGCTTGATCCCGAAACGCTCGAAGTCGCTGCTGCCGACGGCGCCGAACGGATTGGCAGACAGAAAATTGAAGAGGCTACGCTCTTTTTTGCGATTGGCGGCGATGTTTACCGCATTCCCGTGGATATGCTGACCAATGAGCCGTGATGGATGATCCTGTCCTGACAGCCGAACAGATGCGCGCAGCAGAGCAAGCGCTGTTCGATGCGGGCATCAGCGTCATTGACCTGATGGAGATCGCTGCTGGGGGCGCGGCGGAGTGGATCCGGCGGGTTGCTGCGGGCCGCTCCGTCACGGTGCTGTGCGGTCCCGGCAACAATGGTGGTGATGGCTATGTCATCGCGCGGCGTCTTGCGGAGGCTGGCAATGCGGTTGAGGTGATCGCGCCGTTTGAACCCGCCACCCATGCTGCGTGCTTGGCCAAAGCGCGCTGGGACACGGCCGTTGCAAGGGCGTGCACAGGTGCAGGCAAAGTGTTCGTCGATTGCCTGTTTGGGTCAGGCATAACTCGGCCATTATCCAATGAACACAAGGATCTCTTGGTAAAACTTGCCTCTAAGTCTCAGCTTCGCGTGGCAGTGGATCTGCCTTCGGGCATTGCGACAGATAGCGGTGCGGTGTTGAACGCGGGCCTGCCTGACTACGATCTCACCTTGGCGCTGGGTGCATGGAAGCACGCCCATTGGAGCCTGCCGGGTAGGCTCAAGATGGGGCAATTGCGGCTTGTCCCGATCGGGATTGCGGCAGTGGCAGGAGCAGCGCAGCTTGTCGAAAAGCCGCGCCTTGCCGCCCCTTTGGCTGACAGCCACAAATATCGCCGGGGGCTCCTAGCGGTGGTTGCAGGGGCAATGCCGGGGGCGGCCTTGCTGGCGGCGAGCGCGGCGCAGCGCTCGGGAGCAGGCTATGTCAAGTTGCTGGCTGAGACTTCACCTGATGCCATCCCGCCCGATCTGGTGTGTGAGGCCGCACCGCTCGGGCAGGCTTTGGGTGATAAGCGGATTGCGGCGGTGCTGATCGGCCCCGGTTTGGGCCGCGATTCGGCGGCGCGTGCGCGGCTTGCAGCCACACTTGCCGCACAGCATCCGATGGTGCTTGATGCCGATGCGCTGATGCTGCTGGAACCAGCGATGGTGCCTCCGGAAATACCTGTGCTGGCCACTCCGCATGACGGCGAATTGGCCGCGCTTGCCAGGACTTTCGGTGTGAGCGCTGCGACGCGCCGCGACCTCGCGCTGGGCCTCGCCAAAGCGAGCGGCATGGTGATTATCGCCAAGGGGCCCGATACTCTGGTTGCTGCGCCCAATGGCCGCCTCGCTATTGCTGCGCCTGCACCAACATGGCTATCGGTTGCAGGCACGGGCGATGTGCTGGCGGGGATTGCGGCCAGCCGGTTGGCGGCAGGCAGCGATCCTTTCACCGCCGCCTGCGAGGCCGTGTGGCTCCATGGCGAGGCTGCGCGGTGGGCGGGCGCCGCCTTCACACCCTCAGAGCTTGCCGCGAGGGTATCCGAGGCGCTAGCGGCCTGTCTGTGAGCATCCAAGAACCGATTATCCGACTTGCCGCCAAGGGCGACGGCGTCACTGCCAGCGGGCGCCATGTGCCGCGCGCTGTTCCGGGCGACCTTGTGGACGAGGCTGGTATTGTTACGCCCGGCGCGCACCACTTAACGCCCGCCTGCCGCCATTTTGGCGCGTGTGGCGGGTGTCAGTTGCAGCACGCCGATGACAGCGTGCTGGCGGATTTTGTGCAAGACCGCGTGCTGAACGCCGCCAAGGGGCAGGGGCTTGAGCCGGCCTATCTGCTGCCCGTCCACCTATCTCCGCCGCACACGCGCCGCCGCGCCGGGCTGCACGCGCTGCGCACGGGCAAGGGCTCGGTGATCGGCTATCGGCAGGCCGGATCGCACCAGATTGTCGATCTCAAGGAATGCCCGGTGCTGGCTCCCCGCTTAACCGCGCTTATTACCCCCTTAATGCGGCTTATTGCGCGTTATGGCCCGAAAAACGGGGTCGGGATTGATCTGACGCTGGCCGATCAGGGCGTGGATGCAGCTCTTGCCAATTTCCCGCTTGATGGGCTTGGGCCAACCGAGGCAGCGCTCGATTTCGCGCGCGAGCATGGGTTGGCGAGGCTCTCGATCGATCAGGGCTATGGGCCGGAAACGGTCTGGGAGCCTGAGCCTGCGACCATCACCTTGTCGGGCGTGTCGGTGGGCCTGCCGCCCGGCGCTTTCCTGCAAGCCACGCTTGATGCAGAAGCGCGCATGGTGGCCGATGCTGCCGAGTGGCTGGCAGGGGCGGGGATGGTGGCCGATCTGTTTGCAGGGCTGGGCACATTTGCGCTGGGGCTGCGCGCAGCGGGGCGCAAGGTGCTGGCGGTTGAAGGCGATCAAGCCGCGCATCTCGCTTTCAAGGCAGCCGCGGGGCTTAGCGGCGGGACGCTGTTTGCGATGCACCGCGATTTGTTTCGTAATCCTTTGCAAACCGCTGAACTTAATCGGTTTGACGCTGTGCTGCTCGACCCGCCGCGCGCAGGGGCCCGCTCGCAGATTGCGGAACTTGCGAACAGCACCGCGGCGCGCATCGTCTATGTCAGTTGCAACCCATCAAGCTGGGCGCGCGATGCAGCGGTCTTGGCGCAAGGGGGCTATGCTCTCAGGAAATTGCGCGCTGTCGGGCAATTCCGCTGGTCGACCCATGTCGAATTGGTGAGCTTTTTCACCAAGGACTAGGCGCGTAGAGCGCACAGCACCTGCGCTTCGAGCCAGGCGCGGTGTTCGGGCTCGACATAGGCGTGCCCTGCCCCGTTGCAGCGTTCGATCCGCGGATCGGCCTTGTCCCAGATGCTTTCAAACACTTGCGCCGTGCGATCAGAGGTCGCCAGCAGGATCCGCACCGGGCCCGCAAAATCCGCAAGGCCAGCGCGCATTTCCTCGGCAAGGCTGGACGCAGCAGGGGCAGGGCGCATTGAACGCGCCATTCCGCGCGCCAATTTGCCGATGTTGACCCCGCCGGTCAGCAGCCGGACGACTTCACGCGGGTTCTTGAGCTTTTCGAGATAGCGCGCGCGGATGGCTTCGGGCGGCAGGTCTTCGGCGGCATCCTCGTCCGCGTCGCCTTCTATCGTCCACGGGTTCGACAGCACCAGCCCATCGCAGCCCGCACCCCCTGCCAGCATCAAGGCCGAGGCCGCATCGCAATTGCCAAAAGCCACCACCCGGGTGATCTGCGGCGCAAGCGCGCGGAAAGCTTCAATGGCGGCAGCAATGTCGCGCGATGCGTGACGAAAGCCGCGATTTTCCCCCTCGCTGTCGCCCACCCCGCGCCTGTCGAAGCGCAGCACAGGAAAGCCCGCTCGGGCAATGCGAGCGGCAAGCTGGGATTGGCCAGCAAAAGCCCCGCTGCGCAACTCATTGCCGCCGCTCACGATCAACAGCCCGGTGGTTCCGGGCGCTGTATCAAGGCTGGCGGCAAGCCGCGCCTCGCCGCAGCCGAAAGTGAGGTGGAGGCGGTTCATGCGGGGCTGCTCCCGCCGTCTGCGATGATCGCGGCAAGGCGTTGGGATTGCGCGATATCTTCGCCCGGTTCGGCACGAAGCCACAGGCCGGGGCCGCCGAGATCCGCGGTGGTGATGGCACGGGCGTGATCGCCGGCAGCAATTTCGGCGCTCTCCAATGCGCGCAGCATCGCAGCGCCGATCATCCACCCGCCAAGAACCAATCCTGCCTCGCGCCCTATCGCCATAAGGCCCTCGGCGCTTTCGGATAGCCCTGCCTCACGCGCGGCAATCGTGCGTGCGCGAATCAACCCGCGCAGCAGCTTGGGGCCAGACAGCGCGGCATAATGCCATGCGGGAAGGCCCGGCGGCACAAGCAGAGCGCCCGCGCGGATCGCCAGCACTTCGCTCGCACCCACCGCCTCTGCCGCTGCCGCTGCGCCCGCGCGCCAACTATCGAGCGTCTGGCTTTCCAAAGGCGCAAGGCTTTCATTGCAGCCGGGAAGATCGGGTAGAAAGGAGTCGATGCCAGCGGCATCAAGCGCGCGCATCACATCAAGGGTAAAGCGCCGCAGCTTATTCGCTTCGTCAAACCACGCAGGCAGGATCAGCACGCGGCGCGCGCGCGCCTTGTCAAATCCGACCAGCAATTCTTCGGATGTGCCGCCATTGCCAAGCGGCGCGGGCCATTGCGACATCATCGCAGCGATGCCCTGCAGGCCCCGTCAGGCCGCTTCGGCCAGCTTGGCCTCGGCAAAGGCGAGCAACCCGCCGTAGGTTTCGAGCATTTCGCCATCGACGTCATCATCATCAATCACGATGCCAAGGCGGTCTTCCATTTCGGTGAGCAAGCCTGCAACCGCCATCGAATCAAGTTCGGGCAAGTGGCCAAACAGACCAGATGAGCCTTCAAGCGCGGCCGCGCGTGCCGGATCGAGGCCCAGCACATCAGCAATCAAAGCCTTGAGTTCGCGGTCGACTGACAGATCGGTCATGAATATTGCCCTGCTTTTTGCGTCTTTGCGCAGCTTGGCCGCGTCGCTTAGCCACGGGAAAGGCGCTAGGCAAGCTTGGCAGCGCGGTCAGTGCCAATCCGGCGCAGCACCCGCTTGGCGAGAGCGGGCCATGCGCGCGGAGCAAGGGGAGCGAGGCAATCGATCCGGTAGCGCGCGCGGGTGCCTTCCATCCAGTCGGCCTTGTAGGCCTGATCGCCTGTGCCAAAATCGATTATGCGCACGCCATCTGTGTCGATGGCATGTTGAAACAGCGCGGCGCTCAGCGTGGTTCCGGCCGACAGGTGCTTGTGACTTTCAATATGGGCAAGCTTGTGGATGTAGGCGATGCCGTGTTCGATGGTCCAGAATTGCGCCGCGATGGCTGTGCCTTGGTGATAGGCCAGCCCCAAGCGCATCCGTCCGGCAGCCGCCTCGCTTTGGGCAAAGGCGCGCAGCATGGCGGGATCGCCTTCTGCCGGTTTCCAGCTCGCCGCATAGATGCGTTCATATTCGGCCCACAGATCGGGATCGAAGGCGCTGGTGATGCGCGTTTCGACCTTCTTGCCCTTGCGTTTCAGTGTGGTGCGAAGCTGGCCGGGGCGGCTTTCCCAATATTGGGCAAAGCTGCGCCCTTTGACATCGAGGATATGGTTGGTGTCGCATGGGGTAACCTCCACCAGCCAGCCTGCGCGGCGGAAGACAGCGGCCAGCCGCGTGGCAGAGCCATCTTCGTCGGGCACAGGTTCGAGCGTCACGCGGTGGCCGCGCTGTTTTAATTGCTGCGCGATTTGGGTCAGCAGCGCATCGCCAGCGGGCCCTTGCGGCGCGAGTTGCCGCCAAGTGAAGCTGTACCAATTGCGCAGCGGCGTGATGTGGCCGCCTGCCTCGGTCAAGGCGAGGGCCGCACTGGCGTTTGCGCCTGCATCGCTCGCGATTGCGATCAGCGGCTCAAGCCCGCTGTCGGCGAGCAATTGATACCATTCTGCCCGGTCAAATGGCGCAGGCGCATCGCCGCAAGCCCCATTCAGCGCTTGCAAGACGTTAACCCTGTCGTGATACCGCGCTTCGATCACTTGCTCTGTGCCTTTGGAACCTGATGACACACCCGCCAACCCCTGCGCCGTTGCCGCTCGATCACCTTGCCGAAAGGGCAGGGCTGATGGGCTATGACGCAGCGCCGGCCTTGGTGCTTCGTGATCGCACCTATAGCCACAAGGAGTTAAGACAGCGTGTCGCGCAATTGGCGATGTGGCTGAGGGATAATGTGGCACAACGCGGCGCACGGGTGGCGACTTGGGCGGCCAAGGGCGAGCTGACTTGTCTGATGCCCTTGGCGGCGGCGCGTGCGGGGCTGGTGCATGTGCCGATCAACCCGCTGCTCAAACGCGCGCAGGTGGCCCATATTCTGGCAGATTGCGGCGCGAGCCTGCTGATTGGCACGCCATCGCGGCTTGGCACTCTGGAGGCAGGCGATGTGCCGCAAGGCTGCGCGCTGATCGAGGAGACTGCGGCTGTGGCCGAGGCCGGTGCGCTGGGACGGGCGCTTGGCCCATCGGGCGTGGTTCCTTCAGCGCTGGCGGCGATCCTTTACACCTCGGGTTCGACGGGCAAGCCCAAGGGCGTGATGCTGAGCCATGCCAATATGTGGCTGGGCGCGGTAAGCGTGGCGCAATATCTCGGCCTTGCGCGCGATGATGTGACGCTGGGGGTTTTGCCGCTGTCGTTTGATTATGGGCAAAACCAGCTTTTGAGCACGTGGTATGCAGGCGGCTGCGTGGTGCCGCTTGATTTCCTGTTCCCCCGCGATGTGGTCAAGGCCTGCGCCCGGCATGGGGTGACAACATTGGCGGCGGTTCCCCCGCTGTGGGTGCAATTGACCGAGGCCGATTGGCCCGCCGAAGCGCGCAGTTCCCTGCGGCGGCTGACCAATAGCGGCGGAGCTTTGACGGTGGAACTGGTGCGGCGCCTTCGCGGCCTGTTTCCCGAAGCCGCGCTTTATCCGATGTATGGTCTTACCGAAGCCTTTCGTTCGACCTTCCTTGATCCGGCGTTGGTGGACACGCACCCCACCTCGATGGGCCGCGCGATCCCCTTTGCTGAAGTGCTTGTCATCAATGATGCTGGCAAGCTGGCGGCCGATAATGAGGAGGGCGAGCTGGTGCATTGCGGGCCGCTGGTGGCGCAAGGCTATTGGCAGGATGCTGAGCGCACCGCCGAGAGGTTCAAGCCCGCGCCTGCCGCTTCAACCTATGGCGGGATGGCGGTATGGTCGGGCGACCGAGTGCGGCGCGATGCCGACGGGCTGCTTTATTTCGCAGGCAGGCGCGATGCGATGATAAAGAGCGCAGGTAATCGCATCAGCCCGCAGGACATCGAAGAAGCCGCCCTTGCGACCGGCCTTGTGGCAGAGGCAGTCGCGCTGGGCATTGCGGATGAACGCCTTGGCCAGAGCGTGCATCTGGTGGTGCGCGGACAAGGCGATGCAGAAGCGCTTGCCAAGGCCTTGCAGCGCGAGCTTCCCACCTTCATGCAGCCCCACCATATCCACTGGCGCGCAGCGATGCCGCTCAATCCCAATGGCAAGATTGATCGCACCGCGCTGGCTCAGGAACTTGAGCAAAGGTTTGCCACATGAAGCCCGTTGGCCCCATCCCCCCCGGTTTTGCCGCGATTGACGGCGAACTTGCGATTGCTGGGCGCAAGGCCAGCGATCTGGTGGCCGAGGCCGGCCGCACGCCGCTGTTCGTTTACGCGCGTGAACGGTTTGACGCGCGCGTTGCCGAACTGCGCGCTGCGCTTCCCGCTCGGGTGGGCATTAACTACGCGGTCAAGGCCAACCCGATGCCTGAGGTGGTCGCCCACATGGCCGGGCTGGTTGATGGCTTCGACATTGCCTCATCAGGCGAACTCGCCATCTGCCAAAGCGTCGGGATTGATCCAGCGCGCATCAGTTTTGCAGGGCCCGGCAAGCGCGATGATGAATTGGCAGCTGCGATCGCTGCCGGCGTCACGCTCAATTGCGAATCCGCCGGAGAATTGGCGCGTTCGCTGAAAATCGCCGAGCGCATAGGCCAGCGCCCGCGCATCGCGATGCGGGTCAATCCCTGCTTTGAACTCAAAGGTTCGGGCATGAAAATGGGCGGCGGGGCCAAGCCTTTTGGCATTGATGCCGATAAAGTGCCTGATCTGGCCCGCCATGCGCTGGCTGCGGGCGCAGAGTGGCGGGGCTTGCACATCTTCACTGGCTCACAGGCGCTGAGCGCCGAGGCGATCATCGAGGCTCAGGCCAATGTGCTCGCCCTTGCTGCACAGCTGGCCGAGGAGATTGGGGAGCCGCTACCCAAGCTCAACATGGGCGGGGGCTTTGGCATTCCCTATTTTCCGGGGGACGAACCGCTTGATCTGGCGCGCGTCGGCGCGGCGCTGACAGAGCGGGTGGCCAGCCTTCCGCCAGCGCTGGCCGAGACGGAATTATGCGTTGAGCTGGGCCGCTATCTGGCGGGCGAGGCAGGGGTTTATCTGACCCGTGTGATTGATCGCAAGGAAAGCCACGGGGTGACCTATCTGGTGACAGATGGGGGCCTGCATCACCAACTCGCCGCCTCGGGCAATTTTGGCACAGTCGTGCGCCGTAATTACCCCAGCTGCATCGCCACCCGGTTCGGGGCCGCAGCCGAAGAGGAAGTCAACATCGTGGGCTGCCTGTGCACCCCGCTTGATCGCCTTGCAGATAACGCCGCCATGCCGCGCGCCGATGTCGGTGATCTGGTCGCGATTTTCTGCGCCGGAGCCTATGGCGCAAGCGCATCGCCAAGCGGGTTTCTCGGGCACGGCCCTGCCGCAGAATTGCTGATCTAGAACGCGCAGCCGATAAGGCGTTAAGACCCGCCATGTGCCTGTCCCAAATCGGGATGGGGGCGCCAAAGTCCGCCCTATAGCTAACACTATATTCACCATTCTCTGCGAGATGTCGTGGCGCACTTGCAAGGTGGGATAGCCAAGGTCGCTCCTTGGCACCAAGCCCCTGCCTTGCCGCTTTGGCCAAGGACATTGATTGATGCCGCATTTCTCGTTTTTCATCCGCTGTGCTGGCGTGGCGCTTGTGCCTTTTGCTCTGGCCGCTTGTGCCGGGGGTGCGCAATTGCCGCCTGCCACTTATTCGATGGGCCCCATCGCGCCGAGCGAGGATTACACCATCGGGCCGCTGGATGAGATTACCATTCATGTCTGGCGCAACCCGGAACTGTCGGCCGACAAGGTGCGCGTGCGCCCCGATGGCCGCCTCACGATCCCGCTGGTGCAGGACATCCCTGCCGTGGGCAAAACCGCGACCGAGCTTCAGGAATATATCGCAGAACAACTGTCGAAATATATCCAGCAGCCGATTGTCTCGGTGATCGTCAACACGCCCGAAGGCAATTTCATCCAGCAAGTGCGCGTGATTGGCGCGACCGCGCAGCCCGCTTCGCTGCCTTACCGCGCCAATATGTCGGTGCTCGATGCAATGATTGCCGTGGGCGGGCTTAATGAATTTGCGGCCGGCAACCGCGCCAAGCTGATCCGCCTCGATCGGGAAACCGGCAAGCAGGAGGAATTCCGCTTGCGCCTGTCTGATCTGATCCGGCGCGGCGATGCCAGCGCCAATGTGCTGTTGATGCCGGGGGATACCATCATCATCCCGGAAAGCCGGTTCTAAGGGCGCGGGGGCAAGCGGGACCGTAATGGACGAGATTTTCAACGAACTGCGCGCAGGCGCCTTTGCGGTTTGGCATCGCCGCTGGATGGCGCTGGCTGTGGCCTGGGGGGTGTGCCTCTTGGGCTGGATGGTGATTGCGGTCATCCCCAATTCCTACGAATCCAAGGCGCGCATCTATGTTGATGTGGATGATGTGCTGTCCAAACAATTGGGCATTGCAGGCGATGGCCAGCAGGAAATCATGCGTGTGCGCCAGACGCTGGCGAGCGCCAAGAACCTTGAAAAGGTGGTGACGTCCACCCGGCTTGGCGAGGGCATTTCCGCTCGCGGCGAACTCGACACCGCGATTGCCGAACTGGAAAAGAAGGTGAAAGTGACAAGCGAGCAGGACAACCTGTTCGAAATCACCGCCGCTGTGGGCAAGCGTTCGCTGAGCGATGCCGAAAACGCCATGCTGGCGCGCGATGTGGTGCAAAAGCTGCTCGACATTTTCCGCGAAGAACACATTTCCGGCAACCGCGCAGGCATTGCGCAGGCGATCAATGATCTCGAACGCCAGCTTGAAGAACGCAAGGCTGAACTCGAAGCCGCCGAACAGCGCCGTCTGTCGTTTGAGGCCGAATATCCCGACATGGTGGGCGGTTCGGAATCGTTGTCTTCCAAGGTCGCACAGGCCCGCACCGAATTGCGCAATGTCGATGCAGATCTGGCCGCAGCGCAAAGCGCGCTGGCGGCGCTCAAAGGCCAGCTCGCCGGAACGCCGCGGGTGATTGCCGATGGCACGGCCGCCTCGGGCGCACGCGGCGCTTTGTCGGTGGCGCAGACGCAGCTTGCCGAATTGCGCGGGCGCGGCCTTACCGATGAACACCCCGATGTGGTGGCGGCAACGCGGCAAGTGCAGGTGCTGACCCTTCAGGTGGCGTCCGATCCGCAGGGCGGCGGCGGGGTGATGAACCCTGCCTATTCCTCGCTTCAGGCGATCATGGTGGAGCGGCAATCGAGCGTTGACGCGCTGCAGGCCAAACGCGCCGCGCTGCAATCCAATTTTGCCGCCCTGATGGCAAGCCAGGCGAGCGAGCCGGCAGCTGCTGCCGAAGCCAATCGCATCAGCCGCGATTATGATGTGCTGCGCCAGAATTATGACAAGCTGCTGCAAGACCGCGAGGAATTGCGCACGCGCGGCAAGGTGGAAGACAAGGCGAGCCAATTCCGCTTTGACCTGATCGATCCGCCGACTGTCCCACAAAAACCGGCTGCGCCCAATCGTCCGCTGCTGCTGTTTGGCGTGCTGATCGTGGGCCTCGGGGCAGGGGTGGCGGCCGCTTATGGTGTCGGCCTGCTTAAGTCGAGCTTTGCCACCCCGCAAAAGCTGGAGCGTGCCTTTGATCTGCCGGTGATCGGAGCGATTTCGCTGACGATTTCGGACGCGGTGCGCGCCGCTGAAAAGCGCCGGTTGAAGCAGTTTGCCGCCGCAGGGGCGGGGCTGCTCGGGGTGTTCATCATCCTGATCGCGATTGAATTCATCACTGTAAGCACGGTGGCGTGAGGGGCGGGTTATGACTGAACACAGCAAGATCTCGCGCGACAACGCCAAGCCTGCCTCTTTGTTTGAGCGGGCCGATGCGCTGTTTGGCCTTGGCGCGATTGGGCCTGCCGCCGTGCCGCGCAATCTGCCGCAGCCTGCGCGCAAGGTCACCGCACCGCCGCCGCCGCGCCGCGCAGCGGGGGCAGAGCCGCTCGCTGCTGCGCAAGCGCCCGAACCTGCCGCGCCGCCTGCTGCTGCGCCTGAGGCCACTCCCGAGCCGCAGCCCGTTGCCTTTTCCGGCCCGTTCCAGACCGTGCCGCGCGATCACCTGCGCAACGAAGGCCTGATCGTGCCCGAGGCGCCCGTTACCGCGCTGCTTGAGGAATTCCGTATCGTAAAGCGCGAATTGCTCGCCGATGCGCGCAGCACGGATGATCCGCTGGCCCGCCGCATTCTGGTGTGTTCGCCCCATTCGGGCGAGGGCAAGACCTATTGCGCGACCAATCTCGCGATTGCTCTGGCTGCGGAGCGCGACATCGAGGTGCTGCTGGTGGATGCCGATGTGGTGCGTCCCTCGGTGTGCAGTCGCCTTGGCATTGAAGGGGGGGCGGGGCTGATGGATGCGCTGGCTGATCCCGCGATCACGCCTGAAAGCCTTGTCATCACCACTGATATTCCAGGCTTGTTTGTCCTGCCTGCAGGGACGGGCAACAATCTGGATGCGGAATATCTCGCCAGCGAACACACCGGAGCGGTGCTGGATCGGTTGACGCGCGCGGCGCCGCGCCGCGTGCTGGTGTTCGACACCCCGCCAGCGCTGGCCGCATCGCCTGCCGCTGAACTTGCTGCCCATGTCGGGCAGGCCGTGCTGGTGGTGCGCGCGGATGAAACAAGCCGCGCTGCGCTCGAAGATGCGCAGCAGCTCTTGTCGGCGTGCGCTGACATCAAACTCTTGCTCAATGCCGCGCGCTACAGCCCATCGGGGCGGCGCTTTGGCACTTACGGGGAGCCCCGAGCATGACATCTCGCAAGCTTTTCGCCGCCTCGGCGCGCGCGCTGGCACTGGCGGCAAGCGCGCTGCTTGCTGTGCCGCTCGCTGCGCAGGATTTCGGCGGTCAGGATGATTTCGACAACACCCGCGGGCGCGGCAATGCGCGTGCGGTGCAACCCTATATCGAAGTCAATCAAGTGCTTTCGGCAGAATTGTCGCCCGGAAATGATGTGCTCACCTTCACCCAGATCGCCAGCGGGGTTGATGTGAACCTGCAGGGGCGCAACAGCGGCATTGCTGCCTCGGTGCGATTTGAACGCAACATCGGATATGGCGATGCGATTGACAGCAGTTCGGTGAGCGGTCTCCTGCGCGGCACATTGGCGGTGGTGCCCAATAAGCTCAACCTTGAAGCAGGCGCAATCGGTGTGCGCACCCGCGTCGATGCAGGCGGCGGCACGACCATAAACCCGCTGGTGCGCGAAGATCAGACCAGCCAGTTGTACAGCGTCTATGCCGGCCCGACCTACACCGACCGGCTTGGCGTGGTCGATGTCGCAGCCGTCACCCGCGTCGGCTACACCAAGCTTGATCTCAACAGTGCGGTGGTTGATCCGGCAGGGGGCCGGCTTGAGGCTTTTGATGATAGCGTGAGCTATGTGGGACAAGTGCGTGCAGGGGTGCGTCCGGGCGATCTATTGCCCATCGGGATTGCTGCCACAGCGGGCGGATTTCAGGAGGATATTTCCAACCTCGATCAACGCGTGCGCGATCTGTATGCGCGCGCCGATGTGACAGTGCCGGTCACCACCTCGCTCGCGCTGGTGGGCGGGGTTGGTTATGAAAAGGTCGAGATATCCAGCCGCGACGCGCTGCGCGATGCCGATGGCAATCCGATCATCGGAGCCAATGGCCAATTCCTTACTGATCCGGCATCGCCGCGCATTCTGGCCTTTGATGTGGACGGCTTGCTGTGGGACGTTGGCGTGATGTGGCGGCCCAGTTCGCGCACTTCGTTGATGGCGCGGGTCGGGCGGCGTTATGGCGACACCACCTATTACGGCAATTTCACCTACGCGCCGAGCCAGCGCAGCGTGTTTGCGCTGGATGTCTATGACGGCGTGACCGGGCTTGGCGGCATTCTCAACAATGGCCTTGCGCGGCTGTCGAATGATTTCGACGTGGTGCGCAATCCGGTGACAGGCGATCTGGGCGGATTGGTTACGGGCGGTGATGGCGCTTTTGGCATTGGCAATCTGGGGTCGGTCCGCGCGGCGGCTTTCCGCGGGCGCGGCGTGCGCGGTTCCTATCAGCGCCAGCTGGGCCAACTCACGGCAGCGGTGGCAGCAGGCTATGACCGGCGCACCTTCATTGCGGCTCCGGGGACTGTTCTGGGCGCTGCCAACGGCATCACCGACGAGAATTATTACATCAATGCGGGGCTTTCGCGTGATCTGGGGCGTAATGCGAACCTGACGGCGAATGGTTACATCAACTGGTTCCAGACCGGCTTTGGCACCGGCGACGTAACAGCGACGGGCGGCTCCATTGCCTACAACCGCAATCTTACCTCGCGTCTTGTCGGGCGCGCGGCCTTGGGCATCGACTATTTCGATAGCGAATTCTCGCCCGAAGACATCGCCTTTGCCACTGCCCTGTTGGGCCTCAGGTACAATTTCTGATCGGGAAAAGGATTGCCCCTCATATGTATGAACAATTCTATGGCCTGAGCGCGCGTCCGTTCCAGCTGACGCCTGATCCGCATTTCTACTTCGAAAGCGCCAGCCACAAACGCGCGCTGAGCTATCTGGGTTATGGGCTCAATCAGGGCGAAGGCTTTATCGTCATCACGGGCGAGGTGGGCGCAGGCAAATCCACGCTGGTGGCGCACCTGATGCAGCGCGTCGACCCGGCTGCGCTGACAGTTGCCCAGATTGTCACGACTGCGCTGGATGAGGATGAGCTGGTGCATCTGGTGGCGCAGGCTTTCGGGCTGGTGGTTGAAGGCCACGACAAGGCCGGCGCCTTGGGCGCAATTGAGCGATTTCTGCAGGACGAAGCGCGTGCAGGACGGCGCTGCTTGCTGATCGTCGATGAATGCCAGAACCTTGATCTGGCAGGGCTGGAGGAGCTGCGGATGCTTTCTAACTTCCAGCTCGGTTCGCACCCCTTGCTGCAAAGCCTGCTGCTCGGCCAGCCCGAGTTTCGCCGCACACTGGCGCATCATCCCGATCTTGAACAATTGCGTCAGCGGATCATCGCATCCCACCATCTGGAAGGCCTGAACGCCGAGGAAGTTGAAGATTATGTGTGCCACCGCCTTGCCCAGGTGGGCTGGGATGGGTCGCGCCCGACACTGGATGAAGCCTTGATTGCAGCGATCTATCGCCACACGGGAGGTATTCCGCGCCGGGTCAATCAGGTAATGAACCGCCTTTTGTTGCTCGGTGCAATCGAGGAGCGCCAACAGATCACCACTTCCATGCTGGATGCGGTGATAGTTGAAATGGCAGCCGATCAGACCCGCGGGGCAGCGGCCGAGCCAAACGCCTTGAGCATCGAACCGGCCGCTGGCGCCACTGCCCGGCCAGCGAGCGCAAGCGATAGCGCCGTTCGGCTTGATGAAATGTCTGCGCTGCTCGCAAGCCGCGATCAGCGCACCGCAGAACTTGAAGCGGCTATTCGGGAATTGCAGGCTGCTGGCAATGGCGCGGCTGAGAGCGCAGGTGATCCCGCTTACCGGACTCCGCAGCCGCTTGAGCCTGCGCTCATGACATCGCTGGCGCAGATTGAGGAACGACTGGAAGAGCAGGAACAATCCCTGCGCCATGTGCTCGCCATGCTGATCGAATGGCTCGAAGGCGATGGTTCGCGAAAGGCGGCCTGAACCATGAATATGCAGCATTTCGCGCCGCAAGAGCCCCGCATTATGAACGGCTTGTCGGTGGACGTTGAGGACTGGTTTCAGGTCGGCGCGTTTGAGGATGTGATTGCGCGCGGTGAATGGGACGCGATCAAGACGCGGGTTGAAGACAACGTCTACCGCATCCTCGATCTGTTTGCCGAAGCCGATGTCAGCGCGACTTTCTTCACGCTTGGATGGGTGGCGCAGCGCCACCCCAATATGATGCGGCGGATTGCCGATGCGGGCCATGAAATCGCCAGCCACGGCTATGACCATGCGCGCGTTTTCACCTTTGATCGCGCCGCTTTTGCCGAGGATATCCGCAAAGCGCGCGCTGTGATCGAGGATTGCAGCGGGCAGCGCGTCACCGGCTACCGCGCGCCGAGTTTCTCGATCGATCACCGCACGCCTTGGGCGTTCGAAGAACTGGCCGAGCAGGGCTACGCCTATTCCTCCAGCGTCGCGCCGGTGGCGCATGATCACTATGGCTGGCCCGATGCGCCGCGCTTTGCCTTTCGCCCGCTGCCATGGGCGGATCTGGTCGAACTGCCGGTCACAACTGCGATGCTGGGCGGCAGACGAGTGGCGGCAGGCGGCGGCGGGTTTCTCCGGGTGCTGCCCTATGGCTTTTCGCGCTGGGCGATCCGGCAGGTCAACCGCGAGGATGAGCGCCCCGCGGTGTTCTATTTCCACCCGTGGGAGATTGACCCGGCACAGCCGCGCGTCGGCCATGCACCGCTGCGCTCACGCTTTCGCCATTACACCGGCCTCGCGCGCATGGCGGGCAAACTGCGCGAGTTGGTGCATGAATTTCGCTGGGGCCGCATGGATGTGGTGGCGCATCGCGAAGCTTTGCGGATTGACGCAGAGGTGAGGGTTGAGGCGTGAATGCGCCTGTGCGCCTTGCCCCGGTGGTCACCGCCTTTGATCCGCGCGATGCGGGTGAGCGCTCGGCGCTGGCGCAATTTGTCGCGGATGAAGGCGGCAGCCTGTTTCATCTGCCCCAATGGCTGGGCGCGGTGGAACGCGGCACGGGCCAGCGCGCGGGCGGATTTATCGCGCGGCAATTGGGCGCTGTGACCGGATGGCTGCCTTTAACCGAAGTGCGCTCTGCGCTGTTCGGCAAGGCGCTGGTGTCGAGCGGTTTCGGCGTAGGCGGCGGCATCCTTGCCAGCAATCCTGAGGCCGCCAGCAGCCTTGCGCGCGCCGCGATGGACTATGCGGGCGCGAAAGGCTTTGCCAGCATTGAACTTCGCGGTGGGCCGATCCCCGAAGGTTGGGCAAGCTGGGATGATAAGCATTGCGGCTTTGAACGCGCGCTTGCCAGCGATGATGACGCAGAATTGCTCGCCATCCCGCGCAAAGCCCGCGCCGAAGTGCGCAAAGGGATCGGCTTTGGCCACCGCATCACCACCGGGCGGGGCAGCAGCGATCTTGCCGCGCATTATGCGTGCTACAGCGCCAGCGTGCGCAATCTGGGAACGCCGGTTTTCCCGCGCGCGCTGTTTGCCGCCATGATCGAAGCCTTCCCCGACACCAGCGACATCCTCACCGTGTGGCAAGGCGATACCCCGCTGGCGAGCGTGCTCAGTTTCTACCACGATGGCGCGGTGATGCCGTTCTGGGGTGGCGGAACCTTCGCCGCCCGCGCGGCGCGCGCCAATGAAGTGATGTATTACGAATTGATGTGCCATGCCCGCCGCAAAGGCATGGTGCGGTTCGACTTTGGCCGCTCCAAAACGGGCAGCGGGCCGTTCGCCTTCAAGAAAAACTGGGGCTTTACGCCCGAGCCGCTGACCTATGGCGTATGGAGCGCGCCGGGCGCCGCGCCGCGCAATATTGATCCGACCGATGCCAGTTACAGCCGCAAGATCGAGCTGTGGAAGAAGCTGCCCTTGCCGGTAGCGAACCTTATTGGCCCGGTGATCGCGCGGGGGCTGGCGTGATGGGCGAGGGCGCAGAAATCCTATTTCTGGCGCACCGCGTGCCGTTCCCGCCCAATCGCGGCGACAAGATCCGCGCGCATCATCTGCTGAAAGCCTTGGCGGCAATTGCGCCGGTCCATGTCGGCTGCCTTAGCGAAAGCGATGAAGACCGCGCGGGCCTTGCCGATCTGGCACAGATTGCCGCCAGCCACTGTGCCCCTGCGCGGGCCAAACCGCTGGTGCTGGCAGGGATTGAAGCGGTCGCGCAGGGCAAGCCTGTCAGCCTCACCGCGTTTCATTCGCGCAGGCTGGAGGGCTGGGTGCGAGAAATAATCGCCAAGCGGCCGATTGGTGCGATTGTCGTGTTCTCAGGCCAGATGGGCCAATATGTGCCCGCCGATTTTCCGGGCCGTGTCATCATCGACCTGTGCGATGTCGACAGCGCCAAATTCGCCCAATACGCCGCCGCTGGCGAGCGCGTGTGGTTGAACGCGCGCGAAGCGCGATTGCTGGCGCGCGAGGAGGAACGGCTTGGCGCGCGCGCTGATGCAACGATCCTTATCAGCGAGGCCGAAGCCGCGCTTTATCGCCAAGGTCTGCGCCATCCGGCGCGGGTGAATGTGCAGGTGATCGGCAACGGGATTGACGCAGGGCTGTTTGATCCCGCCACGGTTCAACCCCATCCTGACATGGTAAACCGCACAGGGCCGCATTTCACCTTTACCGGCCAAATGGATTACCGCCCGAATGAACAGGCCGCGATCTGGGCGATTGAGCATCTTTTGCCCGCTTTGCGAGAGCACTGGGCGAGCGCCGAAATTCACATTGTCGGGCGCAATCCGACTTCTGCGTTGCTCTCGCTTAAGGGAAGGGCAGGGGCCAATATCTGGGGCGAGGTTCCCGATGTGCGCCCCTTTATCGCGGCGAGCGATTGCGTGATCGCGCCGCTGATGATTGCGCGCGGAGTGCAGAATAAGGTGCTCGAAGCCATGGCGATGGCGCGGCCCGTGCTGCTCACCCCCGAAGCGGCCACCGGTATTGCCGCGCGCGATGGGGCCGAATGGCTGATCGAGCGCGCCGATCCTGCCGCCATGGCGGCGCGCGCTGCGGCGCTGCTGGGCGATCTGGATAAGGCAGCGGCGATGGGGGCTGCCGCGCGGGCCTTTGTGCTGGAAAGCCACGCTTGGCCTGCGATGCTCGCGCCGCTTGGCGCTTTGCTCGGCTCGTCCCGTCAAGGCGTGCGCCATGCCGCCTGAGAGCCTCAGCCCGCCTGCGCGCGCACCTGCGCTGATCGAACGCATCGCTCCGCATTGGCGCGAGCCGCTGGTGGCGCTTGCCGGGGCCGCCGCGCTTGTCATGCTGGTTGCCGCGCGCGAATGGGGCGAGATGGCGCATCAATGGTGGGACATCGACACCTACAGCCACATCCTGCTGATCCCGCCGCTCATCATCTGGCTGATTGCGCTGAAACGCACAGAACTGGTCAAGATCACCCCGCAGGGCTGGCTGCCCGGATTGGGCGTGGTGGGGGCAGGGCTGCTGCTGTGGCTGATCGGACGGGCAAGCGATATTAATCTGATCGCGCACGCAGGCGCGGTTGGCGCGCTGCAAGGCGTCGTGCTGGCAGTGCTGGGCCCGAGAGTGGCGCTTGTCGTCGCGCTGCCTCTAGGCATGGGCGTGTTTCTTGTGCCCTTTGGCGATGAAATTATTTATCCTTTGCAGATGATTACCGCTGCCATGGCCATTGCGCTCACTCAATGGAGCGGGGTTGCAGCCGAGATTGACGGGATCAACATCTACACGCCTGCCGGATGGTTTATCGTCGCCGAAGCCTGTTCAGGCGTGAAGTTCCTGATCGCCATGGTGACGCTGGCGGTGCTGGTGTGCTTCACGCGGCTTTCAAGCTGGAGGCGGCGGGCTCTTTTCATGCTGGCAGCGGTGATCGTGCCGGTGCTGGCCAATGGTGTGCGCGCATGGGGCACGATCTACATTGCGCAATTCTATGGCGCGGAATTTGCCGCCGGGTTCGATCACATCATCTATGGCTGGGTGTTCTTCGCCATTGTTGTGGCGGTGATGCTGGCGGGCGCATGGCGCTGGTTTGAACGCGAGCCTGAGGATTATGGCTGGAGCGCTGAGGAAGCCTCGGCCCTGCCCGTGTTTGCGCGGCTTGATACGGCCTATGCGCCGCTGCCGATGCTGCTGTCACTGCTGGCGGTGATGGCGCTTGCCGCTAGTGCGCTCGCCGCTTTCATGCCCGCGCTGACGGGCGGCTAGCGCCCATGTGCGGGATTGCCGGGATCATTGCAGGCGAACGCGCGCGGCCGGTCGACGAGGCGCTCGTTACCGCCATGACCAATGCGCTGGTGCACCGCGGGCCGGATGGCGCGGGCGTGTGGAGCGGGCCGGGCATCGCGCTTGGCCACCGCCGCCTGTCGATCATCGATCTGGCCGGATCGCCGCAGCCGATGCTATCGGGCGATGGGCGCTCAGTCATCGTCTTTAACGGCGAGATCTATAATTACCGCGAATTGCGCCGCGAATTGCAGGGCGAGGGCTTCACCTTCCAGACCTCGGGCGACACCGAAGTGATCCTTGCCGCATGGGCGCGGTGGGGGACGGCGTGTCTTGATCGGCTCGATGGTATGTTCGCCTTTGTCCTTTACGATATCGCCAAGGGGCAGGTGCTGCTGGCGCGTGACCGGTTGGGGGTAAAGCCGCTTTATTACGCAGCCCTTGCCGATGGCAGTCTAGCTTTTGCCTCGGAGATGAAGGGCCTGTTGGCGCATCCCTTGCTTGAACGCCGGGTGAGCCGCGCTGGCGTCGATGCGTTCCTTACCTGGGGCTATGTGCCCGATAGCCACGCGATCCTCGAAGGGGTGCACAAGCTGCCTGCCGGCCATTTCTGGCTGTTTGAGATCGGCAAGGAGCGAGGCCAACCGCGGCGGTGGTGGGATATTGATTTCACGCGCCGGACCGAGGCGAGTGAGGCCGAGCTTTCCGAAGAACTCCTGCGTCTCCTGCGCGCTGGGGTCAAATCGCGCATGGTTGCCGATGTGCCTTTGGGCGCGTTCCTGTCGGGCGGGGTCGATAGTTCCAGCGTGGTCGCGCTTATGAGCGAGACGAGCAACGCGCCGGTGCAAACCTGCTCCATCGGCTTTGATGTCGCCAGCGTTGACGAGACGACTTACGCGCGCCGCATCGCGGAGCAATTCGGCACAGACCACCATGAACGCATCGTCGGGCGCGATGATTTTGCCGCCGTCGATGCGCTCGCCGCGATGTTTGATGAACCCTTTGCCGATGCGAGCGCGCTGCCCACATGGCGGGTGTGCCAATTGGCGCGTGAGCGAGTGACAGTGGCGCTGTCGGGTGACGGCGCGGACGAAGCCTTTGCCGGATACCGCCGTCAGGTGTTCCATCACCACGAAGAACGCGTGCGCGGGATGCTTCCGCAAGCCTTGCGCGCTCCGGTGTTTGGTGGGCTGGGGCGGCTTTATCCCAAAGCCGATTGGGCGCCGCGTCCCTTGCGCGCCAAGGCAACGCTGTTGGCGCTCGGCGCAAGCGGCGAGGAAGGCTATGCCCGCGGGCTATGCGCGATGCCGCATGAGGCGCGCCATGCGCTTTATTCTGAAGGTTTCAAGAAAGCCCTCGCAGGTTTCCGCGCCGAAGATGAGTTGATTGCGCTGATGCGGGATGCACCTGCACAAAGCGGGCTCGACCGCGCGCAATATGCTGATCTTACATTCTGGATGCCCGGAGACATCCTCACCAAGGTTGATCGCACCAGCATGGCCGCCAGCCTCGAAGCACGCGAACCGCTGCTCGATCACCGCTTGATCGAATTTGCCGCAACCCTGCCAGAGGCGATGCGCGTGCAGGGGAAGACGGGCAAGTATCTCCTCAAACGCACCATGGAAGGGCGCTTGCCGCAGGATATTCTCTATCGGCCCAAGCAAGGCTTTGTAACGCCGATTGCCGAATGGCTGCGCGGGCCTTTGGCCGGAGAGGCGAGGGCGATTGCCACCAGCGGCGTGCTGGCGCAAACCGGCTTTTTCTCCGCCCCCGCCCTTGCAGCCCTCGCCGAGGCTCACATTGCTGGTCGCAGCGACAATTCGCGCAGCCTGTGGCAATTGATGATGCTGGAGCGCTCGCTCACCCATTTGGGGGTGAACGGCTGAGGCTTATCCCGTGGTTCCGTGGCCGAGCGCCATGTATTCATCCGATTGCATTTCCATGAGCCGGCTGACTGTGCGTTCAAATTCGAACGCTCCGTCGCCCGCTGTGTAAAGCGCCGCAGGTTCAGCCGCCGCGGTCGCAAACAGCTTCACCCGATGTTCGTAAAGTGCATCGATCAGCGTGACAAACCGCGCCGCTTCGTTGCGGTTTTCCGGGCCCATTTGCGGAATGCCCACCAGCACCACGGTGTGAAATTCGCGGGCAATCGCTAGGTAATCCGCCGCCCCGCGCGCTGCGGCGCAGAGTTTTTTGAAGCTGAACACGCCCACGCCTTTCAAGGATTTGGGCACGTGAAGGCTGCGGCCACCACCCACCGCCAGCTCCTGCGAGGGGACATGGGCGGCATCTTCGGGGGCAAAGTCGGTGAGGCGGAAAAACGCCTCGCGCACCTTGTCAGTCGCGGCTTGCCCAAGCGGCGTGTGCCATGTCGCCAGCCCGCCGATCCGATCAAGCCGATAGTCCACCGGGCCATCTAGCGTCAGCACATCGAGATCGCTTTCAATCAGCGCGATGAAGGGCAGGAAATGTTCGCGGTTCAGCCCGTCCTTGTAAAGATCGCACGGCGCGCGGTTGCTGGTGGTGACAATCGTGAGCCCATGATCGCGGATCAGCGCGGTGAACAGCCGGCTCATAATCATCGCATCGGCTGAATTGTTGACCACCATTTCATCAAAGGCGAGCACCCTCACGCCGCTTGCCAGCCTTGCCGCAACCGGGGGGATCGGATCGCCGCTTTCGCTTTTGCGGGCCTCACGCAGGGCGGCGTGAACCTCCTGCATGAAGGCATGGAAGTGGACGCGGCGTTTTTGCGGGATGCCGAGACATTCATGGAACAGGTCCATCAGCATCGATTTGCCGCGCCCCACGCCGCCCCACATATAAAGGCCGCGGATCGCGCTGGGGGCCGACGCACTTCGCGTGAGACGGGCGAGCAGGCCGGGTTTGGGGGCAGGGGCTTCGAGCTTTGCCTGAAGCTGCGCCAGATGCTCCGCCGCTGCGCGCTGATCGGGATCAGGGCGCAATTCCCCGCTCGCAATCAATTCCTCATAGCGCGCCAGAACGCCTGTCATAAGCCGGTCACTGAGGACGCGAGCGCATCTTGCGGATGATGCCTGAAAAGCTGGCGATGGTTTCTTCTGCGCCATCCGCGCCCGCCTGCACACATTGGCCGCGCAGGAACAGCATCTTGCCGGTTTCGCGCACGATTTCAGTCACGGCATCCAGCGGCTTTGCCGGATCACCACCGCCGACAAATTGCGTGGACAGTTCCACCGTCACCGAAGGGCCAGCCTCGCCGCTGCCATTGATATGCATCGCGGAAAACAGCGAGATATCAATCAGCGCCAGCGTCACCCCGCCGTGGACATTATCCGTAAGATTGGTGTGGCGGCGTTCGGGGAACATCCGCAGGCGGCACAGATTGCCTTCGCGTCGCACCCGCATTTCGCCGAGCACTGCGGTGTTGAAGCGGGTCCGGTCCACCATGTTCCAGGTGAACCAGCCATCCTCACCGCCGCATTCTTCCGCCGAGAGCGGGCGGTATTCGAAGGGAATCGCTCGCCCGCCTGCCGGTGCTTCTGCGTCAGCCATGATCTGATCAGCCGAACGCCTTAAATGGCGCGTTCGGCCATCATCTTCTTGGTTTCGGCAATGGCCTTGGCCGGGCTGAGGCCCTTGGGGCAGACATTCGCACAGTTCATGATGGTGTGGCAGCGATAAAGCCGGAACGGGTCTTCGAGTTCATTCAAACGCTCACCCGTCATTTCATCGCGGCTGTCGGCCAGCCAGCGATAGGCCTGAAGCAGGATCGCCGGGCCAAGGAACTTGTCCGAATTCCACCAATAGGACGGGCACGAGGTCGAGCAGCAAGCGCACAGGATACACTCGTAAAGGCCATCGAGCTTTTCGCGTTGTTCGGGCGATTGCAGGCGCTCCTTGCCCGAAGGCGTGCCGGTGACAGTCTGAAGCCACGGCTTGATCGAGGCATATTGCGCATAGAAATGGGTGAAATCAGGGACCAGGTCCTTGATCACATCCATGTGCGGCAAAGGCGTGATGCGGATCTCGCCCTTCAGGTCTTCGATAGCGGTGGTGCAGGCCAGACCATTCTTGCCGTTCATGTTCATCGAGCACGAGCCGCAAATCCCTTCGCGGCAGGAACGGCGGAACGTCAGCGTGGGGTCGATCTCGTTCTTGATCTTGAAGAGCGCATCCAACACCATCGGCCCGCATTCATCGAGGTCGATCTCGAACTTGTCATAGCGCGGGTTTTCACCGCTGTCGGGATCATAGCGATAGACCTTGAACGACTTCACCCGTTTGCCGGTGCTCTTGTGCACCTTGCCATTGCTCTTGATCTTGGAATTGGCCGGGAGAGTGAAGGTCGCCATCTATTGTGATCCCCATGTGCTTGTTCGAGTGCCTATCTAGCGCAGTTGTGACACGAGGCAAGCAGGCGTTGCTTGCGAGGATTGGCACATTTGTTGAGTGCAGCGCGCGCTGGGCAGGTTCGAATGCCTGCGGGAGGCTCTTGCGACATTGTCTTTGGGCAGAAAAGAACAAAACCGTGCAGGAACCGGATGGGTAGGGCGCAGCTTTAGAGGCTATGGAGAATTCAGGACATTCTGAGCCGCACTGGCCGGCGCGCGCGGCCATCTTTGGCGCATCAGGCGGGATTGGCCGGGCGCTGGCCGAAGGGCTTGCCGCACGCGGGGCCGAGGTGATCTACACCGGATCGCGTTCGGGGGCAGGGCCGCAGGGCGCGCCATTCTGCCCCTTTGCCTTTGATCTGGCCGACGAAGCCAGCATTGCAGAGGCCGCCGCGATGATGCGCGATGCGCCGCCCCAATGGGTGATTATCGCCAGCGGGGTTTTGACGCTGGCCGATGGAACCGGGCCGGAACGCACCTATAAACGCCTCGATCCAGCCGCCATGGCCGAAGTGTTTACGCTGAACACGATTGGCCCTGCGCTGATTGCCAAGCACATTCTCCCTTTGATGGCGCGTGATGAAGGTTTTGTCTTTGCGGCACTAAGCGCGCGGGTCGGCTCGATTTCGGACAACCGGCTTGGCGGGTGGCATTCCTACCGCGCAAGCAAGGCGGCGCTGAATATGCTGCTTAAGAATTTTGCTTTGGAAATGGCGCGCACGCACCCGCAAGGGGTGGTGGCGGGTCTGCATCCGGGGACAGTGGACAGCGCCTTGTCCAAGCCCTTCCAGACTGGCCTGCCTGATGGACAATTGACCAAGCCTGAGGACGCCGCCTGCAATCTGTTGCGTGTTCTGGCCGACCTCAGACCGGAGCAATCGGGACGCGTGTTCGATTTTCGAGGCTCTGAAGTTCCCGCGTGATCTGTGACCTCGCGGTGCTTTACGCAGACGCTCCGGGCTGCGATGGTGCCGCTGCTATTGCGCGAGGAGATGACAGACAATGGGGCTGGGTGCATGGTACGAAGCCAAGGTGATGCCCAAGCTCATCACCTGTGCCTGTTCGCAAGGTCAGGTGATGAAACGCCGTGCAGCCGTGGTGCCTCGGGCGAGGGGCGATGTGTTTGAACTTGGCTGCGGGGGCGGCATCAATCACGCGTTTTATGATCGGACTGCGATCACATCCTATGCGGGGATAGATCCTCATCCCGCTTTGCTTGATGATGCGCGCGCCGCGGCGCAGGAAAAGGGCTGGACGGCCGATATCCGGCAGGCCAGCGGCGAGGCGATCCCGTTCCGCGATGCCAGCTTTGATCATGTCGTGTGCACCTTTACGCTGTGTTCGGTGGCAGAGCCCGCACGCGTGCTGAGCGAATTGGACCGGATTCTGCGCCCTGGCGGCGCAGTGCTGTTTTGTGAACATGGCGCTGCGCCTGATATCGGCGTGGCGCGCTGGCAGCGCCGGATTGAACCCTTGTGGAAGCGGCTTGCAGGAGGCTGCCACCTCACGCGCCCGATCAGCGCTGCCTTTGCCGATGCGGGCTTCGTGGTCGAAAAAGTGGGCGAGGGCTATACGCCGCAGGCGCCGCGCTTTGCCGGTTGGATGGAATGGGGCGTGGCGCGTAAAACGGGATAAGAAAGGGCAGGATTGGCTGACCAATCCTGCCCTTTTCAATGCCTAGAGAGACATGCCTTACTCGCCAAAAGTGCGTTGCCACCAGCCACGCCGCGGTTTGGCAGGCTCGCCCTCCGGCTCAGCGGGAGCTTGTGCAGCGGGTTCGGTTGGCGCTTCATTGGTAACTTCGGCTTCAGCTTCCGCTGCAGGTGCTGCAGAAACCTCTTCAACCGGGGCGCTTACCGCTGCGTCGGCAGCTTCGGCAGCGGCTGCTTTCTTGCGCGGGGCGGCGCGCTTGCGCTTGGGCTTTTCTGCTGGGGTTTGGGTGTCGCCAACCACGGGCGCAATCGCGGGCTCAGTTTCGACCTCGCCTGACGCTTCAGCCTCAACGGGTGCGGGCTCGGCGGCCTTGGGCTTGCGGGGCGCCCGCTTGCGCTTGGGCTTTTCGGCGGGAGCATCTTCCGCCTCAGCCGGCGCTGCGGTTTGCTCGGTTGCTGCCACATCGGTGATCTGCGTGGCAGTCTCCGCCGGAGCCTCGCCTTCAGTCGTCGCTTCTGCAGCGTCATCGACGCCCGGCTGCCCGGATTCGGTCTCCGCTTCGCTCTCAGCAGTCGCCTCGCTGTCATCGCCGCGCCGCTTGTTGCGACCACGGCCGCCGCGGCGGCGGCGCTTTTTCGGACGATCCTCGGCTTCTTCCTCACCGGTAGCAACAGCCTCGCGATCGGACTGGCCCTCCTCGTCAGCTTCATCGCCTTCGGTCGCCTCGCCGCCCTCGTCTGATGCGCTTTCGTCGCTTTCGTCCCGTTTGCGATTGCGACCACCGCGGCGGCGGCGGCGCTTCTTGCGACGACCGCCTTCATCTTCGCTCTCGGAGCGCTCGCGGACGTCATCGCTCTCGCCGTCAGCTTCGATCTCGTCCTCATCCTCTTCGGGAAGATCGATCTCGTCCTCTTCCTCGTCGATGATCGGATCGAAGCGCGGGGCCTGTGCGGGGCGCGGGCCGGCAGAGGAAACGCTCATCTTGGCGCCTTCATTTTCGCCTTCAGGGACGACTTCGACGCTGACGCCATAGCGCTGCTCGATCTCGACCAGATCGCCGCGCTTTTCGTTGAGCAGGTAGATCGCTGCCTCGGTGCTGGCGGCAAGGCGGATTTGCGTGCCTTTGCCCTTGGCGGCCTCGTCCTCGATCAGGCGCAGCGCTGAGAGGCCTGCGGACGATGCAGTGCGCACGAGGCCGGTGCCGTCGCAATGCGGGCAGGGGCGGGTGGTGGCCTCAAGCACGCCTGTGCGCAGGCGCTGGCGGCTCATTTCCATCAGGCCAAAGCTGGAAATGCGCCCCACCTGAATGCGCGCCCTATCGTTCTTGAGCGCTTCCTTCATCGCCTTCTCGACCTTCCTCACGTTGGAGGAATATTCCATGTCGATGAAGTCGATCACCACCAGGCCCGCCATATCGCGCAGACGCAATTGGCGCGCGATTTCCTTGGCGGCTTCAAGATTGGTGTGCAGCGCGGTCGCCTCGATGCCGTGTTCCTTGGTGGAACGGCCGGAGTTGATGTCGATCGAGACCAGCGCTTCTGTGGGGTTGATGATGAGATAGCCGCCTGATTTGAGCTGGACCATCGGATCATACATCGCGCGCAACTGATCTTCGGCGCCGTAACGCTGGAACAGCGGCACGGGATCGGAATAGGCCTTCACCCGGCGCGCATGGCTCGGCATCAGCAGCTTCATGAACTGTTTGGCCGCCTTGTAGCCTTCCTCACCCTCGACCACGACTTCTTCGATGTCGCGGTTATAGATATCGCGGATCGCGCGTTTGATCAGGTCGCTGTCGGAATGGATCAGCGCAGGCGCAACCGAGGCGAGGGTCTTCTCGCGGATCTCGTCCCACAGCCGTGCGAGGTAATCAAAGTCACGGCGGATTTCCGGCTTGGTGCGCGAAAGCCCTGCGGTGCGGACAATCAGGCCCATCGACTTGGGCAGCTTCATTTCCGCCACGATTTCCTTCAATCGCTTGCGGTCGCTGGTCGAACTGATCTTGCGGCTGATCCCGCCGCCGCTGGTGCTGTTGGGCATCAGCACGGTGTAGCGCCCGGCAAGGCTCAGATAGGTGGTGAGCGCTGCGCCCTTGTTGCCGCGTTCTTCCTTGACGACCTGCACCAGCAGCACCTGACGGCGCTGGATTACGTCCTGAATCTTGTAACGGCGGCGCAGCGCCATGCGCTTGGCGCGCACTTCGTCGACTTCCTTGGCGCGGCTGCGGCCCTTGGACTTGTCGCCACCTTTGCCCTGACGGCGGCGACCACGGCGCGAACGGCCCTGATTTTCGTCGCCTTCGCCGGTTTCACCGTCATCGCCGCTGTTGTCGTCATCGTCGTCCGAATCGTTGCCGTCCAGTTCCCCATCCTCGATGGTGGCGACATCGTCCTTGTCCGAAGTGTCGACTTCCTCGAGGCCGTCTTCGGCCAAGTCTTCGGCGAGCGCCTCGCCGCTGTCATCCTCGGCGTCATATTCGTCGCCCGGTGCAATGCCTTCGTCTTCTTCCTCGTCGCGAAGGCGCGCTTCTTCCTCTGCCGCCTCGGCTTCCTCAGCCAGCAGCGCGTCGCGATCGGCCTTGGGGATCTGATAATAGTCGGGGTGAATTTCGCTGAAGGCCAGAAAGCCGTGACGATTGCCGCCAAAATCGACGAACGCCGCCTGCAGCGAAGGTTCGACCCTGGTTACTTTTGCAAGATAGATATTGCCCTTGATCTGCTTGTGCTCAGCAGATTCAAAGTCGAATTCCTCAATCCGGTTGCCTTGCAGAACCGCCACCCGGGTTTCTTCCTGGTGGCGCGCATCGATAAGCATGCGCGTTGCCATGTAAATTTCTCCATGCGCCCGGCCTTGCCCGCGAGCGGACGTAAAGGGGGCGCGCATTGTGTCGGGAACCGGCGTTGCCACTGGGCTGGCCGGGGTTGGTTGTCGCAGCCCTGTTGCAACGGGCAAAGGGCGCGAAGTTCGTGTCTGCTGAGCCGAGATTGCGAGCCATTGTCGCGGCCTGTTCCGCATGACCCACTCCGCGCACAGCGGACTGGATACAAACTTGCGGGAAAAAGCGTCTCGTCACTGCATCAACCTGTTATGGGCCGGGCGAAAGGATTGCCGCGGCACGAAAGAGCGCCAAGATCAAACAGCATCCTTGCGTGTTGCCCTGAGCCCCTTGCGTTTATGTGCTAGCATCGTGGGTTATTTCAAGCAACTCTATTGCACTATTTGTATCGAGGCGATTAAGCGCCGAGGTCTTATGAGCTTGCGCACGCTCTTGTTGCTCGTGGTGCTTGGCCCTGTGCTGGTGCTGGGGGGCTTGGCTGCATCGGGTCAGCGCGTGACGGTGCCCGCATTGGGTCGCGACTACGTCCTGCGCTTTGCGCTCCAGGCGCCCGCGCCGCCTTTGGTGCTGCCCGATGTGGCTGGCCCGCAAGACCCCGCGCGGCCGCTGGTGGTGATTGATGCCGGACACGGGGGGCGTGATCCGGGTGCGATTGGCGAAGATGAGACGGGCAGACGATTTGCCGAAAAGGATATCACGCTGGCGCTGGCCAAGGCGCTGCGTGATGAATTGCTCAGGATTGGCACTGTGCGCGTTGCGCTCACGCGGGAGGATGATCGCATTCTGGCGTTGGCGGATCGGCCTGAAATCGCCCGCCAACTGGGCGCTGATCTGTTTATTTCAATCCATGCCGATTCCGCTGGCGAGCGCGATGGTGTCAGCGGTGCGAGCGTCTACACGCTGTCGAACGAGGCATCGAGCGAGGCGGCGGCGCGCTTTGCCGCACGTGAAAACAACGCTGATCGTGTCAATGGCCTGATGGTGGCCGGGCAAAGCGAGGCGGTGAGCACCATCTTGGTTGAGCTGGCGCAAGCCCGAACACAGGACGACGCGGCGCGCTTTGCCGCACTGGTGCTGCGTGAAGGGGCTGGGGTGATTGCCTTTGTCGCCCAGCCGAAACGCTCAGCCGCCCTCGCGGTGCTGCGCGCGCCTGATGTGCCATCGGTGCTGTTCGAAAGCGGCTTTGTCACCAATGAAAGCGACCGCGCGCGCCTTACCACGCCAGAGGGGCGCCAAACCTATGCCGAGGTACTGGCCCGCGCCATTCGGATTTATTTTGCACGGCGCGTGAGTGAGGAAGGCTAGAATTGTGGCAACCGCCCGTGCTAACCGCGCTTCGCTATGAGTGAAAGCGCTTCCCTCTCAAGCTGGGCCTATTTCCGATATCGCATCAATCGCGATATTGGCGGTGCGGCTGCATGGTTTGGCGAGAAGTGGCGGGCAAGCCTGCTCTTCAAGCTTGCTGCGCTTGCTGTCGGCTTGGGCGTGCTGCTCTGGGTTGCTGTGTTTGTCTGGCTGGCGCGCGATCTGCCCGAAGCCGAAGCGCTTCTGGTCTATGAAACACCCTTGCCCACAGTGGTGCGCGGGATTGATGGCGAGATTGTTCATTCCTACGCCCGCGAACGCCGGGTGCAGTTGCAATATGCCGACTTCCCGAAAACCATGATCGATGCCTTTCTGGCGGCAGAGGACAAGAATTTCTTCAGCCACGGCGGGGTTGATTTTATCGGCACGGCCAATGCGGTGGTGGATTACACCCTCAAGATGGGTTCGGGTGAGCGCGCGGTGGGCGGATCGACCATCACCCAGCAGGTCGCCAAAAACCTGCTGTTGGGCGATGAATATTCTGTGACGCGCAAGCTCAAGGAAATGATCCTTGCAGGGCGCATCGAACAGGTGCTGAGCAAGGAACAGATTCTTGAGCTGTATCTGAATGAAATCCCGCTGGGCCGGCGCAGCTTTGGAGTGCAGGCGGCCGCGCGGGCCTATTTCGACAAGGATGTTGACGAGCTGGAGCTGCATGAGATTGCGTTCCTTGCCACTTTGCCAAAGGCGCCCGAACGCTATGGCCGCAAGGGGCAGGAGCAGGCTGCGCTGGGCCGACGCGCCTTTGTTCTGGAGCGGATGGAAAGCAATGGCTTCATTTCCGGTTCGGAACGCCGCGCTGCGCTCGCACAGCCTTTGGGGCTGGTGCAGCAACGCGCCGAACGCAGTGCGGATGCAGGATATTTCCTCGAAGAGGTGCGCCGTCAGTTGATCAATCAGTTTGGCGAGACCGCAGACGATAGCCCGAACAGCGTCTATGCTGGCGGGCTCTGGGTGCGTACATCGCTCGATACGAAAATGCAGGATGCAGCGCGCGATGCCTTGCGTGAGGGGCTGCTGCGTTATCACGGGGGCAGGGGGTGGACGGGGCCGATTGCGACCATTGATGTCGCGCAGGGCAATTGGGCCAGCCAGCTGGCTTCCTCGCCGCTTGGCATTCGCTACAAGGATTGGCGCGTTGGTGTGGTGACACAGCGCAGCGGTTCATCAGCCACGATCGGCTTTGCCGACGGAGTGGAGGCCCCGCTCACTGGTCTGCCCGATCGGCTCAAGGCAGGCGATGTGATTGTCGCCAATCCTGCGGGCAATGGCTGGGCAGTGCGCACCGTGCCCGAAGCGCAAGGCGCGCTGGTGGTGCAACAGGCGCAAACCGGCCGGGTGCTGGCGATGCAGGGCGGGTTTGACAATCGCCTGTCCGATTTCAACCGCGCAACGCAAGCGATGCGGCAGCCGGGATCGACCATCAAGCCTTTCGTCTATGCAACAGGCCTTGATAGCGGGATGACCCCTTCGACCCAGATCGACAATTCGCGCTTCTGCTATTTCCAGGGCCGCGGGCTGGGCGAAAAATGCATTCGCGGCGGGCGCGGAGGGCAGTTCCCGATGCGCTATGGGCTTGAACAGTCGCAGAATATCATGACGGTGCAGATCGGCATGACAGCGGGCATGGGCAATGTGGTGAAAGCCATTGAACGCCTCGATATCGGCAAATTCCCGGCCTATCCTTCCACCGCATTGGGCGCGGGCGAGACAACGGTGAGCCGGATGGTGGCGGCCTATGCCGCGCTGGCCAATCACGGGCGGCTCAATCCGCCCACGGTGATTGATTATGTGCAGGATCGGCGCGGCAAGGTTTTGTGGCGTGCGGATAATCGCGTGTGCCGGGGCTGCAACAGCGCCGAATGGGATGGCAAGCCGATGCCGCGCTTGGGGATGCGCGGCGAACAGGCGATGGATGCGCGCACCGCTTTTCAGGTGATGCACATGCTGCGCGGCGCGGTGAGCCGCGGGACTGCGACCGTGCTCAACCCGCTGGGCCTGCCGATTTTCGGCAAGACAGGAACCACTACCGGCCCCAAGGATGTGTGGTTTATCGGTGGCACGCAGCAATTGGTGGCAGGGGCCTATGTCGGGTTTGATCGGCCGCGCAATATGGGGGGCTATGCCTATGGCGGCACGATCGCAGCTCCGATCATCAAAAGCCTGATCGAGAAATCGCGCGACAAATGGTCTGACCTGCCAGCAGTGGCGCCGGAAGGCGTGCGAATGGTCAGAGTGGACCGCCGCACCGGAAAACAGGTTTTCGAAGGCTGGCCAAGTGATGATGCCAAGTCGGCGATCATCTGGGAGGCATTCAAGCCCGACACCGAACCGGACCGCTACACTCGTCAGGACGAGATCGCTGCCCGCCGCAATGAAATCCTTGCGCTGATCCGCGCAGGTCGGGCCAATGCCCAGGCGCGCGATGATGATGACCCTGATGCAATGCCGCGCAATCTTGCCGAGGAAAAGGGCGGCCTTTATTGAGCCTTGGCCGTCGCGGAACTGGTTTTCAGCTCAAAGGTTAAAGGTCACATGATCAAGAACATCACAAAATTCGCCGCAGCGGCGGCGGTCTCTCTGGCCGCAGCGTCACCTGCTTTTGCCCAGCTGGCTGAAGGAGCCAAGGCGCCGACTTTCTCCACCCAGGCTGCGCTTGCGGGCAAGGAATTTGGTTTCTCGCTCGCCGCGGCGCTCGCAAAAGGCCCGGTGGTGCTTTATTTCTACCCCAAGGCTTTTACCAGCGGTTGCACATTGGAAGCCAATGCCTTTGCCGAGGCAATGCCCCAGTTCAAGGCCGCAGGCGCCAGCGTGATCGGGATGTCGAACGATGATATCGAAACCCTCAAACGCTTCAGCCGCGAGGAATGCCGTGATGCTTTTCCGGTGGGCGTTGCCAGTCCCAAAGTGATTGCTGCCTATGATGTGGCGATGGGTAGTTCTGGGCTTGCAAGCCGCACCTCCTACGTGATCGGGCAAGACGGCAAGATCATCACCGTCTATTCGAGCGGCGATTATCGCGGCCATGTTACCAAGACGCTCGATGCGGTAAAGAAGCTGCGCAAATAGGCGCGGTGCAACAGGCTGGCGGCTTTACAATCACGCGCTCGCCGCTAAGCGGCTTGGGCGATTTTGCGTGGCGGAACAGGTGATCTATGCGGGCTGAGGCCCTTTCTTACATCAATCGGATTGAGGCAGCGCTGTCACTGGTGCGTCAGTCGCTTGACTGGGACCGCGCGCTGCGTCGTCTCGATGAATTGAACGCACGGGTTCAGGACCCGAGCCTGTGGGACAATCCCAAGGAAGCGCAAAGTATCAGCCGCGAGCAGAAGACGCTTGAAAGCGCGGTGAACACGGTGAACGAAATCGCCGCTGAAATGGCCGACGCCATCGAATTCATCGAAATGGGTGAGGCCGAAGGCGAGGACACCATCGTGGAGGATGGCCTTGCCACACTGGCCAGCCTGGCTGATCGGGCTGACGCTGACAAGGTGCAGGCGCTGCTGTCGGGCGAGGTGGACGGCAACGACACCTATCTCGAAATCCATGCAGGCGCAGGCGGCACGGAAAGCCAGGACTGGGCCGAAATGCTGTTTCGCATGTATGCCCGCTGGGCCGAGCGGCGTGGTTTCAAGGTGGAAACAGTGGAATATCAGGCAGGGGAGCAGGCCGGGATCAAGTCGGCGACGCTGCTGCTGAAAGGCGAGAACGCCTATGGCTATGCCAAGACCGAAAGCGGGGTGCACCGTCTTGTCCGCATCAGCCCCTATGACAGCTCGGCGCGGCGCCACACCAGCTTTTCGAGCGTGTGGGTCTATCCGGTGATCGACGACAGCTTTGAAATCGATATCAACCCGGCCGATCTCAAGATCGACACCTACCGCGCATCCGGGGCAGGCGGCCAGCACGTCAACACCACCGATTCCGCGGTGCGCATCACGCACCAGCCTTCGGGCATTGTGGTCGCCAGTCAGCAGGATCGCAGCCAGCACAAGAACCGCGAAATCGCAATGAATATGCTCAAAGCGCGTCTGTATGAGGCCGAGATGCGCGCCCGCGAGGAGGCCGCCAGCGCGGAACACTCCGCCAAAAGCGATATTGGCTGGGGCCACCAGATCCGCTCTTATGTGTTGCAGCCCTATCAGATGGTGAAAGACCTGCGCACCGGCGTTGTCTCGAACACGCCCGATGATGTGCTCGACGGGGCGATCGATCCCTTTATCGCTGCCGCGCTTGCCCAGCGGGTGACGGGCGAGAAGGTGATGATCGAGGATGTCGAATGAAGCGCGGCGGCGGCCTTGGCATAATTATGCTGGCCGCAAGTCTCGTGGCAGGCTGCGATGCGTTGGCTCCTGCCAGCAGTGGCCCGGATGAACTGCTGCAGTTCCCCAAGCCGGATCGACCGATCTCGGAAACTGTCTCGACCGCGTTCGGCAATGAAGACAGCCGTGATGAACGCGGCGAAGCGCGCATTGTCATGGACCTTGCGAAAATCCGCCCCGGCATGACGGTTGCCGATATTGGTGCGGGCGAAGGTTATTACACCGTGCGTCTTGCTGAACGGGTCGGCCCCGAAGGACGCGTTCTGGCGCAGGACATCAACCGCGAGGCGCTTGAACGCCTTGGTCGCCGGGTCGAGCGCGAAAGACTGGAAAACATCTCGATCAAGCTCGGCGAGCCGGCTGATCCGCAATTGCCGCATGACAGTTTCGATCGCATTTTCCTCGTTCACATGTATCACGAAGTGGCCGATCCCTACGCCTTCCTGTGGCGCATGTGGCCCGCGCTTACGCCAGGGGGGCAGATCATTGTGGTGGAAACCGACCGGCCCAGCGGACGGCACGGCATTCCCCATGCCTTGCTGTTCTGTGAATTCGAGGCGATTGGTTATGAATTGCTCGAATATATCGAACGACCTGACATCAAAGGCTATTTCGCTCGGTTCGGACGGCGCAAGACGCGCGTTGCGCCGCATGCAATCCAGCCGTGCAGGCTTGCATCCTCCTGAGCCGCGCGCCAGAGATTGCTAGCGTCGCAGCAGGTGTTTAAGGGATAGCGCCAAGCGGGCCCATGAAAGCCCGCACACAAGGGGATTTTCATTGTTCAAGGGATTGAGCCCGATTGTTTACGGCGGGCGCGAGGTGTGGCCGCTGGTTGAAGGCGGCAAAGGCGTATCGGCAACCAACCATGCCAGTTCAGGTGCTTGGGCGGCGGCGGGCGGCATTGGCACAGTCTCGGCGGTGAACGCTGATTCGTATGATGCACACGGCAATCCGATCCCGCAGGTCTATCACGGCGCAACCCGGCAAGAGCGTCATCAGGAATTGATCCAATATGCCATCGAAGGCGCCGTGACACAGGTGAAGAAAGCCTACGACATCGCCAGCGGCAAGGGCGCCATCAACATCAATGTGCTGTGGGAAATGGGCGGGGCGCAGGCGGTGCTCGAAGGCGTGCTCGAACGCACCCGCGGCCTTGTGACGGGTGTTACTTGCGGCGCGGGGATGCCTTATAAACTTGCCGAGATTGCGGCGCGCTTCAACGTGAATTACCTGCCCATTGTCAGTTCAGGCCGCGCTTTCCGCGCGCTGTGGAAGCGTTCCTATCACAAGGTTCCCGAACTGATGGCCGCTGTGGTCTATGAAGACCCCTGGCTGGCGGGCGGGCATAATGGCCTTTCCAACGCCGAAGATCCCACACAGCCACAAGATCCCTATCCGCGGGTGAAGGTGCTGCGCGAAACGATGCGCGCCGAGGGCGTGCCCGATAGCGTGCCGATCGTGATGGCGGGCGGAGTGTGGTACCTGCGCGAATGGAACGACTGGATCGACAATCCGGAACTGGGCGCGATTGCTTTCCAGTTCGGAACCCGCCCCTTGCTCACCCGCGAGAGCCCAATTCCCGATATCTGGAAGAACATGCTGCGCGATCTGGAGCCGGGCGACGTGTTGCTCCACAAATTTTCGCCAACCGGGTTCTATTCAAGCGCGGTCAAGACGCCGTTCCTTTATGATCTGATGCATCGGTCAGAACGCCAGATCCCTTTTTTCAAGCGGGGCGAGGAAGAAGGCACGGTGCAACTGGGCGAAGAAGGCAAGGCCAAGAGTTTCTGGGTGAAGCCCGAGGACAAGGTAAAGGCCGATGCGTGGATGCGCGCCGGGCACACCGAGCCGCTTAAGACGCCCGATGGCACCATCGTGTTCGTGACACCCGAAAAGCGCGATGAAATCCGCACCGATCAGCAGGCGTGTATGGGGTGCCTGTCGCATTGCCAGTTTTCGAGCTGGAAAGATCACGACGATTACACCACCGGGCGTCTGGCGGACCCTCGCAGCTTCTGCATCCAGAAGACTTTGCAGGAAATCGCCCACGGCGATGATCCGGCCAACAACCTCGCCTTTGCCGGCCATGCTGCCTACCGCTTCAAGACCGATCCGTTCTTCTCCAACGGCTACACCCCATCCGTGGGCGAGCTGGTCGAGCGGATTTTGACGGGGGATTGAAGCCAGTGGCACCCGCGCCGCTTTGTGAGAATGAAGTGGCGCGGCGCTTGCCTGTGTGGGCCGCAATGTCGTGCGTGTTCCTCGATACCGACCTCTCTGAGCGCGATTATGCCGCGATAGCCGCCGCCATTGATCAGGCGGGATTTACCGCTGTTGAGGCGCGCGCAATCTTCAAGGATGAGGTTGCACCCGCCTTCGCGGCTAATCTCCGCAGCGTTGCAGGCGAATGGGCTGGTTGGCCGGATGATTTCGTGCGCGAGCGGGTTTTGGCAAAGCGCGGTTCGCTTGTAGCCAAGGTGCTTAACCGCCTGTTTGATAGAGATGTTCTGTCGCAGGAATGGGGCAAAATCGCCGCCTGCCTTGGCGATTGATCCTAGATCAGCGCCGTCAGCACCTGATCCGGTGGCCTGTGGCCGTCTGCCCACATCCGGATATTGGCGATCACCTTGTGGCCTGAATCCTCGCGGCCTTCGGCAGTCGCGCTGCCGATGTGGGGCAGCGTCATCACATTGGGGTGAGCGATGAGGCGCGGGTCGACCTTGGGTTCTTCAGGGTAAACGTCCAAGCCCGCACCTGCGAGCTGGCCAGACGCCAACGCCGCGATCAACGCTTCTGTGTCGATCAATTCGCCGCGCGCGGTGTTCACGATGCTTGAGCCCGGCTTCATCAGGGCAATCCGGCGGGCATCGATCAGGTAGCGGGTTTCATCCGAGAGCGGGCAGTGCAGAGTGAGAATATCGGCCTCGCCCACCAGCGCATCCACATCGCCCACGTAACGCGCGCCCAGCATCCGCTCCAACGCTTCGGGTAAGGGCTTGCGGTTGTAATAGGCGATCTCGAGGCCAAAAGCGCGGGCGCGGTGGGCAACCGCTTGGCCAATACGGCCCATGCCAATGATGCCCAACACCTTGCCCGCCAGCTTGCGTCCCAAGAGCCCCGAAGGCGCCCACCCGGTCCACTCACCGCGCCGCACCAGCGCCGTACCTTCGCGCACCCGGCGCGGCACGCCGATAATCATGGCGAGCGTCAAATCAGCGGTGTCGTCGGTGAAGACGCCCGGCGTGTTGGTGACGATGATGCGGCGATTGGCAGCCGCAGCCAGATCAATATGCTCAGTCCCCGCGCCAAAACTGGCGATGAGGCCAAGCCGATCTCCGGCCGCTGAAATCATTTCAGCGTCGATTTTATCGGTCACGGTGGGAACCAGCACATCGCAATCCTGCATGGCAGCGATGAGTTCCTCGCGGCTCATCGGCGTGTCGGATTCGTTGAGCACTACATCGAACAATTCGCGCATCCGCGCCTCGACCGCGGGCATGAGGTGGCGTGTCACGACCACGCGCGCTGGCGTTGTGAGCGGGCGGGCAGGGCGAGCGGCCGGAAGGTCTGATGCGGGCATGGGAAGCGGGCTAATGCGTCAGGGGGCGTAAGGTCAAGCATGGCGATGGGGCTGTCAGCCAATGATCTGTCAACAGCCCGCTTGAAAGAGGCACGCACAAAGCCTTAAGTGGCCCATGATGATGGGATTTCGTGTTTTTGCGGTGTTTGGCCTGTGCTTGCTTTTGGCCGCAACACTTGTGTGCGATCCGGCAGCGGCGCAAGACCGCGAAGTGCCCTATTGGGCCGCTTTGCGCCACGACAAGGCGAATATGCGCGTCGGCCCCAGTCAGGAATATCCGATAGAATGGATCTATCGCCGCAAAGGCCTGCCGGTGAAAGTGGTGCGAGTGCGCGAGGGCTGGCGTCTCGTGCAGGATATTGACGGCACACAAGGCTGGATTGCCGCCAGTCAATTGACGCCGGATCGCAGCGTGCTGGTGGTGGGCGATGGCCTTGCCGATCTGCGCGCTGAGCCAAGCCAATCAGCGGCCTTGCGCTGGCGGGCGGAACCGGGCGTGGTGGCGCGTTTCAAGCGCTGCCGCGAGGCTTGGTGCGAGATTGATGCAGGCGGGCGCAGCGGATGGGTGCTGGCCGAACGCCTGTGGGGGATTGAGCCGCTGCCGGGCAGCAAATAGGCCGCCCGGCGCGTTTTCCTTATCAGATCAGTTCAACCGCGACCGCCGTCGCCTCACCGCCGCCGATGCACAGGCTCGCAACGCCGCGCTTCTTGCCCTGTTGTTTCAGCGCGTTGAGCAGCGTCACGATAATCCGCGTGCCGCTGGCGCCGATCGGATGGCCAAGCGCCGTGCCGCCGCCGTTCACATTGATCTTGTCATGAGGAATGCCCAGATCGCGCATCGCGAACATGGCAACGCAGGCAAAGGCTTCGTTGACTTCGAAGAGGTCAACATCATCGACGCTCCACCCGGCCTTATCGAGCACCTTCTGGATCGCGGGGATCGGAGCGGTGGTGAACAGGGCAGGGGCCTGTGCATGGGCGGCAGCGGCGACAATCTTTGCAACCGGAGTAAGCCCCTTGGCTTCTGCCACGCTCGCACGGGTCAGCACCACGGCGGCCGCGCCGTCCGAGATTGAGGAGGAAGTCGCTGCGGTAATCGTCCCGTCCTTGGCAAAGGCGGGGCGCAGTTGCGGGATCTTATCGGGGCGACCTTTCGAAGGGGCTTCGTCATGCTCGACCACCACTTCGCCAGCGCGGGTGGCAACCGTTACCGGCACGACTTCATCGGCAAAAGCGCCGCTTTCGATGGCGCGGTTGGCGCGGGCGAGCGATTCGATCGAATAGGCGTCCATCTCTTCGCGGGTGAGCTGGTATTCATTGGCGGTGTCCTGCGCAAAGGTGCCCATCGCGCGGCCCGGCTCGTAGGCATCCTCAAGTCCGTCAAGGAACATATGATCATAGGCCGTGTCATGCCCGATGCGCGCACCTGAACGGTGCTTTTTGAGGAGGTAGGGCGCATTCGTCATGCTTTCCATACCGCCTGCAACCACCACATCCACGCTGCCGCTGGCGAGGGCTTCGGCGCCCATGATAACAGTCTGCATGCCCGAGCCGCACACCTTGTTGACAGTGGTGGCTTCGACCGATTGCGGGAGGCCAGCCTTGATCGCGGCTTGCCGTGCCGGAGCCTGCCCCAAGCCGCCCGGCAGCACACAGCCCATATAGGCGCGGTCAATATCCTCGCCTGCAACGCCGGCACGCTCCACTGCAGCCTTGACCGCAATCGCGCCCAGATCGGTCGCGGGCACATCGGCCAGCGCGCCCTGCATCGCGCCCATTGGCGTGCGCGCATAAGAGAGGATCACAACCGGATCGGCGGGGGAAAGCTGGGCCATGGGGCAAGTTCCTTTTGCGAGATTTCTTTGGAGTTGTCGGGGGCAGTTCCTAATGTTGCATTGCGGCATTTGCAATCGCGCGCAATGGGCCTTTGGGTCTGTTTAGGCAGAGCGCTTGCAAGGGCGGGCGCTTTGCGCGACAAGGATTGCAAATCAAAACGCATGATCCGGAGAGAACCCCATGGCCGATGACCGCCGCGCCGAAATGGAAACCCTTTTGAAGCGCCAGCGCGACGCTTTCACCGCTTCGCGGCCCGAGCCGATGAGCCAGCGTAAGGATCGCATCCGCCGTGCCATGGCGCTGGTGCGCGAACACGGCGAGGAATTTGCCAAAGCGATGAGCGCGGATTTTGGCGGACGTTCGCCTGCGCAATCCATGCTCACCGATGTCGCAGCCGTGGTGGGGGCAGGGCATGATGCGCTCAAGAATATGGATCGCTGGGCCAAGACCGATAAGCGCAAGGTTCAGTTTCCCTTGGGCCTGCTCGGCGCGCGGGCTGAGGTGCGCTATGAACCCAAGGGCGTGATCGGCATCCTCGCTCCTTGGAATTTCCCGCTGCAACTCGCTTTCGGCCCGCTGATGCAGGTGCTGGCTGCCGGCAACCGCGCGATGATCAAACCATCGGAATTCACCGAGCGCACCAGCGAATTGATGGCTGATCTTACGGCCGAATATTTCGCTCCCGAAGAAGTCGCTGTGATCACCGGTGGGCCGGAAGTGGCGGGTGCTTTTTCGAGCCTGCCGTTCGATCACCTGGTTTTCACTGGCTCCACCGCAACAGGCCGCCGGGTAATGCAGGCAGCCGCCGAAAATCTTGTTCCAGTCACGCTCGAACTCGGCGGCAAATCGCCTGTCATCATGGGGCGCAGCGCCGATCTGGCAAAGGCAGGTGAGCGGATCGCTTGGGGTAAGATGATGAACGCAGGGCAAATCTGCCTTGCGCCCGATTATCTGATCGTGCCCGAGGAGAAGGAAGACGAGGCGATTGCCGGCGTCGTTGCGGGCGCGTCGTCGATGTATCCCAGCTTGCTTGATAACGACGATTACACCTCGATTGTCTCAGACCGCCATTTCGCCCGCCTCAAGAGCCTGATCGAAGATGCGCGCGACAAGGGCGCCGAAGTGATTGAGGTCAATCCGGCAGGCGAAGATTTCAGCAATTCGAACCAGCGCAAATTGCCGCTCACCATCATCCGCAACGCCACACAGGACATGGCCGCGATGCAGGAGGAAATTTTCGGGCCGGTGTTGCCTGTCACCACCTACAAGTCGGTCGATCAGGCGATTGATTATGTCAACGAGCATGATCGCCCGCTTGGCCTCTATTATTTTGGCGAGGATAAGGCCGAACAGGAGCGCGTGCTCACCCGCACCATTTCCGGGGGCGTGACCACCAATGACGTGGTGTTCCATGTCTCGATGGAAGACCTGCCCTTTGGCGGGATCGGGCCCTCTGGCATGGGCAGCTATCATTCGGTCGAAGGCTTCCGCGAATTCAGCCATGCACGCGCGGTATATCATCAGCCCAAGATTGATGTGGCGAAGCTTGGCGGGTTCAAGCCGCCTTATGGTGCCGCCACGGCCAAGGCGGCGGCGCGCCTGCTGAAATAGGCTGACGCGCCACAGGGGAGGCGCGGTGGGCGCGCGTGAAAGCTCCCACCGCCGGACCTGCGCTTCGCAAGAGCTGTTGATTTTCCTGCAACACTCATGCGGGGTTTTCAACGAGTCGCGCTCTTGCGCACGCTATGTTACAAGCCTACGGGAGCCCCGGGATTAATAGCTTGGACATAGCCGTGATCGACCTCAGCCAGTATCTGCCGATACTGATTTTCATTTTTATCGCCTTTGGCTTGTCGATCCTGTTTGTGGTCGCGCCGATGGCGGTTTCGCGTCTGACCGGCGCGCACAATCCCAATGCGGAAAAGCTTTCCGAATATGAATGCGGCTTTCCCGCCTTCGAGGACGCGCGCAGTCAGTTTGATGTGCGGTTCTACCTCGTGGCGATCAGCTTCATCGTCTTTGATCTGGAAGCGGCCTTTCTGTTCCCGTGGGCGGTAAGCCTTAAGGAAACGCAATTCGTGGGCTGGGCAGGGATGATGGTGTTCCTGTTTATCCTTGCGGTTGGTCTTGCCTATGAATGGAAGAAAGGGGCGTTGGACTGGGAATGACAAATACGGTTTCTCCTCCCCAGGGACTTGGTTCACTGTCTGCGCTTCCCACCGCCCAAGGTGGCGAATTGCGCCAGCCTGACGCCGCTTTCTTCAAGTCGCTCGAAAGCGAGGTCAACGACAAGGGCTTCCTTGTGACCTCGACCGAAGAACTGTTCCAATGGGCGCGCACCGGCAGCCTGTGGTGGATGACGTTCGGCCTCGCGTGCTGCGCGGTCGAGATGATCCACGTCAACATGCCGCGCTATGATATGGAGCGCTTCGGCATCGCCCCGCGCGCATCCCCGCGCCAGTCGGACGTGATGATCGTTGCCGGCACGCTGTGCAACAAGATGGCGCCTGCCCTGCGCAAGGTCTATGATCAGATGAGCGATCCCAAGTATGTGATCAGCATGGGCAGCTGCGCCAATGGCGGTGGCTATTATCACTATTCCTATTCGGTGGTGCGCGGATGCGATCGGATTGTTCCGGTCGACATTTACGTGCCCGGCTGCCCGCCGACAGCCGAGGCGCTGCTTTACGGCGTGATGCAATTGCAGCGCAAAATCCGCCGCACTGGCACCATTGAGCGGTAAGGGGCTTTGCAGATGAAGGTTGTGCATTCCGCCCCACGCTTTGCTTCGAACGAAGGCGTGATCAACGCCATTTCGGAAAGCATCAGCGTTTGGCTGATCGAAGCTGAAGAAGCTCACGGCGAAGTGATTTTCCGCGTTCATCGTGACGCTGTGCCCAAGGTGCTGCGTATTTTGCGCGATGATCACCAGTATCAGCAGATGATGGAGATTGCGGGCGCGGATTACCCTGCGCGCCCCGAACGCTTTGAAGTCGTCTATATGCTTTTGAGCCTCACCAAGAACCACCGGGTGATGGTGAAGTGTTCGACCGATGAAAACACGCCGGTTCCGACCATCACAACGCTGTGGCCCAATGCAGGCTGGCTGGAGCGCGAAGTTTTCGACATGTACGGCGTGACTTTTGCGGGCAACCCGGACCTGCGCCGCATTCTCACCGATTACGGCTTTGAAGGGCATCCTTTCCGCAAGGACTTCCCGATGACGGGCTACACCGAACTGCGCTATTCCGAGGAGGAAAAGCGCGTGGTTTATGAACCTGTTGAACTTGCGCAGGAAATGCGGAGCTTCGATTTCCTTAGCCCGTGGGAGGGTTCGGATTACGTCCTGCCCGGAGACGAAAAGGCCAAAGAGGAGGGCGGCCAATGAGCTTCCAACTCGAAGAATCGCCCACAACCGAAGGCGAGGTCATCACCAATTATACGATCAATTTCGGCCCCCAGCACCCGGCGGCGCACGGCGTTTTGCGCATGATTATGGAGCTCGACGGCGAAGTGATCGAGCGGATCGATCCGCACGTTGGCCTGCTGCATCGCGGCACCGAAAAACTGATCGAGCACAAGACCTATCTTCAGGCGCTGCCCTATTTTGACCGGCTCGATTATTGCTCACCGCTGTGCATGGAGCATTCCTATGTGCTGGCGATCGAGAAGCTGCTGAACCTCGAAGTGCCGCTGCGCGCTCAATATCTGCGCGTGCTGTTTGCTGAACTGACCCGTATCTGCAACCACATGCTCAACATCGGCGCGCATGTCATGGATGTGGGCGCGATGACGCCCAACCTGTGGGTGTTCGAACTGCGCGAAGATTGCATGAACTTCTTCGAGCGGGCCTCGGGCGCGCGGATGCACAGCGCATGGTTCCGTCCCGGCGGTGTCCATCAGGATGTGCCGGAAAAGCTGCTCGTCGATATTGGCGACTGGCTCGACAACCGCTTCTTTCAGCTGTTCGAAGACGCGATGAGCCTTGTCATCGACAACCGCATCTTCAAGCAGCGCAATGTCGATATCGCCATTGTCAGCCGCGAAGACGCGATTGCCTGGGGCTTTTCCGGCCCGATGATCCGCGCCGCCGGCATCCCGTGGGATCTGCGCAAATCGCAGCCCTATGATGTCTATGACCGGATGGAATTCGATATTCCGGTCGGCACCAATTCGGATTGCTATGATCGTTTCATGGTGCGCGTGAAGGAAGTTTACGAAAGCGCCAAGATCATCAAGCAGTGCCTTCGCGATATGCCGCAAGGCCCCGTCGCCAGCACCGATGGCAAGGTTTCACCGCCCAAGCGCGGCGAGATGAAGCAATCGATGGAAAGCCTGATCCACCACTTCAAGCTTTACACCGAAGGTTTCCACGTGCCTGCGGGCGAAGTTTACGTCGCGACCGAAAGCCCCAAGGGCGAGTTTGGCGTCTATCTCGTCAGCGACGGCACCAACAAGCCCTATCGCTGCAAGATCCGCCCGACGGCGTTCTCGCACTTGCAAGCCATGGATATGATGAGCCGCGGCCATATGCTGCCCGATGCGACCGCTATTCTGGGCGCGATCGACGTGGTGTTCGGGGAGTGTGACCGGTGAGCAATCTCGACACCGCCAAGGCGATGATTGCGGCCTATAATGCGCAGGACGTCGATGCCTATGTCGCCTTCATGACGGATGACGCTTCAGAAGCGAATTATCGGGGCGATGTGGTGCGCGATGGCAAGGAAGGCACCCGCTCAGGCCTCGCCGCCGCTTTTGCGCGCTGGCCTGAGAACCGCGCCGACGTGACCCACGCGCAGGAAATCGGCAACTACGTGCTGATGCGTGAGCATGTGACGCGCGGCCCTGCCACCGATGGTTCGCCGCTGGTTGAACCCTTCGATGTCGTGGCTGTCTATTCTTTCGAGGGCGACAAGTGCTCTCGCGTGGAGTTCATCCGCTGATGGCTGACCGTACCCCCGCTCCCGACACCCCCGAACTGCGCGCCCGCTGGGGCGGCTTTGCGTGGACGCCGGAGAACAAGAAAACCGCCGACTGGCACATCGCCAAATATCCCGAAGGCCGTCAGCGCTCGGCGGTGATGCCGCTGCTCGATCTCGCCCAACGGCAGGTCGGCGCGGAGACCGATACGCAGGGCTGGTTGCCGCTTCCGGTGATCGAATATGTCGCGCAATATCTCGACATGCCGGTGATCCGCGTGCTCGAAGTCGCCAGCTTCTACTTCATGTATAACCTGAAGCCGGTCGGCAAATTCCACGTTCAGGTGTGCGGCACCACGCCCTGCATGCTGCGCGGAAGCGATGACATCATGGCCGCCTGCAAAAAGCGCGGCATGAAGAAGGGCGAAGTGTCCGAAGATGGCCTGTGGACCCTCACCGAAGTCGAATGCATGGGCAATTGCGCCACCGCGCCGATGGTCCAGATTAACGATGACAATTACGAAGACCTGACGCCGGAACGCCTTGATGCAGTTCTCGATGCGCTCGCCGCGGGCGAAACCCCCAAGGCTGGCACGCAAGAGCCGGGGCGGCACACGTCTGAACCTTCGGGCGGGGCCACCACTTTGAAGCAAATGATCACTGCCAACCACGATTACCGGGGCGAATGGTGAACACGCTCGTTCCTCTCCTCGGCGCGGTGCTGCTCGGCTTTATCGCCTACAAGGTGCTAATCGGCCTTGTGCGCGTAGGCGTGATGCTGCTGATCGTCCTCGTGCTGGCGGGCCTGTGGCAGCAAGGAGTGATCGGATGAATCCGCTGACTCTCGCCTTTGCCGGAGCAGGGCTCACGGGATTTGCCTTGGGCGCGTTCTTTACCGCGACCGGCAAGGGAGAAATGGGCGTCATCCTCATGGGGATGGGCCTTGTGTTCCAAGTGATTTCACTGGTGCGCCTGAAGCGCGCCAAAAACCAAGGAAAGCTGTGATGCTGGCTGATAAGGACCGCATCTTTACCAATGTCTATGGCTTTCAGGACTGGGGCCTGAAAGCGGCGCAGATGCGCGGCGATTGGGATGACACCAAGGCGCTGCTCGCGCGGGGCCAAGATGCGATTATCGAGGAAATCAAGGCGAGCGGATTGCGCGGCCGGGGCGGGGCGGGCTTCCCAACGGGCCTCAAATGGTCCTTCATGCCTAAGGAATCGCGCGATGGACGCCCGAGCTTCCTTGTCATCAATGCCGACGAATCCGAACCCGGTTCGTGCAAAGACCGCGAGATTATCCGCCATGATCCGCACAAGCTGATCGAAGGCGCGCTGGTAGCCGGCTATGCGATGCGGGCGCGCGCGGCCTATATCTACATCCGCGGCGAATATATCCGCGAGGCCGAAACGCTGCAGAAGGCGATCGACGAGGCCTATGCTGCTGGCCTGATTGGCAAGAATGCCTGCGGGTCTGGCTATGATTTCGATGTCTTTATGCACCGCGGCGCGGGCGCTTACATCTGCGGCGAAGAAACCGCTATGATCGAAAGCCTCGAAGGCAAAAAAGGCCAGCCGCGTTTGAAGCCCCCCTTCCCGGCAGGCGCGGGCCTTTATGGCTGCCCGACGACTGTGAACAACGTCGAGAGCATCGCGGTCGCGCCGACGATCCTGCGGCGCGGGGCCTCGTGGTTTGCGAGCTTCGGGCGCGACAACAACAAGGGCACGAAGCTTTTCCAGATCAGCGGCCATGTGGAAAAGCCCTGCGTTGTCGAAGAATCGATGAGCATCCCGTTTGAGGAACTGATCGAAAAGCACTGCGGCGGCATTCGCGGCGGGTGGGACAATCTGCTTGCCGTTATTCCGGGCGGATCATCCGTGCCGCTGGTTCCGGCCGAGCAAATCCGCCATGCCCCGATGGATTTCGACGGATTGAAGGATTTGGGCTCGGGCCTTGGCACAGCGGCGGTGATCGTGATGGACAAGTCCACCGACATCGTGCGCGCGATCAGCCGCCTCTCCTATTTCTACAAACACGAGTCCTGCGGCCAGTGCACCCCCTGCCGCGAAGGCACGGGCTGGATGTGGCGCATGATGGAGCGCCTGCGCACGGGCGATGCTGCGATCGAGGAAATCGATATGCTGCACGAGGTGACCAAGCAGGTCGAAGGCCACACCATCTGCGCGCTGGGTGATGCTGCGGCCTGGCCGATCCAAGGCCTCATCCGCCACTTCCGCCCTGAACTTGAACGCCGCATCCACGAACACAACGCGCAATTCCAAGAGGCAGCGGAGTGAAGGCTCTCCAAGGCCTGAGCATCGCTTTTAACGGAGCGGGACTTGCCCTGCTTTCCGTGAGCGTATTTCCCAAGATATTCGGGGTGATAGTCGAGGACGGCTCGCCGCTGTTTCTGCTTGGGATACTGGTAATTGCTGTCGGTGGATTAGCTGAATTCCTTGCCCAAAAGAGAGAAGAGGGCACCCATAATGCCTAAAGTTACCGTAGACGGTCAGGAAATCGAAGTCCCCGCGGGCGCCACTGTGCTGCAGGCGTGCGAGCTTGCGGGCAAGGAAATCCCGCGCTTTTGCTATCATGAGCGCCTTTCCATCGCGGGCAATTGCCGCATGTGCCTTGTCGAAGTGAAGCCCGGGCCGCCCAAGCCGCAGGCAAGCTGCGCGCTGCCTGCTGCCGAAGGTCAGGAAATCCGCACCGATACGCCGATGGTCAAGAAGGCCCGCGAAGGGGTGATGGAGTTCCTGCTCATCAATCACCCACTTGATTGCCCGATCTGCGATCAGGGCGGCGAGTGCGACTTGCAGGATCAGGCGGTGGCCTATGGCCGCGGCGGCTCGCGCACCCGCGAGCACAAGCGCGCCGTTACCGAAAAATATATGGGCCCGCTGATCAAGACGATCATGACCCGCTGCATCCACTGCACCCGCTGCGTGCGCTTTTCGGAAGAAATCGCGGGCGTTGATGAAATCGGCGCGCTCTATCGCGGCGAGGACATGCAGATCACGACCTATCTCGAACAGGCGGCCAAGCATGAACTCTCGGCCAATGTGATCGACCTGTGCCCGGTCGGCGCGCTGACCTCGCGGCCCTATGCTTTCGAGGCCCGCCCTTGGGAATTGAAGCGCACCATCAGCATTGATGTCTCGGACGCGGTGGGCGCGAATATTTCGCTGCATTCCAAGGGGCGCGAAGTGATGCGCGCGCTGCCGCGCGTGAATGATGACGTGAACGAGGAGTGGCTTTCCGACAAGGGCCGCTATCAGGTCGATGGGCTCACCAAGCGCCGACTTGACCGGGTGTGGATGCGCCGGGATGGCAAGCTCCAGCCTGCCGAGTGGAGCGACGCTTTTGGCGCGATTGCGGGTGCTTTGCAGGGTGACAAATCCAGCATTGCAGCGGTCGCAGGTGATTTGCTCGATGCCGAAACGATGTATGCGGCCAAGGCTTTGGTCAACGCTTGCGGGTCTGATCTTGTCGAAGCGCGTCAGACCGGCATGACCTATGAAGTGTCGAACCTTGCGGCGGTCAATTTCAATTCGGGCTTTGCCGGGATCGAAACGGCAGATGCGATCCTCATCATCGGCAGCAATGTGCGCTGGGAAGCGGCTTTGCTCAATGTGCGGCTTCGCAAGGCCGTGAAGGCGGGCGCCAAGGTGTTTATCGTCGGGCCGGAGTGGGAAACGACCTTCCCCGCGACGTGGCTCGGTAATGATCTCAAAGTGCTGAACCGCGTGCCCAAGGCTTTGGGTGACGCCATGAAGGCAGCCGAGCGTCCGGCGGTGATCGTGGGTGCAGCAGCGCTCGCCAAGGGGGCGTTGCCTGCCGCGCTCAAGCTGGTCGACAAGTTCGGCCTCGTGAAGGATGGCTGGAACGGCTTCAACGTGCTGCACATTTCGGCGGCGCGGATGGCCTCGCTGATGCTCGGCTTCACGCTTCCGGGCGGGATGGGCGACATTGCCGCCGCCAGCCCCAAGGTGCTGCTGAGCCTCGGCGCGGATGAGATGGATTACAGCGCGTTTTCGGGCAGTCTCAAGGTCTATATCGGCCACCACGGCGACAAGGGCGCGCATCACGCCGACATCATCCTGCCGGGCGCATCCTATGCCGAGAAGGACGGGACTTACGTCAACACCGAGGGCCGGGTGCAGTTTGCCGAAAAAGCCGTTTTCGCGCCGGGTGATGCGCGCGAGGATTGGACGATCCTGCGCGCGCTCGCGGATGCGATTGGCGTGAATGTCGGCTTTGACAGCTTCGGCGAATTGCAGGGCGCAATGATTGCGGCGGTTCCGGCGCTGGGTGAGGAAGGTTTGGCCGATTACGGCCCGCTGCCCAAACCGGACAGCGCAGCCAAGTTCGAAGGCGAGATCACCGGCTATCCGATCAAGGATTTCTACCTCACCAACCCGATCGCCCGCGCCAGCGCGGTGATGCAGCAATGTTCGGATGAACTGCTCCATGGGGCGGACGTGCAGGAGGCGGCGGAATGACCGAGTTCTTCCAATCCCTTGGCCTCTCCTATGAATGGGCGTGGACCGTCGCCACGATTGCAGGCGTGCTGATCATCTCGCTGCTGGTGATGTTCTCCGTTGCCATGGTGATCTATGTCGACCGCAAGGTGCTGGGCGCGATCATGCTGCGGCGCGGGCCCAATGTGGTGGGACCGTTCGGGCTGCTGCAATCCTTCGCGGATGGCCTCAAGGTGTTCCTTCAAGAGACGATCATCCCGTCGGCCGCGAACAAGGGCATTTTCCTGCTCGCGCCGATCATCACTTTTACTGTGGCGCTTGCGGCATGGGCGGTGATCCCGTTTGATGCAGGCGTGGTGCTGGCCGATATCAACGTCGGCCTGCTCTACATTCTCGCGATCTCCTCGCTCGGCGTTTACGGCGTGGTGATGAGCGGGTGGGCATCGAACTCCAAATACCCGTTCTTCTCGGCGATGCGCGCCTCGGCGCAGATGATCTCCTATGAAGTCTCGATCGGGTTCGTGCTGGTCTGCGTGGTGCTGTTTGCCGGCACCTTCAACATGAGCGGGATTGTCGAGGCGCAGCGCGGGTTCGGGCTGGGCATCATCAATGGCTATGTGGTGCACCCGCTGCTGTTCCCGATGTGGGTGGTGTTCTTCATCTCGGCGCTCGCAGAAACCGCGCGCGCGCCGTTTGACCTCACCGAAGCGGAAAGTGAGCTGGTTGCCGGCTATCAGACCGAATATTCGAGCATGGCCTTCGCGCTGTTCTGGCTCGGCGAGTATGCCAACATCCTGCTGATGTGCAGCCTCAACACGCTGTTGTTCTGGGGTGGGTGGCTGCCGCCGCTCGATATTCCGGTGCTTTACGCCGTGCCGGGCATCATCTGGTTCCTGCTCAAGACTTTCATGTTCTTCTTCATGTTCAGCTGGATCTGGGCGACGGTTCCCCGTTACCGCTATGACCAGCTGATGCGGCTTGGCTGGAAAGTGTTCCTGCCAATGAGCCTTGTCTTTGTCGCTGTTATTTCGGGCTATCTCATGGCCACGGGACATTTCGCATGAGCACTGTTTCGCACCTCGTCAAATCCTTCACCTTGTGGGAATTTTTGAAGGCGCACGCCTTGACGCTGAAGTATTTCTTCAAGCCCAAGGCAACGATCAATTATCCCTTCGAGAAATCGCCGCTCTCCCCGCGCTTCCGCGGCGAGCACGCTTTGCGGCGCTATCCCAATGGCGAGGAGCGCTGCATTGCGTGCAAGCTGTGCGAGGCGATTTGCCCGGCGCAGGCGATCACCATCGAAAGCGAACCGCGCGAGGACGGCTCACGCCGCACCACCCGCTATGACATCGACATGACGAAGTGCATCTATTGCGGCTTTTGTCAGGAAGCCTGCCCGGTGGATGCCATCGTGGAAGGGCCGAATTTCGAATACGCCACCGAGACCCGCGAGGAGCTGCTTTACGACAAGGCCAAGCTGCTCGCCAATGGTGACAAATGGGAACGGGCCATTGCGGCCAACCTTGAAGCCGACGCGCCCTATCGCTAGGGGGCGGCGCAAAGAATAACACACCGCTTGGGACGCGCCCCCAAAAGGCTCGGCTTAGGCACACGCAACTTGGGATCAGCAAGGACGGCTTTTGTGCGCACGCGCCCTTAGGGGTGGGCAGCGGCGGGCTGGGGATCAATATGATACAGGTTTTTGCCTTCTATCTGTTCGCGGCCATCGTGGTCGCCAGCGCGGTTATGGTGATTATGGCACGGCACCCGGTTCACTCGGTGCTGTGGCTCATCATGGCTTTCTTTAACGCGGCCGCCCTGATGGTGCTGGTGGGGGCAGAGTTCCTCGCGATGCTGCTGGTGATCGTCTATGTTGGCGCGGTCGCGGTCCTGTTCCTGTTTGTCGTGATGATGCTTGACATTGATTTTGCCGCGATGCGCGCAGGCTTCATCCGCAACTTCCCGCTGGGGCTGTTGATGGCGGCAATTCTGCTTGCGGAATTGTTGCTGGCGGTGGGCGTATACAATGCAGGCGGGATCACACTGGGCGTAGCCGATGGCAGCGCGATGCAGCCCGCAACGGCCAGCAATATCGAGGCTTTGGGCGCGCTGCTGTTTGGCCGGTATATCCTGCTGTTCGAGATTGCGGGCATCATCCTCTTGGTCGCGATGATCGGGGCGATTGTGCTCACCTTCCAACCGCCCAAGCCCGGCGCGCGCGCGCGGCAGGACATCGGCAAGCAGATCCGCCGCCGCCCGGAAGATGCAACTGTCATGAAGAACCCGGAAATCGGGCAAGGGGTCGAATTGTGATCGGGATCGAACATTATCTCACCGTGGGCGCGATTTTGTTCGTGCTTGGCGTGCTTGGTATTTTCCTCAACCGCAAGAATGTGATCGTCATTCTGATGGCGATTGAGTTGATCTTGCTGTCAGTGAACATCAACCTCGTGGCGTTCAGCGCCTTTATGCAGGATCTGGTGGGCCAGATTTTCGCCATGCTGGTGCTGACGGTGGCGGCGGCTGAGGCGGCCATCGGCCTTGCAATCCTTGTGATTTATTTCCGCGGGCATGGCTCGATTGCGGTTGATGATATCAACCGGATGAAGGGGTGATGGCGATGGCGACCCAAATCCTCCTCATCGTTTTTGCCCCTTTGCTGGCCTCGATCATTGCAGGGCTGGGCAATCGCAAGCTGGGCAATGTTGCGGCGAAATCCGTGACGACGGGCGCACTGTTTCTTTCGGCCGCGCTAAGCTGGCCGATATTCCTCGGGTTTCTGAATGGCACGCAAGCGGCCGAAGTCGTGCCCGTGCTCACCTGGGTGCAATCAGGCGGCATGAGTTTTGACTGGGCCTTGCGCGTTGACACCATGACAGCGGTGATGCTGGTGGTGATCTGCTCGGTCTCCGCGCTCGTCCACCTTTATAGTTGGGGCTATATGGAGGAAGACCCGGATCAGCCGCGCTTCTTCTCTTACCTCTCGCTGTTCACCTTTGCGATGCTGATGCTGGTGACGGCTGACAACCTCGTGCAGATGTTCTTTGGCTGGGAAGGGGTGGGCCTTGCCTCCTATCTGCTGATCGGGTTCTGGTTCAAAAAGCCCTCGGCAGGCGCGGCTGCGATCAAGGCTTTCGTCGTCAACCGCGTGGGCGATTTGGGCTTCATGCTCGGCATTTTCGGGACGTTTCTGGTGTTCGGGACTGTCTCGATCCCCGAAATCCTTGAAGCGGCCCCCGGCATGAGCGGGGCAAGCATCACCTTTGTCGGGATGCGCCTCTACACCATGGATATCCTTTGCATCCTGTTGTTCATCGGCGCGATGGGTAAGAGCGCGCAGCTTGGCCTGCACACCTGGTTGCCCGATGCGATGGAGGGGCCAACGCCGGTCTCCGCGCTGATCCACGCCGCCACCATGGTGACAGCGGGCGTGTTCATGCTGTGCCGCTTGTCACCCATGTTCGAAGCCGCGCCGACGGCGCTTGCCATTGTAACAGTCGTGGGCGCTGCGACCTGTTTCTTTGCCGCCACGATCGGCACGACCCAGTGGGACATCAAGCGGGTGATCGCTTACTCAACCTGCTCGCAGCTGGGCTATATGTTCTTTGCTGCGGGCGTTGGCGCCTATGGTGTGGCGATGTTCCACCTCTTCACCCACGCTTTCTTCAAGGCGCTGTTGTTCCTTGGCGCAGGTAGCGTGATCCACGCGATGCATCATGAACAGGACATGCGCTATTACGGCGGCTTGCGTAAGGCGATCCCGCTGACCTTCTACGCCATGCTGGCGGGGACGCTGGCGATTACGGGGCTGGGCGTCTATCACTTGGGCGTCGGTTTTGCCGGCTTCTGGTCGAAGGATGCGGTGCTCGAAGTGGCCTTTGCGCGCGGCACCCAAATTTCGGTGACCTCGTTCTGGCTGGGTGTCACCGCCGCCCTGCTCACCAGCTTCTATTCGTGGCGGCTGATGTTCCTCACCTTCTGGGGCAAGCCCCGCTGGATCGAGAGCGAGCATATCCAGCACGCCGTCCACAAGACACCGGAAGAGGCGGGCGAGGACACCACCGGTGGCTATCACCCGCATGAAAGCCCTGTGTCGATGCTCATCCCGCTTGGTGTTTTGACCATCGGCGCGGTCGCAGCAGGGCAGGTGTTTGCGCCCGCTTTCCTCGACAGCGCAGCATTCTGGGCCGGTTCGATCTTCTACAATGAACCGCTGATCCACGCGATGCACGAGGTTCCCTATTGGGTGAAGTATTCGGCTTTCGTCGTGATGGTGCTCGGCTTCATCGGCGCATACATCGCCTATATCGCCAAGCCTGAAATTCCGGCCAAGTTCGTCGCCAGCTTCAGCGCGCTGCACAACTTCGTCTATCGCAAGTGGTATTTCGACGAGCTCTATAATGCGATCTTCGTGAAGCCGGCTTTCGCGCTTGGCCGCTTGTTCTGGCAGGCGGGCGATGTTGGCATCATTGATCGCTTTGGCCCCAATGGCGTGGCGGATGCTGTGCTGCGCGGCTCGGTCGCGGCCAAGCGGATGCAGACCGGCTACCTCAACACCTATGCGCTGATCATGCTGCTTGGCTTGATCGCCGCTGTCACCTTTGTCCTGTTCTAGGAGCGCGCTTCGTAATGGAAGGCCTTCCCATCCTGTCGCTGATGATGCTCGTGCCCATGCTGGGTGCGCTCGTCTGCCTGTTTTCGCCTGCTGGATTGGCCCGGATGGTCGCGCTGGTCGCGACGCTGGTGACCTTTGCGCTTGGGCTGATCCTGTGGTCGAATTACGAAATTGGCGGGGCTCAGTGGCAATTCACTGAGCGCGCTGAACTGTTCGCAGGCTTCTCCTATGCGCTGGGGATTGATGGCATTGCGCTCTTGCTTATCATGCTCAGCGTCTTCCTGATGCCGATTTGCATCCTGGCGAGTTGGGAAGCGATTCAAAAGCGCGTCGGCGAATACATGGCGGCCTTCCTGTTCATGGAAGTGCTGATGATCGGGACGTTTGCTGCGCAGGATATTTTCCTGTTCTACGTCTTCTTCGAAGCGGGCCTCATCCCGATGTATCTCATCATCGGGGTGTGGGGCGGGGACAACCGCATTTATGCCAGCTACAAGTTCTTCCTGTACACGCTGATCGGCTCGGTGCTGATGCTGATCGCGATGTTCTGGATGGTGGCCGAGGCTGGCACGTCCGATATTCCGGCGCTAATGCAGTATGATTTCCCGGCAGGCGCGCAAACGTGGCTATGGCTGGCGTTCTTTGCGAGTTTCGCGGTGAAGGTGCCGATGTGGCCGCTCCACACCTGGCTGCCCGACGCCCACGTGCAGGCGCCGACGGCAGGCTCGGTGATTCTGGCTGGCGTGCTGCTCAAACTGGGCGGATATGGCTTCATCCGCTTCAGCCTGCCGATGTTCCCGGAGGCGAGCGCCCAATTCGCATGGCTGGTGTTTGCGCTCTCGATGGTGGCGGTGGTTTACACTTCGCTGGTCGCGCTGGTGCAGGCCGATATGAAAAAGCTGATTGCCTATTCTAGCGTAGCGCACATGGCGATTGTGACCGTGGGGCTGTTTGCCTTCAATGTGCAGGGTCTGGAAGGCGCGATGATCGTGATGCTTTCGCATGGCCTTGTGTCAGGCGCGCTGTTCCTGTGCGTGGGCGTGATCTATGATCGCCTCCACACCCGCGAAATCGCGCGTTACGGCGGCCTTGCCATCAACATGCCCTATTACGCGCTGTTCTTCCTGCTGTTCACCATGGCGTCGATCGGCCTTCCGGGCACGAGCGGCTTTGTGGGTGAATTCCTGTCGCTCGCGGGCATCTACCAGACCTCAACGCTGGTGGCGCTGGTATCGACCACCGGCATCATCCTTGGCGCGGCCTATATGCTCTACCTCTATCGCCGAGTTGCGTTCGGGGAGCAAAAGAACGCCGATGCCGCCGCGATGAAGGACATGACGTTCCGCGAATGGGCCATGATGGTGCCGATTTCGGCGGTGGTCTTATGGATGGGGGTTTACCCCGAAAGCTTCCTTGCCCCTATGCGCGCCGATATTGCTGCGCTCGATGACCGCATTTCCGTTGCCGCTCCGCCGAGTGACAGCAACCCTCTCATGGGGCCGCCGCGCGCAAATGCGGCCAACCATATCGAACATTCTGCGTCTCATAAGGAGGGCGCACACTGATGGACTTCGCCCATTCCTTCGCGCTGATCGCGCCTGAATTGTTGCTGACAGGCGCGGGTCTTGCGCTGTTGATGATCGCCGCCTTCCGCGGAGATGCTTCGGCGCGTCTTGTGAGTGTGCTTGCTGCCGCCGCGCTGTTTGGCGCTGGCTTCATGCTGGTACCGGGCCTTCATCTGGGGACTGATGGGCCGGAGGTGCTCGCCTTTGGTGGTCTGCTCCAGATCGACACCTTTGCGCTTTTCGCCAAGGCGTTGATATTCCTCTCTGCGATTGCTGCGCTGATGGTGGCGCCCGCCTTTTTCAACAGCGCCGCTGCTGGCACTGAAAGGGGCCTGCGCGCTGAATACCCGATCCTCGTGATCTTCGCCTGTGTCGGCATGAGCATCATGGTTTCGGCCAGCGATTTCATGAGCCTTTATCTCGGCCTCGAATTGAACAGTCTCACCGCTTACGTTCTCGCCGCAATCCTGCGCCGCGATTTGCGCTCGGGAGAGGCGGGGCTCAAATATTTCGTGCTGGGCGCGCTGGCCTCGGGCATCATCCTCTACGGGATGAGCCTGCTCTACGGCTTTACCGGCAGCACCACTTTCAGCGGCGTTCGCGCAGGGCTTGAAGGGGAACTGGAACTGGGCGCCTTGTTCGGCCTGATCTTTGTGATGGCGGGCCTTGCCTTCAAGATTTCGGCTGTGCCCTTCCATATGTGGACGCCCGATGTTTATGAAGGTGCGCCAACACCGGTAACGATGTTCTTTGCCACCGCACCCAAGGTTGCAGGCGTAGCCATCACCGCGCGTGTCGTGTTTGAGGTGTTTGGCGGACAGGTCGCCGCCTGGCAGCAGATCGTGATGTTTGCAGCGCTGGCTTCGATCGTCTTCGGGGCGCTGGGCGCGATCGGGCAGGAAAATCTGAAGCGCCTGCTCGCCTATTCCTCGATCAACAATGTCGGCTTTATCCTCTTGGGCCTCGCCGTTGCCAATCAGGCGGGCGCAAGCGCCATGCTGGTATATCTCTTCATCTATGTTGCGATGAGCGTGGGCAGCTTCGTTGCGCTGCTCATGCTGCGCGACAGCGACGGCGCGCTGTTTGAAACCTTTGCGGATATTCGCGGGCTCTCGCTGACCCAACCGGCGATTGCCTGGGCGCTGCTCTTGTTCATGTTCAGCCTTGCGGGCATTCCGCCGCTGCTCGGCTTTTACAGCAAGTTCGTGATCTTTCAGGCGACTGTCGAGGCAGGCTTGGTGGCGTTTGGCGCTATTGCGATTGCTGCCAGCGTCATCGGCGCCTTCTACTACATCAAGTTCGTCAAGGTGATGTTCTTCGATGAACCCGCCGATGTGGTGCGCGGGCGCAGCGGGATGGCGCATTGGGTGCTGCTGGCAATCACCGCGCTGATCATCTCGCCGCTGGGCTATCTGCTGACGCCCTCGCTCACCGACTTGGCCGACAAGGCAGCCGCCGCGCTGTTCATGGCGGTTTGACAACACCACCGGGCATTCTGCGCCTCGTCGAGGAGACTGGCTCGACCAACGCCGATCTCGCGGGCGCCTTGCGCGCTGGCGAGCTGGTGCCCGAAGTCGAATGGCTGGTCGCGCGCCGCCAGAGCGCCGGACGCGGGCGGCAAGGACGCGAATGGTTTGACGGCGCGGGCAATTTCATGGGTTCCTGTGCGGTGCGCCTGTCTGATGGCGCGCCGCCGCCTGCCTCATTAAGCTTCGTCGCGGCGCTCGCCGTGCGCGATGCCTGCGCCGAGGCACTGGGATCGGGCGATTTGCTCGCGCTCAAATGGCCCAATGATGTGCTGCTCGATGGCGGCAAGGTTTCGGGCATCCTGCTGGAAATGGTGCGCGGCCATGTCATCGTGGGGGTCGGGGTAAACCTCGCCCGCGCGCCGCAATTGCCTGATCGCAAGACCGCCGCGCTCAGCGATTTCGGCAACCCACCCGATCTGGAAAGCTTTGCCGCCAGCCTCGCGCGCCATTTCGCCACCCGGCTTGCCGATTGGCACACGCTGGGGCTGGGGGCGACCTTGCAAGCCTTCCTCAATGGCTCGATCCACGCTGCCGGCTCACCGCTCACAGTCCACGACGCCGAAGGGATCAAGCTGTCGGGAAGCTTCGCGGGCCTTGAGGAATCGGACGGCGCGCTGCGCCTGCGCTTGGCGGACGGGCAAGAACGTGTCATTCGCGCAGGCGATCTCGTTTAATGGCTGGTTTGAGGAAAGGCTTACCCCATGTTGCTCGGCGCTGATGTCGGAAACACCAATGTGGTCTTCGCGCTGTTCGAATTGAACGCCGATGGCAGCCACACCACCCGCGCGCGCTGGCGCATCGCCACCGATCCGCGCCGCACCGGCGATGAATATGCGGTCTGGCTCTTGCAATTGCTCAAGATCGAAGGCGTGGATCGCAGCGAGATTGAACAGGTGATCGTCGCCTCGGTGGTGCCGCGTGCGGATCACAACCTCACCGTGCTGTGCCAGAAATATTTCGGCATCACCCCGATTTTCGCAGGGCAGGGCAAGGCCGCCTGGCCCTTTGTGCTCGATGTCGATCAGCCATCATCGCTCGGCGCTGACCGTGCGCTCAATATCCTTGCCGCGCATCACAAATATGGCGGCGATCTGATCGTCGTCGATTTCGGCACGGCGACCAAGTTTGAAATGGTCGACTTCACCGGAGCCTATAAAGGCGGATCCATCGCGCCGGGGATCAACCTCAGCCTCGATGCGTTGGTGGGCAAAACGGCCAAGCTCCCCCGCATCGCGATCCGCGCGCCCGAAAGCCGCAGCGTGATCGGGCGCAACACCGAAGATCAGATGCTGATCGGCGTGTTCTGGGGCTATGTCGCGATGATGGAAGGATTGGTGGCGCGGATGCAGGCGGAAATCGGACGGCCCGCCAAAGTGGTGGCAACCGGCGGGCTTGCCATTCTGTTCGATGATGCGACCGCAATCTTCGATCACGTCGATGCCGATCTCACTTTGGATGGCCTTGCCATTCTGGCGCGCCGCGCCATCGCTTAAACAACTGGAACCGAATTGAAAAAAGACTTCACCCCCGAAGACGAATTGCTGTTCTTGGCGCTTGGCGGATCGGGCGAGATTGGCATGAATGTCAATCTTTATGGCTGCCGCGGCCAATGGCTGATGGTTGATCTGGGCATGACCTTTTCGGGTCAAGAATACCCCGGCGTTGATCTGGTCTTTGCCGATCTCGACTTCATCGAAGAGCGTGCCCAAGATCTTATTGGCATCGTCCTCACCCACGCGCACGAAGACCATATCGGCGCCGTGCCTTACTTTGCAGGCGAGCTTGGCGTGCCACTGTACGCAACACCCTTCACCGCCGATCTGGTGGCGAGGAAGCTTGAGGAGGCAGGCCTGCTCGGCAAGGTTGAACTCAACATCATCCCCGAGGATCACGGCCCGCTGGAACTCGGCCCCTTTACTGTCACCTATCTGCCGCTCGCCCACTCCATCGCTGAAGGCAACGCGGTGCTGATCGAGACGCCGCATGGCCGCGTGTTCCACACCGGCGATTGGAAGCTGGATGATGAGCCCATCATCGGCGAGCCCACCCCGCAAGAAGACCTGCGCGCCATTGGCGATGACGGCGTGCTGGCGCTGGTGTGCGATTCGACCAATGTGTTCAATCCCAAGCCTTCGGGCTCGGAGGGCGCTGTTCATCGCGCGATGATGGAAGAGGTCGCCCGCCACACCGGCAAGCGTGTCGTCGTCACCACCTTTGCCAGCAATGTCGCGCGCCTGCAGACGCTGGGCGAAGTCGCGCGCGAGACGGGGCGCAAGATTTGCGTTGCAGGTCGCTCGCTCGACCGGATTATCGATGTCGCGCAGGATAATGGCTATCTTGCCGACTTCCCCACGCCCGTCGATTTCGACACGGCGATGCGCCTGCCGCGTGGCGAAGTGCTGATCCTTGCCACCGGCGGGCAGGGCGAACCCCGCGCGGCGCTGGCGCGCATGGCGGATAGCAACCACCCGATTGAACTGGTCGCAGGCGATGTCGTGCTGTTTTCCTCGCGCCAGATCCCCGGCAATGAAATCGCGATTGGCCGCATCCAGAACCAGCTCGCCGCGCGCGGGATCACCATGGTGACTGATCGCCAAGCCTTCATCCATGTCTCGGGCCATCCGAGCCGCCCGGAATTGGAGGCGCTCTACAGCTGGCTGCGCCCCGAAATCCTCGTCCCCGTGCATGGCGAGATGCGCCACATGCGCGAACAGGCACGCGTCGGCAAGGCTTGCGGCATTCCCAAACAGGTGGTGCAGAGCAATGGCGATCTCGTGCGCCTTGCGCCGGGAGAGCCGGGCGTGATTGCTCAGGTTCGCAGTGGGCGCCTTGTGCTCGATGGCGACATCATCGCGCCCGCTGATGGCGAGGCGATCACCATGCGCCGCCGCATCGCAGGCGAGGGCGTGGTGGTGGTGGTGCTGGCCAAAGGCGCGCAGCCGCAGATCGAAGCTATCGGCCTGCCTCTGGATGAAGACATGCCAGAATTCATTGCCGAGGCGCAGAGCGATATTCTGCTTGCACTCCAGCAATTGAAAGGCCCCGCTGCGCGCGATCCCGCCGCCGTTCACGAAGCCGCGCGCCTCGCCGCACGCCGTGCAGCGCAGCGCTGGTCAGGCAAGCGCCCGCAAGTGCGCGTGCTGATGCCGCAAGGTGCATAATACCCATGCAGATCACCTCAATTCTTGCGATCTATTTCCTGTTCTGGGTCTTCACGGCATTCCTGATGCTGCCCTTCGGCGTGCGCACCGCCGAGGAAGCGGGCGAGGCGCTGGTGCCCGGTCAGGCCGAAAGCGCTCCGGTGAATTTCCAGCCCAAACGCCTGCTGTTAAGGGCAACCGTGATTGCGGCCGTGCTGACCGGTCTTTTCATCGCCAATTACGAAATGGGCTGGATTACAGTTGCTGATATAGATTTCCTGCCCAAGCCCCCCTCGGCGCTGGAAGGTTAATTCCGCAGCCGCTGGATCGCTTGCGCCAGCACCACATAGAGCTTGCCCATATCCGATCCCAGCATGGTTACGCTCATCACATTGCCGCCTCGGGCCGACAGGAGCGAGCGCAGCATGGCTTCGAAATCATGGATATAGCGGGCAACATGGCCGCGAAATGTCTCGTCGTTTTCATAAAGCCGGGCGATCTCACGAGTGGTGCCTGCGTCGATCAGGCGCACAGCTCGGCGGGTGAAGATACCTCGGTCACCTTTGAGATAGGCCTCCCAGGCGGTGTCGGAAACCTCGGATGACAGCGCCGCTGTGATGTCGATGGCAGCCGAATTCAGACCATCGGTGATAAGCGCCATACGCCGCGCAAAATCATTATTGACCTGTTCTTCGGCCAATTCGCGCGCGTGCGCAATGCGCTGTTCGAGATTGCCGGTGAGTTCATTGACCATCGCCAACTGATCGCGCAATTGCACCACCGCCTCGCGCCCGATCCCCGAGGCATGGGCAGCCGATTGTTCCAGCTTGCCAATCGTCGCCGCGGCCTCGATCCGCAGCGCGCGTTCAAGCGCTGCAACTGCCTGTGTGCCCATAGCTTCGGCAAGCGCCGGAAGCTTTTGCGTGCTGGTATCTTCGAGCGCCGCGAGGGTTCCGGCAATTGCGGTCTCGATTTCGCCCAAACTGGTGCGCAAGGCGTCCTGACTGCCTTGGATCAAGGCGCCGCTTTCTTCGGCAAGCCGAGCAAAGCCTCCCCGCAGGCCCTGCAAGCGGGCAAGCGCATCATCGCTTTGTTCTGCAAACCCTGCCTCCAGATCGCGCAAGGCACTTTCCGCATCGGCAATCGCTGCACGGGTGGTGATAAGATAATCGCCCAGCTTTTCGCCTTGCGCAGCGCTTTGCAGCATCAGTCCGGCAACGTCGCCGGCTGAGCCATGCACCGCATCAAGCTGGCCGGATGCAGCCACGATACTGCTCGTCAGTTCCTCACGAACAAAGCGCGCGCCCGATTGGATGATTTCGAGCAGGCGCACGCTTGCATCGGTCAGAGCCGCAAGCTCGCTTTGCGTCTCTGCCAGCGCGCTGCGTTTGGCCGCCAATTGCTCGCCCAAGCTGCCAAGCCCTTCGCCCAGTTCAGCGCGTGCCCCCTGATTGGCCTGTGTGACCCGATCGATAAGATCGCTCAAGTCATTCATCTGCTTTGCCATGGCAGCATTGTGGGCAACGAGCTTCTCGGTCTCGGCCACCTGTGTCTCACGCCGTTCAGCCAGTGCATCATCCAGCGCCGCCAGTCGCTGGGCGAGGGCTTCGCTTGCCTGAACTTCGTGAGTTTCAAACGCTGCCTGACGCTGCTCAATCGCTTCGTCAAACTGTCGTCCCTTGGCCGCTAGCTGAGCCTCGATCTCGGTAAGTTCTTCGCGAACCTTGCCGAGCCGCGCTTCGGCAGCAGCGGCAATGGTGCGGTCAGCATCCTCCACCATGCTGAGTTTTTCCAGCATTTCGTGATGCAGCGAGGCGAAGCGATCTTTGAGTTGAAGGCGCGCTTTGTCCTCGGCGTTGCTCACGGCTGTGGTGAGCGCTTCGGCCTCTTCGCGCAATTGGCCAAACCGCTCGCTCACCAATGCCTCTACGCGCGCGGTTTGCGTTTCAAAGGCGGTCAGTGCCTCGTCGACGCGCCCTTCCAAGGCATTGATTTGGGTGGTGCTGGCAGCGCCAAACTGGTTGAGCCGTTCAAAGCCCGCAACAAGCCGCTCGAGCTGCTCACTGGCGGTTCGTCCGGCGTTGCCGATCTGGTTGGTGGTATCGCGCGCCGAATTGGCCACAACCGGAAGATCATCGCGCAGCCGGCTCATATTGGCGAGCGCTGTTTCCGAAGTGGTGGCAATGGCGGTGACTTCGGCGCCGTTGTGCTGGATCAGGCTCTGCAATTCAGCTGCGTGTTTTGCAATGCGTTCAGCCGCGATGCGTCCCAGCGCATCCAGTTCCTTCGACTGGGCGGCAAGGAATTCGCGCGCAAGGCTGAGCTCGCGATTGACGATCGTGAGGCGTTCTTCAAGCGCGGCGCTTTCCTGCCGCAGCATTGCCGCGCTGTTGGCAAAGCGGGCCGCTTCGGCGCGTGAATGGCGCATCGCAATGAGCCAGAGCACACCGATAAGCAACACAGGCCCTGCCCATTCCGCAATGAGACCGGGTGCCGCGCGCGGGGAGCTGGCAAGCGCCATCAGATCAGCCTGCGCCGCCCATCCGTAAAAGCCGCTCCACGCAATCACACCCAACGCCGCAAAGACTAACGGCCAGCGTGCGGACACGGTGGGATGGGTTGAGGGAGATCCGGCCTCAGGCAGTTCCACCTCCTGCTCTACCCCCTCTTGCGCTGGTGGCAATGCGCGATCGCCATCAAGCACAAGCGCGTCGTCGCTGGTGTCCCCATCTTTGCCAACGCCCTTGTCCGAAGTGCGCATCATCCGTCGTTCTGCCATAGCGGCCTTGATACCACACCGGGGCTGGCGTTAAACCCTCCTTTAACCCTGATCGGATAGAACCGGATCATGGCTTACGACAATGGTGCTCTTGATGCCACACTGGCAGCAGCGGCGGGCGATGATGCCGTTCTGGTGCGCGAACTGCGCTGCGCCTTCATCGAAAGTGCTGAGCGGCAACTCGATCTGCTCAGGCGTTCGCGCTGCGATGGCAATTGGACAGTCGCCGCCATGCGATTGAAAGGCATTGCCGCAAGCTTCAACGCCGAAGAATTGTTGGCCGCTGCTGAAAATGCTCTGGCGGCAGCGCCGGGCGATCCTGTCGTGATCCGCCAGATTGAAGCAATCATGGCACGTTTCTCGCGCTGATCGGCGCGTCTTGCACACATGGTGACGCAGCAAGTCCGCTTGCATGAAAGGGACAGGAGCGACTAGCCTTGCAGGCTGTTGCCATCCTAGCTTACGGAAAACCTCATGCGCACGGCCCTGCTGGCCGCCCTTAAGACCACTGATACAGGCGACCTGCGCGCAGGTCTTGCCTTGGCGGGGCGTTCGGTGCTCGCGCGGCAGGCCAGCCTTGCTTTGGCCTTGGGATACGAGCGGGTTATCGTGCTGGCCGAAACGACTTTTCCTGCGGTCACTGAGGCAGAAATCGGGTGCCGCGAAGCAAGCGCGGTGTTCCATCATGTCACGCGCTTGGCGGAGCTTGCCGCGCTGATCCATAGTGAGGATGAATTGCTGATCCTTGCCGATGGATTATTGCCCGATCCCGCTGCGCTTCGTGCCTTGGTTGCGCCTCGGAATGGGGCCTTGCACCTGCGACGGACTGTGTTCTGCCTGCCCGATCATGATCCCCATGCCTTAGAGTTTCCCGCAGATTTTGAGCGCATTGACTCTGCTCGCTGCTGGGCGGGTGTTCTGGTTATGCGCGGAGGCCTGGTGCAAGAGCTTGTGAATTTTCCGCAAGACAGCGACGCGATTTCGTTGCTGCTCAGGCTCGCGCTCCAAGCGGGAACGCCATGCCACACGCTGACCTGTGAGGAGCGCCGAACACAAGCCTGGTTCATGGCGGATTCGTCTGCTGCGGTGTTGGCGCGCGAACAGGTGCTTGTCAGCCAGTACGCCGCTGCCGCCCGCGGCGATGCACCCTGTGCGCAGGTGGCTGCCTGGCTGGGAGGGTGGCTGGTGCAGCGGGTCGGAGCAGCGCAAGCACACCGCACCCAACTTTCAGCGCTTGGGGCAGGACTTGGCCTTATGCTGGCGGCGCTCTTTGCTGCTGGCTGGGGGGCAGCGGCATCGGCGCTGCTCCTTGCCGCTGCGGGCGTATTGACGCTTGGTGTCAGCGCTGCGCTGGCAGGCATTGTCGACGCTCTGATGGGGGGCAGACAAAGCCGCTGGCAAACCTTGCTGCACGAACCCGGCAGCGACATCCTCAGCGCAGCAATTTTGGCTGTGGCTCTGGCGGGACCTGACGCACCGCTGGCCATGTCGGCACTTGGTCTGATCGTCATGGCCTCTTTGCGCCTTGCGGCCTCAGGCTCCGCAGCGCGCTTTGCGCCCCTTTGGCGCGAGCGGGTGGGGCAATTGAGCGTGCTTGCGATCGCAGCAGGCGCAGGGCTGCTTGGCGAAGCTGTCGCAGCGCTTTGTCTGGCGGCGTTGGCGCAAGTTTTGTTCACACCCCATCATCGCTCTATCCCGAATTGAGACTGCTCCGATTTGGAATAAGACGGAATTAAGCATCCCCGGCTATAAGCGCGCTCAATGGGCACACCGACGGCCGATCTTGCAAGCCACCACGCCGCTGGAGATGCACTCTCCGGCGAATTGGCGCGTGCTGCGCAGGGATTGGCTTCGGCGATTCCTGTGCTGCGTCATCTGTTGGTCAGCGAAGCTCCTTCGCTTCTGGGTGAAGTCGTGGTGGCGCGGGTGCGCGGGATGTTGAACGATCTGGCGGGCCAGCTTTACAGCGGCAGGCGCATCGCGCCGTCTGTTCCGGGCAGTGGGCCGGCGGCCGAAGCGGTGGCTGCCATCGAAGCGCGGCTGATTGCCGAGGAAGCGCTGCTAGCCCATCTTCATGCGCTGGCGCTGGAAAGCCATCTGGCGGAACGTTTTGAACAGCGCCTCTCACTTGATCCTGTGCTCTCCCCGCTGCTTCAGGAATTGATTGCATCAGATGATCCGGTGGTGGCTGAACTTGCCATGGGCGTGCTGGCTGCGCAGACCCGCTTCATGCAATCTCAACGTCGGATGGAATTGCCGCTGTCAGAACTGCCTGCCGATCTGTTTGCACTGGCCATGAAGTGCGGACAGGATTTGGCCCATCCGGGCGCGGGGACTGCTCTTGCCACTTGCAAGGACCGCTATGACGAGGCAGCCACCCGATCTGGCCTGTTTGTCCGGTTGATCACCGCGATGCGCCGTGCCGTGATTGCCACACTGAGCTTTGAACGGGCCGGGCTGGCGCTGTTTGCCAGCGGGCTTGCTGCGGCATCGGGGCAGACCAGAAATGCTGTCGTGCTGGCCTGTCACGAAGCCCATGGTGCAGCGCTCGCTCTGTCATTAAGGGCGGCCGGGCTGGATCTTGCTGCGGTTGAACGCCAGGTCATGCTGATCAGCGTTCTTACGCCGGGCGTCAGCGAAGCCGCTGGCTTGGGTGTCAGCGATGCCCGTGCGCGGCTCGCGGGCATGGCGGGCTGAGCGATGGACCGGCCCGAAAGCTTTGCGGCTGCGCGCGGCCTGACTGACGCCGCTGACCGCTTGTTGAGCGCAGATGCACCGCTTGCCGCGCTGCATGAACGCTGCGGCGGGCGCTTACCGGGCACACTCGCTATCCCCGAATTGCTCGAATTGGTGGAACACGCAAGGCGATTGGGGCTGCGCATCGCGCGCAGTTTCAGCGCTTATGATGGCGAAGACATGGTGAGCGGTTTTGCCCGCATCAATCCGCGCCGCGCCGATGATGGTGGCGGCTGTGAAGTGGTGATCGAAAGCTGGCAGCGCAGCGCGGCCGCTTTTTCCAATAGCCGAGCCTTAGCCCATTATCTCGACGCAATCGACCGCGCCAGCGCCGAGGTAACCGCGCGTCTTGATGCGCGCCAAAGGGTGCAGACCGTGGGCAGTGTGAGCGCGGATGCAGAGAGCTTTCTTGCTGCGGTGGCAACGGCACCAACTGCGCTGTGGAGCGATCATGTCACTTTGTCGGGCATTTCACACCAGCAGCCGCTTCACTGGCGCTTGCTCGATGGTGCGGCATGCCAATTGCCGGGGTCCGAGCGGTCATGGCGCGTGCGCCTCTTGCCAGTAAGCGAGAGCGGATCGGGAGGCGAGCCTTGGGGCTTTGAATTGCTGCTGATCCCCGATGAAGCGCTTGAGACACCTGCTGCGCTGCCACAATCGCTTGGCGGCAGCGAGCCGGATGATCGTCTGTTCGGACGGACGCTGACGCCTGCCTTGCGGCAGCCCCTGGCGCGGATCACGGCCAATGCCGAGACGATCCGCGCACGGCTGGCTGGCCCGCTTGCTCATGATTATTGCGAATACGCCGCCACCATTGCAGATGCCGCGCAGCATTTATCGGCCATGCTGGATGACCTTGCCGATCTGGAGGTTGTGGAGTCGCCCGGGTTTGCGACCATTGTCGAAGCGGTCGATCTGGTCGATGCAGCCCACAAAGCGGTCGGAATTCTGGGCGTGCGGGCGCGCGACCGCGAGATTGCGCTGGAGGTGACAGGTGAGCACGGCGCTGTGGTGGCGGCCGCGGAATTTCGCCGGGTGCTGCAGATCCTTATCAACCTGATCGGCAATGCAATTGCCTATTCTCCGCAAGGTAGCGCTGTAAAGATCAGCGCATGGTGCGAGACGGGCGGCAAGGTTGCCCTCAGCGTCAGCGACCGGGGGCCCGGTGTCAGCGAGCAGCAGGCAGAACAGGTCTTCAAAAAATTTGAACGCCTCGGTCGCGACAGCGCCGGTGGCAGTGATAAGGGGTCAGGCCTTGGGCTCTATATTGCCCGTCTGCTGGCCCGCGCCATGGGCGGTGATCTGTCGGTTACGAGCAAGCCGGGCGAGGGAGCTTGTTTTACGCTCGAACTGCCGCAGCGCGCCTGACCCTTATCGCCTTTGCCCAATGCGGCTGGCCAGCCAAAGGATAATCGCACCGATCATAACGGCAATGGAGCCGTAAAGCGCCCACTCGCGCTGGGCGAGCATGGCGCTGTGCGGTGGCCACGCGACAATGCCGAGGCCCTGCAGCGCCCACAGAGCGCCGAGGGCCATCAGCAGCCCGCCGAGGAAAATTAAGGCGAGCCTTGCCACGATCAGCGTCGATTAACGCTTGTCGAGCGGAATGTAATCGCGCTCGGTCGGGCCAGTGTAGAGCTGGCGCGGACGACCGATCTTCTGGCCAGGATCGGAAATCATCTCGTTCCACTGCGCCACCCAGCCCACGGTGCGGGCGAGGGCGAAAAGCGCAGTGAACATCGTGGTCGGGAAGCCGATTGCTGACAGGATAATCCCCGAATAGAAATCGACATTGGGGAAGAGCTTCTTCTCGATGAAGTAATCATCATTGAGTGCGATTTCTTCGAGCTGCAAAGCGGTTTCGAACAGCGGATCATTAACCTTGAGCGCATCGAACACCTCGCGCACGGTCTTCTGCATGACAGTCGCGCGCGGGTCGTAGTTCTTGTAGACGCGGTGTCCAAAGCCCATCAGGCGGAAAGGATCGTTCTTGTCTTTTGCGCGCTCGATGTAATGCTTGATCTTGTCGGGCGTGCCGATTTCCTTGAGCATGTTGAGCGCCGCTTCGTTCGCGCCGCCATGGGCAGGGCCCCACAGGCAGGCAATGCCGGCCGCGATGCAGGCAAAGGGATTCGCACCCGAAGAACCGGCAAGCCGCACTGTCGATGTCGAAGCGTTCTGCTCATGATCGGCATGAAGGATGAAAATCCGGTCCATCGCACGCTCAACCGCCGGGATCACCTCATATTCTTCGGCCGGAACGCCAAAGGTCATGCGCAGGAAATTGCCGGTGTAGCTCAGCTTGTTATCCGGATATAGGAAGGGCTGACCAATCGCATACTTATACGCCATCGCCGCAATCGTCGGCATTTTGGCAATCAGGCGATGCGAGGAGATCTTGCGGTGTTCCGGATCGGAAATGTCGGTGCTGTCGTGATAAAAGGCCGACAGCGCGCCCACCACGCCGCACATAATTGCCATCGGGTGCGCATCGCGGCGGAAACCCCGGTAGAAGGTCATCAGCTGCTCGTGCAGCATGGTGTGGCGCGTGATGGTGTAGGTGAAGTCGTCAAGCTCAGCCTGGTTCGGCAATTCGCCGTTCAACAGGAGATACGAGACTTCCATGAAGCTGGAATGTTCAGCAAGCTGACCAATCGGATAACCGCGGTGCAACAGCACGCCTTCATCGCCATCAATATAGGTCAGCGCGCTTTCGCAGCTCGCCGTCGAGGTGAAGCCGGGATCGAAAGTGAAGGCGCCGGTCTGTGCATAAAGCTTGCGAATATCGATGACATCGGGGCCAGTGCTGCCCGCGATTACCGGATATTCGTAAGATTGGCCGCCGAGTTCGAGTTTCGCGGACTTGTCTGCCAAGGTGTGTCTCCTGTCCAAGTTGTGTTGCAGCTTACGCCGCCTGCGCGTCAATCCGGGCCAAAGCTTCATCCCGCCCCAAAAGGACCAGAACATCGAAGATACCGGGTGAAGTTGTCGTCCCGGTCAGCGCCGCACGCATGGGTTGCGCAAGCTTGCCAAGGCCCAATCCCAGTTCCTCAGCGAGCGTTTTCGTAGTGGCTTCGAGCGCCTCGCTTGTCCAGTCGTTTTGACCCTCAAGCGCTGTGTAAATTGCGCGCAATGTTGCACGCGATTCATCCGTAAGAAGGTCGGCTGCCTTGGGTGCCATCTCCAACGGCCGCGTGGAAAAAAGAAAGCGAGCGCTTTCAGCGAGATCATTGATGTTCTTGGCACGCGGCTTGAGCACCGGCATGGCGCGGGCAAGCAAACTTTGATCCGGTGCCCCGCCCAGCGTTTGCGCGACAAGCGCAGCAAGCCGCGCATCATCGGCATCGCGCAGATAATGCCCATTGAGGTTCTCAAGCTTCTTCAGATCAAACCGCGAAGGGCTTTTGCCGACGCCCGCCAGATCAAACAATTCAATGGCTTCGGCGCGGGTTATTTCCTCGCGATCGCCATGCCCCCAGCCCAGACGCAGCAGGTAATTGAACAGCGCCTCAGGCAAAATACCCATTTCGTCACGATAGGCCTCGACACCCAATGCGCCGTGACGCTTGGACAATTTCGCTCCGTCGCTGCCGTGAATCAACGGGATGTGCGCGTAGATCGGATCAGGCCATCCGCCTTCGATGGCATCCATTGCGCGGATGATCGGCAACTGGCGGAAGGCATTGTTCAAGTGATCATCGCCGCGGATGATATGGGTTACCCCCATGTCGTGATCATCCACCACCACCGCGAGCATATAGGTGGGGGTGCCATCAGCGCGCAGGATGATGTAATCGTCGATTTCCTCGTTGCGGACAGTGACGGCTCCCTGCACCTGATCCTCAATGGTTACAGAACCTTCGAGCGGGGTCTTGATGCGAATAGTAAAGGGCGCATCGGCAGCAGCCTCGCTCGGATCGCGATCCCGCCAGCGGCCATCATAGCGCAGCGGCTTCTTCTGCTCGCGCTGCTCGGCGCGCATCGCTTCGAGCTCTTCCGGCGTGGCAAAGCACTTGTAAGCATGACCAGCAGCCAGCAATTGCTGCGCCACCTCGGCATGGCGCGCGGCGCGCTGCGACTGGAACACCGGCGCATCATCAAAATCAAGGCCCAACCAGGCAAGACCATCAAGGATCGCGTCAATCGCTGCTTGCGTCGAACGCTTTGCATCAGTGTCCTCGATGCGCAGCAGGGCGCGACCGCCATGATGGCGCGCATAGAGCCAGTTGAACAAGGCGGTGCGCGCCCCGCCAATGTGAAGAAAGCCTGTGGGCGAGGGAGCAAAGCGGGTCACCACTGGCCCGGTTGTTGGTAAGGTCGCTGCGCTTTTGCTTGCCATAAGGCGTGAATTCCTGTTTTCTTCTAAAGGCTTCATCAAAGCAGAAGCCATAGGAGGGCGGGTGATGCGGGACGCGCCGATCATTCCGATGGGGGATAATCCGGCGGGTGAGCCTGACACGCCCAGCGCAGGCCGCGAGGCCCCTTGGCAAAGTGCCGCCCGCTTGTCCAGCGCAGGCGGAGCAGCCACGGCGCTCGCCGAACGTGCTGAACGCTTTCTCAGCGATGCCGGGTTTGATCGCGCGCCGTGGCTGGCCGTGCTGTTCGGGGCAGGGATCTTCACTTGGTTCGCGCTTTACAGCCCCTGGCAATGGGTCAGCGCGATTGGCACAAGCCTGATGGTGGCGATCGGCGCGGTGGCGCTGTGGCCCTATGGCAGCGCAGCCGATGACAACCGCAGCCACTTGCGCCGTGCCACAATCGCCTGCGCACTGGTGTTTGCTGCCGGCATGGCGGTGATATGGGCGCGGTCGGAAATGGTGGGCGCAGAACCCATTTCCCGCCCGGTGATTGAACGGGTGGAAGGCTTTGTGCTCGACCGCGAGGATCAACCTGCCGAAGAGCGGGTTCGTCTGACGCTCGCGGTAAGGCTCGCTGGTGACGCCGGCGAAGCAGCCCATCAGGCGCGCAAGATCCGCGTCAATGTGCCCGAGCGTGCCTTGGCGCGCGATGGCCTCAACGCAGCGGTGGTCGAAGGCGCAGTGGTGCGCCTGCGCGTGCGTTTGATGCCGCCTGCACCGCCGATGTTGCCGGGGGCCTATGATTTTGCCCGTGCAGCCTGGTTCAAGGGATTGGCTGCCACTGGCAGCGCTCTGGGTGACATCGAAGTGGTGCGTCCTGCACCGGAAGGCGGCGGCACCATCCGCAGCCTGCAGCGCAGCCTGTCTGCTCATGTCCGTGCCCGGGTCAGTGGGTCGGCAGGAACGATTGCAGCGGCGTTCGCAAGCGGAGATCGCGGTGCCATTGCCCGCAGCGATGCCGAGGCAATGCGCGATGCTGGCCTCACGCACTTGCTGGCGATCAGCGGGTTGCATGTCAGTGCTGTGGTGGCAGCGGCCTATTTCGTGGCTCTGCGGTTATTGGCGTTGTTTCCTGCCCTTGCGTTGCGATTGCGCCTGCCGGTTGCGGCGGCGGCCTGCGGAGCCTTGGCGGGAATTGGCTACACCTTGCTTACCGGGGCGCAGGTGCCGACAGTGCGGGCCTGTGCTGCGGCCATGTTGGTGCTGATCGCGCTTGCCATGGGGCGCGATGCCTTGACTTTGCGGATGGTGGCGGTGGCGGCCGGGTTTGTGCTGATCCTGTGGCCGGAAAGCGCCATCGGGCCGAGCTTCCAGATGAGCTTTTCCGCGGTGCTCGCGATCATCGCCCTGTCTTCATCGCGCCCGGCCCGAGCCTTCATGCGAGCGCGCGAAGAGCCGTGGATTAACAGCTTTGGCCGCAAGGTGGCGATGCTATTTGCCACAGGCCTGACGATTGAACTGGCGCTTATGCCGATTGTGCTGTTCCATTTCCACCGCGCGGGGTTTTACGGGGCTTTTGCCAATCTGATTGCGATTCCGCTGGTCACCTTCATTGCAATGCCACTGATTGCGCTTGCTTTATTGCTCGATCTGGTCGGGCTGGGCGGGGCTGCATGGTGGTTGGTGGAAGGCTCACTCAACCTGCTGCTGGGGATTGCCCACATCACTGCAGCGCAACCGGGGGCCGTCAAGCTGATGCCACAAATGACGCAAGCCACAATCGCGGTGTTTGTGGCAGGCGGCTTGTGGCTGGCGCTCTGGCAGGGACGCAGCCGCCTGTGGGGCCTGGTCCTTATTGCAGCAGGCGTGGTGATGCTGACACGCACCCCCGTCCCCGACATCCTGGTCAGCCGCGATGGCAGGCAGGTTGGAATTACAATTACCGAGAATGGCACCCGGCGTTTGCTGTCGCTGCGTGACAGCAATTCGCGTTACACCCGCGATAATTTGCTGGAACTGGCTGGCGTTGCTGCCGAGCCGGTGCCGCTGGCACAATGGCCCGGCGCACGTTGTTCCAGCGCTTTTTGCGTTTTGACCATCGAAGCCGGGGAGCGCGCATGGCACCTGTTGCTTGCCCGTAATCGCGACCGGATCGAGGAGCGTGCTCTGGCCGCCGCATGCGCGCAAAGCGACATCGTCATTGCCGATCGTTACCTGCCGCGGTCGTGCCGTCCGCGCTGGCTCAAGGCTGATCGCCGGATGCTTGACCAAACCGGCGGTCTAGCAATCAATCTTGACCGCGAGACCATAGCCACAGTGGCCGCTCATCAAGGACACCATGGCTGGTGGCGCCCTCCGCCCGTTTCATCGCAAGGCCAACGAGAGCGGCGCCTCCCGGACGATGCGCTCGCCAGCCAATCGGATCAGTGATAGCGCCGCAGGAGTCCGGCGAGCTTACCCTGAACCTCCACCTCGTGGGCATCATAGAGCTGCGGATCATACATTGCATTTGCTGGATCAAGCCGCACCTTGCTGCCTTCCTTGCGCAGATACTTCAAGGTGGCCTCTTCACCGCGCACCAGCGCCACCACAATCTCGCCTTCGCGCGCGGTGCTGGTCCGCCGCACCAGCGCGAAGTCGCCATCGAAAATACCCGCTTCCACCATCGAATCGCCCGACACTTCGAGAGCGTAATGTTCGCCCGGGCCAAGCAGCGCGGCCGGTACAGGTAGCGATGTCTGGCCCTCGAGAGCTTCGATAGGGGCACCTGCCGCGATCCGGCCATGCAGCGGGATTTCAATCACATCATTGGCCGCCTCGCGCGCCGTGACTGGCGCGGCTGCAGAGCTATTATCCGCTGCCAGACGCAGCGCCGGGCGAGCTGCCGGAGTGGAATCTTCAGGCTGACGGATCACCTCCAAAGCGCGCGCGCGGTTGGGCAGGCGTCTGATAAAGCCGCGTTCTTCAAGGGCGGAAATCAGCCGATGCACCCCCGATTTACTCTTCAGATCGAGCGCTTCCTTCATTTCCTCGAAGCTCGGCGAGACGCCGGTTTCCTCAAGGCGATGCTGGATGAAGCGGATCAATTCGTGCTGCTTGGCAGTCAGCATTGAGACATCTCCCTTGGTCGCACCCGGCTGCTGCCTGTTGCCAGCGCTGCAGCAAGTGCCAATGACTGGCGTGCTCCCAGAGGCACCGAGGGAAGTATTCCCCAAAAGGTGCAATCAGCGCACGAAAAATCCGTCGATAAGGTGAACGGATACGGAACAATTAGGAAACTCTTGTAAAGGAGTCAAGCATACCGCTCACGCAAATCCGCGCAATTCAGCCAATGTGGAGCAAGTAACCCCACACATCACTGCCTTTTGGCAAGGCGGGGCTGCCCGCGGTCCGATCGATCAGACAATTGGCTTCGGCCAACGCCATCAGAGCACTGGAATCCTGCGAGCCGACAAGCCTTGCGATCCCACCATCATTCACCGCGCGGAGAAATTCGCGTCGCGGGCCAACCGGCGGCAAATCTTCCCCCGTCACCAGGCGGTAACGCAAGGGCAATGCCTCACGCGCGCCCATGCTTGCGCGCACCACTGGCAGAGCAAACAGGAAAGCGGTGACAAAGCACGACACCGGATTGCCGGGAAGACCGATCACCAATTGATTGGCACGGGTGGCAACCATCATCGGTTTGCCCGGCTTGATCGCAACTTTCCAGAACGCAATTTCAGCGCCCCAGCGTCCCAGCGCGGCCTGCACCAGATCGTGATCGCCCACCGAGGCGCCGCCCGAAGTGATAAGAATATCAGCGCCCTCTGCCTGCGTCAGAGCTTGGGCCAACTTGGCATGATCATCGCCAACCGGGCCGAGCCGGATGACCTCGCAGCCAAGAGGCGTCAGCATTGCGCTCAGCATTGCACCATTGCTGGCCGGGATTTGATGCACAGCACAAGCCAAGGGATCCGCCGCCAGTTCATCGCCTGTGTCGAGGATTGCCACCCGCACCGCACGCGCCGCTGCCAAGGCTGGTCGTCCGGCGGCAATGGCAAGCGCAATGCGGGCTGCTGTCATGGCTGTGCCTTGCTGCAAAACCCGAACGCCGGCCGCAAAATCAAATCCACGTGGGCGGATATGACGACCACGTGGCAGCACTTCGGTGGTGCTCACTTGGCCGCCTGATACGGCCGCATCCTCTTGCAGCAGCACCCGATCCGCGCCTTCAGGCACATGCGCGCCGGTCGAGATACGAACACATTGTCCCGGCCTCAACGCAGCTTCAAAAGGAGCGCCTGCCCGGCTTTCGCCCACCTTTTGCCATGGCCCATCGCCGCACAAGGCATATCCATCCATCGCTGAAAGATCGGCAGGCGGCTGTGTCCGCGCGGCGTGAACATCCTCGGCCAGATAACGCCCCAAAGCCTGCTCGGTGGGGATTGTTTCTGGTGGAAACACCGGCGCCAGCGCCAAAAGACGCGCCTGCGCTTCCTCGAGGCTGAGCGCCTCGGCCATCAGGCAGGCGCTTTCCAGTGGCCCGATTTACCGCCGACTTTTTCAATCAGGCGGACATTATCGATCACCATGCCTTTATCAATCGCCTTGGCCATATCGTAGATTGTCAGCAGCGCTACGCTGGCCGCCACCATGGCCTCCATCTCGACGCCGGTTTTGCCGGTCAGCGAAGCGGTGGCAGTGACAGTGATAGCGGTGTCGGCAAAACCGAACTCGACCCGGATCGATTCAAGTCCCAGCGGGTGGCACAGCGGGATGAGATCCCCGGTGCGCTTGGCTGCCATCATCCCGGCGATGCGGGCAGTTCCCAGCACATCGCCCTTGGGCGCATCACCTGCGCGGATCGCGGCGAGCGCTTCTGCCGACATGGTGATCCGGCCAGCAGCCACCGCACGGCGCGACGTTTCAGCCTTGGCGCCGACATCGACCATGCGCGCCGCGCCGTCATCGGACAGGTGGGTAAGCTTGCTCACGCCCCCGCTTGTGCGCCGAGCAGCGCAGCGGTGGCAAGCGTAATATTATCAGCGCGCATCAGGCTTTCCCCCACAAGGAAGGTGCACACTCCAGCAGCGGCAAGCCGCTCGCAATCCTCGTGGCTGTTAATCCCGCTTTCGCCGACGATCAGCGCGCCTTCAGGTGCAAGCGGGGCGAGCCTTTCGGTGACGGCCAGCGAGGTGGTGAAAGTCTTGAGATCGCGGTTGTTGATGCCGATCAGCCGGGAGGTGAGGTGGGTGGCGGCGCGCTCCAGTTCTGCCTCGTCGTGGACTTCGACCAACACATCCATACCCAGTTCCAAGGCGGCAGCCTCGATTTCGCGCATCGCGCTGTCTTCCAATGCTGCGACAATAATCAGGATCGCATCCGCCCCGATGGCGCGCGCTTCGAGGCATTGCCAAGGATCGACCATGAAATCCTTGCGCAAGACCGGCAGATCGCAGGCCGCACGCGCTGCGATCAGATAATCCTCATGACCTTGGAAATAGGGCGCGTCTGTCAGCACCGAAAGGCACGCGGCGCCGCCTGCCTGATAGTCACGGGCATGATCGGCAGGTCGGAAATCGGGGCGGATGAGGCCCTTGGACGGGCTTGCCTTCTTGATTTCGGCGATCAGCGCAAAGCCGCTGGCCGCACGCTCACGCAAGGCGGCTTCGAAACCGCGCGGCAGGGTTTGGGTGCGCGCCGCCTCGCTTAAAGCGGCATCGCTGAGCGCCAGTTTGCGGGCATCGACCACGGTGCGCTTGGCGGCGCAGATTTCTTCTAGTTTGTTCATGTCTTCCTCAAACCGCGCCTTAAACAGCCAGCGAAATCCAGCGTTCCAGCAGCACCTTGGCACGCCCGCTATCAAGCGCTTCGGCGGCCAGCGCCACGCGCTCTCGCCATCCGTTCCCAATGCCCGCCACCAGCAAGCCGGCGGCGGCATTGAGCAGCACCGCATCGCGATAGGGGCCAGCCTCGCCCATCAACAGCGCTTTCAAGGCGGCCGCATTATGCGTTGCATCACCGCCGCGAATGGCCTCGACCGGCGCGTTAGGCAGGCCTGCCACGCTCGCATCGACGCGGCGCATTTCGAAGCCTTGGCTGCTCACCAGCGCAACCTCATTACCGCCTGCAAGGCTGAGTTCGTCCAGGCCTTCGTCTCCCGAAACAATCAGCGAACGCGCCGTGCCAAGCCGCGCCATCGCATCGGCATAAATCGGCACATAGGCGGGCCGCGCAATGCCGATCAACTGGCTTTGCACGCCAGCGGGATTGGAAAGCGGTCCCATAAGGTTGAAGATGGTGCGCTGGCCGATCTTGCGGCGGATCGGCATGATGCGTGCCATCGCCGGGTGGTGGTTTTTGGCGAACAGAAAGCAGATGCCGATTTCCGCCAGCGTCTTTTCCGCGCTGCGCCCGGCTGCGTCCATATCGAGGCCAAGCGCTTCCAGCGTATCGGCCGCGCCCGCTTTTGAGGAGGCGGCGCGGTTGCCATGCTTGGCGACCGGCACGCCGCAGGCGGCGACCACAAGGCTGACAGCGGTCGAGACGTTCAATGTGTGATGTCCATCGCCCCCCGTCCCGCACACATCAATGGCGTTCTCGGGTGCGGTGATCGGCAGCAGCCTTGCCCGCAATGCCCGCGCCGCGCCTGCAATCTCGCTCGCCGTCTCGCCGCGCGCGGACAGAGCGATCAGAAACGCGCCGATTTCAGCTTCAGACGGAGCGCCATCAAGGAGCGTGCCGAAGGCCGCCTCAGCCTCAGCCTCGCTCATGGGAGTGGTGATGTCGGGCAAAAGGCTCATGCGCGCAGCCTTTCGGGCATTTGCGGGTTCATCCCGCACAGCACCAGAAAATTGGCAAGCAGCGCATGGCCATGTTCAGTGGCGATGCTTTCCGGGTGAAACTGCACGCCGTGGATCGGCAGGCTTTCATGGCGAAAGCCCATGACGCTTTGCCCCTCAAGCCCCGGCGTTTCGGCATGGGCATTGGCGATAAGGCAGGAGGGCGCATCATCGACCACGAGGCTGTGATAGCGCGTGGCGATAAAGGGCGAGGGCAGGCCCGCAAAAACGCCCGTCCCATCATGGGTCACCGGCGAAGTCTTGCCATGCATCAAGCCGCCGCGCACCACGCGCCCGCCAAAATGCTGGCCGATCGCCTGATGGCCAAGGCACACGCCCATGAGCGGCTTTCCGGCATCGGCGCAGGCCGCCACCAGATCAAGGCTGATCCCGGCATCGCTGGGCGTGCAGGGGCCGGGCGAGATGAGAAAACCCTGCGCCCCACTCGCGATTGCGTCTGTAGCGGTCAGCGCATCATTGCGCACCACCTGAACCTCGGCGCCCAATTCCATCAGGTAATGGACGAGGTTGAAGGTGAAGCTGTCGTAATTGTCGATAACGAGGATCATGGCGTGTCCTTGGGGCGCTTGGTTACCACCACAATCGGCCCATTGCGCGCCTTATCAAGCCGCCCGCGTGCCGGGTCCCACAAGGCGGAAACCTGCCCGTCGAGATAAAGCGCGTTGGGGGTTTTCAATTCATCGCGGAAATAGCGCGCGAGTTGGCCAAAACTCACCGGCGCATCGGAAATCACGAAATGCGCCATGCCCTTGGCGTCCACGCCCACACCATTCCTGATCGCGCGCGAGGGGCCATTGTCCTGAATGGCGGGGTGAAGCTTGCCCTCGATCACCAGCATGGGGCCCGATTGCGTGCCGAATTCGGGCCGGTCGGAAACGCTCGCGTAGAAAGCCTCGGTCGAAAGCACGCGCCACTTTCCACCTGTGCCAAAGAACACCCCGTTGGGTTTCATGAAGAAATTGCTGGTATTGCCTTCGGGCGCATCGCCGCGGTTGAATTCCTTGAGGCGCTCGCCGCCTTCGACATAATAGCCAAGCGCTTTCAAATCATCGCCATAGGCCCCGCCATTCATGGCAAAGGCAATGGTGCTGGCATCTGCTGCTGCGGCAAAGGCGGGCAGCGAGCCATAGGGCGCAGCCCCCCTGGGAGTATTGGCCATGGCAATGCGGTGCTGGCCCGGATCGGCAATGCAATGGGTGAGCGGCACATCCTCAAACACCACCTGCCGGCAGGCCGAAGGCGCATCGGCCAGCGCAGGCGAGGCTTGTGCCTCGGGCGTGGCCGCTGGCGCGGGCGCGCTCGTCTCGATGGGTGTCCCATCGAGCCTTGCGCGCATCACCGGCTCACCCGCAGGCTGTTCGGAGCAGGCGGCCAGTGCGGCCAGCATCAGGGCAAAGCCAGCAAGCCTCATTGGCCGAAACCCGGCTCGGATGCGATCCGCATGGCTTCGCGCGCGGCTGCAATCAGCGCACCCGCCTTGGCCTTGCATTCGGCGAGTTCATAATCGGGATCGCTATCGGCGACGATGCCTGCGCCTGCCTGCACATTCATCACCCCATCCTTGATAACGGCGGTGCGCAGCACGATGCAGCTATCGACCGAGCCATCGGGCGCGAAATAGCCGACGCCGCCTGCATAGGCCCCGCGGGTTTCGCCTTCGAGTTCGGCAATGATCTCGCAGGCGCGAATTTTGGGCGCACCCGATACTGTGCCCGCCGGAAAGCCTGCAAACAGCGCATCGAGCGCATCGTTGGGCTCAGCCAGCTTGCCCACCACATTGCTAACAATGTGCATGACATGGCTGTAACGCTCGATCGTGAAGCTGTCGGTAACCGTGACGCTGCCCGCCGCCGCCACCCGGCCAACATCATTGCGACCCAGATCAAGCAGCATGAGATGTTCCGCGAGCTCCTTAGGATCAGCGAGCAGGCTTGTCTCGTTGGCTTCATCCTCCTCGCGCGACTTACCGCGCGGGCGCGTGCCTGCGATGGGCCGGATCGTCACCTCTCCATCGCGCACCCGCACGAGGATTTCGGGGCTTGAGCCGACCAGCGCAAAGCCGGGCAGATCGAGGAAATAAAGAAAGGGTGAGGGGTTCACCCGCCTAAGCGCCCGATAAAGCGAAAGCGGCGGTAGCGGAAATTCGCAGGTAAAACGCTGGGCCAGCACGACTTGGAAGATATCGCCTGCCAGAATATAGTCCTTCGCCTTGAGCGCCATCGCCTTGTAAGCCTCCCCCGGAACCACGGGGCTGAGTTCCGGCATGGGCGCGGCCGCTGGCGCGCGCGGCTCCGCCGGGCGGGGGCGGGCGAGGGCGGCAAGGCAGGTGTCGATGCGCTCAGCAGCAGTTTCAATGGCGCGTGTCGCATCATCTGCCTGCCAGATCGGGGCAATGACGAACAATTCATCGGTCAGGCTGTCGAACACCAGCAAAAGCGTCGGGCGCACAAACAGCATATCGGGCAGATCGAGCGGGCTTTGCGCAGCGCGCGGGAGCTTTTCGATAAGGCCGATCGTCTCGTAGCCAAAATAACCGACAAGGCATGCCAGCGCTGGCGGCAGGGCGGCGGGCACGTCTTCGATCCGGCAGGTCGCCACCAGCGCGCGCAGTTCTGTAAGAGCATCTCCGGGGCAGGGCGCAAAGGCCTCGCGGTCTGCCTGCCAATCACGGTTGATCGCGGCTTCTGCGCCGCTCGCCCGGAACACCAGATCAGGATCGAGCCCGATCAGGCTGTAGCGCCCGCGCACTTCGCCGCCTTCGACCGATTCGAGCAGGAAATCGCCGCGTCCCTCCACCATCAAGCGCCGCGCAGCGCCCACCGGCGTATCGCTGTCGGCGATAACACGTCGCCAAACCAGCGCGGCCTTGCCTGCGCTGAGCGCAAGTGCGGCAGGCCCGGCATTATCCGGGAGATGGCCCCCTTGCGTCATGGCAGGATCAGGCTCACTCATGCGCGGCAACAAGGCAACATCACAGCCACGCAGTTATTGTCCGCCAAGCAGCTGCTTGCGCACGGCGTCAATCGCCGTTTCATTGCGCTCCACGCCCACATCCTTGCGGATCGCAGCCAGCATTTGTGCGCGATATTCGCGCGCCAGCGACGGGGCCAACTGCTCTCGTGTCTGCACCGCAAGACCGGGCTCGGATTCAACAGGATCAGTGGTGATTTCGGCCAGATTGACCACAAACCAGCCCAGATCCTGAGGCGCCTCCAGCTTTTTGGTCGATCCTTGCGCCATGCTGAACATCAAGACCAGCGCAGGCGGGACATTCGTGCCGCGGCGGGCAAGCAGCTCGCGCCTTTCGAGATTGATCGCTTCGCGTTCAATGCCTGACTTGTTTTCGGCTGCAAGCGCTGCAGCCAATGGGGTCCCAGCGGCCACCTTCTTCATCACCCGATCAGCCGCCGCGCGGGCAAGCTTGGCACCTTCTGCCCGCTTCCAACCGGCTAGGACCTGATCGCGCACATCGGCAAGCGGCGGCGCGCGCGCTTCCTCGATCCGAGCAACGTCAAAGATCGCAAATTCGCGCCCTGGCACCAATTCAGCCAATTGCGGTGCACTTTCATCCATCTGAAAGGCAGTGGAAACAAGCGGCATCAGCGGCGCAATCATCTGCCCATCAGCACTCCCGAACACGCGTCCGTCGGCCAGCAGCTCGGGTGTCGTCTCGACCTTCAGACCATAGGCTTTGGCGACCTCAGCAAGCGCTGTTCCGCTGTCTATTTCCGCCTCGATCTCACTGGTGCGCTGAGCCACGGCTGCCGCCTGCTTTTCCCGCTTGAGCTGCTCGGCAATTTCACCCGAGACCTGTGCAAGCGTCCGTGCCGGGGTGCGCGCAACCTTGTCAACGCGCGCCACATACCACCCGAGCGTTCCCTTTACAGGCTGCACAAGCCCGCGCTCAGCTGCACCAAAAACAGCTTCGGCAAAGGCAAGGTTGGTGGAATTGGCAAGCTCGTCCTTGCTGCGCAAATCGCCCTTGGCAACGTTGAAACCGGCTTCGCGCGCGGCATTTTCAAGGGTGAGACCGCCTTGTAGGCGGGCCGCAAAACTCTTGGCTGCGTCTTCGGTGGGAACAATGAAATAGCTCACTGCACGCTGTTCGCTTGCCTTGTAGGCATCGGCATTGGCCCTGAATCGAGCCGCGATCTCAGCCTCGCTCGGCGCGGCATCCACTTTCAGATCGTCAGCCGTGAACAGCGCAAAGCGCAGCACCCGGCGTTCCGGTCGGACGAAGCGTGCGCGGTTTTCTTTGTACCATGTTTCAAGCTGTGCAGCCGTGGGATCGCTTGCCGGCGCAAAAGCCGTCGATGGTATCAGCGCGATTTCGCCGCGCCGCCGTTCGAGCACCAACGCCGCGTATTGCCGGGCCATTTTCTGCGGCATGACCGGCGCACCCAGCGCTGTGTCAAGCAATTGCTGCTCAAGCAATCCATCACGCAAATCGCGCCGCAGCGATGCTTCGGTGATCCCGCGTTGGCGCAGGGCCGCATTGAAGATGTCCTGATTGAATTCGCCGGTCGGACCACTGAAGGCCGGGATCTTGAGGATTTCGCTGTCGATCAGGTTGCGGCCGGCGCGCAGACCATATTTCTGCGCAAAAACGCCTGCTGCGGTGCGATCGATCAACTGCTTCATGACCAATTCAAGACCATCCTGTTCGAAGAATTCCTCCATCGTCAAGGTGGGATCAAACTGACTGCGCACCTGATCGAGCGCAAGCCGGGTGGCTCCGCTCAATTCGCCCGCCGGAATCGGTTCCTTGCCGACCACGGCAACCCGGCTGTCGGACGATATGCCGCCAAAGGTTGATCCAGTGATGTCAGCGGCTGCAAAGGCAAAGGCCACAAGCACCAGAAAGCCGATAAAAATGGGCAGACCGATTTTTGACTGGAAGAAGCGGCGGAAAAACGAAAGCATGGCTCGTGTGGTCCTATCCGCCTTGAGCAAGTACCCGGCGGAGCAGTGAAAGGGCGCAGCGCAGTGCCGCTGTGTGGGTGGCGCTTTATCGGGGCAAGCGCTTCGCGGCAACATCTGAGCAGGCAATTTGCGCAGGCAAGCATCGGGAAAAATGCCATGGCTGCCCGTCAGCGCTTTGACTGGGAGGCATTCCTGCTCTAGCGCGGCCCGCCCGTCCTCCCTAAGAGGCGCAGGAATCACTCTCTCCTTATCACGTCATAAACAGGACAAGATAATGGCGCGTCGGCCATATATTGTTGGAAACTGGAAAATGCATGGCACCCGCGCCATGCTGTCTGAAGCGCGTGCGATTGATCGCGCCGCACAGCGTTTGCTCAAGGTGGAAGTGGCCATTGCGCCGCCTTACACTCTGATCCACCCGATCCACCGCGAGGCTGAGCTTATCGCGGTTGGTGCGCAGGATTGCCACGAGGCAGAGGGCGGCGCCTTCACCGGTGACATTTCTGCCGCGATGCTGGCCGATGCTGGCGCGCAATTCGTGATTCTTGGCCATTCCGAACGGCGCGAAGGCCATGGCGAGAGCAATGCTCTGGTGCGCGCCAAGACCGAAGCGGCGTTGAACGCGGGCCTCAAGATTATTCTGTGCTGCGGCGAAAACGCAGCCACCCGCGCCGAAGGCAAGGCGGTCGATTTTGTGCGCTGCCAGCTCAAGGCCTCCTTGCCTGCCAGCGCCGCGGAGCTTGCCGATGCATCGGATCGCATTACGATTGCCTACGAACCGATCTGGGCGATTGGGACAGGCAACACCGCAACACTTGAAGATATTGCCGAAATGCACTTCGCAATCCGCGCGCTGCTGGTCGATTTGTTCGGGGATGAACAGGGCGGGGATATGCGCATTCTCTATGGCGGTTCTGTAAAGCCTGAAAATGCAGGGGAAATCCTGCGAGTAGCGGATGTCGGCGGCGCGCTGGTTGGCGGAGCAAGCCTTACTGCCGACAGCTTTATGGGCATTGCGCTTGCGGTGGGTGAACCCAACGAGAGTTGAGCGATACTGGCGCCGCCGACGCTTGCCCTTGCCGCACAGGCCAAGCGCGCCTAGATGGCAGGCACATTTCAGGATAAGAGCATTTCATGTCGCTGTTTCTTTTTATCACTGTGGTTCAGGCCCTGATCGCCGCTGCGCTGGTTGGGGTGGTTTTGATGCAGCGTTCCGAAGGGGGCGGTCTGGGCATTGGTGGCAGTCCGTCAGGCGCGCTGGGTGCGCGCGGTGCGGCTGATTTCATGACCCGGGCAACCAAATGGCTGGCGATCGCGTTTGTCACCTTGTCGATTGTGCTTGCGGGCCTGGCCGTGCGGGAAACCGGCACTTCGACGATTTCGACAACGCTGGATCGTTCAGTGCCAGCCTCGGGCGCCGGCGGGGATCCGCTTGCTGATCCCTTGGCCGCGCCGGGTGCCGCACCGGCTGCCGCACCCGAACAGGCTCCCACCCAAGACCCGCTCGCCGAGTAATCCGGCTGATCCCTTACGCGGTGAGTGCGGATACCAACTAAAGCTGGATCATCCGCGCCAGACGTTCAGGCGCAGCGTGTGCAGGTTTAACCCCTGCTGAGCGCTGGCCGCAACATTGCCAATTTCCCACCGGGCTGTGGATGGCTGGCCGAAAGGCCTCGCAATTCGCTTGCCCCGAATCCAACTCGCAGCTTAAGGCCCACCTCCCATGGCGCGGTTTATTTTCATCACCGGCGGCGTGGTCTCCTCGCTCGGCAAAGGTCTCATGGCTGCCTCCTTGGCAGCGCTCCTGCAGGCGCGCGGTTACAAGGTGCGCATCCGCAAGTTCGACCCCTATCTCAACGTCGATCCGGGCACGATGAGCCCCTATCAGCACGGCGAGGTGTTCGTCACCGACGACGGCGCCGAGACCGACCTTGATCTGGGGCATTACGAGCGTTTCACCGGCGTATCGGCCCGCCAGAGCGACAACATCACATCGGGCCGCGTCTATCGCGACATTATCGCCAAGGAGCGGCGCGGCGATTATCTGGGTGCCACTGTGCAAGTGATCCCCCACGTCACCGATGCGATCAAGGAATTCGCGCTCGCGGACAGCCAAGATCACGATTTCATCCTGTGCGAGATCGGCGGCACGGTGGGCGACATCGAATCGCTGCCGTTCATGGAAGCAATCCGTCAGCTTCGCAATGAACTCGAGCCGCTCCAGACATTAAGCGTCCATGTCACGCTGGTTCCTTACATCAAGGCGGCGGGTGAGCTGAAGACCAAGCCCACGCAGCATTCGGTGCGCGAGCTGGCGAGCCTTGGCATCAAGCCCGACATCCTGCTGTGCCGCGCCGAACATCCCATCCCCGAAAGCGATCGTCGAAAGATCGCGCAATTCTGCAACGTGCGCCCCGAAGCGGTGATCCAGGCGCTCGATGCGCCCTCGATCTATTCGGTTCCGCAGCAATATCACGCCGAAGGGCTCGACCGCGAAGTGCTGCGCGCCTTTGGGATCACCGATGCGCCTGTGCCCAATTTGGCAGCTTGGGAAGATGTGACCGAACGCCACTTCAACCCCGAAGGCGAAGTCACCATCGCGGTTGTTGGCAAATATGTCGGCCTGCAGGATGCCTATAAGAGCCTCAACGAAGCTCTGATCCACGGCGGGCTGGCGAACCGCGTCAAAGTCAACATCAAGTGGATTGACGCTGAAATCTTCGAAGGCGACGATGAAAGCGCGATTATCTCGGCGCTGGAGCCGATGCACGGCATTCTTGTGCCCGGCGGCTTTGGCGAACGCGGCTCTGAAGGAAAGATTTCCGCAGTGCGCTTTGCTCGCACCCGCAATGTGCCGTTCTTCGGGATTTGTCTCGGCATGCAGATGGCCTGCATCGAAGGCGCGCGGGCGGCTGGATTTGACGCAGCTTCCTCGACCGAGTTCGGCGAGACCGACACGCCGGTGGTTGGGATCATCACCGAATGGATGAGCAAGGAAGGTCTCCAGCAACGCGCAGCGGACGGAGATCTGGGCGGCACCATGCGGCTTGGCGCCTATCCCGCGCGGCTTAGCCCAAACAGCCACACGTCGCGCATTTACGGCGGCGCAGAAGTGATCTCGGAGCGCCACCGTCACCGCTACGAAGTCAACAGCGCGTTTATCGAACCGCTGGAACGTCAGGGTTTGATCTTTGCCGGGATGTCGCCCGACGGCCTGCTGCCCGAAATCGTCGAGCGCCCCGATCATCCCTGGTTTGTGGGTGTGCAATTCCATCCCGAACTCAAGTCACGCCCGTTCGATCCGCACCCGCTGTTTGCAGGCTTTATCGCTGCAGCGGTGGAGCAATCGCGACTCGTATGAGCATGGCGAGGGCCGCGCCCGATTGCTGCAAGGCTCTGAATATTTCAATTTCTAGCGATTTCGTTAGGCGGGTCTGGCGCGCGTGAACTGGGGCAGCGGCAGTTTTCCTCGAAATTCCCTGCACTTGCTGTCGCCTCCTTACAAGTTTGTAAGTTTGCCCTTGCGCGACATATTCGGCCAGCTTTAAAGCAATTTTGGCTAATCCGGGTTGCCCCTGAGAGGCCCAGTATGAAGTTTTTGAAGCCTTGGCGTGTATTCACCTTTGTGCGGTAACAATACCTTGGTCATGGCGAGCTTGTTTCGGTCTTGTCCGTCTTCTGCGACCCGGACGGATGTGATCGAACAGGGCGGCGAAAGCCGCGAGGGGGCGGGTCGGAAGACTCGCCCCCTCTAGTTTGAATTTCTGTTGTAACAGATCAGCTGAAGCTAAAGATCAGGCCGCACTGGTTGAGCGATCATCCGTCTCGTTGGGAACCACCTGCAACGGTTGCTGACCACCAACCGGGATCTTCTTGGGCTTCATCGCTTCGGGCACTTCACGCACCAGATCAATCACCAGCAGGCCATCGGCCAGATCAGCGCGTTCGACCCGCACGAAATCAGCGAGTTCAAAGCGGCGCTCAAACCCGCGATTGGCAATACCGACATGGATCAGCTGCGAGCCATCATCGATGTCCTCGCGCTTCTTGCCTTGCACCACCAGCAGGTTCTGCTGTGCGGTGATATCGATATCCTGCGGGCGGAAACCGGCAACAGCCAGCGTGATGCGGTAATTGTCATCGCCGCTGCGCGAGATGTTGAAAGGGGGGTAATTGTCGCCAGCATTCAGGCGCGCCTGATTTTCGAGCATATCGAACAGGCGGTCAAAGCCAACCGTGCTGCGGCGATAGGGGGTGAGATCAAAACGTGACATGGTGCAAATCCTCCATTGAGCAATTTGGTTCACAGGTGCAGGCCTGCCTGATGCAGCGCCTGCTGGTGTTGTCTGGTGCCTTTCCCAAGACTGGCGAAAAGCGTCGACACGCTCTATCTGGGAGGGCGCTTGTTCGTTTCAAGAGGTGATGATGGCCCGCCCCAAGATTGATATCTACACCAAGTTTGCCTGCCCTTATTGCGTGCGAGCCAAGCGGTTGCTCACCGAGAAGGGTGCCGAATTCACCGAGCATGACATCACCATGGGTGGGCCCAAGCAGCTCGAAATGCGTGAACGCGCGCCCCATGCGATGACGGTGCCGCAGATTTTCATCGGTGATTATCACGTCGGCGGATCGGATGATCTGGCAGCGCTGGAGGCAGCGGGCAAGCTTGACGCGCTGTTGGCTGGCTGAGCGAGGCGGTTGATGCCCAAGATTGCGATCTTGCAGATGACCTCGGGGATTGCCCCTGAAGCGAACCTCAAGGAAATCACGCGCGCGGCCAAAACAGCCGCCGGAGAAGGGGCGAAAGTTCTCTTCACCCCGGAAATGTCGGTGCTGCTTGACCGCGACCGCAAACGTGCGGCCCAGTGGATCACCGAGGATTGGCGGCAGAAATTCGAGGATGAACTCAGCATCACCGCCGCCAAGCTGCAGATCGATATTGCGCTGGGATCAATGGCCGTACCCAGTTGGGGCGGCAAATGGGCCAACCGGTCACACTATTTCCGACAGGACAACCAGAACCCTGTCACCTATGAGAAGATCCATATGTTCGATGTCGCGCTGGCCACTGGCGAGACATGGCGCGAGAGCAGTGCTTATGAACCGGGCCGCGAGGTGGTGAGTGTCGCGGACACAGCGCTGGGTCGGATTGGTCTGTCGATCTGCTATGATATGCGGTTTCCTGCGCTTTATGAAGCGCTTGGCAATCGGCGCTGTGATGTGATTGCGGTGCCTGCCGCCTTCACGGTGCCAACGGGCCGCGCGCATTGGCACACGCTCTTGCGTGCCCGCGCCATCGAAGCGAGCGCCTTTGTGGTGGCCGCTGCACAAGTCGGACACCATGAGGATGGGCGCGAAACCTATGGCCACAGCCTGGTTGTCGATCCATGGGGCGAAGTGCTGCTCGACATGGGCGGTGAACGTGCGGGCCTTGCCTTTTGCGATCTCGACCTTGCCCGCATTGCCGAAGTGCGCGATCAAATCCCTGCTCTTGCCAATCGCCGCGAACTTCCCAGATCGTGATGCATCATGATTGTCTATGATCTCTCCTGCGATGCTGGCCACCGCTTTGAAGGATGGTTCGGCTCGTCTCGTGATTACGAAGACCAGCGCGCGCGCGGCCTTGTCGAATGCCCCCATTGCGGCTCGCGCGAAGTCAGCAAGGCTCCGATGGCGCCGGCGGTGCCTGCCAAAGGCAACCAGCGGGCCGAAGCTTTGCCGGCTGCTGATGCGCCGCAGCAACAAGCTGCCAACCTGCCAATGCCTCCCGAGGTCGCCCGTGCGCTGCAAGCCATAGCCAAGGCGCAAGCCGAAGCGTTGAAACAGAGCACTTGGGTGGGCGACAAGTTTGCCGAAAAATCACGCGCCATGCATTATGGCGAGGAAAACCCTGCGCCCATCCATGGTCAGACCAGTCTTGCCGAAGCCAAGGCGCTTGCCGAGGAAGGCGTGCCGGTTGCGCCGGTGCTGTTTCCGGTTGCGCCGCCCGATCAGATCAATTGATGCAGTGATGCTGTTGATACCGGGGGCGGAGGGACGATGAAAGTCATCTTCAGCCGCAAGGGAGTGGACAGCACGGCGGGCGGCTGCGCCAGTCCGCTGATCGATGGAACGCCGCTGAGCCTGCCGATTCCAACGCTGGAGCCGACCGCTATCACCTATGGCGATTTGCGCAGCGATCTGGCCGAATCTGCCGATCACCTGAGTGCAGGGCGTCTGGATGGCGCGCAGCCCTGCCATCTTGATCCTGATCTTGATCCATCCGCGCTTGCCCAAAGGCCACCGGGCTGGCGCGGGGCTTTGGGGCAGGCCGGGGCCGCCCTCGGTCACCTTGACAATCAGGGCGTGGGCGCTGGCGATCTGTTCCTGTTCTGGGGGCTTTATCGTCCGGCCGAACGCGCAGAGGGGGGCTGGCGCTACACCGGGCGGCGTTGCCATGCGCTGTTTGGCTGGCTGCATGTCGGCGACGTCTGCAGAATTGATGATGACGGGACAGCCGCGCTCGCCCGCCACCCGTGGCTGTGCGATCATCCCCATGTGCGCCCCGGTTGGAGCTTGCGCAACGCGGTCTATGCCGCATCAGGCGGGTTTACCCTGGCAGGGCAAAGCTTTGCCGGAAGCGGCTTGTTCAAACGCGCCGCTATCCTCACAGCGCCGGAGAGCCGCCTGCCAAGCCTGTGGCAAGTTCCGTGCTGGCTCGATCCCCATGCAGACGGGACAGGCCTGACCTATCATCCACCGGAGCGCTGGTTGGGGCAAGGGCGCCTGAAATCCGCCGCGCGCGGGCAGGAATTTGTGGCTGATATTCGCGGCCGCGATGATGCAGCGAGCTGGATTGCTGACCTTCTCACGGACTATTCCTGAACAGAATTTTCAGGAAAAACATGATATTTCAATGTAGTGTGAAGATAATTGGTCGGGGAGAGAGGATTCGAACCTCCGGCCCCTGCCTCCCGAAGACAGTGCTCTACCAGGCTGAGCTACTCCCCGACCGATCGTGCCCATAAGCGGATTCGCAGACCCGCATGAGCCGAGGCAAGGCGCGCCCTATAGGAGCGGATGCCAAGGGTGGCAAGCGGGCAAATGCAGCTTATACAACATCGCCATGGCAAGCCTTTCGATTCCTTCTCCGGCCACCGCTGCCGCGCATCCCGAGCAGCAATATCTCGATCTGATGCGCGCCATCTGGGAAGGCGGCTCTGAGCGGATTGATCGCACCGGCATCGGCACGCGTTCGGTGTGCGGGGCAATGCTGCGCTATGATCTGGCAGGCGGCGTGATGCCGCTTATCACCACCAAGCGGGTCTATTGGAAAACCGCCACGCGCGAGTTGTTGTGGTTTCTGACCGGCGAAACCAACATCCGCCCGCTGGTGCTGCAAGGAGTCAAGATCTGGAACGAATGGCCCCACGCGCGCTATGTCCGCGAGACAGGTGATGCGCTGAGCCTTGAGGATTTCGTCGCTCGCATTGCAGCAGACGAGGCTTTTGCCGCGCGCTGGGGCGATCTGGGGCCAGTCTATGGCAAGCAATGGGTCGATTGGCCGACCTATCGCTACCGCGCAGACGGGCTTTATGAAAAAGGCGATGGCATCAATCAGGTTGCCCAAGTGGTCGAGAGCCTGCGCGCCAATCCGGGCAGCCGCCGCCACATTATCGAGGGCTGGAATGTGGCCGAGCTTGACCGGATGGCGCTGCCGCCCTGCCACAAGACCTACCAGTTCCATGTCGCGGATGATCGCCTCAATTGCCTGCTCTACCAGAGAAGCTGCGATGTCGCGCTTGGCCTGCCGTTCAATCTGTGGTCGGCCGCCTTGCTCACCCGGATGCTCGCGCAGCAAACGGGTCTCATGCCGGGCGAACTGGTGTGGATGGGGGGGGACGTGCACCTCTATCTCAACCATGATGCGCTCATCACCGAACAGCTCGCCCGCCAGCCGCAGGGGCGCCCGACGCTTGAAATCACGCGCACCCCGCCGACAATATTCGACTACTCGATCGAGGATTTCGTGGTGCATGATTACACGCCCCTGCCCCCGATCAGCGCCCCTGTTGCGGTGTGAGACAAAAGCGCGCGCGCCGCTTGACCACGCCGGGCGCTTGAAATAAAAATACACCTTCAAGCAATGATTGTAAGGCGCCCGTGTCATTTTTCGGGCGCGCTTGCCATGCCACAGGGAGAGCGCTGCCATGGCCGAACCGGCCGAAACCCCGCCGCCCGCCGGAGCTCAGAGCGCGGGCAATCGCCCGGCGCTTCAGCTTCATGTCCCCGAGCCCAAATTCCGTCCCGGCGACAAGGCCGATTTCTCGGATATTCCGATTCCCGCAGCCGGTAGTCAGCCGCGCCCGGATGAAAGCGTCAAGCCTGCCGATATCGCGCCGCTCGCCTATGGCCTGGTGCGGGTGCTGGGCGAGGATAATCTGGCGCACGGGGCATGGGATCCCAAACTCAGCCCCGATACGCTTCGCACCATGCTTGGCCACATGGCTTTGGTGCGCGCCTTTGATGAACGCATGTTTCGCGGGCAAAGGCAGGGCAAGACCAGCTTCTACATGAAGTGCACTGGCGAAGAGGCGACCAGTGTGGCCGCCGCCATGGCGCTCGCCAGCGATGACATGGTGTTCCCCAGCTATCGCCAGCAGGGCATCCTGATCGCGCGCGGCTATCCGCTGATCGACATGATCAACCAGATCTATTCCAACCGCGCCGACAAGCTGAAGGGCCGCCAGCTGCCGATCATGTATTCGAGCCGCGAGCACTCCTTCTTCACCATTTCCGGCAACCTTGCGACCCAAACCCCGCAAGCGGTCGGCTGGGCGATGGCAAGCGCTGCCAAGGGCGACAGCCGGATCGCGGCCACCTGGGTGGGCGAGGGCAGCACGGCAGAGGGCGATTTTCATGCGGCCTGCACCTTTGCTGCCGTTTACAACGCGCCTGTCATCCTCAACGTGATCAACAACCAGTGGGCGATTTCGAGCTTCTCGGGCTTCGCAGGCGCGGAACGGACCACCTTTGCCGCGCGCGGGCGTGGCTATGGCATTGCCGCCTTGCGAGTGGATGGCAATGATGCGCTTGCCTGCTTTGCAGCCCAGCAATGGGCCGCCAACCGCGCGCGCGCCAACCATGGCCCGACCCTGATCGAATATTTCACCTACCGGGCAGAAGGCCATTCGACCTCGGATGATCCAAGCGGCTATCGCAGCGCCCAGGAGCGCGAGGAGTGGCCCTTGGGCGATCCGATCAATCGTCTGAAAAATCATCTCATTGCGATTGGCGAGTGGGATGAAGAACGCCACGCAGCGATGGATCTGGAATGCGCCGAGCGCGTCAAGGCAACCACCAAAGAAGCCGAGAAGAATGGCATCCTCGGCCATGGCCTCCACCACCCGTTCCACACCATGTTCGAAGATGTCTACGAGGAGCTTCCCTGGCATCTCGAAGAACAGGCAGAGCAAGCAATCCGCGAACGCATTGCCAAGTTCGGCGTTGAAAGGCCCTTCGGATGAGCAAACAGATGGAAACCGAAGCGGTGACTGAACGCCGCCTCAACATGATCGAGGCGATCAACGAAGCGCTCGACATCATGCTGGAGCGCGATCCTGATGTTATCATCATGGGCGAGGATGTCGGCTATTTCGGCGGGGTGTTCCGCGCCACGGCCGGCCTTCAGGCCAAGCACGGCAAGAACCGCGTGTTCGATACCCCGATCAGCGAATGCGGGATTATTGGCGCAGCGGTGGGGATGGGGGCCTATGGCCTTCGCCCCGTGCCGGAAATCCAGTTTGCCGATTACATCTATCCCGGCCTCGATCAGCTGATCAGCGAGGCAGCGCGCCTCAGGTATCGTTCGGCAGGCGATTACATCGCGCCGATCACGGTGCGCTCGCCCTTTGGGGGCGGGATTTTCGGCGGACAGACCCACAGCCAATCGCCCGAGGCCCTGTTCACCCATGTCGCAGGCCTCAAAACTGTTATCCCAAGCACCCCCCATGATGCCAAGGGGCTGTTGATCGCCGCGATCGAAGACAATGATCCGGTGATCTTTTTTGAACCCAAGCGCATCTATAATGGCCCTTTCACCGGCTATTATGACAAGCCGGTGGAGCCGTGGAAAAAGCACGCCGATAGCGTGGTTCCGACAGGCTATTACAAGATCCCGCTGGGAAGCGCGCGCCATGTGCGCGAGGGCGAGGCGCTGACCGTGCTCGCCTATGGCACGATGGTGCATGTGGCCGAGGCGGTGTGCGCGGCCAAGGGTGTGGATGCCGATATTCTTGATCTGCGCACGCTGGTTCCGCTTGATATCAAGGCGATTGAAGCCTCGGTCGAGAAAACCGGCCGCTGTCTGATCGTGCATGAGGCGACCCGCACCAGCGGCTTTGGCGCAGAGCTCTCCGCGCTCGTCACTGAACGCTGTTTCTATCATCTCGAAGCCCCGGTTGAACGCGTCACCGGCTTTGACACGCCCTATCCCCACAGCCTCGAATGGGCCTATTTCCCCGGCCCTGTCCGCATCGGCGAGGCGATTGACAAGCTTTTGAAGGACTGACCCGCACCATGGCCAAGTTCACTTTCAACATGCCCGATGTGGGCGAAGGCGTTGCCGAGGCGGAAGTCGTCGAATGGCACGTGCGTGTCGGCGACCGGGTCGAGGAAGACCAGCACCTTGTCGATGTGATGACCGACAAGGCGACGATTGACATTGAAAGCCCGGTGGCAGGCGTTGTCACGGCAGTCGCGGGCGAGGTTGGCGATGTGATTGCCGTGGGCGCAATGCTGCTGGTGATCGAGGTCGAGGGCGAGGATGCGCCTGAGGCCGAGGCTCAGGGCGAAGCCGAAGCAGAGGCGGCTGCTGAGCAGGTCGAGGATGAAATATCCGATGCGGCTGCGGCTCCTGAGCCTATGGCAGAGGTTGAGGAAAAGGGCGCGGCGCCCGAACCCGCAACAGCTCCGGCTACTGCCGAAAGCCCCACCCACAATGCCTCGCAAGCAAAAGTCCTCGCCAGCCCCGCGGTGCGTCAGCGCGCGCGCGATCTGGGGATTGATCTGGCTGAGGTAAAGCCTGCCGAAGATGGCCGCGTGCGCCACGGCGATCTTGATGCCTTCCTCGCCTATAGTGCAGGCGGCGGCTTTGCTGCGGCGGGCAAGGCGCGCAGCGACGAGACGATCAAGGTCATTGGCCTCAGGAAGCGCATCGCCCAGAACATGGCCGCGGCCAAGCGCCACATTCCGCATTTCACCTATGTCGAGGAATGCGACGTCACTGATCTCGAAACCCTGCGCGCGCAATTGAATGAAGGCCGCGGCGATAAGCCCAAGCTGACCATGCTGCCCTTGCTGATCACCGCGATCTGCAAGACCATTCCCGCCTATCCGATGATCAACGCGCGCTATGATGACGAAGCAGGCGTGGTGACGCGCTATGGCGCGGTGCATCTTGGCATGGCGGCGCAGACAGATAGCGGCCTGATGGTTCCGGTGATTCGTGATGCGCAAAGCCGCAATCTGTGGCAACTCGCGCGCGAGATCGGGCGGCTTGCGGAAGCCGCGCGCAGCGGCAAGGCGACCTCGGAAGAGCTTTCCGGCTCAACTCTCACCATCACATCGCTCGGCCCCTTGGGCGGCGTTGCCACGACGCCGGTCATCAACCGCCCAGAGGTCGCAATCATTGGCCCCAATCGCATTATCGAGCGCCCCATGTTCATCCCCGACGGGATGGGCGGCGAGCGAATCGCCAAGCGCAAGCTGATGAACATCTCGATTTCCTGCGATCACCGCGTGGTTGACGGGCATGATGCGGCAAGTTTTGTGCAGGCTATCAAGCGCCTCATCGAGAGCCCGGCGCTGCTGTTGGTGGACTGAAAAATTATTGCGTCATTAGGGCGCGAAGAGGCGTTGACAGCCTCAAGCGACAGCCCTAATGGCGCTGCTCCACGAAGCGTTTGCCGCAAGGCAGATGCTTCACGGAAAACAAAATGCGCGGGTGTAGCTCAGTCGGTTAGAGCGCCGGCCTGTCACGCCGGAGGTCGCGGGTTCGAGCCCCGTCACTCGCGCCACTTGTTTCACAAGTGGTTTGACACGAAGAACAAGGCGGGCGTCAGTCCGCCTTTTCTTTTGTCTGCGATACGGCCTCGGCGCTCCACTTGCCCGTTTCCATCCAGATCAAAAAGCGCTTCAGCGGCAAGAGCCAGATCAGCCCAAGCACCACATAAACCACCGTCTGCGCCCCGCCAGACCACGAGCCGATCACGCTTGGCGCATAGCGGGCGATTATAACGCCGTAGAGCATCAGCCCCAGAAACAGGCCCAGAATGCCAATCGGGATTCGCCAGGTCGGGGTTTCGCGCATCAGTCCAGTCCGTAAATCCGTGTGGGTGTGATAATGGCATCAAGCACCACATCGTGGGCTTCGGTGGGCAGCGCCTCACACAATTGCGCATCCCATGCGAGCCCAACCGCCAGCTGCGGGCGATGTTCCGCGAGCCAGCGATCATAATGCCCGCCGCCCTGTCCGAGACGCTGGCAATCTGGAGTGAAACCGACGAGCGGCACAAACAGCACATCGGGGATCAACGGCTCGGCGCTGATATCAGGCTGCATCATGTCAAAAGGGCCGGGGGCCAGATCGCTCTGTCCATGAGGGTCGCTGTAGCGGGCAAATTGCATCGCTGCATCGCGCGCGGCAAAGCGGGGCAGGGCAAGCGTGTGGCCTGCTTCGTGGAAGAACCGCGCATAGCCACCAGCGGGGGCTTCATAGGGCCCTGCATGATAAAGCCCGATCACCGCTTCATCGCCAACCCGTGCAAGCAAAGGTGCAGGCGGGCGGTGAAACAACAGCGCGCGGATCGAATCGGGCAGCGCCTCGACATGCGCGCGGCGCGCGGCGCGCAGCTGGTTGCGCAGTTCAGATTTGGTGATTTCAGTCATCATTAGGAGCGGTAGCCCTCGGCCCGCAGCGCCGCAAGGGCGCCAAGGGGTTTGGGCGCCCGCCCGCAGCGGGCGCAGCTCTGCCGCGCGTCTAGCGAGGATCGCGCGTCGGATGGCACGTGGAAAACCAATTCGGCCCTTGGGGCCGCAAGGCCGACTGGCCGCCTGCAGCGGGCGCAGCTCTGCTGCGGGTCTAGCGAGGATCGCGCGTCGGATGGCGCGCGGAAATCAAAACGCCCTCAAGCAGCGCAGCGGTAGGGCAACAAAAACGTGGCGGAACCACCATGGGTCGTTTGCGCTAGAAATCCTCTGACGCCTTTAACGTCAGGTGGGCGCCGTATGCCCAAGTCTCCCGGACGAACCAGCAGACAAGGACAGGGACAACTCCCATTGGATTGCTTATAGCCTCAGGGATATTCAATCGGCTCGTGCCGGGCAGTCCCGCCGTTCTGCTATCTAGGCGTTTGCAGCCTTTGCTTCAAGCGTCGCCGCCAGGGCCTCGGCGCGGGTCGCAATCGCTTCGAGGCTTTGCGCCAGTATCTCGTCATTCTGATCGGAAGCAGAGCTGCCAAACATATCCACCTGCGTGCTGACTGGAGCAGGCTTGGCCGCCTGCACCTTCAGCCGGGCGATTTCTTCCTGGGCCGCTTTTTCGACCAGCTTAAGCTGCGTAACCTGGGCTTCCAGTTCCTTGAGCCGGGCAGGCCCGGCTGCTGCGACCTGCCGACGCGCTTCGGCCAGTTCATCAGCCATGAACAGCGCGGCAAACAGCATATTCTGTGCTTCCAATGGCGCCCGCGCGCTGCCCAATTGGGCGTATTTTTCCGCGATAACAGCACCCAACGCCTCGATATGGGCTTCTTCGCCATCGGCGCAGGCGATCGAATAGGTTTTGGAGCCGATCGTGAGATTAACCGTGCTCATCGCGCGCCGCTCAGCCTTCCAATTGTTCAATCAGGACGTCGAGATCGCGCATCGCATCGGCCACTTCCTCGCGGAGTTTCTCGTGCGTGTTGATCAGTTCGATCACTTTGGGAGAAGGGGCCGCAAGCGTGTCATCAGCGGCCGTGCTGGCCGCAGCAATGCGAGCAAGGGCCGCCTCTATACGCGCCATGGCCTGCTGTGTCCGGCTTTCGTCCATGGATCATGCAAATACCAATAAGCTGACGCCTGCGCAAAGGCTTGGACGGGGCTGTTGATAAATGGGTTCAAGTCCCACGGCCGCTCAAGGGCATGGGCACAGTCACCAAACCGCACGCAAGGTTGACCTCACCGGGCCTGTCGGCAATGGCACGCGCATACAAACAGGGATCGAATCGCCCGCAGACCGCATGCGGGCCCAACAGCAGCAGGAAAGTATCGCTTCCATGGTCACCGACACCGCCCGTTTGCAGAACATGGCCAACGCCATCCGTGCGCTTTCAATGGACGGGGTCGAAGCTGCCAATTCGGGCCATCCCGGGATGCCGATGGGCATGGCCGATGTGGCAAGCGTCTTGTGGGCCAACCACCTCAAATTCGACGCCAGTGCGCCCGATTGGGCGGACCGTGACCGCTTTGTGCTGTCGGCAGGTCACGGCTCGATGCTGATCTATGCGTTGCTTTATCTGTCTGGCTATCAGCGCCCGACAATCGACGACATCCGCAATTTCCGACAATTGGGCAGCCCCTGTGCAGGCCACCCCGAGAATTTCCTGCTCGACGGGGTTGAATGCACCACCGGGCCGCTGGGGCAGGGGCTTGCCATGGCGGTCGGCATGGCCATGGCCGAGCGGCACCTGAATGCGACCTATGGCGATGCGCTGGTTGATCACCACACCTGGGTGATTGCGGGAGATGGCTGCCTGATGGAAGGCATCAACCACGAGGCGATTGGTCTGGCCGGCCACCTCGGCCTTGGGCGCTTAAATGTTTTGTGGGATGATAACCGCATTACCATTGACGGGGCGACCGATCTTTCCACTTCAGAAGATGTCGCAGCGCGCTATGCCGCAACCGGCTGGCACGTCACGGCGTGTGATGGGCATGATTTTGCCGATATCGAGCGCGCCATTGCCGAGGCCAAGGCTAATCCGCGCCCCTCGCTGATCGCCTGCCGCACGCTGATCGGCAAGGGCGCGCCGAACAAACAGGGCACCAGCGCCACCCACGGCTCGCCGCTGGGCGCCGCCGAAGTCGCCGCCGCGCGCGAGGAATTGGGCTGGGCGCATGAGCCTTTCGTGATTCCGGATGATATCCTCGCCGATTGGCGCGCTGCGGGTGCGCGGGGGGCTGATGAGCACAAGGCTTGGGGCCAGCGGCTCGCTGCCTCACCCAAGGGTGCAGAACTCACGCGCCGGATGGCGGGCGATCTGCCGGAAGGCTTTTCGCTTTCCGATCACATCGCCGGATTGCTGGCGAACCCCCAGAAAATCGCCACCCGCAAGGCGAGCGAGATTGCCTTGGGCGCGCTCAATCCCCTGTTGCCCGACACGATTGGCGGGAGCGCCGACCTGACGGGTTCGAACAACACGCTCGCAGGCGGTATCGCCACCTTCAACCGAGACAATTACGCGGGCCGCTATGTCTATTATGGCATCCGCGAATTCGGCATGGCAGCGGCCATGAACGGTATGGCGCTGCATGGCGGGGTGATCCCCTATGGCGGCACCTTCCTTGTGTTCACGGATTACGCACGCGGCGCGATCCGCCTGTCCGCCATTCAGGAAACCCGCGTGATCTATGTGATGACGCATGATTCCATTGGCCTTGGCGAAGATGGCCCGACCCATCAGCCGGTGGAACATCTCGCCTCGCTGCGCGCCATGCCCAATCTGCTGGTGATGCGCCCTGCGGACGCGGTCGAGACGGCGGAATGCTGGGAGATTGCGCTGCGTGAGAAATCGCGCCCCAGCGTACTCGCGCTGACCCGCCAGAACCTGCCGCAATTGCGGCTGGAGGCAGCGGATGAAAACCTCTCGGCACGCGGCGGTTATCGCATCAAGCCGGCGGTTGGTGGCCGCAAGGTGGTGATCCTTGCGACCGGCTCGGAAGTCGCGCTGGCGGTGGACTGCGCCGCTGCCCTCGAAGCGCAGGGCGTCGGCGTGGACGTTGTCTCTATGGTGTCCACCGAGCTGTTTGACGAGCAACCCGCCGAATATCGCGCCGACATTCTGCCGCAGGACGCGGTGATCGTCTCGATCGAGGCGGCGAGCACTTTCGGCTGGCAGCGCTACACCAGCACAAATGGCCTCAATATCGGGCTTGATCGCTTTGGCGCATCGGCTCCGGCGGGCGATCTGTTTGCCAAATTCGGCTTCACGGTCGAGGCCATTGTTCCGCAAATCCTCAATTCTTTGAACAACTAAACAGGAGAAGTTCTCATGGCCACCAAGGTTGCCATCAATGGTTTCGGCCGCATCGGGCGGCTTGTGGCGCGCGCCATTCTGGAGCGCACCGACCATGATCTTGAACTGGTGGCGATCAATGATCTCGCCGATGCCAAGTCGAACGCGCTCCTGTTTGCTTACGATTCGGTCCACGGCCGCTTTGCCGGCGAAGTTTCGGCCGAAGCCGATGCGATCATCGTTAATGGCAAGCGCATCGCCGTCACCGCTGAACGCGATCCGGGCAAGCTGCCGCATGGCGCAATGGGCGTCGACATCGTGCTCGAATGCACCGGCTTCTTCCAGTCGGACGAAGCGAGCCGCCCGCATCTTGCCGCAGGGGCCAAGCGCGTGCTGATTTCCGCGCCTGCCACCGGCGTATCTAAGACCATCGTCTACGGCGTGAACCATGAAACGCTGACGGGCGAGGATGTGATTATCTCGAACGCCAGCTGCACCACCAACTGTCTTGCGCCGGTGGCCAAGGTGCTGAATGACACGATGGGCATCGAGCGCGGTTTCATGACCACGATCCACTCCTACACCAATGATCAGCGGATGCTCGATCAGATCCACAAGGACTTGCGCCGCGCGCGCGCAGGTGCTGCCAACATGATCCCGACCACCACCGGCGCGGCGCGTGCGGTGGGCCTCGTGCTGCCGGAATTGAAGGGCAAGCTCGACGGGTCGAGCGTGCGCGTGCCGACGCCGAATGTCTCGATGGTCGATCTGGTGTTCGTGCCGGGCCGTGACACCACTGCCGAGGAAATCAACGCCGCATTGAAGGCCGCAGCCGAAGGCCCGATGAAGGGCGTGCTCGATTACACCGACGAGCCGCTGGTTTCGAGCGATTTCAACCATTACCCGGCGTCCTCGACGGTCGACAGCCTTGAAACCAGCGTGATGGAAGGCAAGCTCGCCCGCGTGGTCAGCTGGTATGATAATGAGTGGGGCTTCTCCAACCGGATGATCGACACCGCCGGAGTGATGGCGAAGTTCTTGTAAGGTCATCCTCCCCTTCAGGGGAGGGGAACCATCCGCAGGATGGTGGAGGGGCACCTGCCACTGTTCGGATCAATCGAGGGTGCCCCTCCACCCCGCGCGTGCCGCGCGCGGTCCCCCTCCCCCGGGTGGGGGAGGATCGGAGCGAGCAATGCCGAAGTTCAAGACCCTCGATGATCTGCCCGCTGACCTGACTGGTCAGGTGGCGCTGGTACGCGTTGATCTCAACCTGCCGATGAAAGATGGTTCGGCCACCGATCTCACGCGCGTCGAAGCGGTGAGGCCGACGATTCTCGAACTGGCCGATCGCGGGGCCAAGGTGCTGATGCTCGCCCATTTCGGGCGGCCGGGCGGCAAGCGTTCCTCGATGCTGTCCACCAGCATGGTGGTGGGCGATGTCGAGAAAGTGCTGGGCCGCGAGGTGATGTTCATCCCCGAACTCGCAGGCCCGGTGGTGGACAAGAGCCTCAGGATTTTCGGCCCTGGCGATATTGGCCTGCTCGACAACACCCGCTTCTGGCCGGGCGAGGAAGGCAATGATCCAGAACTGGCCAAGGCCATTGCGGCACATGGGCATTTTTACGTCAACGATGCCTTCTCCTGCGCCCACCGTGCCCATGCCACCACCGAGGGGCTGACGCATCACTTGCCTTCCTATGCGGGCCGTTCGATGGAAGCGGAACTCAAGGCATTGGATGCAGCGCTTGGCGCGCCGCAGACGCCGGTCGCTGCGGTGGTCGGCGGGGCCAAGGTTTCGACCAAGCTGGCCGTGCTCGAAAATCTGGTGGGCCGCGTGCAGCACCTGATCATCGGCGGCGGCATGGCCAACACCTTCCTTGCCGCGCGCGGGGTGGATGTCGGCAAGAGCCTGTGCGAACACGATCTCACCGCAACCGCCGCGCGCATCATGGACGAAGCCGACGCCACGGGCTGCACCATCCACTTGCCCTATGATGTGGTGGTCGCACGCGAATTCGCCGCGAACCCGGCAAGCTTGCGCACCTGCAACGTCCACGAAGTCGCTGCCGACGAGATGATCCTCGATGTCGGCCCGCAGGCGACCGAAGCGCTTGCCGATGTGCTGAAAACCTGCCGCACGCTGGTTTGGAACGGGCCGATGGGCGCGTTCGAAACCGAACCCTTCGATGCCGCAACTGTCGCGCTGGCGCGCACGGCAGCAGCGCTCACGCTCGAAGGCTCGCTGATCAGCGTGGCCGGCGGCGGGGACACTGTCGCAGCGCTGGCGCAGGCGGGTGTGACGCAGGATTTCACCTATATTTCAACCGCAGGCGGCGCGTTCCTCGAATGGATGGAAGGCCGCGTTTTACCGGGGGTGGCCGCGCTGGAGCGTTGATCCATGGCCAAGGGCGATGTCGACAGCCAGATTCACGAGGCCGAACTGCAAGTGATGCGCGCTTGGCTGGCGCAGGATCGCGGGGCCCTCAAATCGCTGCTGCACCGCGATTTCACGTGCATGATGGGCACGCTCCCGCCCGAAGTGCTCGATCGGCCGAGCTTTATCGAGGCCGCGCAAAACGGCCTCGTCCTGCGCGCCTTCTCCTTGCGCGCGATGCTGGTGCGCCCTTACAAGCAGATGGTGTGGTGTTCAGCGGGCGGCGAACTCGAAATCGAGGTCGGGCGCACCACCTGGCGCGGCGAATTCCTCATCACTGATCTGTGGCAGCGCGGGATGTTCGGGAGCGGGTGGAAGCTGGCCGAGCGCAGTCTTGCACGGATTGAGGCGGACAACCGACTGGCGGACGCGGTGCGACGCTTGCAGATGTGGACACGATAATGAGCGAAGCGGTTGAGACAAGTTATGGGGCCCTCAAGGTGCGCGAGGAGGGTGAATTCGCCGGGTGGCGATACTGGGAGGGCGACCCCTTCGAAACCCGCTCCGGTCCGTTTTTCTACCGCCGCGAGGAGGATGGCTCTTATGTCAGCGCCTTCCGTGCCGAAGATCGCCATATGAACGGCGGGGGTTTCATGCACGGCGGCTGCATGATGACCTTTGCCGATTTCGCGCTGTTTGCCATCGCCACCGATGCGCTTCAGGGCGATCACGCGGTGACGCTCAATCTGGCAGGCGATTTTCTGGGGCCAATCCAATCGGGCGCGCTGGTCGAGGCGCGCGGCGAAGTCACGCGTGGGGGCGGCAAGACGATCTTCGTGCGCGGGCTGATTACCGGCGACGGCGCACCGGCCCTGAGCTTCACCGGCATCATCCGGCGGCTTGCCAAGCGCTGAGCGGCGCGCAAGCCTCACTGTGCAGTTGCAGCATGGCGAGGCCCTCGCTAAAGCGCGCTTCGGCACCGCGTGCATAGGTATGCAGGCGCCGCGCGAACGGCTGATTTCAGCGATTTTTGGCACTATGGGGATTTGGGCATGGACAAGCAGCAGATGATCGAGCGCATCACCACCGGGCAGGGCTTCATCGCCGCGCTCGACCAGTCGGGCGGCTCCACACCCAAGGCGCTGCGCGGCTATGGTGTCGAAGACAGCGAATGGTCGGGCGATGATGAAATGTTCGGCGCGATCCATGCCATGCGCGCCCGCGTCATCACCGCGCCGAGCTTTGCCAGCGGCAAGGTGATCGGCGCAATTTTGTTTGAAAAGACCATGGATGGCGAGGTCGATGGCCAGCCCACCGCCGAGGCTTTGAAGGCGCGCGGCGTGGTGCCTTTCATCAAGGTCGATGAGGGCCTTGCCGATGAGGCCGATGGCGTTCAGCTGATGAAGCCGATGGGCAAACTGCCTGCGCTGCTTGAAAAGTCGGTGGCGGCGGGGATGTTCGGCACCAAGATGCGCTCGGTCATCAAGTCGGCCAATCCGGCAGGGATCGCCGCGATCGTCGCGCAGCAGTTCGAAGTGGCGGGCCAGATCCTTGATGCGGGCCTCGTGCCCATGATCGAGCCCGAATATGACATCACCGCGGCAGATCGTGCAGCGGGCGAGGAAATCCTGCTTGCTGAAATCATGAAGCACTTGGATGCGCTGCCCGAGGGCCGCGAGGTGATGCTCAAGCTGTCAATCCCGGTCACGCCCGGCCTCTACACCCCGCTGGTGAGCCACCCGCGCGTGCTGCGTGTTGTGGCGCTCTCAGGCGGTTTTTCCACTGACGAAGCCTGCGAGCGTCTGGCACAGAACCCCGGCATGATCGCCAGCTTCAGCCGCGGTCTGCTGCAAGACCTGCGCAAGGGCCAGTCGGATGCGGAATTCGACGCTGTGCTCGGCAAGGCGATTGACCAGATCGCAGCGGCGAGCGTCGCCTAAGCAAACCGAAAGACCCACTCTTGAGCCTGATCCCGCCGACCCAGCTTTACCTGATCTCGCCTTTGCAAGTCGGCGGGGACTTTCCCACGCGGCTGGAACGGGCGCTGGCGGCGGGAGAAGGCTTGGTGGCGGCCTTCCAGTTCCGGGTGAAGGGCATTGACCAGCACGAGGCCGCCGCGCTCGCCGCACCCTTGCAGGAGATTTGCGCGGCGCATGATGTCGCCTTTATCGTCAACGACTCGGTCGCGCTCGCCAAGCGGTTGAAGGCGGACGGCGTGCATTTGGGCCAAGGCGATGGCTCGCCCAAGGAAGCGCGCGAGGCATTGGGCCGCGAGGCGCAGATCGGCGTCACTTGCCACGCAAGCCGCCACATGGCGATGGAAGCGGGCGAGGCGGGGGCGGATTATGTCGCTTTCGGTGCGTTTTATCCTTCCACTACGAAGGATAAGGGCCCGGACGCAGAAGTGCCCGAACCCGAGATCCTCGAATGGTGGTCGGGCCTGTTTGAAATCCCCTGCGTGGCGATCGGCGGCATCACGCCCGAAAACTGCGCCCCGCTGGTGGCGGCCGGTGCGGATTTTCTCGCGGTTTCTGGAGCGGTGTGGGGCGGGGATGAAGTCGCTGCGATCGAGGCTTTTGCCAAGGTAATGCGGCCTTAGGGGTTTCCTGCGGCGGGCAGCATACGTCTGCTTCCGGGGAGTCTTCGCCCTGCGGCCCGATGGCGCGAATTGGGTGGAATTCAGACATGCCGCTTTGCGCCAATGACCGTCTGTTCATGCGCGAATATCGTCACGCGGACTGTCAACCATTCATACAGTCCGAGAAGCATGTAAACTGGAAGCACAGCAAGGAAGCCAAACTCCCTCCCAAGGAACAATGCTAAAGCGAAGCTGGCAATAACCAAACCTAAGCTTGTTTTGGCGGCTTTTAGCTGCTCTCCACATGCTTCGCAGACAAAAGGCCGGCCTCTTCTTCGGAAGTTTGCGCGGACAAATGAAATGCGGGATCTGCATACAGGACATTTGCCATTTGCAGATTTAGTTTGTGCTATCGTCATTCAACCGAGGTTACAAGATGCTTGGATGTCCGCAAATGATATCGTGGACGGCTCTCCACCCCCGCGGGATAATCTGCGCGGATGAGTAGGAGAGGAGAGTAACGATGGAGCAAGTATCGGTTGTTGGGCTGGATCTGGCAAAGTCTGTTTTCCAGGTCCACGG
>Ga0213835_100054_pt1 | contig 170593 bp, 132 predicted proteins | sample SWPATP01_FD_160576 | JGI IMG/M metagenome (GOLD analysis project Ga0213835, IMG submission 160576) | Coastal seawater microbial communities from Marineland, Florida, United States - SWPA TP0 #1 | ecosystem: Environmental > Aquatic > Marine > Coastal | place: USA: Florida | collected 2016-08-05
GGCTGTGTAAACTCTCCATGTGTACACAACGGACTACAAAGTCACGCACTTCTTCCATGCGATTGAGTTTATCATAAATTAATCTGGCGGCATCTTCTACAAACTTTTGATATGCACCATTGAGCTCAGCAAACGCCTGCTCGTCTTCGCGCTTAACCATCACCTGCGTTTCGGTTTTGAAGGCATCGCGGCAAGCATACACCATATTTTCAATAGAAACGGCATCACGCAATTCAACAGTTAAATAGGCTGCACTACGCTGACTATGTGGAATAGCAGCTACTTCACGAGTTTCGCGAGCGTGCTCTGCTAATTCATACGAGCAAGGACAAGCACTGCTGTATTCAAAATCAAGATGAATAAAGCGACGCATCATGTCATTACCATCCATGCTGAATTCAAGAGAAACCGGATAATATTGGTATCCATAAAGGCCAGAGCGGAGACTTTCCTGAAGCATCGGGTAATTGAACGAAAGTTTGATGTAGCTTTCTTTCGCATCGAGGTCTTTTTTGTACATTTTTAGGATGTACTCAAAAATATCCGCGTGGAATACTTCATCCTTAAATTTATAAAATGTGCGCATAATGCGACTCATGTTGATGCCTTTTTTGCCGGCTTCAAGACCGACATAGCCGTCAACAGAGACCTCAAGTGTAAGTAATTCACCTGTCTCGGTCGGGAATTTCAGTGGAATCTTAAAATTAGAAATCCCTACTTGTTGGATTGGAACATTTGCCCCCTCGATTAATGAAGCCGGACCATTCTGAAGATCTGGCAGACTGTTTTTGTAGTCATCCGTAACAACAAAGGTTGGATCGTAATAGCGTTTCAAATTTGATGTAATCATGTATAAACTTGGTTAATTGTCAGATGGTCTGTATTCAGCAAAATTGCGTTCGGTCTCAAAAAGTTTCACTTTATAGAGTTTTGAACCATTTGAAGCATGTTTTTCGACTTCATCTTTGAGTTGATCATAAAATGCAATTACTAAATTTTCTGTGGAAGGAATGATTCCCGTAAGAAAATCAACATCTATGTTAAGATTTCTGTGATCACACTTCTCAATAATTCTTCGCTCTATAATATCTTTCAATGCGCCCAAATCGATAACATATCCTGTTTCAGGATCGGGCATCCCCTTTACCGTAACTTCCAAAACATAATTGTGTCCGTGCCAATTCGGGTAGCTACATTTTCCATACGTCTCTTGATTCCATAGCTCTGATTTATTTGGATTCAACAGACGGTGTGCCGCGTTAAAATGTGTTTTTCTGGTAACGTAAACCAATGTGATGAAAGTTAACTGTTGTTATTGATTGATTGCGAGTATAGTAACGGCGAATACGTCAACTGTCGTTCATTTTTATTTTAGAGAATTAGTTACAAAAATCAGAATACTTCACAACTTCTAAAAATATCAAATACTTGGGAATAAAGCTTGAACCATTTTCCAAGAGTATTACAGGTTGAACTGCATCGCATTAATGCATTTTTTTGAAAGAAGAGTATGATGAGTATGTGAATTTGGAATTGAGCTTGAGTATTTAGATACCCAAAAACAAAAAGGCTATACCCCTACGCTAACCAAGGTCATCATATATTAAAGTGATCATAGTCTATCATATTTATCATTCAATTTGTCTTACTTAGCTTTTATTATTTCTTTGTACCTTAGCCATCATTTTAGAAAGATTCAAACTCCAAAAAAGCTACCATTTTCGTAATACACATTCATGAATTTAAAGCACTTAAATACGTTTGGTATTGATGTCGATGTGGCAGAGTACATCCCAATTCAAAGTATTGAACAGCTTCAGGCTACTATCAATATTGTTGGTAATCGGGAAACTTTAATTTTAGGTGGTGGTAGTAATGTGCTTTTTGTTCAAGCTCCGGAAGTTCCTGTATTACACATCCGCGTACCGGGAATCAAAATTCTGAAAGAAACTGAAACCGAAGTTTTAATTGAAGCAGGTGCAGGAGTTGTATGGCATGATTTAGTAGCGTATGCAATTCAACACGGATATGGTGGTATTGAGAATTTATCTCTCATCCCAGGTTTTTGTGGTGCGGCCCCAATGCAAAATATTGGTGCTTACGGAGTCGAACTAATTCAAGTGTTTGATCATCTTAAAGCAGTAAACCTAAGTACAGGGAAAATTGAGATTTTTGACCTACAGGATTGCGAATTTGGATACAGAAGTAGTGTTTTTAAAACAAAATTGAAGAATCAATATGTGATCGCTTCCATCGTACTTAAACTGTCTAAACGGCCTGAAGTTAATATTAGCTACGGGAGTATTTCAGATCTTCTTGATGAATGGGGAATCAAACATCCTAGTATTTCAGTTGTGTCTAAAGCTGTCATAGCAATTAGAAGAAGTAAATTGCCTGACCCATCAGAAATCGGAAATGCCGGGAGTTTTTTCAAGAATCCGGTTGTCCATAAGGATGTGTATCAAGGTATAAAGCAACAGTTCCCTTCTGTGCCGGGGTATATTGTATCAGATAATGATGTTAAAGTACCGGCAGGATGGCTTATTGAGACCTGTGGATGGAAAGGAAAACAGCTAGGCAATACTGGTACCTGGAAGCATCAAGCGCTTGTTGTTGTGAATTATGGCGGTGCAACAGGAAAAGAAATTCTTGAAACGGCACGTCTCATTCGAGATGACGTTCATGATACATTTAATATAACACTCCAACCCGAAGTAAATCTGATTGGGATGCTTCAAGAAGACTTTTAATCATTCTGTGATCAAATTATTTCACCACTTTATCTTTAAGATTTCTGTGGTAGTCTTTAAATAGCTTCATCCCTTCATCGCCCATATAACGCACTAAGATTTTTTCATCTGTTTGATTCAAATCCACTAAAATCAATCCATCAAGGGCATCAGCAAAATCATGATCCACATTAAACCCGAGTAACTTTCCTCCTAACTTCAAATATTGTTTTATAAGAATAGGAACTCCTTTTGCATCGGCTTCAACGTGAGAAATTGCATCTGAAATATCTTCTAAGTCAATGAGCGGCTTTGAAGAGTTGTCTTTTGGCATCCAATCTGTTTTTGTGCTTTGCTTAAATGGCGTTTTGGGAATAATCTGCTTTGCAAGATCAGGCAAATAATTATTGAGCTTTAAAAACGTAACGAGTAGATTTTTACTTCCCGTTTCATAATCATTACTGATGCTTACCGGTCCGAAAAGAATTTTGTACTTCGGATACTTCACCACATAATGTCCGATACCTTTCCAAAGTAACAGAAGTGGTGCAAATGAACGTTGATACTCTAAGCGTACAAAAGATCGTCCCATTTCTAAAGCAGGATTTATCTGCTCTAGAAAATTTTTCTTCATTCTGAAAAGAGTAGTTGTATAAAGTCCGGATGAACCAATCTTTTTCATAATATTATCAGTTCTTCCCAAACGGTAGGCTCCTACAATCTCTCCCTTTTCCCGTTGCCACACAAACATGTGCATGTAGTGCTGATCATATTCATCAATATCAATGGATTTCCCGGTACCTTCTTCCATAGCCCTGAATGTAATTTCACGTAATCTCCCAATCTCGCGAATCAGATTCGGAATTTGCTTATAATTGGCGTAATAGACATCATATTCATTGTTCGATAAGAGTAGCTGTTCTGCTTCAAGGCCGGAGATATCATTAATTAAAAGTTCTTTGGAAATTGGGGATATAATTTCCTCGTATTTCTCTTTTTTTGCAGACATTGACTGCTGCTTTGTAGCAGAATCACAGGATTCTGACTCAGCAAAACTTTGCAATAAATAAGTTCGTTGTCTTAAATAACGTGTTAATTCTGCTTCACTTTGAAATCCGTTTATTTTATTTTTTGAGATCACTTTCCCTATCGAAACAGATATTGTTTTGTTTTGTTTATTCGAAAATTGACGAGGTAATAAGGCCGTTCTTAAAAGTGGATGCACTAATCCTGCCAATTGAAACAGTTTTCCGTTTGAGCCACTGAAGAAAACCGGAATTACCGGCGAATTAGTTTTCTTAATGATTCGAGTGATATGATCACTCCATTCAGGATCAACAATCGACTTATTTTTCCATGTTCTGTGTGAAACTGCACCGGCAGGAAAAACGCCTAACGCTCCTCCATTTTCCAAATGCTTAATGGTTTCCTTCATGGATTTCAAATTCTCTCTTGCCGCTGATTTTGTTTCGAAGGGATTCACAAAAATGAATAAGTCTCTCAACTCCGGGATACGCTCCAACATTTGGTTTGCCATGATTTTGGCATCGGGTCGGACTTTCCTTAAAATTGCCCCTAAAATTACCCCTTCTATGCCTCCAAAAGGATGATTTGCGACAAAAACAACACTGCCCTCTTTTGGAATACGCTCTAAACAACGTTCATCAAATTTAAGGGTGATGTTCATCACATCAAGAAGTTTTTGGCTGAATTCAGCTTCTTTCTCTAAATTGGCGCCAGCTTGATGAATTTTGTTTAACGTTTTGAAGTCTAATAAGGCTTCGATAGGTTTTTTAAAAACAGTAATCAGCCCTTTTGCTACAGGATTAGCTACTTCAAAATCTACTTTAAATACATTGTTCGAATCACTCTTTGCTTTTGACATAAATTTCTGTCAGGCCTGTTTAAAAAGATATTTATTTCCCACTATATGACCAACATTAACTCTCATTGCGCATGTACGGTAACATGTAACAATAACTATATTTTTGGAATTATGAAACGATTAAAATTGAATCGGCTTTAAAAAAAAGCCGAAAATTCCTTTTTTTGTGATATTATTGACACAAATTAAATACATTATCCCGCAATTTGGAATAATTTAACTAAAAATCAATTCAATAACCGACGTACATTCTACATACCTATGGGAGCGAAACAGGAACTACCTGATCATTATCATCTTTTTTTTTCAAGCTTTGCACCTTCGGTTTCGCAAGGAAATGAACCTCTTTTCCCTGATTTCGAAGAAGCAGAGGGTGATACCCATCTTAAAGAGCGTTTTGAGGAACCACCTCAGTATTATGTGTTGTTATTAAACGACGATTACACCACATTCGATTTTGTGGTTCAGGTACTCGTTGGAATTTTTAAAAAATCAATAGAAGAAGCTGTGCAAATTACAAGTGACGTGCATCACAAAGGAAAAGGAATTTGTGGCCTTTACGATAAACAAATCGCAGAAACAAAAGTAGCAATGGTTGAGGAAGTGAGCCAATCAGCCGGTTATCCGCTTAAGTGCGTTATGGAGGAAGCATGATTAGCAAAGCATTAGATCGTGTACTTAAAAATACATTCCTTATTGCAAAAACACACTTTCATGCTTTTGTAAGTCTTGAACATTTACTTCAGGCCATATTGAAAGATGAGGAGGGCGCAAAAATTTTACGTAGCTGCGGTGCTGATCTCAACAAGCTGAATGAAGATATAAATCGTTACTATAATCAAATTGAAAAACTTGATGATGATCTTGAAGACCCAATGCACACCGTAAGTTTCAAGCGTGCGTTGCATAAGGCTTTGGTTCATGCGCGTTCTGCTGAAAAAGCTGAAGTTACGATTGGGGATATTCTTGTTAGTTTATTTGAGGAAGATGAGAGCCATGCATGCTTCTTCCTTAAAAAACAGGGGGTAAATCGGATTGATGTACTCAACTTTATCAGTCACGGCATCGCAAAACCGGGATATGAAGCCTTAGATAACGATACTCCAGATGTTGTACATGAACAAGATACTGCCCAAGCTGAGCAGGGGGATGAAGACCTTAACGAGCGCTCGGGCGTAAAGAAAGCAAATCCGCTAGATCAGTTTACTGAAAACTGGACACAAATGGCTGAGGCGAAGCTATTCGACCGAGTTATTGGTCGTGAATTGGAAATTCAACGTACCATCGAAATTTTGTGTCGCCGTTATAAAAACAATCCTATGTATGTTGGTGATCCGGGAGTCGGAAAAACGGCCATCACTCGTGGATTGGCGCAACGTATTGTGGAAGGATCTGTTCCTGATCGTCTGAAAGGGTACACAATTTATACGCTTGATCTTGGTTCGCTTGTAGCAGGAACACGCTACAGAGGTGATTTTGAAGCCCGATTGAAGGCTGTGTTGAAAGAACTTCAGAAGCAACAGAAAGTGATTCTCTTTATTGATGAAATTCATACTATTGTAGGTGCAGGCGCTGCCGGAAACAGCACGATGGATGCGGCGAATATGCTCAAACCGTTATTAGCCGATGGCAAAATCCGATGCATAGGGGCCACTACTTTTGAGGAGTACAAATCCTACTTTGAAAAAGATCGGGCGCTTTCTCGCCGGTTCCAGAAAATTGAAGTCATTGAACCTTCCGTAGAAACGACAATCCAAATTCTGGAAGGATTGAAGCCGGTCTTCGAACAGCATCATGGACTAAAATATCAACCTAGTGCGCTTGATGCTGCCGCGCGACTATCCGCCCGATACCTGAACGATCGCAGACTTCCGGATAAAGCAGTAGATGTTATTGACGAAGCCGGAGCTCAGGTGTCTTTATCAGATAGCGGCAGAAAAACGGTGACTTCCAGAGATATTGAACTTCTGATTTCAAAAATTGCTCGAATACCTGTTCAGGCAATTTCATCCGCTGAAAAAGAAAACCTTCGTGATTTGGCAGAAAAACTTAATAATCAAGTGTTCGGTCAATCAAAAGCTGTGCATGCTCTTGTCACTGCAATAAAAAGGCACCGCGCAGGCCTTGGACACGAAACCAAGCCAATCGGCTCCTTCCTCTTTAGCGGTCCGACCGGTGTGGGCAAAACTGAGCTTTGTCGGGTGCTAGCCAAAGAGCTCGGTATTGAACTCATTCGATTTGACATGAGTGAGTACATGGAAAAACATACCGTATCCCGATTAATTGGGGCACCGGCAGGCTATGTAGGTTTTGAGCAAGGGGGATTACTCACCGATGCCGTTAGAAGAAATCCGAATGCTGTACTTTTATTAGATGAAATCGAAAAAGCACACGCCGATATTTTCAACATCTTGCTCCAAATGATGGATTATGCCACCCTAACCGACAACACCGGTCGCAAGGCTGATTTCAGAAACATCATTTTAATTATGACTTCCAACCTTGGCTCTCGAGAAATGAGTAGTGTTCAAATTGGCTTTTCAGGGGAGCAAGGCGCATATAAGGGAAATCCCGAAAAAGCCATCCAAAATCATTTCTCCCCTGAATTTAGAAACAGACTCGATTCCGTTGTAATTTTTGACAGGTTGGATGAAAGTGTCATCAAACAAATCGTAAAGAAACAACTTAGGGAGCTCGAACTTTCACTTGTCAGCAAAAAAGTAGATTTAATTCCTGATGATGCTGCAATAAGTTGGCTTGCCAAAAATGGGTATGATGCTCCTTATGGTGCCCGCCCAATGACTCGCCTCATCCAGGAAAAAATTAAAGACAAACTCGTGGATGAGATTCTTTTTGGGGCGCTACAAAACGGTGGAAAAGTCTATTTAACTGAAAAAGGCGGAGAGCTAAACTTTAGATTTGAATAGAAGTAAGGATTGTTTGAAATGAGGTCAGCATTTCGTTAATTCGCGTTCTACTTCTTGCTCGAAGATTTCAATCACTTCCGCCGGATGTTCTACCCTTCCTGTATCAGCTGCCAGTCCAAGCATCACTTTGTTATTATAACTAATGAGGCTAATACCCAGCCCTAATTTCCCTGATTTAGGAACCCAAAACATAATGTCTTTCATACTTGAACCGGCAATATAGAGTTCCTTCCTTGGCCCCGGAACATTCGTGATAACCGCTGAACACTTACTACTCAGAAAGTTCACCATGAATTCTTCAATGGCTAAAGGTGCTCTACCGAGCAACGCCAAGACGCCATAAGCCACTAAGGCTTCCCTTGAGTCTTTAATCTCACGCATTTGTTGCTGAATATTTCGCAAGCGAAGTACAGGATCGTCTTCACCAATGGGGAGGGTTAGAAAGACAAGCCCAAATTTATTTCCAAGTTTCTGAGTATCTGACTTCCGGCGCAAATTTACAGGAATAATTATGCGGATATTTGCCGTTTCTTGAAGTGTATTATGACGCAATAAATACGTTCTTAACGCACTACAGGTAAACCAAAGGAGCAAGTCATTTATGGTAGCGTTATTCTGTTTAGCACACTTTTTAATATCCTCTAATACAAACGATTTAGACCAAGCAGCCTTTTTCATCACAGTCAATGGACCTTTTACCTGCGTTGAGGTATCTGACGGCATCGTGAGGAACTTCACCAAACTCTTGATAACCAAACCGGACTCTCTCAAAAAATTGAATAAGCCCGATTTAAACCCTTTTTCATGATTCCGATCACGTGCAGGATATTCTGCAGCAGGATCAAAATACGGTCCGTTTGGCTTTACTGTAGCTAAAGATAAGAGCACACTAACTAAGGCGATTCCATCAGCAATACAATGATGCAACTTAACGACAACAGCAGCCCCTCTTTCGGTTTCAGGAATGACATAGATTTCCCAAAGAGGTCGGGAAAAGTCCATTGAGTTACTCATTAAGTTACTGATAAAGGCATCTAAATTGCCCTCTATCAGTACATCATCAGGGTTTAACAGCTTTACATGATCTTCAATCTTAAAATCAGGGTCAAATTCCCAACAGGGCGCATCCCCATTATACACCACTTTTTGACGAAATCGATCATGAATAATCAAACGCTCGTTAAGTACATCAAGAAACCGATTGAAATCTGGAGCTGGATCTAAATAAATGACTCCTGAGATGGTCATTTGATTTTTGGCACGTTCCATACGTAACCATGCCGCGTCAACGGCGTTCATTAACTCAGGAGCTTGATTATTGGATCTTAGCACAAATGGAAAACTAAATGAGTGTCATTTTATAACAATGCATTGAAGATACGCAAAGTGTTTAAATTTTCACCTTTTTGGTTTAGTTCTGTTGTTTAATCAGGGAGGTTAAATACAAGTTCAAAAGAACACCCGCCACTGAGAGTAGAAGAATAACAACATGACGCATTAATCTGCGCGCATAACCCATCAATCAAATTTAACCCCAACGATCCCTTATCCTTTTTCTCATTATAACTAAAGCCAACTCCATTATCTTCAATTTTTAAAACAAACTTCTTATCTATTTCCTTAAGCTTAACCGTAATAATTCCTTCTGCAGTTGTATTATTCGGAAAAGCATGTTGGTAAGCATTTGTCAACACTTCATTTGCAATAATTCCAACAGGAATGGCAATCGTTATATCCAATTCAATACCATCCAATTCTTCACATTTGATAATCACACTATCTTTTTTCTTATGGAAGATACTTGAAATCATTCCAACTAACTTACTCAAGTAGTGCTTCATATCAATCATAGAAAAATCTTCTGACTGATATAGTAATTCATGAATCAACGCCATAGACTTAATTCGACCTACATTTACTCTTGTAATTTCTTTTGCGCTTTCAGGTGCATTTTCAGATTGCAGGTGTAGGAGGCTTGAAATAATTGCAAGATTATTCTTGACACGGTGGTGCACTTCTGCAAGTAGGGTGTTTTTTTCTTTTAAGTGCTTTTGTAAACTTTCAATTTTTAGTTTTTCAACACGTTCAATTTCAGTTTTATGTCTCTTTACGAGTAAATAAATTAACAAAGCTGATAAAGATACAAAGAAAAAACCCTTTGTAGTTTGCACTATTCTTTGAACATGTACGGCATCTATATAGAAAAATGCAACAAGCACATCTGTTAGATAAATCCATAGAAAACCAGCTAATACATAGATTAACGTGATTTTAAATGCATTTAATTGGTCAAACAATTTCATCTACCATCACCATTACCGATTCACACAATATTTGTTAAATATAACTGTATTATTTTACTCATAAAAGCAATTTTAATTTGACCTTAATTCATGCAATACTTTTGAAAATCATGCAATCAAGAATTAATGCCCTGTAACATAAAATTAATCCCTGTCGTATCATGTAGCATCTTTTTCACTTTAACCGAATAATTACATGAAAAAAAGAGTACTGTTATTTTTAGCTTTTGTTCTTCTTATCTCAGCAGGCGCTTATTGGTATCTTTCAACATCTGACAACAATTCGAATGCTATCAACAATGAACCAAGTGTTCAGGTTACCACCGGAACAATCGTTTCTAAAGCTCTTGCAACAGGGAATATTCAACCGGTCCATGAAATTCAAATCAAATCCAAAATCTCCGGGGTTGTTAAACGTTTTTTTGCTGAACCGGGCACGTTTGTGAATCAAGGAGATCCCTTACTTGAAGTGCAGCCCGATCCAACTCCCTTAGAACTCGCTGAGGCAAAGCGAAATCTCGAACTCACCGGAGTTGTATTAAACAGTCTTACCACAGAATATGAACGTGCTAAAGTTCTCAAAGAACGAAACATCATTTCAAAACATGATTTTGAAAATATCGAACAACGATATTCCGATGCAAAAATTCGCCATCAATTAAATCAGGAACGTCTCCAGCTTTTGGAATCCGGAAAAGTGGTAATTGGAGATAGCATCATTGAAAGTGTAATAAGAGCTCCTATTAGCGGTTACATTTTAGAACGTATGGTTGAGATTGGAGATCCTATTGTGCCGCTGACATCCTTTCAAGCCGGTACAGCGCTTATGGTTTTGGCAGATATGGATAACTTAATTTTCAAAGGCTCTGTTGATGAAATTGATGTAGGTAAAATTCAAGAAGGGATGCATGCTGTAATTCGCATCGGAGCGCTACCCGGAGCGCGTGTTGAAGGTGAACTCAATTTCATTTCGTTGAGATCACAACGTCAGGATAATGCAACCGTATTCCCTGTTGAAATTATGATTACACAAGCGGAAGGCATAATCCTTCGTGCAGGCTACTCAGCTAATGCTGACATCATCATCCAACAAAGTAATGATGTAATGATCATTCCGGAACGCGTTGTTGACTATAGAGACGGTAGCGCATTCGTTGAGTTGCCGGGAACAGAACCCGGAAGTCGTCGAGAAATAGAAATTAAAACCGGATTAAGTGATGCAATTATGGTTGAAGTTGTAGACGGATTAAACTTAGGTGACTCCGTTTTGGAAAAACCAGTCAGACGCATTAGCGTTCAACTGTAACTTGCAATCCTTCACTTCTTGAATAACACGGAGCTACTATGTCTCTAATTTCGCTCCTTTATGATCTGCTAAGAAACATCAAACAGCAAAAACTCCGCACTACTCTAACTGTTTTTGGGATAATGTGGGGAACGGCTACTCTTATCATTTTACTTGCATTTGGGTTTGGATTCAAAGATCAGATGTCAACAAATATGAGAGGAATGGGTGATGAAATTGTCATCCTTTTCCAAAACAGAACCACAAAACCTTTTGATGGTTATGGAATTGGTCGTCCTATTCGTTTCAGAGAAAGTGATGCATGGTTTTTACGCGATCAGGTAAGCGGAATCAAGCAGATTACGCCTGAGTATAATCGGAACATGGTGCCTTTGGTCTTTAATGACAGAATGAATTCTGCGAACGTTGGGGGAGTCTATCCTATTTATGGCGATATGCGAAATATTTTCCCTCAAGAAGGAGGCCGTTGGATTAACGAAAGAGACATTGAAGAACGTCGGCGCGTCATATTTCTGGGAAATAAACTAAAGGAACTTCTTTTTGGGGATGAAGAGGCCGTCGGGAAAACCGTTATGCTTAATCATACAGCCTTCACAGTAATTGGAGTGATGGAACCCAAGACGCAAAACTCATCCTACAATGTGCGTGATGAAAGCAGAACTTTCATTCCTGCGACTACATTTTCCACCATGTTCGGCACAAATCATGTTGCTTTCATCATTTATACCCCCACCAGTATAACGGAAGCGGCTGATGTGCGTGAAGCGGTCCGTTCTGCCCTTGCAAGAAAGCATCACTTCGATCCAACCGACATAGATGCCGTTGGCATGTGGGATACTACTGAATTCTGGGAGTTTGTTCACTATTTCTTTCTTGGTTTAAACGGCTTTTTCGGGATGATAGGTTTGTTTACGCTTGCTGTTGGTGGAATTGGGGTTGCCAATATCATGTTTGTAGTAGTTCAGGAACGAATGAAGGAAATAGGTATTCGCAGATCGATTGGAGCTACAAGAGCAAATATTTTATCTCAATTTCTTTTAGAAACCATCCTCTTAGTTTCCATTGGAGCTCTAGCAGGGTACTTACTTGGTTGGATGGTTGTTCAAGGAATGCAACACATCCCCATAAAAGAATTTGTAGGAACGCCTCAATTTACACCGGTTGTCGGGTTGGTGGCATTTGTTGTACTTGCTCTAGTAGGCCTTGCAGCCGGTTTATTGCCAGCCATGAGAGCATCCAAATTAAATATCATTGATTGCTTAAGGAGTTCCTGACATGTGGTATATCTTAATTGGTGAATTTATAAATGACTTACTGAAACAAAAGCTGAGATCGTTCCTGACGCTTCTCGCTATATGCTGGGGAACCCTTTCTGTGGTTTTACTTCTTGCTTTTGGAACAGGGGTGGCGGTTAAAAACATGGAAGGTATGCTTGGTGGGGGCTCTCGTGTGATGATTATTTATGGCGGACAAACCTCAGAAGCTTTTCAGGGGCTTCCCTCCGGCAGACCTATTCGATTTGTTGAAGAAGACATTGCCCTTATTCGTCAAAGAGTATCGAATATTCAGTACATTAGTCCACAATATGGTAGAGGTGGGGTAACACTCCAAACCAAAGATCACACTACTACCACGTATATGGAGGGGATTGGAATCGGGTTTGATGAAATGAGATCCATGTTTTATGATACCGGAAATCGGTTCATCAACCAACGGGATATTGATGAACAACGTAGAGTAGTTTTTCTCGGAAATGATATAGCCGGTCGTTTATTCCCCGATTCTGACCCAGTGGGTCAAAACGTTTTAATCGATAATGTGAGCTTTACTGTAATTGGAGTGATGCGTGAAAAAATGCAAACATCCATGAATTTCGGTCCAGATGCAAACCGAGCGATTATTCCCTATACGACATTCCGAAACCTGTATGGGCATCGGTTTTTATCCTCCATTTTAATACGACCTGAGTTTGCTGAATTTCAGGAACAGATGAAGCGGGAGCTTTACACTACATTGGGTAATCGGTACCAATTCAGTCCGGATGATGAACAAGCTATTGCTATTTGGGATTTCCTTGAGTTTGAACGCATGAATCGGCAAGTTAACACAGGATTAAAGATTTTCTTGTTCTCAATCGGATTCTTTACCCTTATGATTGCTGGTGTTGGAGTTGCCAATATCATGTATGTGGTTGTTAAAGAACGTACTCGTGAGATTGGGGTAAAAAAAGCCTTAGGCGCTAGAAAGAATCATATCATTATTCAGTTTATATTTGAATCTCTGTTTATTTGTCTATTTGGAGGGCTTATAGGAATTCTAATCTCATTGGGTGTAGTAACGGGAGTACTTGCTTTAAACCTTCAGGGCGGTGCAGCTGAATTTTTAGGACATCCTGTACTTTCGTCTGAAATCATGATTATTACCGTGTTAATTCTAACGGTGATTGGTTTACTTGCAGGCGTTTTCCCGGCTTTAAAAGCGGCTAAAGTAAACCCTGTTGAAAGTTTACGATACGAGTAGGATAGATTAATCTTTACCAGCAAGAACTAATGTAGCATCATCAAAAAGCTTAGATGAGCCACATACTTCGAATACTGCCTGTACCAAAGACTCAGCTTTATTCTGCCCATTTTTCAAGAACTGCTCTTGAAAAATGTGTACCAATTCTTCAAAGGTGAGTTGATCGCCATTCTGTTTTCTTGCCTCGGTTATACCATCTGTTGCAGCTACTAACCTATCCCCTGATTTCAACTCAATTTTAATCTCATCGAAGACACTATCAGGTCGAAGTCCTAACAATGGGTTATCTGTCTGAAGCTGATTTATTGTTCTGTTTTCAGCTGAGTAATAAAGAATCGGATACTGAAGCGCATTACTTATTGTTACGGTTGCATCTTTCGTATTTAGAGAAATAAGAGAAAGTGCACAAATCGATTCCCCAACCTGATCATCACGATAAATTGCTTTATTTAGGCGCCTTAACACTTCGGCAGGACTTATACTTGCATCTAAATCACCTGCAATACTCCTGATTGAAGAACGAATGTAACCGGCATAAGCATGCGCAAATACCCAAGCCTTCCATTTTTTACCCATTACATCTCCAAGAATGATCAAGAGTGCATTTTCAGTGCGGATATAATCAATAAAGTCGCCACCCGGAATATCTTCTGGAGTTTTCTGAAAATGTTCGACACTAAAACCTGAAATTTTAGGTGGGGATGCCGGCTTTAAAAATACTCCGGTTGCTTTTGAAGCTTCATCCATTTCACCCACAATTTTCTTTTTGATTTCAGCACGTTTTCTAAGAGCATTACTTAATTTGATAGAAACAACTTTTGCACCATCCGTTTTAGGAATGAAATCATCTGCCCCAAGAGATAAACCTCTTAAAATATTATCCTCATTGTCAAAAGCTGTCAGAAATAAAAATGGGATTTCTGACCATTCTTTGTTTTTGAGGATTTCTTCTCTGAATGTAAAGCCATCCATATCAGGCATCATAATATCAGAAATAATGGCATCCGGCTTGTTTTCTTCAATCTGTTTCAAACCTTCAATGCCATTCATGGCTTTAAATACGGTATAGCCTTCTTTCTTTAGGGTAAAACCAAACAGAACCTGCATTGCAGGCTCATCTTCTACCAAAAGAACTTTGATTCCTTTATCGCTCAAAGTCGTGAAATTAAAGATTAAACTAGTCTTTATCGTCCGTAAAGCTTGTTATAGCCTCATCAACTGAATCATAAATATTAAAAATATTATACAAACGAGTTAACTCAAACATAGTCTTAACTGAATTTTGAAACCCTACTAAACGCAAGTCTCCACCAGCTTTAATTGTATGTTTTAGACCGGTAACAAGTGACCCTAGAAAATTGCTGTCAACATAAGACAAATCATTCATATCAACGATAATATTCTTAAAATCGGCTTCTAATTCTTTATCAATCGCTTCTTTGATAGCGTTTGCATCTTTAACCGTTCCGCGATCAGATTTGATCTTTATCACTGAATTACCTTTTATGTGGGATACAATGTAGTCCATTTTAACACTATTGATTGATGAGTTTATTCGATATGGAATATTAGTTGAAATACTTTTGATTTGCAAATGCACTATTTTGTAAAATATAAGAAATTTTAATCTTATTAACGAAGAATCTTACCTAAAACTTTCTTCTAATTTTGATTTAAGCTTTATCTTTTAAGCCTTACAAGAACTACCAATAGTTTCTTATATTATTCAGGTAATTATAAAATTTAACAATTCAATAATTTCAATAATTGAGTTCGCTCTGATTAATAAATAAGTACCAAATTAACTCTCCAAGCGTAATTTGTTGAAACATAAAAACAATAACTTACCTTCGTGATACTTCGTGTCTCCCGATGTTTCGGTACAAGTTTTGTGACTTTATGGTTCATAATTAACTTTTCGGAGCGGTCTCATAAATGATATTTAAAGGATAATAATCAATATAATTAGGCCTGTTCAATTCAATTATTGCACTTTCAAAGAGATTAACATTCGATATGAATACAAATTTATCAGATCAACTACTACAAGAAGCAACTTCACATGGCTTAAGTCAGACAGAAATTGCAAGACAAATTGAACTTTTTAAGAGTGGCATTTCACCAGTAAAACTTGCGAAAGCGTGTACAGTTAACGATGGTATCATCCGATTTAATGAACACGATACTAAAGCTTTTATTGACGCATTCAACGTAGCATCTAAATCTTTGTCTATTTTGAAGTTTGTTCCTGCTTCAGGAGCTGCTTCGCGCATGTTCAAAGATTTGACATCATTATTGAACAACTATGAAATAATCAATAATGAAGTGCTGAGTACTGATAAAGATGAATGTAAGTTTGGAAAAAAGTTCATTCAAAATATTAGTCGTTTTGCTTTTTGGGATGATCTTAAAGCTGCTCTTTCTAAAGATGGACTTAATGCAGAAGAATTAATTCAAAGAGAAGTCTATAAGCCTTTAATTGAATATACATTAACCGAAAAAGGGCTAAACTATGCAAGTAAGCCAAAAGCACTAATCCAATTCCACGCTTACAAAGAGGGCAACAGAACCTCACTGGAAGAGCATTTTTTTGAAGGCAATCTGTATGCTAAAGATGAAAACGGAAAAATAAACCTACATTTTACGGTATCACCTGAACATGAAGACGCCATCAGAAAACAAATCCTAAAGATTGAAGACCGATTTAAGGAAAATCATATTCAGGTGAATGTTGAACTTAGTTTTCAGGCTTCATCAACAGATACCCTTGCCGTTGATGAAAGCAACTTACCTTTTGTAGATGATAATGGGCATTATCTGTTCCGTCCGGGTGGTCATGGTGCCTTACTTAAGAATTTGAATGCGATTGATGCAGATATAATCTTCATAAAAAATATTGATAATATTGTACCTGACTATCTTAAAAGCGAAACAGAAAAATGGAAAAAAGCTTTGTGTGGTTTCATGCTTAATCTACAATCTCAGGTTCATGAGGCTTTACGGTCATTAGAAAACAATTCGGCTGATATCGAAAAATTGAAAGGCTTTTGTGTTGATGAATTAAAGATTATCACTAATGATGAATTAAATCTCTCTGAAGGAGAAGTGAAAAAACTACTGTATCATAGATTAAACCGCCCATTGCGTGTTTGCGGGATGGTCAAAAATGAAGGTGAACCTGGTGGTGGACCATTTTGGGTAGATCATGGGGATGGAAGAATCTCCCCTCAAATTGTTGAAACTTCTCAAATCGATTTAAGTGACAGTAAACAAAAGCAAATTGTTCAAGAAGCTACTCATTTTAATCCGGTTGATCTCATCTGCTCAGTGAAAAATTTTAAAGGTGAGAAATTTGATCTTGATCAATTCTCGAATCCAAAGACTGCCTTTATTGCTGAGAAGTCTAGTAATGGAAGAAAACTTAAAGCACTTGAGCGTCCGGGTTTATGGAATGGAGCAATGGAAAACTGGATTACTTTTTTTGTAGAAGTGCCAATAGAAACATTCAATCCGGTCAAAACCGTCAATGATTTACTTCGCCCCCAACATCAGCCTAAAACTAATTAATCACTTGTCTTGAAGTAATGCATACGACCATATAAAGAAAAAACTCGACATGCCTAAGATAATTAAGGCAATTAGGTCAGACAAAGTAAAACCATCAGACGGATTGAAATAGATTAGAGTTGGGCCTTTGATCATTTCAGGATCAGTAACAATGATTAAAACCCCTGCAAGGATAAAGGCAATTCCAAAAAAAACGAGCACTAATGCAGTTACATACTGCTTCCTTTTTTTTATTTTCTTTGTATCCTCACTTGAGAAGTTTGCCTTTTGGAGTAATTCTATGATTGTATCAAGCCTTTCAGCTTCCCCAAAATCAGAGGCTGCATTGTTTTTTATCTGCTTAATGAGCTTTTTCTTATTAACCTTACTCTTGTACTCTACAGCATCATCACTTGTTAAGTTTGATTGATTCAGCAGTTTGAGAGCCTCTTCCATAGCTCTCTCTCTTCCCACATCTGTGTTAAGTCTTATTCTAAATGCATCAAACTTATTATCTTCGAAATCTGACATATAATGAATGTTGATTTTTGAGCTTTCTCAAAAATAACAAATTCTTATGAATACCAACCTATTTATTTATGAAAAAATTTTAATCTTAACGAAGCTTTCGATAGGTCGTATCTATTTTTTTCGTAGGTTCAATCACCATAGTAGCAGCTTCGTTACTTAAGGTAGTTTTAGTTGTCTCAATTTTATCAGTAAACTCAGGCGGCATTAATCCAACAGAAGGTGATTTCTTTTTTAGCTCTCTGTCTTCATCTTCTTTGATTTCTTTTGGACTCATTGGTACTCCACCATACAAAGGATCTAATTTATATAATGAAGTAATTACAGCCACAGCAAACAAAAATACAACGTTATTTGGGGGCGAGGTAATAGCTTCCTGAGGGAAGTTTGCTACAATAAGAGAAATTACTACAATCAACATGGCAAGCTGAATGTTTTTCAACCGAGGATCTCTCATGTAGAAATAATGTCGTACTCCCCAATAGAGAGCTAACAACAAGAATACAGTGTAGATTACAAGCCCAACCCAACCTACCTCAACAGCAATTCTTACGAAACCACTATCTGGAGGAAACTGAGAAAGAGGCGAATCGGGTGAGAATCTCTGCCCCCACATTCCAGTACTACCAAGTCCACCACCTAGAGGGTTTGATTGGATGAATGGCTTAATAAATGCAAGGTTTTCCTGACGAACTTCAAACGAAGCATCATCCTCCGGAGCAAATGCTGTTTGGAACCTCAAAATCAACGTATTATCGGTTTCCATGTTAATCAGAAAAAGTAACGCTGCTCCTAAAATAGCACCGGCTACAACTGATTTCAGGCTAAGTCTAGTGAGAACATAAAAAGCAGCTGCTGCGGGAGGGAGAACATACGCCGCACGTGTACCAGAAAAAAGCATGGAATGTAGTAAAGGAGCAATCGAAACAATGAGCAGAAATCTAACCCATCTTGGGTAAGGTCCCAGAGCAAGAATAGCGCAGGCAATTGCCGTATATGACATAATAAATCCAAATACCATGGGGTCTGAAAAGAATGACCATTTTCGGATTACCCCCATCTGGAAAAGCCGGAAAAACATTTCTTCATCGGCTGCCAGCCAGGCAAACTCAAATCCTCGCAAACCCACATACTCCTGTACATAAGCATAGGCAGCACCTAGCACTCCGAATACAATCCACGTGCCAATCATAACATAAACAAACCGTATGTCATCTATGGCGTAAGCAACAACATAATAGAATAGGGTAATAAGTGCAAAGCTTCTAACGGTATATAGCCATGCCAAACGGGAAGCAGCAATAGGATTAAATAATTGCAACAGGTTATAGATTACCCAAATCCCAATTGCAATTCCAACTGATGAATAAAGTACAGAATAGTCTTTTGTTCGAGCCATCTGAATCATTAATCCGAAAATCAACGATACAGAAACAGCATCAAGAATAATTCCTACCGGAACCTGTTCGACAAATCGTTTTGCTCCTAAAATCGTGAAAGCAAATACAAAAAGAGCAAACGAGCCAACCTTAATATTCAGTGCAAAGAGAATAATAAATGGAATACCAACCGCAGCAGCTAAAGCCAAAGCACCAACGAGTAATCCACCAATTCCGATAATTAATCCAAAAGAAATAGCCATCAGGATAATAAGGGCATATCCGGCTGGAGAATTCAAACGTTGCTCCATGAGCGACCTTGAATCCTGTGGATTTCCCGAATATGTAGGTCTTAAAACCTGATCTGCCATGTTTTATTCTCGTTGTAATTAAATTAAAAAATAACCTGAAAAAAGATATAGATTACCAAAGCAAAGCACGCCCAAGTGGTTATTCGCATGCGTACTGCATCAACATAAGACTCGGCTCTTGGCTTACTATCATACGTTTGAACTTCATCAAACTCATCTCTTTTCGGTTCAATTACCATATCAATTTGCGCCTGATTATAACATTAAAACTGAGTACATCATATCAGATACATATAGATTGATGCACTCAGCCTTTAAGTCAAGCCACCACTACTTAGTAGTAGGTGGTGTCTGTGTAGGGTTTGAAGTTTGTGTTTCTGTTGGTGTAGCAGTTTGTGTCTGTGTGGTAGAAGTTTTGCTACTGCGAGATGTCCTAGAGGTTCTGGTAATACGTGTAAACCCAAACCCTCTGGCTTTACGACTTGGATCTTCGATTTCAACATCACCGTAGAAGTCACTTAAATTCTCAATGTAAACCTTATTCATCACAATACCCATGAATTTAACTTCATCGAGGCGCGTAAGGAACTTAATGGCATTATTATCAGAGTTACCTATAGCAGTATCTGCATCCATAACAAGTAGAGAAGCGTCCGCATGATGTACAACTTCACGACCGATATTTGATCTAATTAATGCCGAAGCATCAAACATGATGTAGTCGTAATATTGCTCAAAATATGCGATGCGTTCTTCAATATTCTCATGAGTAGTAATCTCAAGAGGCGTTCTAATGTCGTTGTCGCAACCAAGTACATCAATAAACTTGCTATCTGTTTTGGTTACGGCTTCCGATGCACTAATTTTTCCAGCCAAATATTGTTGTAATGCTGGTTTAGCACCTAATTGCTGTGTTAATGTCTGATTTCTACTATTGAAGTCAATTAACAGAATGCGTTTACCGGCACGTGCAAGTGAGAAGCCAAGGAAAAGACTCAAAAATGATTTACCTGCTTCAGCCTGAGTACTTGTAATCATTAAACGCTTTCCAGGCATGTGTTTCATCAAGTATAAACGAAGCTGACGAATTAAATCGAGGGCAGCCTGTTCTTTAATTGACAAACTACTTGAAGTGAATAGTTTAGGTAAATCAAAGATATTGTCGTCAAAAATTGGAATTCCACTAATTACCGGTTGACCGGTACGATTTGCGATATCCATCGGAGTTTGAGCCTTTGTATTGAAGTATTCAAGAGCAAATACGGCCAACAAAGTGAATACAAATGCGGCAAGTCCCGCAACCAATACAATTAACCAACGTTTGGTTGGCATAGGATCGACACTCGCATAAGCACGCTCAATGAGATCCATAACTGCACCAACCCTAATAGCAGCAGATGCTAATCTGGCTTCATTTAATTTATTAAGGAGTGTAATATACTCTTCACGAGCTGTTGTGATATCATTTTCGAATGATTCTACAACTGCTCTTCTTCTCGCATAATCGGTAGTAACATCTTCAAGCCGAGCAATTTCTTCTAAATAAATTTGTATCGCTTCTCTTGACATCTCCCGATCATTCATGATCTGAAATTTTCTCGCAACTAAATCTTGACGTGCTATCTGCGGGTTAACGAAAGCGCGTTCATTTATTTGATTAATGATGCGTTCAATTCTAGCCTGCTCAAATCTAGCTGAATCTGCGAAGGCATTTGCCCGATTCATGTTATTGCTTGAACGAGCTCTGATCTCACTTCTACGATAATCAGCTAGTGCTCTTCTGGCACGAGTTAAATCATTATTTAAACCGGCAACAGCAGCCTCTCTATAATATTGCGAACCTCCACCCAAAACACGATTTAGAGAATCTTCAATTGCCTGAAATGCTCTGATATTTCTACGCTCGTCCGCAAGGCGAATTTCCATCTCCATCAATTGAATAGAAATCTGTTTTGCTTGTTCATAGAGGTTAGAGATTCTGTTTTCAGTTGTGAAACGCTGTAATTCACGGACTAATCTATCAAGAACGTCGCGTCTTGCTTCTACTTGATCTACATAAAATCCAATGGAGGTATCTAATCTCGCTGAACGGTTTCTTTCATGCCATAACATGAAGTATTTTATAAGCGTATTAGCCATAAAAGCAGAAAGCTCAGGATCTTCAGATTCAGCTCTAATTTGAATGTAATCAGAGTTATCAACTCTATAAATCTGAATCATTCTCTGAAGTGAATCATAGTCATACTCCATATTAATCAGAAGTTGACGTACTGATAGACCAGGTTCACGACTAAAATCAGGTTGCTCCAAATCCTGCAATACTTGTTCTAAGTGCTGGATTATTTCTGCTCTATTCGCCCCTTCAAGAACACGCCGTGTTGAGAAACTTCCCATTTGTCGGAAAGGAACTTCAGCTGTAAGATCATGCAACAGAAGTTCATAACTAAGGAAATTGAAAATTAACGAAGAGTTCATCAAACCAATAATATTCGAGAACTGCATGTTAATAGCTGCAGGGCTGGTATCCCTACGGGTAACGTCTTGTGCAAGTGAATGCTCCGTTATTCCTGTAGCAATTGTAACCCTAGATACGTACGTTCCATCTTTCAAACGCACGAAGATTAGGGCAATAAGCATTGCTACTAAAGGAACCAATATGAGAAGTAATCTTCTCTTTTTAAGAACTCGGAAAAAATCTTTAATATCCATTAGTTTATCTCCTCTAAACGTTTGCCTACTAGTTGTTCCAACTCAAGTTTACCTTTTAATAGATCGTTTTTGTTGGTAATGTATAATTTCATATCCTCAACAAAAGCGTCAGATGCACGCTGGAATTCGATTAGGGGAATTTCCCCCTCTTCAAACTGACGTTGCATCATTCTCATAGTTTGTCTGTTATTCTCAAGAGCTTCGGCCTGAAGCTCAGTAAGTTCAAGCGAGCGCTTGTAGAAAGAGTAGCGTTCAATTACTTCCATTGCAATACGAACCCGATCTAAATCGCGTCTAGCACGAGCTTGCTCGCGTAAATAACGCGCATCACGTACTCGAGCACCGGTGTAAAAGAATCGTCCCAAGTTAACACTGAAACCAAAACCGGCGATGGGTGCAATATCATTATTCCTATCTGCTCCAAAGAAATTATAGTTGAATGTAATTGCTTCAATCATTTCCAAACGACGTTGTCTCATAATTACACCAAATCGACGCACTTCATAGTCGTGCCATCTGAATTCAGGGTAATTCTCCCAAGCCAATTCTTTGAGCCGTTCAATAAAAGCCATTTCATCTGCTGATTGAACCTGAGCTTGAGCAGAGTGCCCAAAGAAACTCAATGCACAGAATAAAAGCATGATGGTAAGAATTTGTTTGATCTTTGATATGTTATTTATTGAGTACATTCCTTTAATCAATCTTATTGTTTTTTTATGTCTTTATAGATATCTAGCACTTTTCTAGCTGTAATTTGCCAATCAAAAGATTTTGCTCTTTCTAATCCTTGTTGAACTAGATTTTTCCTAAGCGTTTCATCTTTAGAAAGTGTATTGATTCCGTTTTTTAGCGAGTTAACATCCGTAGGGTCAACTAATAATGCTGCCCCGCCAGAAATCTCAGGCATAGATGCAACATTTGAAGTAATCACAGGAACACCACACGCCATCGCTTCAATAATCGGAATTCCAAAACTCTCACGTAACGACGGATACAAAAAGAAGGAAGCCTTCTTGAAAATGAGCGGTAATTGTTTATTTGGGATGTATCCCGGAAGTACAAATTGATGCGCTAAATCTATGGCATTCAATTTTGATAAGTGAGAATCAAGCAACGTTGCACTAAAATCTGCAATTACCATTTTTAGAGGAGATTCAGCTTCTCTACAGTATTGGATATAGGCCTCAATTACACGTGGGAGATTTTTTTTAGGATCAGTGTTTCCTAGAAAGAAAATAAAATTATGTGGCAGATTATATTTTTTAACAACCTGTGAAACTTCGTCATCGGAGTAGTTTGCATGAAAGTGAGTTGATTTTCCATTGTAAACTACTTTCAATTTATTGCTAATCTCAGGGAACTGCCTTTTAATAACCTCTTTTTCAAATTCTGAGACAGTTATCACCACAGATGCCTGCTTTACTACACTTGGCACATTTAATCTTCTATACATATTCCCAAATTTTTGATATAAACTTCCTCCTGCCCATGGAGATTTCTCCATATAAATGACATCGTGAAGAGTTAAAATTAGGGGAATATCTTTTTGTGTTGGTGCGGTGTTACTTGTACAATGCAGAACATCCACTTTTTCGGCTTTTGCAGCTGCCGGAAGCATAATTTGTTCCCAATACGGATAAGTAGTGCCCTTTAGTTCTACTATTTTAAAATTCTTTGTCTCTTCTAAACAAGGGTCTGTGTCTGGCTTTACAAAAACAACATATTGATTTTCTTTATCAATAATCTGAAGATTACGAATCATTTCCAAAGCAACAAAATCCATTCCGTGCTTTTTATCACGGAAGATTCGTTGTGCCTCTATGCCTATTCGTAATGCCATATTCTTATCGTTTTTTTAGTGTTCGGTTAAATTATAATCATATTTGAGTCATCATTGATTTAATTCGTTAAAACACACGATTTGTTCGATATTTACATATAAGATTAAGTTTTTGTTAATTATAATCTTCTTATATATAAAGTTTTTATAGATTAAACCTGAAAAACTAGACGTTTTCTTTTTGGAACAAAGCCGGAAATGTCTTCAATATTATTTTTAAATCGAACCAAAGACTCTCTTTTTCGGCATATTCCACATCGAGATCAATTCTTTCTTGCTCAGTCATATCAGCTTTACCACGCTTGGTAACTTGCCAATGTCCGGTCAGACCGGCTGATGCTAAAAATCGTTTTGAACCTTTATCGGTAGTAAGTCTTTCTGCTTCATATAATGGTAGGGGTCTATTGCCCACTAAAGACATATCACCTTTTAGAACATTAAATAACTGAGGCAACTCATCAATACTAGTATTTCTTATAAATCCTCCTACTTTTGTAATTCGAGGGTCAGAAGAAAACTTCTTAAAAGCGGTTCCATTTTGAATCATTTTTCTTCTTAAATACTCAGCTTCCTCAATCATCTCATTATCGTGGAAAAGAAGTGTTTTACTAGATGTTGATGAAGATTCTAAACTAGCTTCATCACTGTTATTATCAGTTTTAGCATCTTCTTTATCACTTTTATACATATTTAAGTGATCTAAATCTTTGATTTTAGCGTCAGCATCGGGAACCATACTTCTAAACTTGTACAAATCAAAAATTTTGTAGTTAGATCCTACACGTTTGGATATGTAAATAGCAGGAGCTTCTCTTGATTCAAGCTTTAGGAGGGCATAGACTAATAGTAATATCGGACTCAGAAAGAGTAATGCTGTAAATGATACAGCAATATCAAACAGCCTTTTAAAAAAGCTATGAACTGGTTTTCCTTGCATACAGATAAATAAAATTAAACGATTTTTCCCGTTCGTTTCAGGATGTTTAACAACCTGTAGTATAATTCGTCCGGGTTAAATGGTTTTATCAGATAGTCATCAGCTCCGATTTTTAAACAATGAATTCTGTCACTACTGCTTTCGTTACCTGACAGAATAATTATCGGAGTCATTTTCATTGAGTCCATATTACGAATTTCGCCGGTAAATTCATACCCATCCATTTTAGGCATTTTTAAATCGGCAATAATCGCATCAGGGATGTTTCCTTCTTTTATATAAGTCATGGCTTCTACACCATCACTTTTAGTAGTAACTGTGAAAAATTTCTTGAAATAAAATTCTAAAAGCTTTCTTATGCTAATCTCATCATCAATTACAAGAAGTTTTATATGCTCATACTTGGCCATATTGTCTATAATTTCTTAGAATATATCTTTAACTCTTCAGTAGCTAAATTCAGATATTTACAGACATTTTCATAATTTTTTTTGATGCTTTCGAAATTTCCATTTCTATTCGCTTCATGCTCAATATCTTTTAGCCCAATTTCCGCAGGGTCTAAGCCAACATATCCTACAATAGGCTTTAATTTATGAGCAGTAGCGCCGATTTGCTCCATATCTTTTTCAGCAAAAGCCTTCTCCATTTCAGCTTGCTTCTCAGGCACCTGATCGAAGAACAAATCGATCATTTCTTGCATGAATTCGACATTACCACTAGCAATATCTTCAAGATATTGCATATTGATTGTCTTAAATGTGTACTCTTCTGCCACTTCCTCATCCTCCTGATCAGTTTCTGAACTTTGCTGAGTTAATGTATTGTTTTTATTTAAAATCCAGGTAATAAGGTTGTCAGGGAAAAATGGTTTTCTTATTACCCCATCCATCCCAGCTTGAATACACTTATACTCATTCTCTCGTAGTATTGAGGCAGTCAATGCAAGGATGCGTGGTTTTAGACCCTTAATTTTACGAATTTTACGCGTAGCTTCAAAACCATCCATCACAGGCATTTGAATGTCCATGAAGATTATATCATAATCGTTATCTGTAGCTTTTTCAATAGCTTCAAGGCCATTAGAAGCTGTGTCGTATTTCGATCCCCATTTTTTTAGTATCGCTGTTACAACTTTAATATTGATTTGGTTATCGTCAACTACAAGGAATTTCAGCTTTTTAAGTGCTGCAGTATGGTCGGAAAGATCCGTTAATCTTCTTTCAATTGCGTTTGTTGGGATAGTAACTGTAAAAACAGAACCATCACCAAGAGCACTTTTAACCTTAATATTTCCTCTAAGTGCCGTTACAAGATCTTTAACAATAGTAAGACCTGCACCAATTCCACCATAGGTTCTGTTATCTGAACTATCTAATTGAACAAATTTATCGAAAATGAGTTCATGATTCTCTTGATCTATACCAATGCCGGTATCTGCAATTTCCATGATAATGTTTTGAGTACCATTATCTCTTTTTGACCTGAAATTAATATTTACAGCACCTTCATCTGTGAATTTAATGGCATTATCAACTAGATTTGATAAAATTTGGCCAAACCGTTTTGTGTCACCGAGAACTTTTTCAGGGAAGTCTTCATCAAACTTGTAATTAAAAACTAATCCTTTTTCGATTGCATTTTCCTTATAGATTTCAAGAATTTTCTTCATATTCGCCTTGAAATCGAAAGGTATTTCGGCAAAATCGTACTTCTTTGTTACATCACCTGAAGTATCTAGAATATTGTTAACAACAGTCATGAGGTTTGTTAACGACAATTTAATTGACTCAAGATAGTTTTTCTTAGTCATGTCGTTTTCGAGCATATCAAGTTGCTCGGTTAAACCAATGATACCGTTCATCGGTGTTTGCAACTCATGCGTAATATTAGACAACGTGTTATCTTTACGCTCGTGTGCTTGTCTTGTAATTTCAACAACAGAATGTAATTCTCTTACTCGGGTCTCAATCATTTCTGCCCAATAAAGAGATTCAAATATATCCTGCAAAATATTCAACTCGCTCTCAGAAAATAACCTATGGACTTGTGAAAAATTGATCTGAACAAATCCGGTATATTTAAAATTGAAGAAAACAGGTAATACGACAACAAATTTTGCCCCATGTTCATTTAAATACTCCTGTTCATAAGCAGGCATATTTACATGAGCGTTTTGAATAATAGTTCCTGTTGATAAAAGAGTTCTCCATCTGTCAAAATAGGGAGAATAAGGAACATGTGAGGTGTCTTCTAAATTAGAAACCAATCTACCTACTTTAGAATCCCACATATACTTCTGAGAAAAAGCCCCTTCTTCAACATTATCTTTGTGTTCGAAGAGGTGAATATTGTCAAAAGTAATGATTTCAGAGAGCTTCTTGAATAGTTTATTGTATTTATACTCGAAATCTTTCTGAGAATGGATAATCTGCTTTATTTGACGTAACTGTCTATCCAAAGCAGGGGCGCTTTGTTCAAAGTTAAAATCGATATCGCTGATTATGAACTTCAATTTAGACTCTTTGTATATATTTGTTTATAAATTGTTTAACAGTTACGAATATTAAGTTACAGGTTTTAAGTGTCCCTTAACAAACTCTTGAAATAGTTGTTTTGCTTAACTGAAACTTAAATTATTCTATTCTTGAAATACTTTTCTCCCACTTTCGATTAACTGAATCATTGTTTCGACAAACGTAACTTTAACTCCAATTTAGTTTAAAACGAATCGTTTGAATCATTTACAGTCTCAATAAAATGTACATTTTACACCCTATCTTAATTCTCATGTTTTTTTTAACTATTTCAACTAAATTTAATCGCTCATCGAACTGAAACCATTAATTCACAATTTGATTTCGCTTTTATGTCTATCCAATTTAAAATGGTAATTGGGGAAGAAATTAAAAAATATATCCCTGAGTTAGCTTGGCTTCGCATTTCCGTCTTTCGTGAATTTCCTTATCTCTACGATGGCTCAGAAGCGTATGAAAAAGAATACCTCAGTACTTATTTAAGGAGCCCACTGAGCGTTTTTGTTTTGGCTTTAAATAATGAGTCTGTAATTGGGGCAGCATCAGGGACTCCACTTACTCAAGAAACGGATGAGGTTCAAAAACCTTTTATTGACCAAGGAATTGACCCAAAAAATGTTTTTTATTTCGGGGAGTCGGTGCTTTTAAAGCAATACCGTGGACAAGGAATTGGTAAAATGTTTATGCAAGAGCGCGAAAATCACGCATTGAAACATAACTTCCCCATCACGGCTTTCTGTGGTGTTGTTCGACCGGATGATCATCCTCGCAGACCATCAGACTTCCGCCCGTTGGATACTTTTTGGATGAAATATGGATATCAAAAACAGTCGAAAATGATTACAGAGTTTATTTGGCAAGATTTAGATGAGGAAACGGCATCCCCAAAAAAAATGATGTTTTGGATGAAGAAACATAGGTAACCCCGTTTAAAAATTCCATCGCACGGAAAGAGCCATTAGATTTCCGAAGGATGAAAGTGGGGATGCCTCCCTCCCCACAAAATACTGTCCGGTAAATCGTAGGTCTGTGTTTTGAGTTAAACTTCGGGAAATGGATGGGGATAGAAAAATCACCTGCTCATCCACGAACCACACTCCCGCTAACGAAAAGTCAAGTACCGGACTCACAGGATAGCTAAGTTGCGAGGTGAGTTGCCATCTGGAAAACGAAGGATTGCTTGCAGAAAATCCATCAGCTGCCAACGTTGTGCTTCCGGCCCCTCCTCGTTGATTATATAATCCCTCAACAATCATGAAAAGCGCGTTTTCAAACATATAATCAACAGAAACGGCAATTACCACATTAACTTCATCGTCTGATGTATCTAAATCATAGAAAAGCATGGTTTCGCCTTTGAAGCCAGCCGATCCGAGATTTCCGGCCCATCCCCCTCCGATAGCAAGCTGATTTCGAAAGTACCCTGAGATAAGCTGAATGTCATATCCTCTTCGGTTGAAGCCATATAGAAATGCAGCTACACTTTTTTGCAGGTCTTGCTGTGGCGCAAAAGCAACTTCTGCTCGTGTTGCCCAATCGGCATGATATTGAATACGCAAAGCATCAGCTCCGGGTCGCTCCGGATAATCGAACTCGAAAAATGAGTAAATATTAAACAAATCGTTTGGATTGGTTATCATATTGATTCCCCAGTTGATACGCTGCCTTCCGGCTCGGACATTCCAGGTTTCATTTCTCCATTCAGCAAATAATCGGTCGGCATTGAAGTGAAGGAGTGATTTTCTCGACTCTAAAAGCATCGTAGATAGATTCAGATATCCATCGTCAACGTCAATGCTTTGAGCATATCCGGGGAAGGTTTCGACTAAATCTCCGGTAAAAAAGCGGGTTCTTGATTGTGCAGTTATGGAAAGGGACGGATGAACCTCCCAGAACAAATTTAATCGCTGTTGCATCCTCAGCTCCCGGTAGCTTTGATTTCCGATTGGCTCAGGAAAATCTACATTCAATTGCAACGGCATGATTTGGGAATACCCTCCAAACCGAATATTTTCAATTGATTGCGCTGTGGTTGTTGAACTCAGTTGCCATCCCCATAAAACCAAGAGAAAAAAGAGTACTTGATGTTTCATAGGATTTATGCTTGTATGGTTACATCCTCAGCGATACTTCCATCCACCATTTTTATGACGCGCTTTGCACGGTCAATTACGCGCTGATCGTGAGTTGAAAAAATAAAGGTTACATCCTGCTCTCGATTCATTTTTTCCATGATATCAAGCAAATTCATGGCTGATTCAGAGTCTAAATTTGCGGTGGGTTCGTCAGCAAGGATGAATTTCGGTTCGGAAGCCAACGCTCTTGCCACAGCCACACGCTGTTGCTGTCCACCGGACATTTGCGCCGGACGCGCTTCGAGTCGCTCGCCTAATCCGACCATTTCGAGTAAAGATGTTGCTCTGGCATTCATCTCCTCTTTCGGTCGATTTTGTAGCAACATGATAAATGCTACATTCTCCAGAGCGGTGAAAACCGGAATAAGGTTGTAATGCTGAAACACGAACCCAATGTGCTTTAGTCGGAAATCAATCAACGCGCTGTCTTTGAGCTTCGAGATATCCATTCCATCAATTTCTACGCTTCCTGAGGTTGGTTTATCAAGTCCGCCCAGCATGTTCAGCAAGGTTGTTTTTCCGGAGCCTGATGGTCCTACAATGCTTGTAAATTCACCTTTTTCGAAAGATACATGAACGTCTTTTAGTGCATGAACCGGAACGGTATCCGGGTTATACACTTTTGAAAGACCTGTTGTTTTTACGATTGACATAACAAATTGATTTTAAATAGGTTCAGGTTAATCCTTTTGAGGCTTCAAGAGGATGAATTCTGATAGCTTTAAAAGCCGGATACACCGCAGAAAGAAGCGATACACTCGCTACAAGCACTAAAATGGATACATATTCTGCTGATGTTAGCACGGGAAAAACGATATGATCCCAGCCAAGTTCTGCAATACCCTCAGCGAACATCCCAAAATTGACCCCATTTACTGATAAATAACTGATGGATAGCCATGCTAAAAGGAGTCCTAAGAGCGCTCCAACCAAGGTGAGCAGTAATGACTCAAGCAGAATCATCGAAAATACTTTTTTTCGGCTCATGCCTATGGAAATGAGCATCCCAATTTCTCGCATTCGCTCGAATAGCGCCATGAGCATGGTATTCAATATCCCAAACGCAAGTGCCGCCATGATTACAAGTGTTATAATGAAAAGCATCAGCCCGCTAAGCTCAACGATGGTGCTTAATTCGGGGGATAGTTCTTGCCACGTCTGCGCTTCGATACCGGAAAACTGTTCATTTAGTCGGGTGGTTACTTCGCTTGAGAAGTCAGCATGGGTCAGCAAAACAGCCATTTCGTGGACAATACCTTCGGCACCCAAATATCGGTTCATGTCATCAGAATGGACAAAAACATTAAATGTATCAAAATCTGAGGATGCCGATCTGAAGATACCAACAATGTTGAACGCTGTTGAAGTTAGTTGACCGTTTAACCCCTCAAATGTGAGTACAATTCGGTCGCCAAGCCTTAGATGATGGTCGTTTGCCATTGCTTGACCCACAATGACCGGATTTCTAAATGTATCGCTGAGGTACTCTCCTTCCACCATATTTCGGTAGAATGTTGTGGTTTGTTGCTCTAACTCAGGATCGATTCCTCTGATTCGAACTCCACTTGCTTTTACGGCAGATTGTAGCATCCCATCGGATAAACTTCGAGTTGAATATGAAACCACCTCTGGCTGAGTTCTCAAAAAAGCCCGGATTTCTTCAACATTTGGAATCATATCCGATGGTCTTCGCTCCGTCAAGAATTCCGGATGATGGATTTGAAGATGGGTTATTTCGCTATCTATCAAATAATTGACGCGCTGATTCATCATTCCGTTCATGGTTCCAACGGCAACCACACCTGCCCAAAGCCCAATAATAATTGAGGCAAGTAAAACTCCACTTCTCGCAGGTCTGCGCCAAATATTTCGCCACGCTATGGTAAAAATCATCTTCATATTAGTACCTCATCGCTTCTAAAACATTCAATTTCATCACCTTCAACATCGGGAACAGGAACACAATCATGGCAATAATGAAAACTATAAACCCTTGGGTGTAGAATTGATCTGCAGCAAATGACATGGGCAGATAAGGCTCCCATCCCATTTCTACAATCATTTCAGCAATGTCTCCTGTGAGTTCAATGGGATTTATATGGAAATAAAGAATTAGTAGATAAGAGCATAGAATCCCCAATATCACACCAATTACGCTTATAAATATTGTTTCGAGGAAAAGGATGATGGCCAACTTACTTCGTTTCATTCCTACTGAAATGAGTACTCCAAATTCATGTAAGCGTTCTAACGTCATGGTCAGAACTGTGCCAAAAAAGCCGAAGCCAATGACTAAATAAAGCACCGCCGACATGAAATATGCTCCAACTAAATCGAATTCCAATAATTGTAGCAATTCAGGAATCAGCTCAGGCCAAACGTAGGCGATCAGCTCATCATCTTGTACTTTATTATTCAGGACACTTGCAATTCTCGTGGCATGACGCTCTCTTTCAGGCAAAAGCAAAAGCGCCGTTACGTGTTCTTCTGCTGACAAAATAAATTGCGCTTCTTGGAGCGGCAAGAACACCGTTTGCAAATTCATCTCCCTAATCGGATGTCTTACAATCCCGGAAATCTCGACTAAAGCGTTTGCTGACATCCCAAACCTTCCCTGTCCTAACAAAAGAAGGTAGTCGCCTACTTGCAGCTCAAGTCGCCGGGCTAATCCTTCAGTAATCACCGCTTTTTGTTCATCCGCCTCAAAAAAACGTCCCTGCGATACATGATTCCTAATGCCATTAAGCAGATGTTCTTTGTCCGGATCAATTCCGAGAACCATCGCCCCACGTGTGGCATGGTCATTACCGGCGAGCATGTAAGTTTCAATTCGGGGGATGACACCCTCTAAACGCGGCTCAATGTGCTGAAGCTTTTCACGCAAGTCTTCGGTAAAAAGGAATGCATTATCAAGGGATGATTCTTCCTGATAGCGAAAATCCTGAATTTGCACGTAACCGGTATGGAAGCGCACCATGTTATCAATCATCATTTCGTGCGAACCGCGGTTCATCGACTGCATAAAAACGGCAGCCAATACCGCGAAAATAATGGCCGACACCGTAATCATTGTCCGGCGTTTATTTCGCCAAATATTGCGCCAAGCTAATTTCAAAAACATCATAATCGTCACCCAATTGGTTGATTTTATATGCGCTTAGTGTCTTCTCCGCATATTTTGCTGAGAGAAAAAAGACTCCGAAATGTCAATATCAAATTGCATCTGCTGATAGCGAATGATAGTCCGCTGATTCGGTCTGTTTGCGGGAATCATGGTGATGCGAGCCGGAAGTATTCTTCCCCCAAGATTTTGAATTTCATCAAAAACCATTGTGCTTGCCAGCTCATTGCGCTGATCAAAATTCTCGACCCGATGCTGAAAAAAGTCTTCAGCATCCACCCAAACAATCACCTTTCCCCATACAATTGGGGTATCCGGTTTTGGAATCATCTGAATGACATAAGCCTGCCTCCCATCCACTTCCTCCATTCTCAGAAAAGTGTGTTCATAATCTTCGATGATAGAGCTTTCTCTTACTAAATCGTCATTCGTAAAATCTGATCCCATCCAGGATTGAGACATCATAGATGGCGGCATTTTGATGGTTCGATCTACTGTAGGGACAAAATTCCAGATTTCATTTCCTCTTTTCAGAAAAGAAGTACCTTCATCGCGCGCCGGTGCTGTGATTTGGATGAGGGAAAAATCATCCCCCAAAGACCAACTTCTAATACTTACATCTCTGGAAAACCTGGGGCGCTCAATGGTCATGCTCATTTCGGCAAAGCTCGATTCGCCGCGTGTTGTTTCATGCATCTTTGTGATAATCTCCTTTGCATTTTGCGCATTTGCAAAAGCGAAGGGAAAAATCAGCATCAAGGATACGATAATAATAAGGGGTTTCATGTTATTCTTTAATTATTTCATTTTGGGATAGCACATGCTCTTTTTCAACTTCCCATTTGTCAATGACTTGGGATATTTCAGACTGTATCCAACTATAAAAAGTGGCTGTCTCAACTAACCATTGTGATAGGGAATCTTCTTTTTGCTCCTTCAAATCGTGGGCTTTTTTTAGGTGGGAGGAAAGTGCACCAAACGTTTGGATGCGTAATTTCAGCATATCGCCAATGTTGAGTGCGTTCATTCTGAAATACGTCTTTCTATCACCGGGAAAACTAACCGCTTCAACAAAATTCACTTGTTGAAGTAATTTCACGGTACTGCTGATACTACCTTTACTTGCACCTAAAACTTCCCTGATCTCATCAAAAGAAAGTGCCTCACTATCAGAAACCGACAACAAACCGAATACCCTTCCGGCCATTCTAGTAAGTCCAAATTTCTCAAGCAAAAGTCCGGATTGCTCAACATAAGCCAGTTTTTCCTGTGAAAAAGATTCTTTCATTTTGGTTTGATTTGATATTTATTTTTGACTCCTATATTAGAATATACGAGTAAAAAACATTTAGTTCAATAATAAATGAACTAAATGAACGGGATAATTTTCTCGTTCTCTTTTAATTGCAGTTAATTAACTACTAAAACCCAATAAGACAATTAATTCGGATAAAGCAATAAGTCGATAGCTATATTTCCAGCTTCATCAACCTTTAAGAAACCCCTCGGAATTTAAAACTCTTCTGATTTGGTCGAAGTGGCGCAGTTGATGTCCGGGCATCGCCTGAAACCATGTCGCAAGATTGAATCTCAGGAATGGGGTTATCGCAGATCGGACATAAATTTTACTGAGGTTAAGCCCCTCGCTTTGCTCAAGTAATGAAAGATATGAGTCTTGTAAAAGCATAAACTCATCTAAGACAAACTTTTTCTTAAAATCAGACGAGGAAGGTATGAAAACTTTCGGTGCAGGCATTGGTTTCCCACCTTTTCCCGAACCACTCAAAAACCACTTCCCAACAAATCCAGTAAAAAAAGGCGCATCCCCAAACATTTTCCTTTTGTGCCCTTTTGCCACACCTTTTGTCATGTATGGTATCATTTTGTTCCCGGAAACAATCAAATGATCTAAACACTCCGCAACTGACCACTTTTTTGGGGATGGTTTCCAATTGAACTGTTCATCTGATAAATCTTTCGTGAGCAAAACGACATCATTCTTACACAAATTGATACCTGCAATCCAGTCTTGAGGGTCATTTAACTTTTTCATTTTAATGGGATTATTGAGAGCATGTTGGTAACTAGATTAATGAGATTTAGAATGAAAATCTAACTCAAATCACTGACAAGTAAAAAGGTAGTTTTTTCTTAAATTTGCGCACCGAAATTTATCTTAACGTCCAAGCTAACTCATTAAAATATCTCACAAATGTCAAAAGAAAGCTACGGCATACTGCGAACAGTATATATTGTACTGTTAATTATTGGAATCATCATGCACATGAATATTTCAGGTATAAAAGTATTTAGCTTAATTGTTGGCATTTTTGGTTCGCTTGATGGAATTGTCATTTTTTTCAATGAAATCTTCATTTGGTTTCGGCGCTTTATATTTAATGTACAATTCGTTTATATGATTGGTACACTTTTAATTCTTTGGTTTGTGGGTTTACCTATGTTAACGAGGTACAAATTTATCACCGTCAAAAGCACTCCACTTCTCGCCGTGGTTATGACCCTTTACCTTTTCTTAGCACTACGATTATTTAACGTGTTACCTTAAAACTATTTAGGCCTTTAAATGGTTTAGAGTGTAGGTCAAATTCAATCATATATTCTTACTTATGCCATTTTCTTGGAAGCTAAATTCAAAAGCCCCGCACGATTTTTTCATTAATTTGGATGTCGATTCCTATTTCGATCTTGAACATACACCTGAAACGATCCCTGACGAGGGGATGCTTAAAACGCTCAATCTCAAGGAAAAAGAAATACTCACTCGAATCTATTTTAATGGAAATACTGAGAACCCAATATTCACGATTGAATGCGAAGAAAAGCTAACCGAGAGTGAAAAAGAAGAATCTAATCATATTTTAACAAGGATTTTTTGGACTGACCTCGAGTTGCAACCACTTTACGAAAAGGCAAAAAATGATCCTCTCCTTCAAAGAATGTTCTCTGAATTATATGGATTGAAGCGTATAAGTCGGGGTTGTTTTTTTGACGATGCGTTGAACAGAGTTATTATTGCGCAAATCAGTCATAAGCCAACAGCAAAGAAAATGGTTTATGGTGTACGGCAAGCCTATGGAACCCGACTCGAAAATCGAACCGGAGTGGTGTGTAGTTGGCCTCGCCCTGAACGGTTGATTGGTGTAGATCCTGCAAGCCTAAAGAAACATGGACTTTCCCTCAGAAAAGGCGAATATGTTACCGGATTAGCTCATGAAATTGTATCCGGGGAATTAGATCAGGACGAAATTGAAAGTATGGCCCCTGTTCAATTTTATAATCGATTATTACAGATTCGAGGAATTGGACCTACCACCGCTCAAGATTTAATGCTCTTTAGAAATAGACCAGACGCTGTTTTTCCAAGTAGAATTGAGAAAGATGAAGAAAAAGGTCTCCGACGATGGATTTTGCTCTCTTATAATGCCGATCCTGACCATACAAGTGAAGAAGATTTCAAGCATATCATAAGGCATTGGAAAGGATTCGAAAGTATGGCACTTGAATATCTTTATGTTGATTGGATTATTTCGGAAAAAAGGAAAAAGCTACTTGCGAAAAGCGAGAGCCAAAAAGTTTGATTTTTAGAAAATCTGAGATTGTAAATTATTAAAATTTACTTTATATTTTGAGTCTTCTAAATTTTGCACAATTGCATGCGAGAGTGGTGAAATTGGTATACACGCTAGATTTAGGATCTAGTGCCGCAAGGCTTGGGGGTTCGAGTCCCCCCTCTCGTACCATATTCTTTAAATTATTGATTCAAAATCCTACCTTACGTGAATATTTCGGTTGAAAACCTAAGCTCCGTTGATAAAAAAATTATTCTAGAAGCCGACAACACTGACCTCGCTCCAAAAATCGAAACTGCGCTTCGTAATTACAGCAAAACAATGAACTTCCCTGGGTTTCGTCCGGGTAAAGCTCCGCTGGCCTTAGTTAAAAAGAGAATTGGAAAAGAAGTTGAAGGCGAACAAATCGACAAGTTTGTACAGGATGTTTTTCAGGAGAAAATTGTACCTGAACACAAACCAATCGGTGATCCATTGATCGAGAAGCTCGATTATAACGATGGAAAATTATATGTAGAAATCAAAATCGGTGTAGTTCCGCAATTTGATTTAATTCCACTATCTGAAATTACCGTTGACAAACTCGTACACGATGTAACTGATGAAGAAGTCGAAAAAGAGTATGAATTTACTCTTCGCCGTGAAAGCAAGTGGACCGAAACTGAAGATGCGGCTACCGAAGACTCAAAAGTCACCGTAGATATTGTTAAGCTTGATGCTGATGGTAATAAGACACCGGATCATGATCACGACTTAGCTTTAGACTTAGCCAATGATGCAAACAAAGATTATGCAACAGCTTTAAAAGGCAAGAAAAAAGACGATGTTACAACTATTGAAGTTGATGAGGAAGGCTCAAAAGTAACATACGAAGCCACTGTTAAGAAGGTTGAAACCCAAGCTGCTCCTGAATTGAATGAAGAATTCTTCAAAAACGCAAGCCGCGGTCAGGCTACAAATGAGGAAGAGATGAAAAACTACCTCAAAAATCAAATTCAGAATTATTTCGACCAAACCGCAGAAGACCTATTCTACGATAAAATTGCCGGTGAGCTTATCGACCGCCATAATTTCGAAATTCCTGAAACCATGTTTAATTCTATGTTCTTAGATAGAGCAAAGAAATTGGCACAGGAAAATGATAATAAACTTCCAGAAAGCTTCAACGAGGAAGCCTTCAAAGAAGAAAACAGAGAAAGCATCCTTAAGGAAGGTAAGTGGACATTCATCATCAGTGCATTGATGGAAAAATATCCAGAAACTGAAATTACTCCTGATGATGTTGATGCTTATTTCGAAGCAGAGGCTGCAAAAATGGGACTCCCTGCTGAGATGCTCAAAAACTTTTATGCTAGTCAGTCTTCTCAACTTGAAAATTTAAGGATGAGAATTAGAACAAATAAGTTATTTTCTAAGTTAGGTGAAGAAGTAACCGTTTCTGAACTTTCCAGAGAAGCTTTTGAAACTAAATACAGCAAAAAATAAATTTTCTTTCTTACTATGATGATACCAAAGCAACCTGTTTTTGATGCTGCATCCTTCAACGGAGCAGAAAATTTCCAGTCTAACCTTATTCCTATGGTTATTGAAACCACAGGTAGAGGTGAACGTGCATATGATATCTACTCAAGACTCCTCAAAGACAGAATCATCATACTTGGAACTCCAATTAATGACTCTGTTGCCGCGAATATCGTAGCACAGCTTCTTTTCCTTGAATCAGAAGATGCAGAGAAAGACATCAATTTGTACATCAATTCGCCGGGTGGTGTAGTTTCCTCAGGGATGGCCATTTATGATACCATGCAGTACATTCGTTGTGATGTATCTACAACCTGTATCGGTATGGCGGCATCCATGGGTGCCCTTTTACTAACTGCAGGCGCTGCCGGAAAGCGTTCTGCGCTTCCGAATGCAAGAGTGATGATTCACCAACCACTTGGCGGAGCTCAAGGTCAAGCAAGCGATATTGAAATCGCAGCTCAGGAAATTCTAAGATTAAAAAAATCTCTCAGCCAAATTATTGCAGATCATTCCGGAAAATCTATTGAAGAGGTAATCAAAGATTCTGATCGCGATAGATGGATGAGTGCTGATGATGCTAAAGAATACGGGTTAATCGATAAAGTAATGTCAAGGGTAAATCCTAAAAAGGGATAAATACCTTCCTTCTTAAGAGATAAAATAATGAGTGGTAATAAGCGCAAGGATAAGATACATTGTTCATTCTGTGGACGTCCGTCCAGTCAGGTAAATAGCATGGTCGCAGGACCGGATGTGTACATCTGCGATTATTGTATTTCAGATGCATCTGCAATCGTAAAGAATGATTTATCTGCAAAAACTGAACAGCGTACTGCTAATTACAAGCCTCTCTTAAAACCTGTCGAAATCAAAGCAAAACTTGACGAGTATGTCATTGGTCAGGAATATGCTAAAAAAACACTTGCTGTTGCTGTTTACAATCACTTCAAAAGGATAAACACGAGTAGCATAAGCTCTGTTGATGATATTCAGATTGAAAAAAGCAATATTCTTCTACTTGGACCAACTGGAAGTGGAAAAACCTTACTCGCTCGCACTCTGGCCCGATTAATTGACGTCCCATTTACCATCGCCGATGCAACTGCATTAACGGAAGCAGGTTACGTTGGTGAAGATGTTGAGAGTATTTTAGCCAACCTTCTCCAAGCCGCCGATTATGATGTCGAGCGCGCTCAAAAAGGCATTGTTTATATTGATGAGGTTGACAAAGTTGCCCGTAAAGGTGATAATCCATCTATAACCAGAGATGTTTCGGGTGAGGGAGTACAACAAGCTTTACTGAAAATTCTAGAAGGAACTGTTGCAAACGTACCGCCTAAAGGGGGAAGAAAGCATCCGGAGCAAAACTTTATAAAGATTGACACAAAAGACATTCTTTTCATTTGTGGAGGAGCTTTTGCCGGACTTGATGAAGTTATTTCAAGAAGGATGTCAACCAGCTCAATGGGCTTCCACTCTGAGGAGCAGGTAAAGTTTGATAAAACAAATCCTGAAATTTTCACTTTCACTGAACCGGAAGATTTACAGAAGTTTGGTCTCATACCGGAGCTTATCGGAAGGTTACCTGTAATCTCAGGACTTCATGAGCTCTCAAAAGAAGCCATGATTGATATTCTCTCGAAACCTAAAAACGCGCTTATCAAACAATATCAGAAGCTTTTTGAATACGAGGGTGTTGAACTTGTTTTCGAGGAAGATGCGCTGGAATCCATCGTAACAAAAGCCTTGACCAGAAAAACGGGCGCCAGAGGATTGAAATCTATTCTCGAAAAAGCAATGCTTGACATCATGTTTACATTGCCTACTATGAGAAATATAGAGCGTTGTACAATCACAAAAGCAACTATCGAAAACGACGCTCCACCCAATTACGAGAAAAGAAAAGCTACTGCATAAATGTAGCTACTAAATGTAGCGTTTATCCGTACTGACTAAAACAAAACAGCCCGGCATCTTCTAGATACCGGGCTGTTTTTGTTTTGATCTCTACCCTACTTAATCAGGGTCATTTTTCTGAGTTCGGTGTGGGAGCCGGCTCTCAGGCGGTAGATGTACACGCCGGAAGCCAATCGGCTGGCATCGAAGCTCACGGTGTGGAAGCCTGCTTGTTGGGGTTCACTCACCAAGGTCGCTACGCGCTGTCCCATCAGGTTATACACTACCAGTTCTACCTGACCCGCTTCCGGTAGTCCGTATCGTATCTGTGTGGTCGGGTTGAACGGGTTCGGATAGTTTTGGTCTAGTACCATCGTGAGCGGTAGATCCATCTCAGGCGCTCCAATGTTGGTGCCCTGCTCTACGGTTAGCACGCCCGATACATTCACTCCGGCCTCCCAGAAGCCTCCTCCGTCAACATGGTAGCCTCCAAAGACTGTCGGATGGTTCGCATAGCGGAACGCTGTGGCATAGTACCAGGTGCCCACACTCAAATCGGCGCCCGTGGTGGCCATATACTCCGCCGCATCCCCATAGTTGGTGTTGTAGTGTCCTTCCACCCATACCTCTGCCGGCCAGGTGCCCGGATGCGTATTCTGGCTGTGGAATCCTACCCAGAACATGAGCTCATCATGAGGTTCATCCCCATCCGTGACCTCCTGCCCATACACTCTTCCATAGATGGTGAACTCCTGTCCCTGCTCCATCGTGTGGGTCGGTGGCCATTGCAGGTTCGCCCAGCTCAAGGCCTGTACTTCGGTCACACTTAAGCTCAGCGGTACCAGTACCTCAGGCTGCTGCGGGTCGTTTGAACGTACCACTAAGGTGCGCTCATACACCCCTGCCGGTAGATTGTCCGCATCTACCTGAATCGTTACCTGCGCGCTTGAACCTGCCGGAATCACCAGTTCCGCCGGAGTGTAGCTCAGCCAGCTTACCAGACTCTCAGCCAACACCCGGAAATCATCCAACATGAAGATAAACGCATCTTCTGACACCACATTGATCGCTATATGAATTTGTTGCCCATCCCAGGCGCTCAAATCATACACAAACTCCGTCCATGCACTCGCCGGGGCCGTTTCATACGCGCCGGAGCTGATTATGGTGAAGTCCTCTGGGTTGGTGCCCGTGGTCGATACGCCCACACGGAAGCGCTCTAACCCGTAGTCCGGTACAAACGTCTTGGCGTAGAACGCCACCACCGAACCCACACCCATTTGTAACTGCGGGGTGATGATCCAGTCGTCATTGCGTGTGACCCCTGATCCGGGTATCGAGGCGAAGCTCGCGGCATACTTGGTCATGCCCGGCATCGGCGCGCCATCAGCGCTCGTAAGCGGTGGTGACGTCGCAGCAGGGTTAAAGATTATCGCAGCCATCTCGCTTCCACTGTTCGGGAAACTGATGCCCTGGAACCCGTAGGTCGCCGCTCCATCGGCATCCACTAAGATCCATGGACCAAACGATAGGGAGAAGTTATCATAGCTTTCAAAGTTATCGGCAAAGATCACTTCCAGTCCTTCGGTGAGCAGCTCCGAGCCGGAGGCAACCACGGCCGCAGGCTCAGTGGATTTAGCCGCCGGAATAGCTTTGGTCTGGCTGGCTTGTACCGGCTTGCCGATACTTCCCTCACCCGCTACATTCCCTTTGGCTACCCCTGCAGGAACACCACTTACATCACTCAGGTTAACGACCAACTCACTGGCGCCCGTATTACTGATTGTCAGCGTGGCTGTGGTGGCATCGCCGCTGTTGAGCTCCCAGCTGAAGCTGTCTGCATCCAGGGCAATCACCGGAGGCAGTTGCGCCTGACCACTCAGGGCTACCGATACCTGCGGGCTGGCCGGGGCATTAGAGCTGATGGCTACCGCTCCTGTAAAGCTTCCCGCCGTTTCCGGTGCAAAGCTTACCGTTACATTCAGGCTCGCGCCAATGGCCAACTCAGCCTGGCTCGCATCCACAGCAAAGGCCCCCTGTCCGGCGTCAATACTGCTGAGCACCAACACGTCTGTTCCGGCGTTGGTCAGCGTCAGCCCCGCAGTAGCCGTGGTGCCCGTGAAGATCATCCCGAAGTCAATCGCCTCCGCAGAAACCTCCAGCACCGGCACACCGGTGACATCTAAACTCACCGGAAGCAGATATTCTTGTGCTAAAGGATCATTCGATACAATCAACAGTTCGGCTTCGTACAGCCCGCCAAACAGTCCGCTGGCGTCTAAGGTCAGCGTAACATCCTGACTTTCTCCCGGGGTCAGGGTGCCACTGGCCGGTGATGCGTCGGTAATAAAGCCCGGCGTATCGCTTACTCCCAACAGCTCTACCGAACCTGTCCAGCTACTCTCTCCTCCCGGAGTCCAGCCGTGACCAATCCATACATAAATGCCGTCCATATCCAACGGCGTTGGTATCGCAATGGTGGTGTTCACCGGAGTTCCCGGGGCACCATTGCCTCCCATACCCCAGGCTATACGGGTGCCGGCAGGGCCGTAATTCGTTAATCCACCCACCTGTAACACTACCGTAGAGGTGGTGATTTCCGGGGCGTTGGTAAACAGCACCGCAAAGTCATTCGCCCAGGTATTACCGGTAGCGCTGTTAATCACAAAGTCGGCATCAACAGCGGTAAGCGCTCCGCTGTAGTCCCCGTCGTTGACCTGGAAGAAGGTGCCTCCACTGGCGGTGAGTCCTTCAAATGCGATCAGCACAGAGCTTTCCGCGCTCAGGGGTTCGCCTTGGGCACTGGAGTCTTCCACCTGAGCCGTTCCCGCCACACGGGCATAGACCTGCTCGAGCATCGCTGTGGTGATTTCCAGCTGGGTATGGTGCGCCAGCGCGCGGGTGTTCTCCCACGTGAGCACCTGTGTAGTGGCATAGGCCGGCAGGGCAAACTCCAACACTCCAGCGCCGGTATTCGTGATCGTAACCACCTTTTGGGTCGTCTCTCCGGTATTCAGCGCCGCATTGATCGACTCCGGGCTCACCGACAGCTGCGGCGTATCTACGCCAGCGCCGCTCAGGGCTACCGTAACCACCGGATTCGCCTCGTCATTCGACTCCAACGTTAACGTCGCTGTCTGCGCTCCCACACTCGAAGGGGTAAAGCTCAGCGGTAGCGTTACCGTAGAAAACGGCGCTACCGTCAGGGAGGATTCCCCGGCGCTAAAGTCTGCCGCATCGGTGGTGATGCTACTCACCTGTAACACGCCATTACCCGTATTGCTCACGCTCACGTTGGCGCTCAGGGTCTGGCCTTCAAAGGCGCTTCCAAAGTCCACCTGCTGTGGGGTCACCACAATGCCCACGCTTCCGGTAACTTCCATCACCGCAAGCAGATTCACCAGCGGATTCGACGGGTCGTTGGAGGCGATTCCCAACTCGGCTTCGTACAGCCCGCCCAGGTAGCCTTCGGCGTTAAAGGTCAGTTCAACCGTCTGGCTTGATCCGGCCTCAACCACTCCACTGGCCGGACTTGCTCCGGTAATAAAGGCTGGTGTATCGCGTACATCCATCAGCTCCACGGAGCCCGTCCAACTGCTCACCCCACCCGGGGTCCAGCCGTGACCAATCCATACATAAATGCCGTCCATATCCAACGGCGTTGGTATCGCAATGGTGGTGTTCACCGGAGTGCCCGCAGCGCCATTGCTCCCCGTTCCCCAAGGAATACGGGTGCCGGTCGGGCCATAATTCGTTAATCCACCCACCTGTAACACTACCGTAGAGGAGCTGATTTCCGCAGCGTTGGTAAACAGCACCGCAAAGTCATTCGCCCAGGTGCTTCCTGTAGCACTGTTAATCACAAAGTCGGCCACCACCGCAGAAAGCTCCCCGCTGTAGTTGGCTTCGTTCACCAGGGTAAACTCTCCTCCGGAGGCGGTGAGGTTTTCGAATTCAATCAGCACCGAATCTCCGGTACGTGGCGTTGGAGCTATATCCGCAGCATGCTCCTGCTCAGTGGCTAGTCCGAGGGTCCGCGCAGCGACCTGATCGGCCATCGTCTGATCCAACGCAGCCGGGGCGCGTTGCAAGCCGCGGCTACTCAAGGCCGCATCAGCAAACGAAGGAATCGTAAATTCCAGCGGCCCGTCGCCTTCATTGACAATACTAAAACTTACCTGTCCGCTTTGACCACCCGCCAGTGCCAAGGTGACCATCTCCGGATCAAGGGCGATCTGAGGCACTTCCGTACCTGCTCCGCTCAGGCTCACCTGCGCATCAGCATTGCCGCTAAAGCTCAACGTACCATTAAACGTACCCACCACCGCCGGAGCGAAGGTCACTTGCAGGACTCTACTGGTTCCCGGAGATAAAATAAAACCATCCGATGGCGTTACCGTAAAGGCCGGCTCGTCTATGCTCACCGCATCGATTTGCGCCAGCGCCGTGCCCGTATTCGTCACGCTCACGCTCAACGTGCGCTCATTGCCACGAAATACATTGCCAAATGACAACCCTTCCACCGACGCAACCAGCTCCGGAGAACCTCCGGCTGTCTGCAAAAAGAAATCAAGGATTTGGGAAGGTTTGGTAAGATCGTTGCTTCTTAACGTAGTTTTTGCTTCATACACTCCGGCAACAATATTCGTTGCATCAAAGGTAATCGTAACTTCCTGGCTTTCACCTACCGGAATAGTTGCTGCTGCCGGTTGGATAGAAGAGATGAAAGCAGGGGAATCACTTATACCAACCAATTCAATAGTACCTGACCAAGAACTTTGCCCACCGGGAGTCCAGCCGTGGCCAATCCATACATACAGATCTTCAACATCAAGCGGAGTTGGAATTTGGATAGTGGTATTCACAGGAGTTCCTGCAGAACCATTTCCTCCCATTCCCCAAGCGATGCGAGTTCCTGCCGGACCATAATTCGTTAATCCACCCACTTGCAACACTACAGTGGACGTATTGATTTCAGGAGCATTGGTGAATAAAACTGCAAAATCATTTGCCCAGGTATTCCCAGCTGATGAGTTTATCACAAAGTCTGCAACCACAGATGTAAGTTCGCCTGTGTAGCCATCCCCCGTTACATCAAAAAATTCACCACCTGAAGCGGTTAATCCTTCAAATTCCAATACTACAGAATTATCGGAAAGTAAAAACGGATTGTTAGATGCTTCTAAAGAACGCTCGAATAACATCTGATCAATTACCTGACGCTGTGTAGCACTTGGTTGGGTTAATTCACCTGTCTCATAGCGTTGTAATGTTACACGATCTTGCATCGCACGAAACTCAGCGGAAGTCATTGCCACATTTACAAATGAACGAAGTGGTTCAAGGTTCTCTGAATTTAGTACCTGAGAGGTAACAAAACTTGGGAATACAAAGGAAAGCAAGCCCTCACCCGTATTGGTAATTGTTAGCGTTTGCTCTTCTGTCTCACCGATTTCCACCTCAGCAGAGAATTGTGTTGCACTTAATGCAATCTTCGGTGAACCATCGGTTGCCTGTGAAACAACATTCGATATTTCAGAAAAATTAGCATATAGATCTCTCGCTTTTAACGCAAAATAGTAGGTTGTTAGCGGAGAAAGTCCGGTAACTTCAAGGCGCTCAACACTTCCCGCAGGAGCCGGTCTTGGCACTGAGGTAACCTGCGTTGCCTGATCAAAATTTGATGCATTAATCGGACTGGTTGAATAACGGACATCATAACTAAATGCCTGACCTTCATTTCCGCTACTTCCCGGTGCCGTCCAAGTTAGAGTGATGGCATTCTCGGCAGGTAAGCCAAATGTAGCAAGGTTTGAAATGGTTGACGGTGGCACCCCATCATCTTCTTCAAGTGCACGACCTGCATTGATTCTCACACCAAGCTGACCGACAAAACCTGGGTTTACATCGTCAATTTCATCTGCTGAGAAAATCATTCTTTCAATAATCTCTTCATTAGTTAGCCCGGGAAATTTTGAAGCAATAAGTGCGGCAACTCCCGCTGCATGTGGAGAAGCCATCGAGGTTCCCTGGAAATTTCTATATCCACCAATTGCAGTACTCAAAACGCCCATAGGGTCGTTTGTTACAAATGTTTCGCCACCAGGTGCAGCCATGTGAACCCAGCTTCCAAAATGGCTGTACCATGATTTTTTATCTTCATGATTTACAGCAGCAACTGCAACAACATCAGGGTTTGATGCTATAGGTTGTGTTGGAGTTGATGTATTGCCATTTCCGGCAGCAAAAAATACCACACCGCCCTGAACAGGACCGACCGGATTACCTTGAGCATCATAGCCCGCATTTTCAATAAAGTATGTAATGGCGTCATTCAATACTTGAGAGAATCCACCACCTCCCCAACTGTTGTTTGAAATAACTGCACCATTATCTGCGCCATAAACGAAACCCTGTGGGAAACCACCCGGTGTATCTCCGGTGCCACTAAATACACGAGCGACCATAATTTGGACACCCGGACCATTTTCGTCACCACCGGCAATACCTGCAACACCAATTCCATTATTGCTTCTAGCTGCAATAGTTCCGGCAGTATGGGTTCCGTGGTTATTTTGATCCTGAACATTATTTGTGTTGGTTACAAAATTCCATCCATGAAGATCCCCGTTAAACCCGTTTTCAGGGCCGGAGTTTGGATTTTGCCATAGACTTTCAATAAGATCAGGGTGATTCAAATCAATTCCGGAGTCCATCACCTTTACGATGATATCCTGACTACCGGTTGTTTGAGACCAAGCCGAATACAGGTTGATGTCTGCTCCCGGGGTTCCTCCGGTTTGACCTGTATTATTATAATGCCATTGTTCACCAAGACGAGGGTCATCAAAATTAAGGAGCGTATTGAGATTCTCACGATTAAGCTCGTTTCCTACGAGATATCTTTTATACACTCTTTCCGCTACCTCTACATAGGCATCAAGTGCGAAAAGTGAAGCTACAGTAGCTTCATCAGCAGAGGCATCAAATGTAACCTGAAACCATCTGTCGAGGCCATGGCGTTGATGTCTTTCTGCAAAGCGTGGATCAGTAACAAACACAGGGGTCATTTCACGCACATTCATCTGAGATGAAATCGCATCAAGCGACGCTATACCTGTTAACTGAACATCTCCTGATTTAGTCAGGTTTAATGACTGCTTACCTTCAGGGGTAAGCTTAATTTTAATGATACCATCGTACCATTCTATTTGGTCTTGCGCATTGGATTGTCCGTTAAAACCGAACGTAAATCCAATCAAAAAGATGAATGCAAGCACCTTTGTGAATCGTATTGTATGAGACATGGAATATTAGCTTGTTATGGTTTTGGATTTATCTGTGTACATTTTATGCTGTGGGCTCAGCAGACAGGTTTTTGGTTAACCGGAGAGTGAAAATCAGCAATACCTATGTAGTGAAATTGAAGCAAAAGGCAATTTACATTTTTAGTGATAGTACAACAGATACGTGGGCGTTAAAGTAAAACCATATTTTTAGTTGTGCAACAATGAAAATTAACTGTATTAGCCATTTTACAAAGATATTTTATTAATCAATAGAATTCTCTAACCTATTTTTATCAGGGAACCGCTTCCAGCCGCTTTTTAGTAAGTCTCCATTGGAAAATATATCTTATGAACTCACTTCGATTTAATAATTTGGAAACAGGAAAATGCGTGTAGCTAATTCATTATGAATCAATACCCTTTTATTTATCCTTGTGTATCTTCTTGCATCGTTTAGAAACATTTGCGAAAATTCATTCCTGGTAAAGCTTTATTTTAGATGGATTGATACATTTCATTTTATTTGTACTATGAGCTCAGATTTAGTTTTAAAAGAGTTGCGCTTGCAACTCGATTCTATTGATACGCAAATTTTAGACCTTTTAGCCCGAAGACGCGATACGGTTGATACCGTAACCCGCGAAAAAGTTAAAAATCGGATTCCGGTCTATGTCGCAAATCGTGAGGAAGACAAAGTAAATCGTTTTCGGGAAGCTGCTATGGCTCGGGGATTAGACCCCGAATGGGCCGAGGATTTTCTTCGGATGATTATGAGTGCCTCTAGGGCAAATCAGAGTCTTTCCACATTTCCGAGTGCTACGAAAGTTCCAAAAACATGGGTCATTGTCGGTGGTGGCGGTGCTATGGGACAACTTTACCATAGAATGGCTTTGCGAAGCGGACATGCAGTGCGCATTATCGAGAAAAATGATTGGGGAAATGCTCCAGAAATTTTAAAGGGTGCTGATGTTGTAATTATCACTGTTCCCATCCATCATACAGAAAAAGTAATAGCGGAAATTGCTCCGCTCTTGACGCAGCATCAGATTTTAGCAGACTTCACAAGTTTGAAATCCGCTTATTTGGAGTTGATGCTCGAACATCACAAGGGTCCGGTAGTCGGACTCCACCCAATGCACGGCCCAGATGTTCCAAACCTTTCCAAGCAGTTAATGGTCGTGTGCGAAGGTCGCAGAGCTGACGAGGCCGATTGGCTCATTCAACAATTTGGTCTTTGGGGGATGCGCATCCGAAAATCGCACCCTGAGCAACATGACCGCGCGATGCACTTGGTTCAGGGCTTACGACATTTCGTGGCGTTATTGCATGCTTCCTTCATGAACCGACATGAGCTAAAACCGGATGATATGCTTGATTTCAGTAGCCCGATTTACCGTGCTGAGCTTATGATGACGGGGCGTATCTTCGCACAGGATGCTCAACTGTATGCCGATATCGTCTTTTCTGATGAAGAACGCCTTGAATTGCTTCGTGATTTCCTTGAGCATCACAAAGATTTAGCAGATATGGTAAAAACCGGTGACAAAGAAGCATTTGTTCGTGAGTTTAGCGAAGCGTCTGCGTTTTTTGGGGATTTTGCCGATCAAGCCCTCACGGAAAGCGGTTATTTAATTAATAGACTTGCTGACCGATTCGGATAGTACAAAAATGAGTCCGCTCCGAAAAATCAATTATGAAACACGAACCAAAGTCCCGGTTAACCGTGGAGTCACGAAACTTGTCCAGACACATCGGGAGTCACAAAGTTTCGCTACGCAGGAATCGCTATCGGTCGGTGCACGAAGGTAAGTTATTGTTTTCCTATTTGCCCGCTGTGGTTAAAATCGTTGTGCAAAACTTTATTTTAGTCGAATTTAGTTTTTTAGAAAACCACGTTCCTGCGCGTAGCCTGAAATGCCATTTTATTTTCGTATTATATCACGATACATCATTGAACTACAATCTCAGTCCGCGGAAACCTTAGGGTGAATTTTAAGGAAAAGTTTTTAAGATTTAGACGTTCAGAGAGCAACACACCTTTGCTTGAAGAAGACCCGTATATAAAGGAGTTGCGGGAACAAGCGGAGATGCATCGTCAGGGCAAGAAAGCATCCCCCTACAATATTGATCCCCTCGCACCCTACAAAGGTATTTTTCGCCGCTTTTTCCAGATTCAACGGCACTTGTTTGGTATTCTTTTAGGAGGTGTGATTGCCTATCGTAACTCCCTTCCGCCTGATCGTAAAAAGGGAATGCGCTCGTTTACAGCACGTTTTTGGGCGCTGATGTTCAAGCCCTTTGTTAAAAAAGAACTCCGAAACGCCGAGTTTGCCGTTCAATTAAGGCGACGTTTGGAGCTACTTGGCCCAACATACATTAAATTGGGTCAAATTCTTGCTTTACGTACAGATATCCTTCCGAAAAATATCACAGACGAACTCAAAAACTTACTCGACCGTCTTCCGGAAGTACCTTTTGATGTAATGCTCGATCTGATTAATTACAATTTGAGTCAGCCTTTAGATGAAGTTTTCACCTATATCGACCCTGAGCCACTTGGCTCGGCATCTATTGCGCAAACGCACATAGGCAGAACTGTAAACGGCGACAAAGTAGTTCTCAAAGTGGTAAAACCCGGGATACGCTACACCATCTTGACAGATATTAACCTACTGAAATTACTTGGGATATTCCTTGAGCTTATTATACCACAGTATCAACCACGTCAACTGATTGAAGAGTTTTGTATTTATACTGCCAAAGAAGTTGATTTAGTGAATGAAGCCGATAATGCCGAGACCTTCAAGGCGAATTTTATTCAATACCCGGATATTGTTTTTCCAAAAATTTATCGTGAGTTCAGTAATGAAAATATGATGGTGATGGAGTTACTGGAGGGATTCAAACCCGGCGATCCGCGTATGGAAGAACTCACACCGGAACTGCGAGCCAAGCTGATTGATAACGGAGCTATCGGAATTATTAGGATGCTTTACAAGGAAGGCTTTTTCCATGCAGATTTACATCCGGGCAATCTGCTCATCCTCAAAAACGGAAAAGTTGGCTTTATTGATTTGGGGATGGTTGGAAGGTTTGAGGATAAAACACGCCGACAAATGTTGTATTATTTCCACGCACTTGTAACCGGTGATATTGATGGTGCTGCGCGCTATTTATCTGCTATGGCACGAGTTGGACGCGGTGGGAATATTCAGCAATTCAGACGCTCGGTTACGGATTTGCTCCGTCGTTTCTACATTCAGGCTCCACTTGGAAAATTCAGTATGGGGAAAATGATTGTAGAATCACTTGGAATTGGTGCGCGGCATCGAGTGTTCTTCCCTGTAGAAATGACCCTCATGGTGAAAGCCCTCGTTACCTTTGAAGGCGTTGGATTGATGCTCGACCCTAAGTTGGACATCCCAAAGGTTTCCCAAAAACACGTAAATGATATTTTTGATGAACAGCTCAGCGTTTCCGCATTAACCAAAGAACTCATGCGGGGAGCCCCTGAATTTGTAGATATGGTGGTACGATTACCAAAAATCACGGCTGACCTACTTCGTTATGCTGAGACTTCTCTGAATGATCCCAAAAATGAGCGGAATCCTTTAGATGGACTAAAAAGTGCTGTGTTGGCCGGGGCTTGTATTGTGGGAGGTGTTATAGCGGTGGTACTCAATGGCCCTATTCTTCTTTGGGTTACGTTATTTTTGATTGGATTTTTCCTCACGCTTTTCGGGAAATAGCTATGAACGCACTTGTAGTTTGTAACGGTAAGTCACCCGGAAAACGGTTACTCGATAAGTGGAAAAAAAAATCTGACCTGATTATTGCTGCTGATGGAGGTGCTCTCACTTTATTAAAGTATGGGATTACCCCAAACTTCATAATCGGCGATATGGATAGCTTCGAGCCGGAAATACCACATAATTATATCATTATTCATGATCCTGATCAGGAATCAAATGATTTGGAAAAGGCGCTAACCCTTGCCAAAAAACGTGGAGCAAAAAATGTGATCATTACCGGTGCAACAGGTTTGAGAACCGATCATACACTTAAAAATTTATCCGTACTACAAAAATTCAGAAAGCTATTTCGGGATATTAGGATTGAAGATAATCATACTACTTTTCTGGCCATCCCAAAAAAGTTCACTCTAAACAAACTTAACCCGGGAACAACGCTTTCACTTTTTCCAATCTCCGGAAAAGTTAAAGGCATAAAAACAGAAGGCTTGCTTTATCCTTTGCATGATGAAGACCTTGAAAACGGTGTTCGTGACGGATCTTCAAACGAAGCTATTTCTGACACGATTTCTATTGAATACCGTACCGGTGCATTACTGTTAATGATTTCCAGAAAATGATTTTTGAGTGGATTGATTGGATTCCCATTGTCGGATATTTTGCCCTTTTGCTATGGCTTACGTTTAGGAAAAGAGGCGAACAAAAAAACGAGACCTCTTTTTTACTATCCGGCAGAACGCTCACCGTACCGGCTTTTGTGGCAACACTTGTATCCACGTGGTATGGGGGAATTTTAGGAGTTGGAGAGTACACCTATCAATTTGGGATTTCGCAGTGGTTGTTATTTGGATTTCCGTTTTACATTTTTGCAGCCATCTACGCTTGGTTTTTGGCACCGGCAATCAGAAAACACAAGGCTTTGAGCATCCCTGAGGCACTTGAATCTGCCTACGGAACAAAAGCCGGAAGAGCCGGAGCCGTTGGGATTTTCATCCTCGTAAGTCCTGCTCCCTACATTTTGATGACAGGCTTAATTCTTCAAGTGGTTATTGGGGGAACAAACTGGTTTTTGTACTCCGCTATTATTGCGTTCTTTTCGGCGTTTTATGTAAGTTGGGGAGGATTCGGTGCTGTCGTACGAACCGATATCCTCCAAATCATACTCATGTATGGAGGCTTTGCAATTCTGATTTATGCCTGTTGGCAACTTGCCGGCTCACCACTTGAAGTCATGCAAAACTTGCCTGAAACACATCTTGATGTCACCGGCGGTCACTCCGCTTTCTACATTATGGTGTGGTTTTTCATTGCCCTATGGACCTTTGTTGATCCCGGATTTCATCAACGGGTTGCTGCGGCGAAGTCTCCGAGGATAGCACAAAAGGGGATTTTCAGTTCAATCGTTTTTTGGTTTTTCTTTGATATTATGAGCTTAACCGCCGGACTCTATGCCTTCCATATTCTTGGCTCTGGACTTGAAAATCCGGTGTTGGCGTATCCTGAACTCGCAAATATGGTGCTCCCGGCAGGATTACTCGGTTTATTCTACATCGCGCTCATAGCCGTGATTATGTCCACGTTAGACAGCTACTTGTTCATCTCCGGACAAACGTTGGGGAGAGATTTCCTTAAACCAATCTTCAATCTTCGGGATAGCATCAAAATAACACAGATTTCCATTTTTATTGCGGCTTTGTTTGGGTTGCTCCTGTTGGCGATTTTCCCAAGTGTGATTGAGCTTTGGTATGTGCTTGGTTCCTTGGTTATTCCAGCACTGCTGATACCGATTTTAGGAGTTTACATCCCCTTTTTCAGACTTTCGCGACGCTTAGCGTTTGCCTCGATTGTTTTGGCGTTTACGGTTTCCCTCGTTTGGGTAATTATGGGTGTAATGACTTCCGATACGCTCTACTCCTATGCTTGGCTTGGCGTTGAGCCGTTTTATCCCGGGTTGGTTGTTTCCCTACTTCTTTATGGAATCTCGAGGTTTTTGGGGAATGGTTGACAACCCATTAATCGACCTGAATCACAAATTCATTACTGCTGTGATGGTTGGATACATTTAAAAGTAACCGTGCTAATTTCTCATTCGCTAATCGGTTTGGATGCGCATCTTTGGGATGGATTGTGTACTTCTCAATTTCGTCAGGATTGATTACTTCACTCGCAAAAAGAACGTTGATGCTTCGTTTAGAAAGCTGCTCAACAAAATATGAAAATTGTTTTCCTCTGAACACATAGTCAAGATGATGGATATCCCAGAAAATCATATAAAATTGATAGCCGGAATCCTCCAAAATCCGGGCAGATTCAGCAATAATCGCCACCGTTCGCTCAATATCTTTATCGGTGACATCCCTAAACACAAACACTTGATAAAATAACCGTGATTTAAAAAGAGCGGTTTTAATTCTTCTCATGTTTGCAGATGTACCCTGATACTCCTCTGATTGAAAATTAAAACTTCCTTTGTACACAATTTCACCATCCACTACTTCATAACGCGGGCCGGTGCGTACCCACGGGATTTTCCCTGCAGCACGGCGAATATGATCCGGGATGAACGTATAAACCGCTTTATGATGCGCCTCTGCATTGCGAAGAAGTTCCAAATCTCGATGTTGGAGCATCGCCAACATGTGCTGAGGTCCATACCCCGAAAATCCGCGGTTTTGAATATCAAACGCCTTAGCAGATTTCTGATTGAATAGGTAAGAGACCGTTTCTTCAGCCTCCAATCCTTCCCCGAAGGTAAAGGAACACCCCAAAAAAAGCACCTGACGATCAGCTGAAAAATTCGTATTGGGAATTACGCGTTTGCCATTTTTAAAACTGTAGGTAACATCGAAAATCAGTTCGTTATCTGAACGTTTTCTACAAGAGAAGTTTCCATCTTGTGGAGGAGCATAACCTAAAAGTTCATCCGGCTGGAAAAAATCAGGTCCGGTGCAATCTCCTTCCTGCACGACATCCCCCTGCAAAACAACAAATCTAAATTTGTACTCCAAGAAAGCTTCGCCCAATAAGAGTGCAACAAAAACAACCGTGCTGTTAAAAAAAGCCAAACGAATAAAGGGACGCTTAAACCAAATGGAGCTAAATAAGCCCCAAAATGCCAATATACCAAAAATGGGAACCCATGAACCGGAGTCGATCTTAATCAATGAGTAATACGTAACCAACACTATTATTATAGCTGATAATAGCAACCAAATAGCGATTTGTCCGAATGTTCTCATCTTTCTTATTTCATGTAAAATTATCTCTCAAGTCCAATTTGCTTAATTTAATCACTTAAAGTTCATCTTTTTCGATGAATACCTATCTCACATCGCCAAAAAATACGGGTGGTTTAAGGTATATGCACTAATAGCGTATCCCCATTTATTGTATGCATTGGATGGTACTAAAACAGTCAAAATCTTTGGACTAACAATTCTCAATTTTTGGGGAAATAATGATGAATGTTTGGCTTTTTAAAAGCTGCTATCGAAATGTTCGAAAATCACAGAAAAGATAAAATTATTTAAATGATCAATTATTCCCTACAGCCTTTTAATACGCAAACTATTCGATACCACACTAACGGAGCTCATTGCCATCGCAGCGGCGGCAAACATGGGGCTAAGAACTCCGAACGCGGCTAAGGGGATTCCAATCGTGTTATAAATAAACGCCCAAAACAGATTCTGCTTGATAATACGCAAAGAGCCTCTCGAGAGTCGAATGGCTTCGGCAACTCGCTTTAAATCATCTCCTAAAATGGTTATATCTGAAGAGGACACGGCAAGATCCGTTCCTCCCGAAAGGGCAATTCCCAGGTCAGCTTGTACCAAAGCGGCTGCGTCATTAATCCCATCCCCAACCATCGCAACTCTCTTTCCCTCTTTTTGATAAGAAGTTACAATGGCGGCTTTTTCCTCCGGTTTCACTTCCGCTCGGACATCTTCAATTCCAAGCTCGGAGGCAATAAATAGCGCTGTGCGGTGTTGATCTCCGGTAACCATGACCGGTTTTATATGCATCGCTTTCAGTTCTTGTACGAACTCTTTAGCTTCGGTTCTCGGGGTGTCGCTGATGGCAATCAAGCCGGTTAGTTCTTCATCAATGAATACTGTAAGGATGGTTCTACCCTTAGCTTGCTCAGAGGAGATCAACTCAGCGATCTCTTCATTATCAGACTTCAAAAGCTTTACGGAGCCTACCTGAACGCTTTTCCCGGAGACAACTCCATTAATTCCAACTCCGGCTTCTGTTTGTACGTCCGATGCATCTAAAAACTTGACTCCCTCTTTCTTTGCAAAGTCAACTACTGCTTTGCCAAGGGGATGATCAGACTTCACTTCAAGAGCTCCCGCATAGTGCAAAATCAACTCTGAGGAATATTCTTTAAACGGAAATATATCCGTCACTTGCATTTCGCCTGTGGTAAGCGTGCCGGTTTTATCTAATAAAATGACATCGACTTGTTTGGCTTCTTCAAGTGTGACAGCATCTTTTATGAGAATACCTTTTTCAGCTGCCCGACCCGAAGCAACCATGATTCCGGTTGGAGTTGCAAGTCCTAAAGCACAGGGACAAGCAATAATCAACACTGCAACCATATTTACAATGGCTTTTGTTGGATCTCCACTGATCAACAACCATGCAACTAATGTTACAATTGCAACTACAACTACAATTGGCACAAATACAGCACTAATTCTATCTACCAATCGCTGAATGGGTGGTTTAGAACCCTGTGCCTGTCGAACGGTTTCTATTAACCGTGCTAATGCCGTTTCTTTACCGACACGCATCGCTTTCATGGTGAATGAAGTGTTCGTATTCCGAGTACCTCCGGTAACCCAATCACCAACCGATTTTTCAACCGGAATACTTTCCCCCGTCATCATCGATTCATCAATAGATATGGTTCCTTCAAGAATGTTGCCATCAACCGGAATTTGCTCGAATGCTTTCACTAAAAGGACATCCCCAAATTGCACGTCGGCTAATGAAACAGTAGATATACTTTCATTTTCTTCAATTCGATGCGCCTGAGCCGGGGTTAAATTCAATAAACCAGAAATGGCATCACGGCTTTTATATTTAGCGCGTTCCTCCATCCATTTTCCCAAAAGAATAAGCGCAATAATAACAGCGGCGGTATCAAAATAGACATCCATCGGCGTAACAATGCCATCATCCGTACCAAAAAAAGTAGCGTATCCACTAAATAAAAACGCGGCTCCTGTGCCTACTGCAACAAGCGTATTCATATCTGCTGAAAGTCGCTTAAATGAACTCCATGCACCAATAAAAAAGGAACTTCCAGCATAGAATAGAATGACCCCTGTTATAATGAGCATAATCAGATTCCATTCAAAGAAAAATGGGTGTATGGCATGGTGCCAAGTTTCAATGAACATGGGTCCCATATCCATCAGAAAAACTATAAAAGCCAGTGGCAGGGCAATCAGGAATTTTTTCTTGAAGGATGAAGAAAACGGTGTCTTTTCAATTAGCGAATCATCTTCAAGAGCCTGCGCCTCGAAACCAGCGTTTTCAATTGCTTCGATGATTGATTCGATACTTGCCGAACTTAAGAACTGCGCTTCTTCTGTTGCCAAATTCACAGATACATCAGAAGTACCCTCTACTTTTTGAATAGCCCGCTCAACTCCCGCAACACAACTGGCACAGGTCATCCCCGATATCTTTAACCGGTTTGTTTTTTTATCAGATGATTGGATCATGATTTTAAATATATTTCATCAAATTAAGTAACTCCAAGATAAGAGTCAGAAATGAAATTAAACCTAGATGACTTATACTCATAGAAGTGCCATTAAATTCAAAATCAAGTCAGAATTAAGTATTTTAACAGTCACTGTGTTCTGAATAATCTTAATTAAAAAAAATAAAAAATGAAAAGCATCTTAATTAGTTTAATTCTCATCGTATTGTTGACGGCGTGTGGTAATAATAATAATGAGAAACCATCTTCAGATTTTAAAAAATTAAATCTGAAGCAAATAGCCGTTTTTGCTGATAATGAAGATTGGATGTTATCCCGAATTAATCAAGTTCAATTAGATTCGCAGAAGAATATCTTTTTTACGGATATGAATCAGCGACAAATTTATGTGTTGAGTTATGAAGGTGAATTGATTCATCGTATTGGTTCAGAAGGTAGTGGGCCGGGTGAATTTCAAGGACTTGGAACAATATTGCTAATACATGACAAACGGTTTCTTGCTACCGATTTTACTAATAGAAGGGTAAGTGATTTCAATTTTACCGACGGAGAATGGTCATATTCAGGTTCACTAAATGTTGATAATAATGCCTCATTCTTTGTTGGACAGCTATTCCAGCTTCATTCTGGGGAATTACTTGTTAATAATCCGTTGGTTATTGGTAGAGAAGGTATGCCCGAAATGGATAAGGTTACTTCTCGGAATAACGCTTTTGCTAAAATCACCCCTGAGGGCGAAATGCTGATTGAATCATTTATGGAAACAAAGGGAATATCAATGTACATGAGTCAGAGTGAGGGTCGGTTCAATGTTGCAATGATTCCCTTTATGGAATTAGAGTTGATGACAGTCAGCCCGACAGGTTACATCTATGTAGCAAATAATATGAAAACAAAAGTCACGAAGCGAAATGCGGATTTTGAAGAAGTAGCTGTGTTCGAATTTGAAGCAAACAGATATCCGGTTACTAATCAAGAATTGGATAATGCCCTTGTAAATCATGAGGGTAGTTTTAGAAATACCATCAGAGGTCTCATTCCTGAAATAAAGCCTGTCATTAATCGCATATTAGTCTCAGATTCTGGTGATGTTTGGGTGAATGTTTATGGGAAAGAGCATAATAGAGGCTGGATTGTAATGAATGAGGATGGAGGCATAAAAGGTAAAGTTGAATTTCCGAATCAAACTACGGTTCATCAAATTAGAGGAAATAAGATTTATACCGTTCAATTAGATGAGTATGATATTCCAACAATCGTGATTTTTGAATTAAGTTGATTTATCCCTTAAATAATAAAAAAAGCCTGATTCGAAAAGTTCAAATCAGGCTTTAAAGACTTAGTTAGCGGTGAATTTACTCTACCGTAACACTTTTAGCCAGGTTTCTTGGCTGATCTACATTACATTTTCTGTAAACCGCAACCTGATAAGAAAGTAACTGTAAAGGAACTACTGTGAGAAGCGGAGATAGATAATCATGTGTCTCAGGAACAGTAACACTATACTCAGCTAAACGCTTAACATCGTGGTTAGCATCGTTTGTAATAGCAATTACACGGCCTTTTCTTGCACGAACTTCTTCTATATTGCTAATCATCTTCTCATTGGTATGATCAGAAACAGCAATAACCACAACCGGCATGTGCTCATCAATAAGCGCGATTGGACCATGTTTCATCTCTGCAGCCGGATATCCTTCTGCATGGATGTACGAAATTTCTTTCAGTTTCAGTGCGCCTTCTAAAGCTACAGGGAAATTGAAGCTTCTTCCTAAATAGAGGAAGTTTGGCGCATAAGCAAATAACCTTGAAATATGATCAACTTCATCCAATTTCTCGAGAATTTCAGCTACTTTAGACGGGATGGTACTCAATTCACGAATTAGTTTTTGTGATTCTTCAAAAGGAAGTGTGCCTTTTTTCTGACCAAGTAAAATGGCCATCATCGTGAGCACAGTAACCTGCGCAGTGAACGCCTTTGTAGAAGCAACTCCAATTTCAGGACCTGCATGAGTGTACACCCCGGCTTGAGTTTCACGGGCAATAGTTGAACCTACAACATTACAGATTCCGATTACAAGCGCGCCTTTAGCCTTTGCTTCGCGAAGCGCGGCGAGAGTATCTGCCGTTTCACCACTTTGGGAGATTACGAGAAGGACATCATCCGGACCAATAAGTGGATCACGATAGCGGAATTCTGAAGCATATTCTACTTCAACCGGAAGCTTTGCAATTGCTTCGAATAAATATTCTCCGACAAGGCCGGCATGCCAACTTGTTCCACAGGCTGCAATTACAAGCCTTTTAGCAGCAACAATTCGGTCAAGAACATCAGCTAATCCGCCAAGTACTACTCTATTCTCATCAACAATTAATCTACCTCTAAGGCAATCTGCAATGGTTTGTGACTGTTCATGAATTTCTTTAAGCATAAAATGAGGATATCCCCCTTTTTCAATCTGCTCAATATTCATTTCTAGTTCGTGTACTTCTTTCGATAGCTCGATATTGCTGATGGTTTTTACTTGATAACCATTCTGAGTGATGATGGCCATTTCATCATCATCCAAATACACGACTTTATTCGTGTACTCTATAATTGGGGATGCATCAGAAGCCACGAAAATTTCGTGTTCTCCAATTCCAAGTAATAGTGGAGAACCTTTTCTTGCCACAATCAGCTTGTTTGGCTCATCTTGATTCAGAATTGCCAGGCCATATGTGCCATCCACCTGTGTTAAAGCCATTTGAACAGCTGTTTCAAAATCAACATTTGAGACTTTTTTCACTTGTTCAATTAAATGAGCGAGCACTTCTGTATCTGTTTCGCCCTCAAAATAATGCCCGGCTAGTTTAAGCTCTTTTTTTAGAGCATCATAATTTTCAATGATTCCATTATGGACAATGGCAAATCTATGCGACCCATCTCTGTGGGGGTGCGCATTTACATCGTTAGGTTCACCGTGTGTAGCCCAACGTGTATGACCAATGCCAATATTCCCATGAGGGTAATTTGCATTGATAAGCTTCTGTAATTGCTCAACCTTACCCTTACATTTCTGAATGGATAATTTACCGTTAGATATAGCGACTCCGGCAGAATCATAACCACGGTACTCCAGACGTTGCAAGCCTTTAATGATAACATCAACGGCTTCACGATGTCCAATGTAACCAACTATTCCGCACATAATGATTTATAGTTTTTTATGTTAAGTTGTTTAATAACAAGTTTTTTGTAAAAAAATAATTAATCAGAACCACTGTTTTTTTCGTTATTTAATCACATAATTCTTATTATTGACACAGACTAAATTATATTCGTCAAGATTTAAAATATAAGGATAATTTAATCTCTCTTGAAATAATTTTCACTACGAACAAAATTAGTGACTATCAACTTGATTAAATTATATTAATTATTTGTAAAAATAAACATATCAATTAACATATGCAGATTTGTTTTTTTGAGGATAATCTAACTAATGCACTCAAACCTTTAACATTAACTCGACCTTCAAATGAAGTTCGGGTTGGAATTTTAAAAATCAATGAGAAATGGAAGCATTTTTTAGGGGTAGAACAAGTATCTCATATTTTAACCCCAAGGATGAAGGGTGTATTTCCCACTATAGGTGTTACCGAAGATGTTGATTGTCTTTGGATAAATGGCAGATTCTTACCATCCAACGAATTGTCAAATCAAATCAAGGAACTGAAAACAGATGAAGGGTTGACGTTTAAGAATATTCCTGTTGTTATTAAAATGTCGGGTAGAAGAAGTTCAGGGTTATTTAATGCCGGAAATGTTAGTACCTCTGAAGTGACATTTGAAGAAGCGAATTCAGGGGTCTTATTATCTCAACCATGGCAAGTTTTTGCATATAATGCCGATGAAATTCAGAAAGATCTCGCTCTTTTAAAGGATTTAAAGGAAATTAATCTCGATAATTTTCCTGGAGTTGTAGTTTCTGGAAGCAACAAAGTGTTTGTTGGAGAGAATGTTTCGATTGAGCCGGGTGTAGTTATCATCACGAAAGATGGTCCGGTATATATAGGTGATGACAGTGAAATCATGGCAGGTTCACTTTTAAGGGGACCGGTTGCCATTTGCGAACATGTCTCTGTTAAAATGGGAGCAAAAATTTATGGGGGAACAACCATCGGACCATACTGTAAAGTGGGTGGCGAGTTAAATAATGTCGTTTTTCAAGCATATTCAAATAAAGCGCACGATGGTTTTTTAGGGAATGCAGCTATTGGTGAGTGGTGTAATTTTGGTGCCGATACCAACAACTCGAATCTCAAAAATAATTACAGTACCGTTCGACTTACCGATTGGGATTCCGGACGCGAATACGATACAGAATTACAATTCTGCGGATTAATCATGGGCGATCATTCTAAAACAGCCATAAATTCTGTACTGAATACCGGAACAGTTTGTGGCGTATCTTCCAATTTGTTTTCAGGTAAATTCCCACCAAAATTGATTCGCTCTTTCAAGTGGATTGGTCCTGAAGGAGAAGAAGTCTATAAATTCGACAAAGCGATGGAAACAGCTGAACGTATGATGAAACGAAGAGGGATTTCCATAACACCAGAATATCGCGCGATGATGCGGTTTTTATTCGAGAAGAATAATGCTTAGGCTTAGTTAGAATAAGTATCCAAGACCTATAGAGAGTCTCCATATTTCCGGGGAAAATCCAACATCTGCTCTGATGAGAAAATCTGAACGGAATACGCTTGAAATGCCACCAAATCCGGCATTCCATTTCATATTCTGAGCTTGAAATTGTGATGGATTGTCGAATACCCAACCGGCATCGTAGAAGAGCTGACCACCGGCTTCTATATTCCAAAATGGAAGTTTAAAAAGCCATGTGCGTAATTCCAGATTGTAATTTAGTACCCCTTTGTCTCTAAAGCGTTCGAAAGGAAATCCGCGCAAATCGTATTGTCCGCCAATAAATGGTAAATCAAAAAAGGGAGCATCACCGATTGCCTGCCAATATCTTATTCGCCCGGCAAATGTTATCTCTTTGATCAAATGAAATGAGGTATAATAGCTTCCCGTTGCTTTAATTTGACCATAGTAATTTTCATTTCCCAAGAATGCCGGGGCTATTGTACTTGTAACTTTAAGCTGATACCCTTCTTTAGTACGAAAAGGATCATCTCTGTTATCAGAATAAAAACCACCACCAAATCGGTTTGACCAACCGTCTATTCTTGCTGATGGAGGTTGTTCAAAAAAAAGACTTCCTTCTTTAGAATCAGGTGAGAAATATTGGATATCAGCTTGAATAAGCCAGAAATCTTTTGGTGAATCTATGCTTGTTAAAGGAATCGCTACTTCTGATTGTATCAAGCCATACCATCGCGAGTAGTCGTAGTATTTATCATCCCATAATGTTGAATTAAAGGATGAATTTTGTCCAATTCCAAAAAAGTAGGCGCTTTCCACGCGTTCTCCAAACACGGTTATGTTTAACCGAGTTTGGCTTGAAAACCGACGCTCAAACTCACTTTTTATAGCAAAATTTCCTTTCGAGGTTACTCCACCTTGTAAGCGAAATAACTTTCTGTAAGGATTCCAGTCAGGATGATAAGTGATTCTTTGAAATAAGGCGGCAAAGGCAAATCCACCGTCTGAGTCATAACCTACTCCAGGTAGTATAGCCGTACTGTTTGAGTCTGCTTTAGCAATATGGTTTGATTGTGCTGAAGAAAATTCGGCAGTCTATATAAATAAACAAAGCAATAGTAAGATAAACGGTAACTTCACGTTTTTTTGAGAATGAAGTTACCGTTTTTTGACTAAACCCCTTATGCTAATTTTAACCAAGCCACCCTTCGCGGTCTAAACTTCTGTATTGGATGGCTTCTGCAACATGGTTTGGTTGGATGTCTTCACTAAAGTCAATATCTGCGATGGTTCTCGCGACTTTCAATATTCTATCATAAGCACGAGCAGACAAATTAAGCGATGTGATCGCATTTTTTAACAAGGCCTGACCTGAGTCATTCAATTTGCAAATTTTACGTACCATACGCGTGCTCATTTGGGCGTTGCAATACACATCCATTCCCATAAAACGTTTCTGTTGAATTTCCCGAGCTGCCACGACACGTTTTCTAATTTCTTCCGAGGATTCTCCGGCTGCTTTACTCGATAACTCCTCAAAGCTGACTTTATTCACTTCCACGTGTAGGTCAATCCGATCGAGTAATGGGCCACTGATTTTATTAAGATACCGTTGAACTTGAGCAGAGCTACTTCCCCCCAGTTCACCTGAATTGTGCCAATCGCCGGAGGGTGATGGATTCATAGACGCTACCAACATGATTTTACTCGGATAGCTCACACTCATGCGTGCTCGTGAAATGTTGACGTGGCCATCTTCTAACGGCTGACGTAATACTTCAAGTGCCGGACGTTTAAATTCGGGTAATTCATCCAAAAACAATACGCCATTGTGCGCTAATGAAATCTCTCCCGGCATCGGGATGCTGCCACCTCCAACAAGTGCCACGTCTGAAATCGTATGATGGGGCGAGCGAAAAGGGCGTTTGGTCACGAGCGCATTTCCCCCTTTTAAAAGTCCGGCGACAGAGTGAATTTTCGTTGTTTCGAGGGCTTCATCTAACGATAATGGGGGAAGAATGGTTGGAAGCCGTCGGGCAAGCATGGTTTTTCCTGACCCGGGTGGGCCGACCATAATGATATTATGCCCCCCAACGGCAGCAACTTCCATGGCACGTTTAACATTTTCCTGGCCCTTCACATCACTGAAATCAACCGGATACGTGGCATGTCCATTGGCAAAATAACTGGCGGTGTTTACTCTTAGCGGTTCAGCGGCTGATTGTCCGTTAAACCAGGCAATCACCTCTTTCATGTTCTCGAATGGGAAGACATTTAATTCACTAACAACTGCTGCCTCTGGGCCATTTTCTTTTGGGATGATTAAATTCTGGAATCCCCGTTTTGCTGCTTCAACGGCTACCGGCAGGACTCCTTTAACGGGACGAAGTTTTCCGTTAAGGGCAAGCTCCCCTAAAATTACGGTTGTTTTAAGTCGATCGGTTCTAATTTGATGCGAAACAGCCAAGAGTCCAATTGCGATAGGAAGATCAAATCCGCTTCCTTCTTTGGGTAAATCGGCCGGTGCCAAATTAATGGTTAGTCTGCAATAAGGCATTTCAGCACCCGAGTTCCTGATAGCCGCAACAATGCGATCACGGCTTTCACTTATAGCACGGTCAGGTAACCCAACCAAAAAATAATTGGGTGTGCCACCGGCGCTATTTACTTCTACATCAATGATATTTGCATCAACGCCAAACGTTGATGCACAATAGGTGTGTGCTAGCATAGTTCTTTGAATCCTGTTTATCTTTTTTTCGTAAACAGAGACATGGAATCGGAAAACCTTACAGATTTTCTCAAAAAGATTCCAAAATCACTCTTAAATCGCACGACTATGGCAACAACAATATTTGAAGACTTGCGCGTGAACGGAGAGCAAATGCTTGAAGAGTTACGCAAACTGCTTAGAGATGGCAGTGTCAAAAAGATTACCTTGAAGAATAAAGAAGGCAAGACTATTCTTGAAGCTCCGCTTACCCTCGGTGCTGTTGGAATGGGTGGATTGTTCCTATTTCATCCTTTTCTAAGTGCTGCTGCCGCGTTTGCACTATTTGCGAAGGACTTCAAAATAGAAGTTGAACGCGAAGTAGTGGGCGAGGATGGTCGCGAAGTAGAGGCAGAAATTATTGATATCGAGGAAAGAGACTAAACTACTGACTTAGTGCAAGAACGGGTATTGGGCAGTCTATTGCAGAAGCAATTGCCCGTACCCACTCCACTTCGTTTTTAGTGATTTCGCCATCTGCAGAAATAGTATGTAGCACGGCAGCGAGTAGATGTTTCTTTACCTCACCACTCGCTTGAGCAAATACCTCTAAAGCTTCATCAATATCTTGAAAACTATACGCCTTATTTTCAGCTACGGAGCTGATACTTTTATCCAATTCAGTAAAATGCTGCCAACCGGCATTGAACGCTAATTCGGTTTTTGAATCAGATTCTTCCGCGATTTTTCTTAGCAGGATGTTTGCCGGTTCCACAACGGTTTTTATGAAAGTATGAATGACCGTTGGCTCGACAATCTTTGAGTACTCAGATTCCAGCTGATGCGTCACAATTTTTTGAAGGGCAAACTCAAATAAGGAAAGCTCATTATCTGCTTCGACTAAGTCGCTCATAATCTGCTTAAATACATTGAACTGGTCCACTCCCATTTTTCTGAGAGCGGGAATACTCAGTTCAATAATGGGTAAGTGCCAGGTCTCTTTCAAATGCTTCAAGTGTGGACGTATATGGAATACATTGTAATCCAACTCTTTCCCACCTCGATTTTTGATGATAGATAACTGTTCTTGCTCGACTTTAGAATCATCTGAAAGAAGCAAGCTAAACACCAACGCCTGAGCCTGATCCGTATCATAGACCGCTGAGCGAATGTGTTCGGGGATGGATTTCAAGATGTTCGATGCTTCAGTCAAATCTCTGCTACTGATAGTACCAATGGCGGCGAGTATCAATTCAGGACGTAATAAGGAGCCAATGCCTTCTTGCTTTTTCTTGGGAGTTTTTCTTTCAGGCTCTTCTGCGCTTTTCCGGTGTACGGTTGGTAACGCTCCTATTGCTTTTATTCTTTTTTTAATGGGGGGATGTGTTGCAAATAAACTATCTAAGCCTGACTTAAAACTATTCGAAAAAAACAGATGGCTTACCTCCATTGCATGGGGATCGTTAAGTGTTGGCTTTTCGAAAGAGGCTGAAATTTTGTAAAGTGCCCCACTAATTCCATCCGGATTTCGGGTAAACTGAACGGCAGCAGCATCCGCTAAATACTCTCGTTGACGAGAAACAGCAGATTGTATCATCCTACCAAATAAAAAGCCGATATACCCCACTCCCATCACAAGGAAACCAAAAATCATAATTCCGCCGGTATTCTTGCTGTTTCGTCCTCGACCAACGTTGGTATAAAATCCACTCCTCATAATCATCATCCCCAATAAATGGATTAGTAAGATTCCATTTAGGATGCCGATTAACCGGATATTGATTTTCATATCTCCATTAAAGATATGGCTAAACTCATGGGCAATAACTCCCTGAAGCTCGTCTCGGGTAAGTTGAGTAAGCGTGCCTTTGGTTACGCCAACGGCTGCATCGCGAATCGTATATCCTGCTGCAAAGGCATTGATGGTACTTTCTTTGTCAAGAATATATATTTCAGGAACAGGAATTCCGGAAGCTATGGACATTTCCTCTACCACATTAACTAATCTTCGTTCATCAGGGTTGGCAGTGTTTGAATCGACTCGCCTCCCCCCAAGCATACGTGCAACGGCGCTTCCTCCACTTCTCAATTGATAGATACGATAAAACGTACCAATTGAAATGATAACAAGCGTGAAAACACTCACCCAAAAGAAAACCTCAGGAAACCACAGCGAGGTAGAATAAGCGATTCCTGATAACAAAAAGGAGAATACAATGATGAAGTAAACCGATACAATTAATGCAGCGATGGCAAAAATATAAAGAATAACAAGCTTGCGTGTGGTAGCACGTGCTTTATCTTGGGCAGAGAAAAAATCCATCTTTTTTTAATCAAAAAGATACTTTAGGAGCCTGACGCTCTTGTTCAGGTGCTTCTAATTCAAACAAAGCAGCGTAAGCAAAACCAAAAAGATTCGCAAAAATCACATTAGGGAATTTTTCGCGCTGTGTGTTGTAGTGCATCACAGAATCGTTGAACGCCTGACGGGCGAATGCAATTTTGTTTTCGGTAGAAGTTAATTCTTCGGTTAACTGCATCATATTTCGGTTTGCTTGCAAGTCAGGATAACTTTCTGATAGCGCGAAAAAGCGACTAAGCGTGCCGGTTAACATTTGCTCACTGCCGGCAAGTTGTTGGATAGCAGAAGCATCACCGGGATTAGATGCCGCTCTTTTTTCTGCTTGAAGTGCTTGATTTCTCGCCTGAATTACGGCTTCAAGGGTTTCACGTTCGTGCTTCATGTACCCTTTTGCAATTTCAACCAAATTTGGGATTAAATCGTAACGTCTTTTTAACTGCACATCAATTTGTGAAAAGGCGTTTTTGAATCGATTTCGTAATGTTACAAGCGAATTATAGATGGAAATTGGCCATGCAATAAGTATCACAATAATTACGAGGACTACAATCAGAGTTACCATAAGCGATATAGTTTAAGAATAGATATTTTACCCGCCAAAATATAATGCGTTATTACGCAGTGTACCAGAAAAAGATACAATGATTTAGGCTCATTTCAGGGATCAAAAATGGCATTTAAAACCCCGGCTATTCTTACGCCTGCCTGAAGCAGTCGTTTCTCAACAATATGAAAGTTTTTGTTTCGGTATTCCCATCCAATAACTAAATCTTCAGGCAAATTATAAACAGCATCTCGGTAAGAGACAGATTCCATTGCCCAATCACGAATATCGGTTGACTGCCATTCAGAAATTAATTCAGGAGTTGCCAAGTTAATACCAGCTGCTAATTCCTGATATCCGATGCCCCAAGATTCAATCATTCCGGTATCCCATAAGCTGTGTAAATTGGTGTTCCTCCCTAAAAAAACAACTCGAATATCATTGCCACCACGATCATCTCCCCGACCAACGTGTAACGGTTGATGCATATCGCCGATGAGGTGAATTACAACTCTGACAGCATCTCTTTTGTCTTCGCCCTCAAGTTCACCGGCTTTTAATTGTGCGATGGTGCGTTCAAGCGCTTCGATTACATCCCCATTTGGGTTCTTTTCCGAATCTTCATACGACACCCCATCAGGGATCGTTACCCAGTGCCATTCTGAGGTGTGTCTGTAAGCCGGAGTTCTGCGCACAAGATCCATCCAAACGGTAGCTTCTTCCCATGTACTTGTTCCGAGAATTTCTTCAACAATTTGTTTAGTTCGTTCTGTTAAATGCGCCTGTGCAATTTCACCGGTGATATAGTGACCGGTACGTCCCCATAATGCTGATTCCGCCGGACTTTGAAACAAGAGAAATAAAGTAAATAAAGCAATAACTATCGTTTTCATACATTATCTGATTTGTCCTGATAAAGCTTTTCTCCAAAGACTTTCGGTGAAAAACCTACCGGTTAGTTCATGTGCCGGTATAATTCTGTTTTGATATCTGAAAGATAATGACTGTAATGCCGATTGTGAAGCTTCAAAAGAACCATTTGGATGCATAATTAACCAATCATGATCACCGATAGAAGTAAAAGAAACAATTTTCCTTCCGGTCTCGATATCATAAATATGTAAAATACAGTCAGAGTGGCTAATGATATGCATTTTTGACCATTCAATCTCAAGTACATCACCCTGAATCTGAATTCGATTGGTTGGCTGATTTGTCCTTCGATCAACAAGCGTAACTGATTTATCTGTATTAAATTGTAGTCTCCATCTTCCATCCGGGCTTCTTTCAATCGGATTAATACCATCTCTATGATTTTCAACCGTACGCAGTAGTTCGCCAGTGCGCGCATCCCAAACTTTACCAAATCCTTCTCTGTCAGCCGTAATGATTAACTGCCCCTGACGATGATAACGAGCCGACCAAACTAGATTACAAGTACCAGAAAAAACAGATTTTTGGCTTCCATCTTGAATATTCCAAATTCGAGCCGTACGATCATCAGAAGCGGTTAGAATAAAAGAATTATTTGGGCTAAACTTTACGATGTTCACACCATTTGTATGGCCGGATAGTGTTCGTACTTGTCTTTTTGTTTCCACATCCCACACAATCGCGCTTCCATCCCAAGAAGCCGTGGCAAGTAGTGTACCACTCTTATTGAATGAAGCATATTTAATGGCTCTACGATGCGCACTCAAATCAGCGATTAAAGCACCGGATTCTGTATTCCAAATTTTTGCTGATCCATCTTCAGAAGCTGTAACAACCATTGAACCATCAGGGGAGAATGCCGCCATATTCACAGTATTATGATGCCCTCTTAGAACATGGAGTTGGCGCCCTGTTTCTGCATCCCATAATATGGCTGTACGATCTTCCGAGGTAGTTACAATTCTTTTTTGCTGCGCATCAAATTGAATAAATTTTACGGAACGCGTATGTCCTGTAAGACGATGCGCGAGGCGACCGGTTTCAGTATCCCAGATTTTTGCTACATTCTGCCACGTTGCGCTTCCCAAGAATCTTGAATCGGGGCTAAAATTCAAATGCTGAACAGTTCTTGTAAATCCATGGATGGTTCTCAAAACAGTACCGCGGTAAGGATCCCAGATATAGATCATTTCATCCTGACCTCCGGTTGCGAGTTTTCTGCCATCAGGACTGAATTCCGCATATCTTACGGAGGATTCATGCCTATTTAGAGTGTGCATTCGCCGGCCAGTTCTACCATCCCAAATTATGGCTAAACCATCGTCAGAAGTGGTGACAATTTGAGAACCGGCTGGATTAAATCGAGCAGAATTTAACCGCTCTTTGTGCCCTGTTAAATTGGCAAGCATGATTCCGGTTGATGCATCCCAAAGTTTTGCAGTTTCATCCCAAGAAGCAGTAACAACGCGTTGTGCATCATTACTGATATCTGCATACCAAACCCAATGAATATGCCCAATTGAAACAACCGGTTCAGGTACATTTTGACCAAAACTGTTTAAGGGGAGAAAATACATCATTATAATGATGTAAAACACAGGGTGAATTAGAAGGATTCTTTTATAATTAGTTAGACGATTAACTCGCATATAGATTTGATTGTATCCATGGTGCTGTTGGGATACCTGAAATATCTATCCAAATATCAGTTATCTTTTGAATTATAACAACTTAATTTTTTGCTATGGCAGTTAATGTGTATTAAAGATTATTAATAACACGAAGTGAGAATATCATTTCGATTTTTACATAACGCCAAATAGTACAATATGTTACAATAAGAGCATTAGAATTATTTATACTCGTTCAGCAAGTTCAAGCCATCTCGTCGTTTTTTCTTCGATTTCTTTTTCCAATGCTTGGTAAGCCATACTTTTTTCATAAAGCGCTTCATGGTCTAATGCACCGCTACTCATTTCAGCTTCAAGAGCTTCCTTTTGCTCTTCCAAATGGGGGATTTCTTCTTCTAAGGCTTCGTACTCTTTTTGTTCTTTATAGCTTAGTTTCGCTGTTTTTTTTGTTTCTTTTTGGGGATGGGACTCCTTTTTTACTTCAGGGGTTTTTCTTTCAGTTGATTGTTTTAACTCTTCTTCCCGCGCTTTTCTATACTCACTGTAACTGCCATGAAAACCCCGCACCCTTCCATCCCCCTCTAAAACAAAATAGTGTTCAACCAACTTATCCATGAAGAAACGGTCGTGAGATACGATGAGCAAACATCCCCCAAAATCAGAAAGAAACGATTCGAGTCGTGCAAGAGTGTCTAAATCGAGATCGTTGGTTGGTTCATCAAGGATTAAGAAATTGGGATTTTTGATGAGAGTCATCATCAAGCTCAGGCGACGCTTTTCGCCTCCACTGAGGTTCTCAACCGGTGTGTATTGCAGTTGAGGCGGGAACATAAAAAACTCCAGAAATTTCGATGCGGAAACGGTTGAGCCATCTGCGGTAACGACCACTTCGGCGACTTCCTTGATGATATCAATCACGCGTTGACCCGTTTTGAATTCGAGTCCATGCTGTTGATAGTAGCCAAACACAATAGTTTGACCGGTAACGATTGATCCGGAGTCGGGTTCGAGGCTTCCGGTGAGCATATTCAGTAGCGTCGATTTTCCGGTGCCGTTTTTTCCGATAATCCCGATGCGTTCACCTTTGCTGAACGTGTAATTGAACTTTTTGATGATTTCTAAATCGCCGTATGACTTCGAAATATTACTGACTTCCAAGATCTGATTCCCCATGCGGCTCATTTGAACTTCGAGGCGTATTTCGGAGTCTTGTTTTCCGGAGGTAGCTTTTTCCTTGATGTCATAAAAGGCATCTATTCTCGATTTTGCCTTCGTAGTGCGCGCTTTCGGTCCGCGACGCATCCATTCGAGTTCTTTTTTGTAAAGTTGAACAGCTTTACCCTTATCTACCTGCTCTATTTGCTTACGCTCCAGTTTTTTCTCTAAATAATAGGCGTAATTTCCTTTGTGATGATATAACTTGCCTTCATCAAGCTCTAAAATGTGACTACACACACGATCAAGAAAATAACGATCGTGCGTAACCATAAATAAGGTAACCCCGGGCTTGGAAAGCCATTCTTCGAGCCACTCAATCATATCGAGGTCGAGGTGGTTCGTAGGTTCATCAAGGATGATTAAATCGGGCTCGCCCAAAAGTACAAAAGCAAGAGCAACTCGTTTTCGCTCGCCCCCGGAAAGTTCTGCTAATTTACGATCCAAGTCATGAATGTCGAGTTTTCCCAAAATTTGGCTCAGACGCTGTTCGTAATCCCAGGCGTTGGCGGCATCCATAGCGGCTGAAGCTTGCTCAAACGCCCGTTGTGTCTCTTCGTTATAGTTTTTAGCCTGCTTTTTGATGGCTTCTTCATAGTTCAAGGCTATTTCCATCAAACCAGCATCGCCCGTAGCCATGAATTCTTTGATGGTAAGATCTTCAGGCAACGCAGGATTTTGATCTAAGTATCCGGTTCTGACTCCATTTCGGATCATGACTTCGCCGGAATCAGGCGTGTCTAGACCGGCAAGCATTCGCAGTAAAGTCGATTTCCCGGTTCCGTTTGGGGCAACTAAAGCGGTTTTATCCCCTTTTGCAATACGAAAGGTGAGGTCTTCAAAAAGAACTTTAAGGCCATACGATTTTGAAAGTGAACCGGTAGATAAATAGGTCATAGTGGGGATAACTCAACAAAGATTAAAAAATGATTCACAAAATAAGAAATTAGTAAGGATGGTATTTACAAATTACCGGAAAATGATATTCTCAAGTGCAATCTCAAGTCTGATTTTAATAAGATTTACCATTCACAAGATTTTAGCTACCATTCACAAGAAATATTTTAACATACCTTCTGTACGGCTGTATCTTTGATTCAGGTTAAAGGAAAAAAAGATTTAAACAAAAATCGAGGCCCGCAAGGTCTGTTTGTTATCCGTTTTAATCAAGAGAGAGATTTGAGCGTGTATAGTACCGGTTCTGAGTAAAGGGCCGGTACTTTTTTTATTTTAGGGGGGATGGTTGCTTCTAAAATATAAAATAGCGTTATCTGCATTGTTTATATCTAAGACATATAATAATCGACTGTCGGTAAAGAGAGAACTAAATTCTGTCTTTATTTGTAAACTTGCCTTGGTAATTAGTTGAAAAGTGATGCTTGACCTTCTCTTTTTAGTCTCCAACTATCTTGACCAACTCGTTCTGCAATATCTTCTAATACACTTAAAATAGTTTGGCTTTCAGGAGTTGTTCCATTTTCAGAAGCGGTAAAATAGCTAGTACGATCTCTTCAAAATGTGGGGCTTTGTTTTCTCTTTCCATTCTTCTCAAAAAGCTGATAAGATACTATTTAATACGAAGTCTAACATCTAAATGTGTAGTAAACCTTGTGTTATTTTCGCCCATCTACGATCCATCTTTAGTGCTATTGACCAAGTTAAGATAATCATCAATCTATAACGGATTAGCACAAAACCATGTAATAGGAAATATAAACTATACACTGTCTAAGTATTTCCAATAAATAATTGATGCATGCCTCCCATTTTTTTACAGATTACCAACCCAACACCGGTACCTGTAGATTCCTCACGGGTGTGAAGTCTTTGGAAGATCGTAAAGATTTTAGTGGAATATTCAGAGTCAATTCCTATTCCATTATCCTTTACAAAAAAATTACAATGAGTATCAAGTTCTTCACACCAAATAGAACTAAGATTTAAACATTTAGTGAATGTTTAAATTATGAGAGAAAAAATCATACCGATGTAAAGTCATCCCCATCACGGCAATTCCGTACTTCCCATCAGCCACTTATCACATTCCCTCGCGGCGCCTCTGCCTTCGTTGATTGCCCAAACTACGAGGCTTTGTCCGCGACGCATATCGCCGGCGGCGAATACGCCTTCTACATTGGTTTTATAGACTTCGTGCTCGGCTTTGGCATTCGAGCGGTTGTCCCGTTCAATACCCAGCTGATCCAAAACAGGATTTTCCGGCCCGGTGAATCCCATAGCAAGTAAAACCAAATCGGCTTTCCAGACTCTTTCCGAGCCTTTTACTTCCTCAGGAACCATCCTTCCCTCTTTAGAAATATTCCACTTGATTTGTACGGTATGGAGTTCTTTTACATTACCATCTTTGTCTTTTTCAAACTTTTTGGTCATCACTTCATACGTGCGTGGATCATCGCCGAATTTTGCTTTGGCCTCTTCCTGTCCATAATCGAGACGGTATATATGAGGCCATTCCGGCCACGGATTTTTAACTGCGCGGTTCTCCGGCGGCTTCGACATAATCTCGAATTGGGTCACCGAGGCGCACCCATGACGCATCGAAGTTCCCACACAATCCGTTCCGGTATCTCCCCCTCCAATCACGATTACATGCTTGCCTTTCGCTGATGTGAATTTGCCATCCGCATGATTTGAATCAAGTAAGCTTTTAGTATCGGCACGGAGGAAATCCATCGCAAAAAGAATTCCTTTGGCATCACGCCCCTGAATTTCGAGGTCACGAGGGATGGTTGCCCCACCGGCAAGAATGATGGCATCAAATTCTAATTTCAGTTCCTCAGCTGATTTATCTTTCCCGATTTCAGTATTGGTGACAAAGGTGATGCCTTCAGCGGCAAGCAAATCAACGCGGCGTTTTACCACGGCTTTATCGAGTTTCATATTCGGGATGCCATACGTGAGCAAGCCTCCGATTCGGTCGGCGCGTTCAAAGACGGTTACCCAATGTCCCACCTTGTTGAGCTGTGCAGCAGCGGATAGTCCGGCCGGCCCCGAACCTACAATCGCAACTTTTTTGCCTGTTCTGGATTTTGGTGGCTCAGGAATTACCCATCCCTCCTCAAATCCGCGATCAATAATGGCTTGTTCAATAGATTTTATGGCGACCGGTTTTTCAATCAATCCAAGTACGCAGGAGCCTTCGCATGGCGCCGGACACACTCTGCCCGTAAATTCGGGGAAGTTGTTTGTTTTGTGAAGTCGGTCTAACGCCTCACGCCATTTGCCGCGATACACCAAGTCATTCCACTCGGGGATGAGGTTGTGAATGGGGCATCCAAAGGTTTTGCCTTTTTGAATATCGCCGGTTTGGCAAAATGGGATGCCACAGTCCATGCATCTCGCACCTTGTTTTTGCAGGTCTTCATCCGGGAGTTTTACGTCAAACTCATCCCACGTCTGCACACGCTCCGCCGGATCGCGGTAAGCGGTTGATTTACGTTCAAATTCTAAAAATCCGGTTGGTTTTCCCATGGCTGTTGTGTTCTGTTGGTTATATTGATCAATTCCCCGCTACTCTGGCTTTTTCGCCTTTGTTTTGATAGAAGGCTTGTAATTCGGCCGCTTCTTTTTCGAGACCAAGCTTCATGGCGGAGTCAATGGAGGCGCGCATGCGTTTGAAATCTTTTGGATAAACTTTCACGAATTGCGGTACAACTTCCTTCCATTTTGCAAGGATTTTCCAGGCGCGATTACTGTCTGTGTAATCGGCATGTTTCCGCACAATGTGTTCGAGTTCGTTGATTTCATCTTCATCCATCAGCGTTTCCAGGTACACCATTTCTTTGTTGCATCGGTCGGCGAATGTCCCGTTTTCATCAAGAACGTACGCGAGTCCGCCTGACATCCCGGCCGCAAAATTACGTCCGGTTGGTCCAAGTACGACTACCTTCCCTCCGGTCATGTACTCACAACCGTGGTCTCCAACTGATTCCACAACGGCTTGTACTCCGCTGTTCCTCACGCAGAAACGCTCCCCGGCTTTCCCCCGAATATAAGCTTCCCCACTTGTTGCACCGTACAACGCCACATTCCCGACAATCATATTTTCTTCGGCTTTAAAGCGCGCTTTGGCATCCGGATAGAGGATGAGTTTTCCTCCCGAAAGTCCTTTTCCGAAATAATCATTGGCATCACCTTCGAGCTCAAGGGTCATCCCTTTAGGGACAAACGCTCCAAAACTTTGTCCGGCTGAGCCTTGAAAACGCAATCGGATAGTATCTTCCGGCAAACCTTCCGCGCCATAGCGTCGGGTGATTTCACTTCCCACAATGGTGCCGGTTACACGGTTCACGTTTCGGATGGATAGCTTTGCCCGCACCGGCTTTTGATGGCGAAGTGCCGGTTCGCAAATATCCAAAAGTGATTGGATGTCCATAGAATTTTCGAGTCCGTGGCTTTGCTTTTGCATATTACGCACGCCTACATACGATGGAGAATCCACTCTGTGCAGAATCCGGCTCAAATCAAGATGCTTGGCTTTCCAATGCGTAGTTTTCTTTTGGCGAAGTTTATCGCTACGACCAATCATGTCATCAATCGTCCAAAAACCGAGTTTTGCCATGTGTTCGCGCATATCCTGAGCGACAAATCTCATGAAATTCACTAAATACGCCGGGTCACCCGTGAATTTAGCACGCAAATCCGGGTTTTGGGTGGCGACTCCCACCGGACACGTATCCAAATGACATACGCGCATCATGATGCACCCCAAAGTGACCAAAGCGCTTGTTCCGAATCCGTACTCTTCAGCACCGAGCAACGCCGCCAATGCAACATCCCGGCCGGTTTTGACATGTCCATCTGTTTCGAGGCGAACACGACTTCTCAAATTGTTGAGCACCAGCGTTTGATGCACCTCAGACAAACCGATTTCCCACGGAAGTCCGGCATGTTTAATACTCGTTTGCGGGGATGCGCCCGTGCCCCCATCGTGTCCACTCACTAAAATGACATCCGCTTTCCCTTTTGCCACCCCGGCGGCAATTGTACCAACGCCCACTTTTGAAACTAACTTCACGTTGATATCCGCTTTGTTGTTGGCGTTTTTCAGATCATGAATGAGCTGCGACAAATCCTCAATCGAGTAAATATCGTGGTGTGGTGGAGGTGAGATTAAGCCCACGCCGGGCGTAGATAAGCGCACATTTGCAATCCACGGATAGACTTTTCTGCCGGGAAGTTCTCCTCCTTCGCCGGGTTTAGCTCCCTGCGCCATTTTAATCTGGATTTCCTTCGCCTGCGTCAGATACTCGCTCGTCACCCCGAAACGACCGGATGCAACCTGCTTAATGGCACTATTTCGGGAATCTCCGTTATCATCAGGCGTGTATCTTTTGGGATGCTCGCCTCCTTCGCCGGTGTTGCTTCTTCCACCCAAACGGTTCATGGCAATCGCAAGCGCCTCGTGCGCCTCTTCGCTGATGGAACCATACGACATCGCCCCTGTTTTGAAGCGTCTGCAAATCGATTCAACCGATTCTACTTCTTCTATGGGGATGGCAGCGGATTCATCATACTCAAACTCAAGCAAATGGCGAAGGGTTGGTGCCGGATCGTCTTGTTCATCAAGCAGGCGAGCATATTCTTTGTACAACGTATAATCCCCATTCCGAACAGCCAACTGCAAGGTGTGGATGGTTTTGGGATTATACATGTGATACTCCCCATTTCTGCGCCATTTGTACTGTCCGCCTTCATCAAGCACGCTTCCATTCACATGAACTTTCGGGAAGGCTTTCTGATGGCGCATATCTGCTTCCTGAGCAATGACATCCAAATCTATTCCGCCAATTCGGGAATCCGTCCAGCTAAAGTATTTGTCAATAACTTTTTTGCTTACGCCAAGGGCCTCAAAAATCTGCGCTCCCCGATACGATTTGATGGTGGAAATTCCCATTTTGGACATCACCTTTACGATACCTTTCACCACGGCGGTGTTGTAGCCTTTTACGGCATTCGCATAGGAAATATCAGTCAACAGCCCTTCCTTGATCATATCGAACAAGCTTTCATACGCCATGTACGGATTCACGGCATCCACGCCATATCCCAAAAGTGTACAAAAATGATGCGTTTCGCGTGGCTCACCCGATTCGAGTACGATACTCACTTGCGTACGTTTTCCGGATCGAATCAAATGATGATGCAACCCCGAAACCGCAAGTAATGCCGGAATTGGGGTATGATGCTTGTCGAACTTTCGGTCGGTCAGAATCAATACATTAACGCCACTTTGCACGGCTTTATCGGCTTGTTCGAACAGTTTTTCCAGACTTTTCTCCAAACCTGCTCCACCTGATCCCGCTTTAAATAAAATGGACAGTTCCTGAAATTTGAATGCCGCATGATTCAGATTTTTAAGCTGATCCAATTCCTCGGTCGTCAAAATCGGGGTACGAAGTTTGATCTGTCGGCAGCGATCAGGGGAAATTTCAAGGATGTTACCTTTGGCACCCAAATAGACTTCGGTTGAGGTAATCAACTCCTCGCGGATTGGATCGATGGGGGGATTGGTCACTTGCGCGAACAGCTGTTTGAAATAGTTATACAACAATTGCGGCTGATTTGACAAAACGGCCAACGGAGCATCATTTCCCATTGCACCAATCGGCTGAAGCATATTTTCAGCCATCGGCCCCACATTCACACGGAGGTCTTCATACGTGTAACCAAAAACTTTTTGCCGCTGAACAATTTCGTGGTGTTCAAGTCCCGGCTCGGGATATGAAAGCTCATGGCTGATTTCACTAAAATCGACCAAATTATCATTGAGCCATTGACGGTATGGTTTCTCACTGATGAGTGCGTTTTTGATTTCATCATCACTCACAATCCGCTTTTCGATGGTATCAATTAAAAGCATTCGACCCGGTCTCAGGCGACCTTTCACCATTACTTCATCAGGAGGAATATCAAGCACTCCGGCTTCTGAGGAAAGAATGATGGTATCATCGCGGGTGATGTAGTATCGGGATGGTCTCAAACCGTTTCTGTCGAGTGTTGCTCCGACTACTTTTCCATCGGTGAAGGCTACAGAAGCAGGGCCATCCCACGGTTCCATCATACAACTGTGGTACTCGTAAAATGCCTTTTTCTCATCGCTCATGCTTTCGTGTTTTTCCCAAGGCTCGGGAATCATCATCATCATGGCGTGGGGAAGCGACCTTCCGCTGAGGGTCAGAAATTCGAGGCAGTTATCGAATTTGGAGGAATCACTTCCATCATCCTGAATAATGGGAAGCACTTTTTTGATGTCATCTCCAAACAAATCAGAAGCGAGTAGCGATTCACGCGCGTGAAGCCAATTTTGATTTCCGCGTACGGTGTTAATCTCTCCGTTATGAATGATGTAACGGTAGGGATGCGCCAGTTTCCAGCGGGGAAAGGTGTTCGTGCTAAAACGAGAGTGCACCAACGCTATGGCCGATTTCATATCGGGATTGCTCAGATCTCTGAAATACTTCTCAAGCTGTGTCGGCGTAAGCATGCCTTTATATACGATGGTACGGCACGACAAACTGTTGATATAGAAAAAATCCTTCTCTTTTATTTCGAGTTTTGTCTCTTCGATGGCGCGGGTGCATCGGCGGCGTACCACGAATAATTTTCGTTCAAAATCGAGCTCACTTGCAATCTCTGCCGGACGCTCAATGAAAATTTGCCGAACGGATGGCTCAACGGCTTTTGCAGATTCACCCAAGGAGGAGTTATTTGTGGGGACTTTTCTCCATCCCAACACATTTAACCCTTCTTCGCGTACGACCTGTTCTATGATGTCCTCACATGGCAAGCGGTCTTCACGTTCGCCGGGGAAGAACATCATCCCAACTCCATAATTTCCGGGCTCAGGAAGATCGAATCCAAGTCCCTGACAGGATGCTTTCAAAAATTTATGCGGAAGTTGCATGAGGATGCCGGCACCATCTCCGGTATTCATTTCTGCACCGGTGGCACCACGGTGGTCTAAATTGATTAACACTCTTAGTGCCTGCTTCACAATTTCATTGGTAGCCCGACCCTGAATATTAGCCACAAACCCGATACCGCAGGCATCATGTTCATGAATTGGATCGTATAATCCCTCCGCTACCGGGGGTAGTTTTCTTTCTTTTCTCATCTGCTCATAGCTTAATTAAAATACACTCACTCAACAACACGCACTTCAGCTATCAATATACTTGATTCACTGATGATTCCTCAATAACCAAAAGAATTTTTTCTGTTATTTCATTCGTTTTTAGTGGTTTTTCGCCTTCTTTTGCTAAATCTGAACTTCGATATCCCGCTTCAATCACGGCTGAAACCGCTTGTTCGATAGCGTTGGCAGCGGTCTCTTCTCCTAAGGTATTTCGGAGCATCATAGCCGCTGAAAGGATAGCCGCCATTGGATTCGCCAGATTTTTTCCGGCAATATCAGGCGCCGAACCGTGAACAGGCTCGTACAGTCCGCCTTTATCGCCTACACTTGCAGAAGGCAACATGCCGATGGAGCCGGTTAACATGGCGGCTTCATCGCTTAGGATATCCCCGAACATATTTTCGGTAAGAATGACATCAAAGCTTGCCGGACGCCGAATGAGTTGCATCGCACAATTATCAACCAACATGTGTTCAAGTTCAACATCGAGATACTCGGTGGCGACTTCGTTTACGACATCCCTCCACAATCGGGAACTTGCCAGCACATTCGCTTTATCAACGGAGGTAAGCTTGCCGCGCCTTTTCTGTGCCAATTCAAATGCTTTTCTGGTGATGCGCTTGATTTCGTTTTCATCGTAAACCATGGTATCAACAGCATTTCGGAGACCGTCTTTTGTGATACCGGGACCTTTCGGTTGCCCGAAATACAATCCGCCGGTTAGCTCCCGTACCACAATTAAATCAACGCCTTCAAGTAATTCGGATTTTAGCGGCGAGTATGTTTCCAATCCCGGGAAAATTTTGACCGGTCGCAAATTGGCATATACATTCAATCCCTTACGAAGCGCAAGCAAACCCGATTCGGGACGTAATGCACCTTCAAGATGATCCCACTTCGGACCACCGACAGCGCCGAGAAAAACGGCATCGGCTTCCTTACACGCACTCAATGCTTCATCTGTAAGCGGAATCCCATGCCGGTCGATGCTCGCTCCGCCGATATCGTGGTAAATAGTTTGTAGCTCAAAGCCAAACTGCTTCCCCACGGAAGCCAAAACCTCAAAAGTAGCCTTCGTCACCTCCGGCCCAATCCCATCCCCCGGCAAAACGGCTATTTTATATTTTTTCATAGATTAGTTGTTGGTTGAAAATTCAGAATTATAGAATTCAGAATTCAGAATTATTTTGAGAATACTTTCATCATACTATTGATCAGAATTTTTCATCTTTATTTTCATCTGTGATTATTCCAGACAAGATGACCCCAATTCTGAATTTTTGAATTCTGAATTCTGAATTAAAACATGTTATTTTTTCTTGCATACTCAAATATCCCACCGGCTTCTACGATATCGGCTACATCACCGAGGGGACGCAGTGGATATTGTTTGCCGCTGGCTTTGTGATGCAATAAATCGAGCGAGGTATCAATTTCGAGTTCGTCGCCGGTTTTGATGATGCTGTTCAGGCTTTCGAAGCACTCGTAAGGAATCAGGAATCCGCCATCTATGGCATTGCGATAGAAAATGCGGGCATATCCGGGTGCAATCACCGCTTTGATTCCGGCAACTTGCAACGCAAACGGCGCATGCTCACGCGATGAGCCGCATCCGAAATTCTTACCGGCTGCGATAATTTGAAATTCCGATTCAAATTTATCAGGTTGTGTAAACGGAATGCCTCCTTCGGGCAATCCGGAGACGGCATCAGGCACTCCTGAAAGCGCATATCTGCCGTAGAACTTTTTTTCCTCCGGCTTTTCAAGACTATATACCAAATGTTCTGCCGGAATGATCTGATCTGTATCGATGTCATCCCCAAGAACGAAGGCTTTTCCAGAAATGGTTTTCATACGTTAAATATATTTTGAGTTAAAAAAGGATTGCGAAATTCAGAATTAGTGAATTCAGAATTCAGAATGATTTCTTTGGGATTCATTGTGTTGGATCATATTTATCATTTCTATTTATACTGGTTTTCCGGATAACCATGTATTGAAAACATCAGTCCAAAAGTTCAGAATTAGTGAATTCAGAATTCAGAATGATTTCTTTGAGATTCAATGTGTTGGATCATATTTATTATTTCTATTTATACTGGTTTTCCGGATAACCATGTATGAAAAACATCAGTCCAAAAATTCTGAATTCTGAATTCTGAATTCTGAATTTCTGCATTCTGAATTTCTGCATTCTGAATTTCTGCATTCTGAATTACACCGTAACCGGCAAATACTCTCTCGGGTCGGTAATGACTCCGGTGATGGCTGATGCCGCCACGGTGTAGGGCGATGCCAAATACACCTGCGATTTTTTCGAGCCCATGCGTCCCGGGAAGTTCCGGTTCGTGGTAGAGATGCATATTTCTTCGTGGTTCAGGCGACCGAAGGTATCTGATGGTCCACCCAAACATGCCGCACATGAAGCTTCGCCCATGTGGCAACCTGCACTCTCAAAAATATCCCAAAGGGTTTGTCCCTCAAAAGTAACTTCACGCAACTGACGCTTCACTTCGGTTGTAGCCGGAACCACATACGTGTCTATTTTTAGCTCATTTCCTTTGATGATCTTCGCGGCGGCTTCGAAATCACTGATTTTTCCACCGGTACACGAGCCAATATAAGCGCGGGTCAGTTTTGTGCCTTTCACTTCGGTAACGGTTGCTTTGTTATCCGGGGAGTGCGGTTTGGCAACCATCGGCTCCAATTCGGATGATTTATACACGCGTACACTATGGTACCTGGCATCCGGTCCGTTATACACGGCTTCAAACGGATGGTTTGTCCGCTCACGAACATATTTGAACGTGGTTTCATCCGGCTCAACAACGCCATTTTTCCCACCGGCTTCAATTACCATATTGGTGAGCGTCATCCGGCCTTCCATATCCATTGCCATCACGCCATCTCCGCCAAATTCCATTGCGCGATACGTGGCACCATCCACTCCGATATCCCCAATAATTTGCAAAATGAGGTCTTTTGCCATAATGTAAGGGGGAATTTCGCCTTCAAAAATGAATTTCATGGTTTCAGGCACTTTCACCCAAAGCTTCCCGGTTCCCATAATGAAGGCAGCATCCGTATTTCCGATACCGGTGGCAAATTGTCCAAACGCACCGGCAGTACAGGTGTGGGAGTCTGTCCCGAAAAGCACCTCACCCGGACGCGTGAATCCGAGTTCGGGCATCGCAACGTGGCATACGCCTTTATAGTTTTCCGTGCCTACATCATAATAGTACGGTAACTGCTGTTCGCTGGCAAAAGCGCGGAGAATATCGATATTTCGATTGGCATAGACATCCTTCGTAAAAATATAATGATCGGGGATAATCACAATTTTCTTTTTATCCCATACCGATGCCTTTTCGCCAAACTCACGTTTGAAAATTCCGATGGCCGGTGGTCCGCACACATCATGGGTTAGCAAAACATCTACATCCACCCAGACATTTTCGCCGGGTTGCACCCTGGATTTTTTTGATGCACGTGCAAGAATTTTTTCCGTTAAAGTCATATCAATTTATTTATTATATAGATACTGAATGGATTCATTGGTGAATTTGGCACCGATTTGGGTTACTCCGTTATTGGAGAGATAAATGAGGTCTTGATCGGTGATGATTTTCTTATTATCAGTGAGCTGACTGAAATTTTTATAGACTACATCCAACTCCACTTTGGAAAAGTTATATCCGAGTCGCTTCAAATGGCTGTTGAGCGCATTCCGTCCGGAATGTTTCCCAAGCACAATCTGACTTTCAGGCACACCCACGGTTTGTGGCTGCATGATTTCGTAATTGAGCGGATTTTTGAGCATTCCATCCTGATGAATGCCCGCCTCATGGGCAAATGCATTCTTGCCGACAATCGCTTTGTTCGGCTGAACTTCAACTCCGGTAATCTCGCTTAAAAGTTTACTTGTCGGGAACAATTCTTCCGTAACCAATCGGGTTTCATGCTCGAATGATTGGTTTCTGGTTTTCATGGCCATCACCAATTCTTCCACAGAAGCATTTCCGGCACGTTCGCCAATTCCGTTAACGGTGCATTCCACCTGCTCAGCTCCGTTCATAACCGCCGCGAGAGAATTTGCAACTGCCAATCCCAAATCGTTATGGCAATGCACACTCAAAGTTGCCTTATCGATGTTTGGCACGTTTTCTTTGATGTACTTTATGAGTTCACCAAATTCCCACGGAAGCGCATATCCAACCGTATCGGGGACATTCACAACCGTAGCACCGGCGTTGATGACGGTCTCGAATACTTCACAAAGGAAATCCGGTTCACTGCGGGAAGCATCCTCGGCTGAGAACTCAACATCGTGGCAATACTGCTTTGCGTACTTGACGGCTTTTCTTGCACTTTCGAGGACTTCCGCTCGTGTCTTGCCGAGTTTATGCTCCATGTGGATGTCAGATGTAGCAATAAACGTGTGGATTCTTGGCTTTTTGGCGTGTTTTACTGCTTCCCATGCCCGATCAATATCTTTTTGTGATGCACGACACAACGCAGCGACACTACTTTTTGTGATGATTTTCGCAATTTCCTGAACGGCTTCAAAATCTCCATCAGAGCAAATCGGAAAACCGGCTTCGATGACATCCACTCCTAACTTCTCAAGTTGCAGTGCCAGACGAAGCTTCTCTTTTTTATTCATACTGAATCCGGGCGCTTGCTCGCCATCCCGTAAGGTGGTGTCAAATATTTTGATATGCTTCTTCATGATACTTTTTGTTTGGTTGCTGTGAATGGTATGTGTTGTTCTTTCAAAAACCAGGAATAACTCTCCATTAATGCCTGTCGGCTGGCTTCCATAATGTTTTCCGATACGCCTACGGTACTCCAGGATTTCCCTTCGCACGACGATTCAATGAGTACTCGCACTTTTGCCCGCGTACCCTGATCTCCGTTGAGGACACGCACCTTGTAATCAGAAAGATGCATGCGTTCGATTTCAGGGAAAAACTTCGCCAATGCTTTACGCATGGCAATGTCAAGCGCGTGAACGGGTCCGGTACTTTCAGCGGCAGTGTGTTCGGTTTCGCCGTTTACGACCACCCGGATGGTTGCCTCGGCACGTGTTTGGTCGTGCTCATTTTTTTCTATGAGGATGCGGAATCCTTTCAACGCAAACGGGTCTTCCCACTGCTTGAGCGCGCGATGAATGAGTAAATCGAGGGATGCCTCTGCGGCTTCAAACTCATAACCTTTATGCTCAAGATTTTTGAGCTGATGCACAATTTCACCGGCTTGCTCGGGATAGTCGCCAAGGTTGATATCTAACTCATTGGCTTTGTAGAAAATGTTGCTTCGTCCGGAAAGATCCGAAACCAAAACCCGGCGTGTATTCCCCACGGTTTCAGGTTTGATGTGCTCGTACGTCACCGGATTTTTCATCACGGCGCTAACATGAACGCCCCCTTTGTGGGCAAACGCACTTTTTCCGGTAAACGGCTGCGCACTTGCGTGAACTTGATTGGCAAGCTCACTCACAAAAAAAGATACCCGCGCTAATCTGGAAAGTTGTTGATGGGGGATGCACTCAAAGCCCATTTTCAACTGCAAATTTGGAATCACCGAACAGAGGTTTGCATTGCCACAGCGTTCACCGTATCCGTTGATGGTTCCCTGCACATGACGGCACCCCGCCGCTACGGCTTCCAACGAGTTGGCAACCGCAAGCTCGCCGTCGTTATGGGCGTGAATTCCGATTTCAGCATCAAATCGTGCCGTAACCGCCTCCACCGCTTCTCGGATTTGGGATGGCAGACTTCCACCATTTGTATCACACAAAACCAACACATCGGCACCGGCAGCATGTGCCGCTTCGAGGGTTGAAAGGGCATATTTGGAGTCTGACCGAAAGCCATCGAAGAAATGCTCGGCATCATAAATGACTTCCTTTCCGTGCGCTTTCAAAAACTTAACGGATGTGAAAATGCGCTCTAAATTCTCCTCAGGGCTAATCTTGAGCGCTTCTTCAACGTGCATCAACCATGTTTTTCCGAAAATCGATACAGCCGGTGTGTTCGCTTCTAACAAAGCAGCAAGATTCCCATCCTCTTCGGGATTACTGCTTCGGGATGTGCTTCCGAATGCCACAATTTTCGCGTGTTTGAGGTTCACATCAGCAGCTTTCACGAAAAATTCCATGTCGCGCGGATTCGACCCCGGCCATCCCCCTTCAATATAATGCACCCCAAAAGCATCTAGTTTTTTCGCTATACGGATTTTATCATCCGCCGAAAAACTGATGCCTTCGCCTTGGGTACCATCCCTAAGAGTGGTATCGAACAGTTTGATTTGATTCGACATGATTGGTTGGGTTTCCGGTTATTTTTTGGTGATCCAGCTCATCATACTTCTGAGCTGTTTTCCGGTTGCTTCTATCGGATGGTTTGCCTCACGGCGTCTTAATGCACCCATCGACGGGCGATTCGCTTTGTTCTCGAGAATCCACTCTTTTGCAAATTCTCCACGCTGCACTTCGCTCAAAATCGCCTTCATGCGTTGCTTGGTATCGGCATCTACCACACGTACGCCACGTGTCATTCCGCCAAATTCAGCGGTATCGCTCACCGAGTAGTACATCCCTTCGATGCCTCCCTCGTAAAGTAAATCCACAATTAATTTCAACTCGTGAAGACACTCGAAGTACGCAATTTCCGGTTTGTATCCGGCTTCGGTCAAAGTTTCGAATCCGGCCTTAATCAATTCAACGGCACCTCCACAAAGTACAGCCTGCTCCCCGAAAAGATCGGTTTCAGTTTCTTCACTGAAGGTGGTTTCAATAACTCCGGCGCGGGTTCCGCCGACACCTTTTGCATACGCAAGGGCAATTTCAACGGCTTTTCCGGTGGCATTTTGATGGATGGCAAACAAACACGGCACGCCCTGTCCCTGCTCAAAAACCCGACGAACTAAATGTCCCGGTCCTTTGGGTGCCACCATGAACACATCCACATCAGCGGGGGGCTGAATTTGGTTGAAGTGGATGTTGAATCCGTGTGCAAATGCCAAAGCCGCACCTGATTTCAAATTTGGAGCAACTTCGTTTTTGAAGACTTCCCCCTGAGATTCATCCGGAAGTAAAATCATCACAATATCAGCGCCTTTTACGGCATCGGCGACATCCTGCACCTTTATTCCGTCTTTTGCGGCGGTTTCGCGGGAAGCACTGCTCGGGCGCAATCCAACCACCACATCAACACCATTATCGTTCAGATTTCTTGCATGAGCATGCCCCTGACTTCCATATCCTAAAATGGCCACTTTCTTACCCGAAAGCACATTGAGGTCAGCATCATTTTCATAGTATAATTTCATTGTTTGTCTATTTTGAGAGTTGTTAGTTGAAAAAAAATCCTAATTCGCAATTCGTAATTCGTAATTCCTAATTCGTAATTACTTAAATCCTAATCTTCACCCCGGAGTTAAACTCCCGCTTCATGGCCACACAGCCTGTTCGGGCGACTTCTACCAATCCGAAAGGTCGAAACATGGAGATGGAAGCATTCACCTTATCAGGTCCGCCGGTGACTTCAATGGTGAGGGATTCATCACTTATATCCACAATTTTCCCTCCGAAAATATTGGCCACTTGCGTGATGTTGGCGCGGTCTTCAACACCGGCTTCCACTTTAATCAAGGCTAATTCACGCTCGACAAAAGATTCAAAAGTGAGGTCTTTCACTTCAATGACATCAATCAGCTTCTCGAGTTGATACACGATTTGCTCAATGATTTTCCGATCCCCTTCCGAGGTGATGGTGATGCGGGCATTTTCGGGGTCTTCCGCATTGCCTACCGTGATGGTATCGATGCTGTACCCGCGACCACTGAACATCCCCACAATGCGCGCAAGCGTATTGAAAGCATGGCGCACTTTTAAAGTAAGCGTATGCTTAATGGGACGATTAATGTCTTTTGAAGCCGGTTTATCCATAAGTAATGTCATGTTTAAGCCTCCTGATTTACAGGTATATCAGTATCAACCATTTCGTGAACTGCTTTCCCCGGAGGAATCATCGGATACACATTTTCTTCCTGAACTACGCTGATATCCATCACCACCGGGCGGTCGGTGATTTTCATGGCTTGTTGCATAATCTCGCGTAATTGCTCCGGTGTTTCGGCTCGGAGTCCAACGGCTCCATACGATTCAGCAAGCTTCACAAAGTCCGGATTACCTTCGGTCAAATCGGAATGGGAGTAGCGTTTTTCAAAGAAAAGTTCCTGCCACTGTCGCACCATCCCCAAAAAATTATTGTTCATAATCGCAATCTTTACCGGAATTTTGTACTTAACAGCCGTTCCGAGTTCCATAGCTGTCATTTGGAAACCGCCATCACCCACAATGGCTATGACTTCACGATCAGGATAAGCCACTTTTGCACCCATCGCCGCCGGAAAACCGAATCCCATGGTTCCCAATCCACCGGATGATACCCAACTGCGCGGATGATTGAATTTGTAGTACTGAGCCGCCCACATTTGGTGCTGCCCCACATCGGTAGAGATGATGGCTTCACCTTTGGTTACATCAGAAATGATTTCCATCATGTGCTGGGGAGCAATGCCTTTTTCGGGCTTTTCGTAGCGTAAAGGATGTGCGCGCTCCCACGCTTTTAATTCTTTTCTCCACTCGGTAGTATCCACCGGTTCAGCAAATTGAAGCAATGTTTTAAGCGCTGTTTTGCAATGACTTACAATCGGTATTTCGACTTCAACATTCTTGTTGATACAGGCAGCATCAATATCAATATGGATTTTCTTGGATTGAACCGAGAATTCATCCACTTTGCCGGTTACGCGGTCATCAAAGCGAGCGCCAACCGCAAGGAGCACATCACAGGTTTGGATAGCCATGTTAGCTTGCCATGTTCCGTGCATCCCCAACATTCCGAGCGAAAGCGGATCCGTTTCAGGAAAGACTCCCAAGCCCATCAAGGTTGTGGTTACCGGAATATTGGTCTTGCGCGCAAGAGCGGTTAATTCCTCCCAGGCTTCTCCCATCATCACTCCACCACCGGCATAAATAAGCGGCTTTTTAGCGTTTTTCAAAAGCGCGGCTGCTTGCTTGATAAGAAGTGTATTATCTGTGCCAATCGTCTTTTTCGCATTAACAGATACGGCTTTTTTACCAGGTGTATATTCCCCTTTTGAAAGGAGCATATCCTTCGGCAAATCAACCAAAACGGGACCCGGACGGCCGGATGAAGCAATATGAAATGCTTCCGGGATGATGCGTCCCAAGTCGTTCACGTTTTTTACGAGGTAGCTGTGCTTGGTGATGGGTCGCGTAATTCCAATGATATCGGCTTCCTGAAAGGCATCGTTTCCAATCATGGATGATGGAACCTGACCGGTAAACACCACCATGGGGATGGAGTCCATCATAGCATTGGTGATACCCGTTACCGCATTTGTCGCCCCCGGACCGGAAGTTACCAAAACAACGCCGGGCTTTCCCGTAACGCGGGCGTATCCATCAGCGGCATGTGTACCACCCTGCTCATGGCGCACCAACAAATGACGAAGTTCGGGCTTTTTGTACAGCTCATCATACACCCCAAGCACCACGCCGCCCGGATACCCGAAAATGGTATCCACACCCTGATCAAGTAGCGCTTGTACCAAAATTTGACATCCGGTTAATTCAACAGCTTGAGTGTCGGAAGAAGGAACATGAGAAAGAGCCGAGCTTTTCTGTGTGCTTCCGTTTGAGTTGTTTATTGACTTTGCAGCTTTCATAAAGGTTGAGTTGACCCAGAGGTCGGTACCGGAAAGCCTTTAAAAATTTTTGTATTTGATGGGCTGGTTGGGCGACCTCTGGAGTTTCTTAGTTAATTAGGTTTAGAATTAGTCCAGATAGGATGCCCAGAATCGAAATGGAAATAATAATAATGCTAATGATTATAGCATTCGGGGGGATAACACTAACAATCTCACTACCTACACGATTCGTGCGGGATTCTATGAGTGTGCTATGTGTTAAAAATTGATTCAAATTTTGATAGATTTTATCATTTCGATTACTCCTGTAAATCAAACCATTTTTTTTAAAGAAGTCAACCCTTTGCTTAAAAAAATAAGGAGGAACATCGGATTTAGAGGCTTTTTTTCAAAAATAAATTAGGTTTGTATCTATTAATCCTAATTTAATAAGGTAAATGTGTAAAATTTCAATTTTTTGACCTGTAATAAAAGCGCTTCGATAATTATTTTTTCTGTTTTTTGAAAAAGTGCAATAATTGGGATGTTTTTAGATGATTTTGATGTGAATTTTTTGGAAAAAGGAATCAGTTTTTAAGAATCATTTTAGTTTTTGGACGGCATTTACGAGATAAATCCGTGAATAAATGAATGGGATTGCAAGAAGTTTTTTGACATAACGAGTTACGACTCAGCCATACCTTTATCGTAGGTTGAGCGGAGCTGAAACCGAAACAACGATTTATAGACTTAGATGCTCTGCAAAGCTGACCAAACTTTGATCACTCATCCGTTACACAACCGGTGGAGGCTGAGCTTACGAGTTTGCGATATTTGTGGAGGGTTCCAAATGTGATTTCAGAGTTTGGACGCGTCCATTTTTCTCTTCTTGTTTTAAGCTCTTGTTCTGTCAAGGCAACGTTTATTGCTTTCTCATCTGCATCAATCGTAATAATGTCTCCGTTTTCGAGGAGTGCAATTGTGCCGCCATCCCATGCTTCGGGACTCACATGTCCAACTACGAATCCATGTGTTCCTCCGGAGAAACGTCCGTCTGTAATTAAGGCGACTTCCTTCCCGAGACCGGCTCCCATAATCGCGGCTGTAACTTTCAGCATTTCACGCATTCCCGGACCACCTTTAGGCCCCTCATACCGAATCACTACGACATCCCCAGATTTTACCTCTCCGTTCTGAATTCCTTCAATGCACAGTTCTTCCGAATCGAATACATTGGCTCTTCCTTTGAAACGGGTTCCTTCTTTTCCTGTGATTTTTGCCACACTTCCTTCACTTGCAACATTTCCATAAAGAATATTCAAGTGTCCTGTTTTTTTGAGAGGTTGCTCTACAGGAAATACAATTTTTTGATTTTCCGCTAAATCAGGTAACTCACTCAAGTTTTCTTCAAGAGTTTTGCCGGTAACGGTCAAGCAATTTCCATCAATTAATCCATGTTTTAACAAAAGTTTTTGTACACCCGGCACTCCGCCATACTCGTGCAAATCTTCCATCAGGTATTTACCACTTGGCTTTAAATCTGCCAAATAGGGGGTTCGGTCGGAGACTTTTTGGAAGTCATCAATACTGTATTCTATTCCGGCAGTTCTTGCAATGGCAAGTAAATGAAGCACCGCGTTTGTTGAACCACCTAAAGCGATCACCACCGCAATTGCGTTTTCAAGGGATGTCCTCGTAACAATGTCTTTCGGCTTAATGTCTTTTTCAAGTAGATTCTTGATTACTGATCCCATCCCCAAGCATTCTTGTATTTTTTCTTCGCTTGCTGCGGGCGTACATGAACTATATGGGACACTCAATCCCAATGTTTCGATTGCCGAGGACATCGTATTTGCCGTGTACATTCCTCCACACGCTCCCTGACCCGGACATGCATGCATGAGGACTTCAGCATATTCAGCATCGTTGATTTCTTTTTTGAGATGTTGACCATAAGCTTCGAAAGCAGAAACAATATCAAGTTTTCGGTTTCCAAGAATGCCCGGCTTAATGGTTCCTCCATAAACCATGACCGCCGGACGATTCACTCGAAGCATTGCCATGACACTTCCGGGCATGTTTTTATCACACCCGGGAATGGTTACGAGTCCATCGTACCACTGTGCTCCCATTACTGTTTCTATGGAATCAGCAATAATTTCGCGCGATTGTAGGGAGTAACGCATGCCTTCAGTACCCATCGAAATACCATCACTTACTCCAATTGTATGAAAAGTAAATCCAATCAGATCTGCCTCTTTTATTCCTTTTTTAATGACATCCGCCAGCTGATTTAAATGCATATTGCACGGATTTCCATCCCATCCCATACTTGCAATTCCAACCTGTGCTTTGTTGAAATCAGCACGTGTTAATCCTGTGGCGTGTAACATGGCCTGCGAGCCGGCCTGAGATTTATCTTGTGTTAACCGGCTGCTCCAGCGGTTTAATGGCTTTGTACTCATAGCGTTATTCTTGTTTCATATCTGTTTTTAAACTCAGTTTGATAAAGTCGTACATAAATTAGTTGAAATCCAGATTTTTTTTCTTCACTTTTGGAGGGTACATCATTTGTTGATTTCAATGAATATTTTGTGACAAATCATCTGCCTTTATAATAACTTTATTTTATAAAGCAATATGATTTAAAAGTGATTCCAACCAATGAATACGACTCAATCAACCTCTACTTTATATTATTTCTGTTTAATTTATGCGTTTTGAAACACTTTGTATCCATGCCGGACTCCATGTAGCGAATGATTCTAAATCAATTGTGCCACCTATTTCACCAAGTACTATTTATGAGATTGGAGCTGATGGCAGAGCCGAACATGATTTTCACTATTCACGTTTGGGAAATCCGAATCGATTGCAGCTTGAAACGCTTTTGAAAACTTTAGAGCGCGGCGAAGCCTGTGCTACGTTTGCTTCCGGTCTTGCTGCTTCGGCAGCGGTTTTACAAGCACTTTCCCCCGGCGACCACATTATTGTACCTGACGATATTTATTCAGGTAACAGAAAACTTATGAACGGCCTTATGCAGCGTTGGAATCTGGAGATAAGCTATGTTCGAATGACCGATGTTTCTGCCATCGAGGCATCCCTCAAAAACAACACAAAACTAATATGGATTGAAACACCTTCGAACCCTATGCTTCGGATTACCGATATCCGTGCTGTGGTTGAATTAGCAGAAAAACACCAAGCCATTACCGTGGTTGATAACACATGGCCAACTCCGGTGAATCAATTGCCTTTAGAACTTGGCGCTTCTCTTGTTGTGCACTCGACGACTAAATATTTTGGCGGACATTCTGATTTAATGGGGGGAGCCGTGATTGCTAAAAAAGAAGATGCTTTTTTCGAGAACATTCGTTTTAATCAACGGATGGCCGGTGCGGTTCCATCCCCGCATGACTGTTGGATGCTTTCCCGAAGTACCCGTTCTCTTCCCTACAGGATGAAAGGACATAACGAACACGCTTTCATGATCGCGAAATACCTTGAAACGCATCCTAAAATTGCTGAGGTCTATTATCCGGGATTAGAAAGTCATCCCGGTCACGAGATTGCAAAAAAACAAATGAGTGCTTTTGGGGGGATGATTTCTTTTCTGATTGATGGCTCAAAAGAAGATACCATTCGCGTTGTTGGAAACTCGAAATTGATTACTCGCGCAACAAGCCTCGGAGGCGTAGAAAGTACGTGGGAGCACCGGCTCAGCACCGAGGGCGAAGGCTCTCAAACACCTGATAACCTCATCAGAATCAGCGTAGGATTGGAGCACCCTGAAGACGTATTAGAAGATATTGAGTCCGCTTTAAAAAGCTTGTAGTACAGGTTAGCATCGCTATAAAAAGCGATGCTATGTACTAATCGTCGCGTTTTTTTCGATTTCCGAACTTGTTTGGTCCCTTAAAATCTCGCGAGCCCGAAAACGGTTTCTTACGGTCAAATCCTGCGCCATGTCTTTTTCGCTCCGGACGTTCAGCAGGTTTGAATTTTGGTCGTTCAGGTCTTGGAAGCGCCTCGGGTTTTTCTTCGTCATCCCTCCGAAGTTTAGGATTGTGGATGTCGAACATCATAAAACTGAATTCGCGGTCTTCAAGCGTGATTTTTGAAACGGAAGAAGGTTTCATATTCACCATTGAATCCAAGTTATGAAGCGGAGTGAAGACCCCCAACTTATAGCTGTGCCCATAACGCTTTGCATGTTTAACGAAGTTAACAAGCATCGTTTGATTTGTGCTTACAGGAGGCGCCGTTAAAATCATCCCGGGTCCTTGAGGAAAGAAAATATCGTCGGGCTTAACAACTCTGAGATTGATATTCTCCGTTAACCGCAGGTTTTTGACAGATTCGTGCAAGCCAAGAAAAACTTTCTTGGTGGCTTCACTACCGTAAATCCAATTCACATCTTTTCGAATGGAAGGAAAATGTTCTTCCCTGATTTTTTTCCAAAGGGCATGACGGAAGGTTCTCCACTTTTTCATCAGCAATTGATCGTTATCAAAAGCCGGAGTGCGTCCTTTCGCGATGCGAGCGGCTTCAATGAGGATGGTTCCCTTCCCTGCATAAGGATCAATAAACGGCGTTTCTACACTCCATCCGGATTGCAAAATTAAACCGGCGGCTAAAGCGGCAGAGATGCTATCCCCATTTTTAGTATCCGTTTTACTTCTGTCAGAAAGTGGTTTTCCACCGGCTTCAAGGGCAAGATAACAACTGCCGTTTTGCTCAACCTGTAAGGTTACCAGAAATTCCGGTTGAAACTCTTCATCCGATTTTCGTGGAGCCTGCCCGAACTTTCCTTTATAGTATTCCTGAATAGAAAGTTGAAGATTCGAAGCTAATGCTTTGAGCGCACTGTTGGTTGTGCCTAATTGTAAGGCTTGAACGTGAAAGACGGAATCAAGAGGAATGACATCTTCCCAAACCACTAAAGACACCAATTTTTCGACATCGGCTTCATGGATATCGATTGGAGGGGAAAGTTCTAGTTCGAGCCCTGTGCACACATACGTATGCATCAAAAAGCGATAAAGCTCTGTTTCAGCCGCTTTAAAGCGCACTGCACCCTCTGTTATGAACAGATAGGTTGCACCGGCTTTAGTGAGTTCAGCTTCTAAAAGAGATTCAAGCCCGAAATGAGTCCGGGCTTTAAAGGTTCCATTTTCAATCATGAGATTAACTACCTGTGAACTTAGAAAGGTTTAAAAACACCTAGCCAGATAGCTAACGCTCCAAGCAGTGGTAGAATGAGTGCAAAAGGTTTTGCAAGACCTTTAACCCTGTATGGAAGAGCAATTGCAGCGCCAAGCAGTATCCAAATTACAAATTTCCCCCAAATCCATAGAGGTGGTGCAGTATGAGAAATGCCCATTCGTGCCATCAGACCAAATCCCCCTAAAAAAATCAAAAGCAAAGCTACTCCGTGCATCATCGCAAGAGGCTTTTTCCAAAGGTTAGTCTCTTTGGTTCCTCCATTAATTACATGGATGATGGTGCCACCGAGTGCCATAAAAAGAACAATAACTCCAAATAAATGAATCAGTGAATAAACCTGATAACTCATAAAATAAAAACTGAATTCTGAATTTTAATTGACGCTCAAAATACCGTTTTTTCTGATATAAATTTGGTTAATCCTTTTCTTTTTATGCAGGATATTCTCCGCTTATATATTTTTGAAGGGTCATAATTTCAACTTGTTGTTTACTTATAACGGCTTTAACCAAATCACCGATTGAAATAACCCCAAGCACTTTTTTATGATCATCTAAAACAGGTAAGTGTCGAATTTTGCGTTCAGTCATAATGCTAAGGCAAGCATCCACGGTTTCTGATGGCCCGATGCAATACACATTTGAGGTCATAATTTCCTCTACATTTGTTTCTTGAGATCTTCGACCCTTTAAAATTACTTTATTTCGGTAATCGCGCTCTGAAATAATGCCACAAAGCGTATCTCCATCCATTACCAATAACGCTCCCACATTTTTATCAGCCATGATTTTGATGGCATCGTAAACGGTATCTTTTGGGCGAGTTGCGAAGATATCTTTACCCTTATTTGCAAGAATCTCTGAGATTTGCATATAAATCCCTCCTAAAAATTGTGATTGATTTAGTGATTGTGTAGTTGTCGAATCCGGAATTAGTGAATGTATATTATTACACTATTTTACGCTCAATATCAAGAAGATTTTTTGTGACCCCGCCGGGACTCGAACCCAGATCTAAAGCTTAGGAGGCTATCGTTCTATCCTGTTGAACTACGGGGTCTGAAAAAAGCTATGTTAATTTACATTTTTTCCAAATATCCTGTTGAGAAATATTGAGTTGTCATGAATCTAATAAATTTATTAGATTTTAATATGAACTATCTCTAAATCTAACTATTTTTATATCATATACGTTACAAAACCTTTAAAACCAAACTGATATGGCAATAGAAATTGTAATCCTGATCATTGGTGTCGTTTTTGTACTCCTTTCCATTTTGGGTGGCATGAAAAGCGACTCATCCTCTACCAGCAAATTAAATGCAAAACTCATCCTATCTATTGGAATAATTGGTATTTGTATGATGATTTATGGAGGATTCTATTATGGTTCAATGAATCATCCGGGACAAATAGAACGCCCTGCAGTGGCCTCCATTTTAGAGGTTCAACATCCTGTACAGCGTGTCCAAATTATTTCACCTGTTGAAGGAGATCGTGTTCCATGCCGCGTGTTAAGTATGGGCGTTTATCCTGAAGGGCACGATAAAGATATTTGGGTTCTACTACTCCCTTCTGATAATATGTTCTACCCTCAATCTGACCATACCAATACTTCATTTAAAAGAAATGGCGAGTGGCAGGTAATTACACGGTTCGGTGGTTCGATGGATGAGGATTATGAAGTAATTGTATTTGAAGCCGATGCAAGTGCTTCGCAGTTTTTCTCTGATACTATTGATGAGTGGAAAAGAAACCTGTTCTATCCGGGTTTAACAGAAGAAGAACTTCCCGAAGGTGCCGTTGAAGTCGATAGAATTACGGTAACATTAGCCGATCATTGTAGAGGGGTGTTTTAGGAGATAGAAGCTTTCGATTAGACCTTTATTAATCTTTAAGATGGAAGTAATTTGGATGGCTGAAAAAAGGCTCTGAAAATTTTTCCCATTTTAAACAAGAAACACAGATACAATTTGTGTTTTTTAAAAATATTTTCACTTAACTTATAATTAAGTAACAATGACCCATTTTTTTAAGTTATGAAAAAAATATTATCTATCCTTTTCGTCCTCATCATACTAGTTGGTTGTCAAAACAAAAATAACCCAGTTTTACCACTACCAGTTTATACTATAAGCTTTGAAGCTTCACCCCTTGATGGTGGATCTGTTTCCAGTACTGCATCAGAAGTTAACAAAGGAGAGGAAATTACTATTACTGCAACTCCAATTTCCGCAGGCTGGCGTTTTGTTCGTTGGGAAGGGGATATCTCAAATACTACAAATCCATTAACTCTTCAGGTAAATAACGATTTATTTGTAATCGCAATTTTCGAAAGGAATAATTTTGCTCTAAATGTCATTATTGAGGGTAGTGGAGTCGTAGAAGAAGCTGTAATTGAAACTGTTCCAAATTCTTTTCCATATCAAACTGAGGTAAAGTTAACCGCAATTGCAAATGAATTTTGGACATTCTACGAATGGGCTGGTGACATAAGCAGTACAGAGCCTGAAATAATCGTTAACCTAACTGATGAAATAAACATTATCGCAAGATTTTCGCCTGTGCATTTAGCTGAGAATGGTATCACCATTATGTGTCCTAATGTACCTATTGGGCTTATTGGAAAAGTTGATGGTGTAGAATATGAAGTTGTTGATAGAGATTTGTTAAATCAACGCAGAAATGAATTTCAAGACTTGTCTAGACTTTGTGTGAGTAATGTCACTGATATGAGTGGATTATTCCGTAACCGCCAATTCAATCAACTAATCAATAATTGGGATGTGAGCAATGTTACCAATATGAACGAAATGTTCAGAGGTTCCACATTTAATCAGTTTATTGGCGATTGGGATGTGAGCAACGTTACTGACATGTCAGGACTTTTTAAAAATACTCCTTTTAATCAACGAGTTAATACTTGGGATGTAAGCAATGTTACAAGTATGGTGCAGATGTTCATGAATAGCTTGTTTAATCAGCCAATTGACCGATGGAATGTAAGCAGTGTGACTAATATGAGTGAAATGTTCCATGGTTCACGTTTTAATCAACACATTGGGGATTGGGATGTAAGTAATGTGACCAATATGAATCAAATGTTCAGAGATACAGACTTTAATCAACCTGTCGAAAACTGGAATGTTAGTGCTGTAACAGAAATGTTTGGTATGTTCAGTGATTCTAAATTCAATTTACCAATTGAAAACTGGGATGTAAGCAACGTAACCACTATGAGGTGGATGTTCAATAACTCCGAATTCAATCTGCCTATTGGTAACTGGAATGTAAGCAAAGTAACAAATATGAGCTGGATGTTTAGAGGCTCAATATTTAATCAAGATATTGGAAGCTGGAATGTTAAAAATGTAGATAACATGGCCTATATGTTTTCAAATGCATCATTTAACAGATCGATAAGCCAATGGTGTGTTCCTAATATACCTTCAGAACCTGATAATTTTGCGACCAATTCGGCTTTGTCATCAGAGAATAAGCCATTATGGGGCACGTGCCCTGAGTAACGTAAAAAAAGGGTAGTTCAGCTACCCTTTTTTATTCAATCCTAGTTAGAATCTTTCAGTAGATCACCTCTTCAATTTTTTCCCTTTCAGGGAAACCTTCTTAAAGCGTTTTCGTATTTATGTAATCTCTTTTTTGCCAAAACTTGAATCCCTGTACTACATGAATCTTAAACACTTTTCATTTTCTTTGATCCTATTTTGCTTGTTTTTTGTGGGGATAACCATCCCAAAAACAACCGCTCAACCTAATCAAATCGTCTCTGGGATACTTTCTGATGCAATCACCGGTGAATCACTGCCTGCCGCAAATATTCAAATAAAAGATACTTACCGCGGGACAATCACTAATAATGATGGGCGTTTCGAAATTGGCGTCCCATCCTTCCCTGTTACATTGATTTTCCGATATATCGGTTATGAAACACAGGAGAAAACGTTCACTGAACCAACGTTTGATGTCGTAGTTGCGCTCAATCCGGTTTCGATCGAACTTGAGGAGTTGGTGTTTACAGGCGAAGATCCGGCCATGCACATTATGGAGCGTGTAATTCTGAGGAAGCAGCTGTGGCGACAAAATCTTGAGAGTTGGAGAGCAGAGTCCTACACGCGACAAAGTTTGAGTAATGAGGATGGCATCGTTTCTATCACAGAAAGTTTTTCTACAACCTATTGGCATCGAGATAAGGGATTCCGGGAAATTTTAACCGATAAACGACAAACAAACAATCTCTTGCCCGATCAAAATTTTGCGGGAACAAGCTACCTCCCAAATTTCTATGATGATAATATCCGCATTGCAGGATTTGATGTAGTTGGGGTCACCCATCCTGATGCGTTCCGGTTCTACCGATTTAAAATAATCGGACAGCGACACATAGACCGTGACATTATTTATGATATTCAAGTGATTCCTCGTACTCGCTTGCAACCAACTTTTGAGGGTACCGTTTCGGTTTTGGGAAGTCAATATGCCCTGATTGAAGTAAACCTTGTGCCCGGAGAATCCATCTTTTTTCCACCTCCTATCAGCGATGTGAATCTTGAATATTCTCAACAATTTAACAATTATGGTGGAGAATTTTGGCTCCCGACAGATGTCCGAATAAACGGAACTATCGCTATCGGTTTTCCAGGTTTTAGAATTCCTGAAATTCGGTTTCAACAAGTGGCGAGTATTCTTGAGTATCGCGTAAATGTGCCCGTACCGGATTCTTTATTTCAAAGCAGAGGGATGATTCGCACCGATACCCTTTCTATTCGTCAAAATAATCGCTTTGCATATCGGGCTGAGGCCATCCCCCTTTCACTTGAAGAACAAACTGCATACGATACCATAGATAGCACCCAAACCCTCGATCAGGCATTTCAACCGACTGGCTTTCTTGCATCGTTAGCTCGGGTTGAGGATGGAAGCTCAAGTAATGGGGAACGAGGATTTCTCAGCCGATTAAACCTATCCCCCGATGTCCGTTTTAATCGTGTGGATGCGCTGTACATTGGAGGATCAACCTCTTTTAGATTGCATCCAAGAGTTCGGGTTCGTGGAAATTTGGGATACAATTCGGGTCTTGAAGAACTCGGTTATGGTGGTTCCTTAACGTGGCGGCCTTTAAAAAATACTCGATCATTTACTCGTTTATCTTATCAATACAACACCTTTGAGCGGATTCCGGCGTTTCAGTTTAGTCGCGCATTAACAAGTCCAACAATGCTTTTTGGCGGTTCTGATTTCTTTGATTACTACAAAGCAGAGCGTGTAAATCTAAGTGTCGGACATCGATTCAGAACGTTGAATATGCGTCCGGAGGTCTTTTTCCAGCATGAGCGCGGGGCAAGTGTTACAAAGACAACAGATTATTCTTTCCCAGGCGGAGTGCTACAACGACAGAATCCTGCTATTAATGACGGTATCATCAATTCTGTTGGATTTTCGATTACAGTTGGCGATGAAATTCCCCCCTTTGGAGTAGCAGGAGCACGCGGATTATCGTTAAATATTGAACATGCATCCTCTGATATGTTAAGCAGTGATTTCACCTTTACGCGACTTCAGGCTTCCGTTGATTTTGGATTCAATACTTTTTTGAAGCGTCGATTTCTTCCCAATACACTTGATGTGAGACTTAATGCTTTTACGACGGATGGAGATGTCCCTCTTCAGCGTTTTGGTGGTTTTGATGGGAATTTGGGATATTTCTCGCCTTTTGGCACGTTCAAAAGCATTACAAATCGACAGATTGAGGGAATGCACGGCGTGGCGATTCATGCGGAACATAATTTCAGAACAGTACCCTTTGAACTCATTGGCGCGCGTGGATTAGTGAGAAGGGGGATGGGGATTATCGTGCATGCCTCAGCCGGAAAAACATGGATTCCGGATAGCACTTTGAATACGTTAGGGTTCCAACCGTTTATGGAAGATGGAATGATTCAGGAAGCGGGTATCTCATTAAATAACGTCTTCGGACTTTTCCGAATTGATGGAACCTACCGCATCGATCGCCCGGGTTTCTTCCTTGGATTCAGCGCAACACGCTTTTTTTAAAGCGGTATGTAAAGCTTATTACTTTAGTAATACTATTTTAAACCACGGTGTTCACGGAGTTTTGCACAGAGTTTCATGGAGTATAAATATGTATAACAAAATGATTCCAAATGGAAGTTAATAAGGTTACTGAAATAATTTTGAAGTGTGCTTTTAAAGTACACTCTGAGCTTGGACCAGGATTACTGGAGAGTGCATACGAAGAGTGTTTGTTTTATGAACTAAAAAATGAAGGCGTTTGGGTTGAAAAACAAAAGGGACTTCCACTTATTTACGACTCTATAAAACTTGATGTAGGATATAGAGTTGATTTGCTTGTTGAAAATAAAGTTATAGTTGAAATCAAAGCTTTAGATGGAATACATGATATCCATTTGGCACAAGTATTGACTTATTTAAAGCTATCTAAATGCAAAATCGGGCTAATTCTGAATTTTAATGTAACGTCTTTAAAAAATGGAATTAGAAGAGTTGCTAACTAATTCTGTAAAGAAAAAACTCTCTTTAACTCTGTGCAAAACTCCTTAAACTCTGTGGTTAAAATCTTATCCCTTTGTATAAAAAGGATTGACTTCATATTTATCCAACTGCATATAGGCTCGGCTGTATTTGACGTAGTTGTCTGAGTATTTTACGATGGATGCAATTTCATCTTCAGTCAGTTTTCGAACCGGCTTGGCAGGACTTCCCATGCACATCCATCCTGAAGGCATAACCTTTCCCGGAGGGACAAGGCTTCCAGCTGCAATAATACAATCTGATTCAATAACGGCCCCATCCAAAATAACGGCTTTAATCCCAACAAGCACCCTGTCATGAATGGTACACCCGTGAATCATGGCACTATGCCCTATCGTAACCTGATTTCCAACAACTGTAGGATGCGTCTGATTGGTGACATGAATACAAGTGTTATCCTGCACATTTGAGCGCTTCCCAATGCGAATGTAGTTCACATCCCCACGTATGGTACAATTAAACCAAACACTTGATTCCTCTCCAAGAACGACATCCCCAATTATGTCTGCACTTGGAGCAATAAAATTCGACCTATCAACCTGAGGCTGGGAACCTAAAAATTCGTAAAGCATGGTGGTGTTTATTTAGTTGATTTTTTTTATTTAGGACGCTAAGATACATTCAATTTGAGATAGTTACGTGTTGATAAGGCAATTTTAAATAAAAAAGCCTGCCCCATGAATTTGGAACAGGCTTTGAATTTCCAGTTAAATCCCATCAACTCTCTAACGCAGCGTTAATTAACAACAAAATATGGCGGGTATGTGCTCTGGTTTCAGCGTTTCCACGAGGACGGTTATTCATCATGGTTTTGATGCGCTCCAAGTTGTCGAGGGCGGCTGAAAGTGCGATGAAATCATATTGATTCCGCTCAGCGGCCAAAAAGGTAGCCAGACGACTAACATATTCCACTTGTAGATTTTGGCGAAATGTATTCACATTGCCACGTAAATCAGCGCGGAAGATGGCTTCCGTTAAATCATTCATGAAGTCTGCAACGGGGTAGTCATTTCCATAAAGACGCGCATCTGTCATACGTTTAAGAACAACAGGATGCATAATATGCGCCAACACTCCACGATGCATATTCAACGCCAAATCATGAATTTTAGGATCTTCTGTAGTCGAAAAGAAGTTGAATCCACGACGCTGACGTTGTAAATAGCTATACACTTCGTGACTGCCTCTAAATGCATCCGGTGCAAATAAGTTGTTATTCAGCGAAATCAACGCACGTTTTTGATCTGCTGCTGAAACAGGTGTAAATGGTTGTGTTGCGCCCGGCTGACCATGAAAGGCACGGTCAATCATCACCCCACCAATAAAACGTGATGTAACCGTCATGGCCTGACTCATTTGTCCCATAGAGCTCATGAATGCATTATACAACTCCTGATAACTCTGATTCTCTTTGCTGTATTTTTCAAGGAGATTGTCCATAATGTTGTGAACTAACTTCACGCGATCAGCGGCATATCCTACCGGATCAGATGACAATGCGCCAATCATAATACGTGGATCAATCGCTTTTCCGGGAGAGCGCATGTCATCCGCATCGTTTCCGAAGAAAAGTTCGGGTTGCGTTGAACGCTCCGCAATAGCCGTTAAGCGAGCTTCTTCGGCTTCGGGATCATTAAGAGCAGGAGAATATCCATATTCGATTGCCCAAATATCATACGGACCCGCAACCGTTGTGTAAAATTGGCCTTGATTTGCCGGATTAAGCGACACATTAATGGCAGGATAATCCATCACAGAGCCAATCATTCCTTTCTGCTCTGTGAGCGATCGGTCATTTACTTGTGTCGGGCTGAGCATATTATGGGCACCCATGTTGTGATTCAATCCAAAAGTGTGACCTAATTCGTGCATGATAAGGTAATATAGCGCATCATGTACAAGACGATCACGGGTGATATCATCCATGCCCATCGCCTCTGCTGCCGCAAAACCGAACATATTATTCATTTGAAGGAAGTGTCCGGCGCTACAAAAAATGCCGTGATGATGATGCTCGGGATCAACACCCATATTCAAGAAATAAGAAGCCACATTATCTGAATAAAGTTGCTCACTATTTAATGCGTTTCTGAAAAAGACATATTCCAGCATAATATCTGCACCGAGAATCTGTCCGGTACGCGGATTCGTGAAGCTCGGACCATAGCCACCAAAAGGCGGTTGCGGGGAGGAAGTCCAACGCATCACATTATAACGGATATCACCGGCATCCCAATCGGCCGTATCGGGTTGTACTTCTACACGAATTGCGTTTAGGAATCCGGCGGCTTCAAAGGCTTTATTCCATGCCAAGGTTGCTTCTTTGATTAATGGACGAAACTCATAAGGCGTGGTGTTTTCAATCCACCAAGTAATGGGCTCAACCGGCTCAGATAGTGCTGCATCAGGGTCTTTTTTCACCAAATGCCAACGATTGATAACATCACGGAAAGGGGTTGGTCCCACAGCGGTTTGATCATTCACTTGCTGACCAAAATAACCGATTCTCGGATCATCTCTTCGTGTCACAAAATCATTATCAGGCATTTCAATAAATGTGTGCTGAAAGCGGATTGCCACAGAACGAGCGTCCGTTACCGCATTTCCGCCACTGTTGAAAGGCATAGGATTTTCATAAATATACTCAACCACAACATTGGTATTCTCAGGGTAGCTTTTTATATCTATAAATTTATTTTTGTCACGACTTAAATTCCCCAGCGTAAACATGGCACCCGGTGGCAGACCAGGAAATGGCGTTGGCTTTATTTGAGTGAGATTTTCTGAAAGGAAAATTCCATCGGCATTAATTAAAATGCGTCCGTTTTCGGTATCCTCAGCTTGAATTTTCTCAGAAACCAATACAGCACGGCTAATATTTGCTTCAGCGGCCCTGCTTAGCGGACTGTTTTCATCAAAATGGAAATTGGTGTTCTCTACTACAAATTCGATTCTGTCGAAATAACGCTGTATAGAAAAAACTTTATTATCCTGATATGCTCCGCGGAAGTGTCCCGCCTGAACAATTCCATCAACGGTATGTCCCCAATAAATAAATTCTTTCCCAATTTGATCGTAATTAATCAACATTTTTGTGCTACCACTTGTGGTATCCTGAAAGATGGTGAATAATCCTTCAAACGATAGTGAATTTTTAGTTTGATTGGCAATAGGATCAGCTGCACGAGGCGCTTCCGTCGAAGTTGGTGTGGTAGGAGCAGCTTTACGAGCGGAGGAACATCCCCCAACAAGCATAGTCATTAACAGCAAAAACGTTAATGCGCGAGTGGTATGTGTCATAGGTTAGTATTTTTGGGATTAATGAAAGAGAAAAATCATGAAGTTCATGTAATGACTTCGAACAAAATCAATACGTTAAAAAGGGCATAAATGATTCCAAATAAAAAACCAAGTTTGATGAATTGAATCGGAATACTGATATCGGTTATATTTTCGGTATCCCCGATGTGTCGCATCATCATGGTGCCTACAATGAAAGAGGTTGCCGAATAGGAAATGAATAAAATTGGGGAAAGGAAAGCGGCTCCAATGGCATCGCTGGTAAATAAGTAAACGGCACTAATAATCACCCACATAAACTCTGTGGTTGACATAAAGTAATTAAATCGATTGGGTTTACCGTCAGATTTATATAATAAATAGCTATCGGTGGCCTGTAGTAGCCCAACGAGAATAGCGACAGGAATGTACATAAAAAATAACCACCAATCGGTGGCTTAAATAATTTGAAAAATGAAAATGTAAAATAACGGGATGTGACCTCAAATTAAAATGGAAAAACTAGTGGGGAGATTCGGGGGTAGTAGAATTATTCTATAGCCTTAACTTTTGAAAAGTAAAACAAATTTGAGTTTGATTGTAATTATCCAAATTAACATCGAAGAATCTATTCTGAAATTTTTTTCCTATTAAAAATGACGCTAAACTTACAAAAAATGTCTTTTGGGTTCATAGTTACAATTAAGATTTCAAGCTGTGACCATTTATAGCTTTTTGTATATTAAAACTAAGAATTTTCTTGACTTAAAGAATTTTTTGATCCAATTAGGTACTTTATTTGTGTTTTTAGATCATGATAAATTTAATTATTTGACCAACAACATCTTTCTTGTTTCAACAGTATTGCCAGCTGAGAGCCGATAGAAATACATTCCACTCCCAAGATTACTAGCATCGAAAACTACAGTATGTGTACCCACTTGCTTTTGATTAGTAACCAAAGCAGCAACTCTCTGTCCTAACATGTTATACACATTTAATGTAACAAAAGAAGGTTCAGGAAGAAAGTATTGAATATTGGTTACAGGATTAAAAGGATTTGGATAGTTTTGGGATAGAATAACCTCATATGGTAACTCCGATTTACTTGGGACACTTACAATATTACCAGTGTATTCAAATACAACTGTTACAGATGGATCTGGATATCCATAAAAACTTCCAAACAAAATACCCTCAATATTACTGAAGAAATGAATTTTTGATAACATCCAGTTAGAATAATTTACTTGCCAAGTATCACCTGAATCAAATGAGTAAAATATCATTGAAGTTTCTGATGAGTCATCCCATCCGAGTACCCAAATAGATTCATTAAAAGTATGAATATCAAATATAGAAAACTCCCTATGATATATAAAATACCAGTCTACATCTAAATCAAAAGGTAAAACCTTATAATCCCAGTTTAGACCAGAGTCCGAACTCTTTAATATAAAAGGGTGTAATTCATCATAATTAAATCCGGCACTCCAAAAAGTTCCAGTATCATCAACCATGAAATTGTAAAACACCTCATCATTATTACTGCCCACAAAAATTACTTCCCATGTTACTTCATCATCCATTTTTGCAACTTGTAATATGACGTTACGGTTCTGCTCTGAATCAAAGGCTACAACTAGTATTTTATCAGTATCATTAGCAAAGCCTTCAAACTCATAACCAGATTTAAATCTATTGTCTACAAAAACTTCTTCCCATGTTTCACCTACATCAGAAGTGTGAAGCAAGAGCAAGTTACCGCTTGCACCGCTACCAAAAGCCCATCCATTATTCTCATCAAAAAAACTTAAGCCTTCAATAATTGAATTACCATAGCTTTGTTCTATATGATTATAATCCCAAGTAAAACCACCATCTTCAGTTTTTAACAATACAGCAGTAGAAACATTTCCTACTATCCAACTTCCTACTATCCAACCAATTGACTCACTAATAAAATAAGTTCTGTGCGGTGTGAAATCTGTATCGTCTAGATCGATTAATGCTATACTTTCCCAAGTTAAACCTCCATTTTCTGATTTCGAAATAACTAATTTTTCACGCTCAACATCAAATTCATCATCATAATAATAGTTGAATGCAGTCCAGATATTATTTTGATTCAGAATATATGGTTTTGCAGGCAACTCGATATCATATTCAAACTGATAGATAATATCCCAGTCATGAGGTACATCTGGAATATTAGTGTTATTTAAAAACTGAGATTTAAATGATTTTGGATAAATTAATTTCTGGTTCTGCCGGTCGTTACAAAAAGAAGTCTTTATTTTACATAAATGTGAATTATCTTTGATCGATACTGTCTTATTCTTATCAGGTACATCTTTTGTATCGACTACATATGACAATTGTAGCATCAATACAGCAAAAGAAAAATTAATTATAAGCAACAAATTAATCATATTCTTAGAATTGAAATATATTATTGTAAATTTTGATACTAGATTTTATTAAAAATAAAATCTTTCTTAAAATATTTCCATGTGTTAACAATTTTTCATATTTTTAACATCATTTATCAAAATTGCAACATCAATAGATACTCATATTAAGGATGCGTTTTATTTTTTATTTTTGCCTTTTCTTTACAAAACCTTTTGGAAAGACATGTCAATTATTTTTGAGCTTACAATAGCTAAAGCCAAAACTACAATTTAATAAAATTCTACTACCTCTACTTCGACCTATTTCGCTCGATGATGTGCCTATATGCTTCTAAAACTCCATCAGCAGCTTTGCCTTGCATGGTTTCTGAGACTTCTTTAACGGCTGATGTGGCATTTGAGGGCGCGAAAGGCATCCCCGCAATTTTGAGCGCCGGGATGTCACCGGAACTATCTCCGATGTATGCCATTTCTTTTAAACTAACGCCCGTCATTTCAGAAAGGCGCTTAAGTCCGTTCCCTTTGTTGGCGCTTGTAAGAATGCAATTCACCGAGATTTCAGTACGATGCACTTCCATAAATGGGTACTCTTGATTTACTTTATTTTTTAAAGCATTATAGATTTCAATGATTACCGACTCATCTTTATGGATAATACCCACATCTGTCTGTTTGGCAAATTCAGGAAGTGTTCCCGGATATTTTTTAACTATCTCGGTTTGAACCCAATCCTTTAAGTTTTTAACGGCATTTTGAACGGACTCGTTAAACTCCGGTGTCCAATGCACTATATTCGCGTCTGTATCATATATCCCGCCCCCACTTTCAAATACGAGTGGATGATACACACCAAGCCACTGCCCTACTGCTTCTACATACGGAAGCGGTCTTCCGCTGCATATCGTAATCGGAGGAATTGCAGCATCAACGTTGCTCTGCTCATTTAATGCTCTAATGGATGTGATTGAATCCCAAGACGGAGTTTCGAAAGGCATGCTAATGCATCCGTCAATATCAAGGACGAATAGTTTTATCATTTTGTGGTTATGCCGGCCGGTTTGTAGGCCGGAGTTATGGTGGATAAAAGTATAAGAATTAACCCTGCCGCAACCGGAATTTGATATCTGTTCCTGAAATCCGAGAACATTTCTACTCCGAAATCGCTTCGCTCAAGCTCATCTAATTTGGAAAGAAATCCATCAATCCGGTCACTCGTACGCTGAATCTCATAAAAAGTGCCTCTTCCGGCTTGTGCCATTTTCCTAAGGTTCTCCGGCTCAAGTCGGGTGGTTACTACTCTGCCCTCTCTATCCCGATGATAATGAAGCAAACGGCCGGTTCTACGATCATAAACGGGGATGGTCGCTCCTTGAGTTGTTCCAATTCCAACCGTATAAATAAAAACGCCATCGTTTACTAACGATTGTAATTCTTGATCAAATCCCGGACTGTGATCTTCTCCATCCGAGAAAAAAAGTAACACTCTCGCAGCATTACCGGATTGATCCCCGGAATTTCGAAAGACCTCCCTTGCCTCTCTGAGTACCGGACGAAAATCAGTTCCTTGCGTTGGAAATTGATCGGTTGAAGCAAAATCGAGATACATATTAAAAGCAGCATAGTCGGTGGTAAGCGGACTTTGCAAGAAAGCCGTATCGGTAAATAAAAGCAATCCAACGCGATCTCCTTTCAGGCGATTTACCAAACTCCTGATTTCAAATTTTGCTTTTTCAAGCCGGTTTGGTCGAATATCCTCAGCTGCCATCCCCCTTGAAACATCTAAGGCAATTAATAAATCTGTGCCTTGCCGCTTTACTTCTCTGATTTCACTTCCAATTTTGGGACCTGACATCCCAATAACAAGTAAGGCTAAACCCAGATATAACAGAATTTGCTTCGTCCGATAACCGGTTTCCCACGGTTTGTTGGTTAGCTTTTGAAGTAATTCTTCGGAAAAGAAATTCAATAGCTTTTTGCGATAATGCTTGGTTAGGTAGTAAGATAAAATGGGCATCGAGACTACCAAAAGTAGAAGCCATAATAAATGAGGGTGTTCCCAGGTCATTTGTCTATCAAAATCAGTTGAAAATCCATGAGGTTGTTTCCGGTTGGGCCTGTAAAAATAAGGTCATCCAACGATTTAAAAAAATGATATGCATCAAAGTTATCGGTGTAGGTCTTCACATCTAAGCCAAGCTGAGCTGCACGTTGAAGAGTTGAGCCATCAACAACAGCTCCGGCAGCATCGGTCGGACCGTCACCGCCATCTGTTCCGGCACTCAAAATCATAATGTTATCAGAGGTATTTAATTTTTGAGCCAATAAAAGTGCCAAATGCTGATTCCTTCCCCCCTTTCCATTTCCACTTACCTGCACCGTACTCTCCCCATGAAACATATAGGCGTGTTTTCCTTTTGCAGATTTCTGAATCATTTCAAAGATGGTATTTGCAACTTTTTCAATGGGTGCATCATAGGCTTGTGGAGCTACGTGGGTCTTCCATCCCTTTTCCTCGAGAAGTTCAGCTGCTTTTTGTGCAAATAAATGGGATGTTCCTGCCATAATATTAATGACCTCAGTTGAATCCATTTCCATACCCTGCTCCGACTTTTCTCTAAGAACTTTCAAAATGGGGGATGGCACCTTTTCCTGAATTCCAAATTGCTCGAGAATAGATAGTGCATCCTTTGGGGTGGTTGGCTCCTGATTTGTTGGTCCACTACCGATATGTCTGGGTTCATCGCCCGGGACATCAGAAAGCAAAATATTGACTACTTTTTTGCCCTTTAAATAGTGTAACAATTTTCCACCCTTTACAGCAGAAAGATGTTTTCTTACGATATTCATATCGTGGATGGATGCGCCGCTTTTCAGCAATATGCTATATGTTTCGCTTACATCCTCCAATATCAGTCCCTTTTCTGGAGTTTCCATCAGGGATGATGCCCCTCCCGATATCAGGCATACAACAGTACTCCCCTCAGGAATACGCTTGCAGAAATCAATCATTTCAAGCGCTGAAGCCTGAGAGTTGTCATCGGGTTTGGGATGACTTCCGGGTAAAAGTTGGATTTTTCTCAAAGGTGCTGTTACTCCAATCGGAGTGATTACAATCCCATCTTTGATAAATGGAGTCGCAACAGACTCAAGTCCGGCAGCCATTCTTGCAGATGCTTTACCCGCACCAATCACCCAAAGTTTTTCTTTCTTGTTTAGTTTTATGTCCGTTCCGGAGATATGTAGCATCTCGTTTTTAATCGAAAACAGCTCGCTCACACGTTTCTCAGGCTTCATCTTGGATAGTGTTTGGTTGAACGTATCTAATGCGAGCGCACGTAAATCGAAAGTCATGTCACGAAAGTTGTTTAAAATCAATAATTGCCACTACTATACTACAAACTAACGCACTAGGGTGCAAATTATTAAGAGATTGGATTTTTGAGGGGAAGTATAAAACTCTCGAAAAAGCGGCATATTTATGGCACAATACAACCGCCAGAAATTTTATAACATGAATTCAACTATAAGATATATTCAAAACACCTCCATTTTTTAACCACAGAGAGGACTCAGAGGATAAACACAGAGTTACGGGGAGTTAAATTTGAGTGAGAAAAATAATCGAATTCAGGTTGATTCCTTTGTTATAAAAACTTTTTCCTGAGACAAATCTCCCGCTCTTTACACAAAATGTATCGCCATGGGCAGGCCGGTACGGTCGTTTTCGGGGGGGATGGGAAGGGTGCGGAGTGGTTTTGAGATGCTGAGATAGGCTGTATATGCAAGGACCAACGCATCGAGCAGATCATCGTCTTTGGCTTGACCCTTCTTGAATGAGGCGCGCATTTCCTTGAATAGCTCACCCATTCGAGAATCTGCGTTAGTCAATAATTCCAATCGTTGGGCTAATCCTTGTTCGGTTTTCTTCTTCTCGAGAGGAGCACCGCCTCGATTTAGCTTTTTGAATAGTAATTCGGGATGACTTTCCCTAACACGTTCACCTCTGCGTTTATCTGCTTGCAGAAGCTCATCGACCTGCTTGATTTTTGGGGTGATGTTCCACGACTGCTTGGAAAGCTTCTTGCCGGTTTTGGCGAAATTAATCGCGGAGCCGGCTTGATATTCATTAGTTATGAGCGCAGCTCGAACCGGCGGCGAAAAAACTGACGCGCGATAAGCCGTTCCAAGCACTCTCCGAAGTAAATCATCGCATGTGCGCGTTGCCTTGTCCTCTTCCATCCCAATGGGTACATCAATCAAACAGAGGTCAAAGGCATCAAACATGAACCTGAGTTTATCGGTTGAGTCAATCAGCCAAAAGTTCGTTTCTTCATCGGTGATTGAAACGGCTATCCATCCCGCTTTAGATCCATCAATACCGGCGGTTTTGACACTTGGTTGCGGTTGTATGATTCCGTTTGATGATAACATCTACGCAGGTTTTATCCCCAAAATTACTTCTGAATAATCGGCTTAAGCTGTATGTGGAGCTCGTCTAACTGTGCCTTGGTTACGGCATCAGGACAATTATCCATCGGGCTTTGAGCCTTCTGATTTTTCGGGAATGCGATTACATCGCGCAGACTTTTTGCTCCGCTTAATAGCATCACAATTCGGTCTAAACCAAAGGCTAATCCACCATGTGGCGGAGCGCCATATTTGAATGCATCAAGTAGGAAGCCGAATTTTTCCTGCGCTTCCTGCTCATCAACGCCAAGTAGTCTGAACATACGTTGTTGCGTTTCATGATCATGAATTCGGATGGAACCTCCACCAATTTCACTTCCATTCATCACAATGTCATACGCACGAGCGCGGACTGCACCCGGATTTGAATCCATTAGCGGAACATCTTCAGGATTTGGGGATGTAAACGGGTGGTGCATAGCAAAAAAGCGTGCATCTTCATCGCTATACTCAAGTAACGGGAAATCAGTAACCCATAATAAATTGTACTTCGATTCATCGATCAAGCCATATTCGCGGGCGACAAGCAGACGGAGGTCTCCAAGTTGCTGATATACTGTTTTTTCAGGACCGGCAAGGATAAGGATTAAATCTCCTTTTGCGGCACCTGATGCCTCAACCATCGCTTTTGTGGTTTCCTCAGAAACAAACTTTGAAACAGATGAATAGATTTCATCCTCGTTATTTTTGATGTAAATCAATCCACCGGCACCAATTTCATCGCGACACGTTTTGGTAAGACGATCCATCACTCCTCGGCCAAGTGTTCCCAATCCCGGAACTACGAACCCGATGACTTTCCCTCCATCTTCAACGGTTTTGGCAAATACACGGAATTCTGAATTTGCCACGATTCCTGAAAAATCTACGAATTTTAGCTCGAAACGGGTATCCGGCTTATCACTTCCGTAGGTTTTCATGGCATCGGCGTAGGTCATACGTGGAAATGGAGTTTCGACCTTTACTCCAACGGTTTCGGCTAAAATGCGGCTCATCAGACCTTCTGCCATGGTGTAGATGGATTCTTCATCCACGAACGACATTTCAACGTCAATTTGAGTGAACTCAGGCTGACGATCAGCACGGAGGTCTTCATCCCTAAAACATTTCACGATTTGGAAATAACGATCCATGCCGGAAATCATAAGTGTTTGCTTATAAATCTGCGGACTCTGTGGAAGCGCATAAAATCTACCCGGATTTACCCGGCTTGGCACAAGATAATCGCGCGCACCTTCAGGCGTGCTGCGCATCAAAACCGGAGTTTCGACTTCTGCGAAATCGTTGGTATAGAAATAATCACGCGTAATGCGATAGACATTCGAGCGGAGCATCAGATTTTTTTGAAGCGCGGGTCTTCTCAAATCAAGATAGCGATACTTCATGCGCACGTCTTCATTGGTGGCAAGATCATCTTTGATCTCGAAAGGCGTGGTATTCGCTTTTGAGTAAATTTTCAGCTCATTGACACGAATTTCGATATCACCGGTTTTCATATTCGGGTTAACGTTTGCTGCATCTCGGGCTGTAACAATCCCCTTAACCCCAATTACATATTCTGTTCGCAGTTGATCTGCTAATTGATGTGCTTCGGCGTTATCTTGAGGCGAAAAAACCACTTGGGTCATACCGTAACGATCACGAAGATCAATAAAAATTACGCCACCTAAGTCGCGGCGCGTATTTACCCAACCATTTAAAATTACTTCTTTACCTGTAAACGATGTGTTCAATGCTCCACAGGTGTGGGTTCTTTTCAATAATGTTGCACTCATGGATTTTATACCGGAAAACGTGTTTTAATGTGATAGTAAATGTATCCGTCGAATTTAAGACAAGCTTTAAAAATACGGATTTTACATCGAATTTTCTCTGTGATTTTTAAAAATGGAAATGACTCTGGAAAATTTAAATTGAACCTTGAAACAATAGACAATTCTTCGATGTATGGTCAAGAATCTATGTTTCACAGTGAATCGTTTATAAATATGGATTCATACGAATTGAGGGGCATTAAGCTTCACTCCATAAATCTCCCTGTTAGCCTTTGTGACCTCCTATGTTCAAATTAATGATTAAATTTAAGTCCTGATAGGTCACTCAGGTACTTAGATTTGAACTCAAACTAGGGTTTTGATTTATAACGAAAGTGTTTTATTCTTAGACAGTTAACAATCAAACTGTTGTAAATATGAGCAATGTCAATCCTGATACCACGGAAACCGCAACCGTTCAAAATGTAATTGACTCCGTTGAAACTACCGTTTCAAATCAGCTTCAGCAAGTTTGGGAGTTTATGGGAACGGTTCTTTTTTCGATACAAACTACCAATGTTACTGTAGGTAGTATCATTATTTTTGGTCTTCTCGTTGTCTTTTTCACCTTTCTTGGAAAATTTATAAGTACACTACTTTATAATCGTGTACTCAAGAAAGTCAACATGGATGAAGGTATCCGATATACCCTTCAACGTATTACCAACTACCTTATCCTCATTTTTGGATACTTCTTTTCTTTTCAGTTTATCGGTGTTGATTTAAGTGGTATCGTTGTAATCTTGGGCTTACTTTCTGTGGGGATTGGATTTGGACTTCAAAACCTAACCTCGAATTTTATATCCGGAATCATTCTCTTGTTTGAACGTCCTATAAGTGTTGGTGACCGGGTACTTGTTAATGGGGTTGAAGGGGATGTTAAGGAAATCAATATTCGATCTACGAAAATTACCTCCATCAATAATATTTCGATTATTGTACCTAATTCAGATTTCATTTCTGGTCATGTAGTGAATTATTCGTATGGCGACACCAGAATTCGGATTGACGTTGAAGTTGGAGTTTCTTACGATTCTGATTTAGATTTGGTACTTGAAACGCTCAAGCAAATTGCGTTGAATCATAAAGACATCCTTAAAACTCCTGAGCCCATGGTATTGCTCAACGATTTTGGGGATAGCTCATGGGATATGATACTAAGATGCTGGATTCCTGATCCTTATCGACATCCTGTAATCAAATCAGAACTCCGGTGCGAAATTGTGAGACAGTTCAGGAAGCATCATATTGAAATTCCTTTTCCTCAACGCGATTTGCATGTACGTTCAACATTACCTATCCCAATTACGGATAAAGCTAAGAATTAACTTACAGAAACTACGTGCCGATGTATCTGAAGGTGTTCGAAGATTCGTCAAAAAGAGCATCCCCTCTATCAATGGATAAATCTAAATAACCGACAACTTCGCTGATGCATAAAAAAGTAATCCCTGGCTGATCTGCTTGTGGAAAAACCCGCTTTGTGATAGTAAACATTGAAGCTTCTCCTTCTTTCAAGGCTTTTATAACTTGTTGATATCGGACTTCCTGTGCATCCAAATGTTTCTGAGCAATGGGTTGCGGATTATCAAAAATTGCTCCATGTCCGGGATATACTCTACCTTTTTGATCTTTAAGGAAGTTCAAACTATCTCTCTGTTGACATAGTGCGCGCACACGTTTTGGAGTATCATGTTCGAACGTAAGAATGGCGTTGCTTGAGATATGATCGAGGAGCACATCCCCGGAAATAATAATATTCTCTGCGAAAAACGCAAGATGCCCGGGGGCATGTCCCGGTAAATGTTTAGCTGTGAAAGTAAGTGAACCCGTCTCGAGTTTTTGCTTATCCTTAATTAAAAAATCGGGTACTAAATCATCGTAATAGGATTGATACCAAACACGACCTCCATCCATGGCAAGAACTAAATAGTCAGGCACTTGATGCTTCTTGAACCACTCCCCAAAGCGATCCACAAATTGATTTTTGTGCATATACCGTAGCTCGGTCTGATGAATTCCAACGGCTATGCCATGTTTTTTTTGCAGTCGAGCTGCCAAACCGGAATGATCGGGATGCGCATGGGTGAGCCAAAGTTCATCAATTTCATCAATAGAGGTACCAAGCTGATTTAAACGATTCAGAAGTAGTTCATAAGCGCGTTCTGTTTTACACCCGCAATCTATCAGCACGTTTTTTTCATCTTTAATCAGATAAACATGTACATCCCCAACCGGAAAAGGAGTTGGAAGTGTTATTTGATGAATCATTTTATGGCTCATAGGTAGTTCATTCGTTTCGTTTTATGCGCCTGCTAATGTATAATATTTGTGAACATTTAACAAAATTCATCTATTATTAATGCATGAATTTTATCACATTTCTTACTGAACTGCCACTCGTTATTCTTTGTTTTCTCTGAATATATTTGAGTGTATCATTTCAACTCAACCTCTAAAGGTTAGATGATAGATACAGAATTTTTAGTCATTATTTCCATTCATTCATGCACATTTTAAAGTTAACATTCAAGGAATGCAATTTAAAGGGGATCAAAGATCGCACACATGCGATTCAAGAGGGGTTTTTATGGGAAAAGCTTGAGGATGACTCTATAAGCATTTCAATTGACAATATGGCATTCAAAAATAAATTTGCCGATACTTGCACTTTTGTTAGTAAATTATGCACATTAGACATTCATCACATTGATTATGCCGGACAACCAAAGTCCATTCCTTTTGTGATGGGTTTTATTGATAAACTGGAGGAGTTAGAAAAGCAAATCAGACAGAATACCAACGTTTCTGAGAATCAGCAGGAAGGCTGGGGCTATGCGGAATTGAATGCCATTAATAGATATTTGCCGGAATCGAAAGATGCATGGTTTCTGAAAAAATATTGGTTCCATTTTGGGAGTTTTGTGTCAGATGGGTTATGGCGGGTTGATAAAAATCAGATTAAAGCCATTCTGAAGCAACAAGCCGAAGATGTCGGGCTGCATCTTTGCCCTTCTTTTGATTTTTCAAAAACAGAAGGCATTATAGATCGGCTTCCCGACCACATCGATGCACGTGACAATCCTAATTGGTCGGTTTTGAGTGCTCCTGAAATGGTTGGCTCGCGGGTGCTGATGCAGCCGATTGGTGTAATCCATAAATTGAGTCAACAAAAAGCAACGGTTCAGGAAACTGCCAAGGAGGGGACTCCATCTGAGCGCAAACGCAACATCCCAAAAGTTACGTTTAATGATATTGGGGGGATAGATTCTATTCTGACTCAAGTGCGTGAAGTGGTTGAGCTTCCTCTGAAAAATCCGGGAATTTTTAAGCATTTAGGAATTAAACCCCACAAGGGAGTTATGCTATACGGAGCTCCCGGCTGTGGAAAAACAATGATTGCTAAAGCCATAGCCAATGAAGTTCAGGCGCATTTCATTGCCGTAAAGGGACCGGAACTCATCAACAAATACTATGGACAGAGTGAGGAAAACCTTCGGAAACTCTTTGAAGAAGCGCGTGAAATGGAGCCGTCTATTTTGTTTTTTGATGAAATTGATGCTGTGGCTCAACGCCGATCAGGTGCCGACAATCTTAGAATGGATGCCCGATTTGTGAATCAATTACTTTCGTTGATGGATGGAATTGAAGATTTTGGTCGCGTGTGTGTGCTCGGTGCTACAAATCGCATTGAGTTAATTGACGCTGCCTTACTCCGCCCCGGCCGCTTTGATTATCACCTTGAAGTTAAGCGCCCCGATGCAAAAGGCTGCCTAAAAATCCTTGAAATTACAACGCGAACGATGCCTATTGCTGAACATCTTGACCTAACGGAGATAAGCTCAAAACTCATGGGAGGCACCGGAGCCGATATTGCATTTGTAGCCAGAGAGGCTGCCTTCAACTCACTTAGAAGAAACCTCGACTTGAACGGATCATTCAATCCTGACGTTATCGCATCATTCAATTACGAAAATATAAAAATTGAATCATCCGATTTCGAAAAAGCCCTTGAGAAGTTACATCTTAATTCCGTGGAAGCATGATTTTTGTGTTGATTTAATGTGGATAAAATTCGTATCTTTGGAATCTTGACATGAATCGGTAGCTCAGCCGGTAGAGCAACGGCCTTTTAAGCCGTGGGTCGTGGGTTCGAATCCCACCCGATTCACTTCTATTACCCATTAAAAAGGCTTCCGTCATTACTGACAGAAGCCTTTTTTCTTTTAGCTATTTTTTAGGAGATTCATCCCCCAAAAAAGTTAAGATGAAGCCGCTTCGTAGAGTTTTGCCACTTCATCCCAATTAATCACATTAAAAAAAGCTTCCACATACGCGGCTCTTCTATTTTGATAGCGTAAGTAGTAGGCATGTTCCCAAACATCAACCATTAAGATAGGGCTTGCAATCCACATCGTAAGGTCAGACTGACGCTCGGCTTGGTGAATTACTAAATTACCGCTGTGTGGTTCATAAGACATAATACCCCAGCCACTTCCTTCCACAGCATTGGATGCCGCCATAAAATGCGCTTTAAATTTTGCAAAGCTCCCAAATGAGCGGTTTATTGCATTATTTAATCCCTCGTGAGTAGGCTCCCCACCGCCATTTGGGCTCATCACCTTCCAAAAAAGCGTATGCAGAAAATGTCCGCCGCCATGGAATGTGCTTTCTCTACTCCAATGCTTAACCAATGTGAAATCGTTGGATTCTCTAGCTTCCGCCAATCTTTTTAATGCGGTATTCAAACCATTTACATAGGCCTGATGATGTCGGCTATGATGCAATTCCATAGTTTGTGCATCAATATGAGGCTCTAGAGCGTCATACGCATAATCGAGTTGCGGTAAAAAATATTCACCGGTTTGGGCATTGAATGTTTCGACAGCCGCCGCTGCTGCAGATTTTGGAAGGGCAATTCCCGCTGCACCAATAAGTGCTGCACCCGCCATGGTCTTCTTCAAATATTCACGTCTGTTCATAATAATAAGATTACTTTTAAGGGTGAAATGGTATGCATCCCCCAAAAATGGGATTGCACAGTTAGTATATAATTTGAGAACTTATTTAAGTTAGCTATTATATCGCTTTACAACCTTTTAAAATGAAATTAGTTAACAAACATTCCAAAAAGATTATTTTCCAACGTAAATATACAGGAACTATTTTTGATTGCGTTATCTTAAACATTCAGGCAACACAATTTGCTCAATAACTCACACTTAATCTGTTCATTATTTATGAAACTACTTCTACTGTTTTTCATTTTTGCATTTACTTCTTATCCCATGATTTCGGAAGCCCAAACCCTTCCAGAACCCAGACAAAGCCCCATTGGTCTAACGCGTATGATGATGGATGATACCTATGTGAAAGTAGTTTATGGAAGGCCTAATGTCAGAGATCGTGAAATTTTTGGCGCGTTAGTGCCTTTCGGAGAGGTTTGGAGAACCGGTGCCAACGAGGCAACTGAAATCACCACCACTCGTGATATACTGTTCGGAGAACAATTGTTAAAAGCCGGTACCTATAGCCTATTCACTATTCCAGGAAAAGAAGAATGGATTATTATTATTAGTAGTCAACTTGGTTTATGGGGTTCCTACACGTATTCACCTGAACGGGATGTATTGCGATTAACCCTACCTGTTGAAACTCCTGAACAAAAAGTTAATCTCTTTACGATGGTACTTGAATCGAGAAACGACACCTCAGCAAGCCTAACCATGGAATGGGAACATTCCAGAATTGTAGTACCTATCCGAAAGCCTTAATAACGCACATGAACTCACCCCAACCGGATCCTATAAAAGACGGAACGTTCCGGAATGATTATCACAAAGCGGTTGTAAATATCGTTTGTAGCTATCAGTTTGTAGCTAATAAGCTTAAAGAATTGCTGATGCAAGAGCAGATTACGCATCAGCAATTCAATATTTTACGCATTTTAAGGGGGAAGCATCCCGAGTCGGTCTCAAATAGATATTTGAAAGAACACATGATCGACAAAAACTCAGACGTAACCCGCATTATTGACAGATTATTGAAGCTCAAATTGGTCCATAGGACTATATCGAGTGCCGACCGAAGACAAGTAGAAATCTCTATAACCGATGAAGGACTGTCTGTACTTTCCCGCTTGGATACTATCAGCCACGAAGAAGATGCCATTACAGGGAATTTATCCCCCGAAGAAGTACAGCAACTCAATCTTTTGCTCAATAAAATGCGGGGGAATCGTGAGGATTGAGTTTAGATTTAATAGGTAATGCTTTTTATACGCTTGTCTAATTATAAGATTGTGTTTCTATGGTAAAATATACTCTACTATAGATGTAAATAGGTATATTCATCGCAGCCCTGGTTCTTAATTCCACGCCGTCCATTTACTCACCACAACCGCTTCCAACGTTACATCTTCCAAAATCCAAAATTCCAAAAAACGCCTCAAATAAATCGTATTGCGCATATTTGGCAAAACCGGACAGAAAAACCGGACAGAAAAACCGGACAGCGAATTATGTTGACATATATTTTTCTATTCTTTAAAATGAACCGTGCATTGTACTTAGTTTACTATAAGTATAATGGAACAAAAAAAGGTGATGGCACATAGCCACCACCTTAACCACTAAACGCTCGCCCCGAAGACTTGGCAGTACGAAGGGCGGGTTTAATTTAAATAATAAGGATAATGATATGAAAACTTTAATAACTTTTTTATGTTTTTGCTTTGTTTTCACAAGCTTTACAATGGCTGATTCTATAATTGAATTATATAACTCTGACAACGTAGTTGTTAATGAGTCTTTTGAAAATTTTAATGTAGATAAAGAAGCTGAGGAAATTAAATTAATTGAAGAAATTCAATTTATTGAATCAGGTAATATAGTAGAAATGTATTGTCAATTATCAACGCTTACAGTTTTAAATGATAATTGCGCTTCAAACGGATACAAATTGTGGTTTGTAGATGGTCCTTTTGGATTTAGGGATTGTACGTGTAACCTTACAACAGGTGATCCGCAAACAGTCTGCTCTATTACCCCTGACCAACAATGATATTATGTTCAACGTAATACTTATAACGCTCTTAATATATTCAAATATGAATACATCAGAGTCAGAGGGATATTTCACCTCTGACTCTGATACCTCTATAGTCTATCATTCAGAAATTGAATATGTCAAGCTCTCTGCTGAAGTCATAAAAATGAGTGATGAGGTTTACTTTAGGAATCCAATACTCATCAACATAATTGATAGTTTATTAATTATTACAGATCAAAATAAAAATGATGTATTTACATTCATATCATTGGTTACGGAAAATCGTATAGCAACATTCGGAAAATCGGGTAGAGGTCCGGATGAAATACAAAGCTTTGCCTTTTCTATCGATACAGACAACCGCGGCAAACCTTTTTTCGATTTTTTGGATTGGGGTTCTAGAGCATTAAATAGGATTCACTTAAACAGATTATTTGATACTCAGAATACGCTGAATAATATTACTGAACGGGTACTTACTCTTACTCCTGATTTTATGATGGTTCAGCGGGTGGCACAACTCAACGATTCTGTTTTTGTAGGAGCGTTTGGCATCAGAGATGGATTGCTGTTTTTTAAGAATATAAATAGCGGTAAATCAAAATATACACCATTTGTTCCAATAACTGAGTCTCAATTCAACTACCGTGATATTGGCATGGTTTACAGGGGGCACATGGCTGTGAACTATTCAAAAGAAAGAATTGCAATAGCCCTTGAAAATTTTAATCAAGTGCAAATATACGACTTTAAGGGAAGGCTTTTGTCTATAAGCCAGCCAAAATCCTATATCCCCCGGTTTTTAACAGATGAGACAGGTAGTGATAATTATATTTACTACAATGGAATTACTATTACCAAAGACAGGATTGTAGCCAGTTATTACGGTGTTCAACGAAGAGAAACAAGAGACCTGATGATGTCATCTGACGGACAACTAATTGATTTGAGGAAAGGTGATACATCCAATCGACCGGTCTCAAGAATTCACATATTTGACTGGGATGGTGATCTGTTGGAAAAATTTATATTGGACAACAGGCTCAATACGATTGCCATAGACAAGACAGGCACTGTGTTGTATGGATTGGATATTTATGACATTGAAAATCCAATAAGGAGAATACGGTTACCAAAATCTGACTAAGGGTGTTGAGAAAGAATTTACTAATTAAATCGCCTTAGCTATTAACGCGCCGTCCATTTTCCGAAGATAAAAATAGTCTGAGATGCTCATCCCGGAGCACAAAAAGTCAAAAAACCCCTGCCTAGAATCATACAGTACGATTTTGGAAAAACCGGACAGAAAAAACGGACAACGAAACAGTTTGACAAAGCCAATTTGAAGTGTTAAAATTATCACAGAACATTACAGTATGTAATGATTGAATTTGTTTTAATGATTACATCTGGAGTGCTTAACAATAATAAAAGGTGATGGCACATAGCCACCACCTTAACCACTAAACGCTCGCCCCGAAGACTTGGCAGTACGAAGGGCGGGTTTAACTTAAGATTTAAGGAGAAATATATGAAAAAGATAATTGTATTTGGAATAGTTTTAACTCTTATAATTATAGGGTTCATTTTAATCAAAAATAACATTTTTGAAAGTGTTACAAATGACTCAGATTATTATACAGAATTAATTTTTGATGAGGGCTCTGAAGAATTCAAAATGGCAGCGAGTTTTCTTATGCTTAGTGATGAAAAATTAAAGAATCAAGAAGTGAAATTCTTTTTGTATGAAAAAGATAAAAGAAAAGAGCTCCACGCAAAAATAAATGGTAGTGATGGTAACTGCAATATTTATGCAAGAGAGATTATTGAGAAACAAGATATTTTTCAGAATGTATCTTTTGATGAATCAACTTCTTTTAATATTGGACTAAATTCTGAAACCCACTCGTGTAGTGGTGCTGATTGTACGAGCTGCAGATTCAAAAGAAAGAATGGAAATATTATTGGTTGTAGCTGCAATGACTGGTTGGGATTGTGTAATCATACTGTTACTGCAAATGAGCAATAACTTTAATGTATGAAAATAATTACGTTAAATATTAAAAAAACACGAAATTCATGGCTGCTACTTTTTGTGGCAGCCACATATTTAGCCAGTTGTTCTGAAAGTAAAGATGTGGGTTACTTTAGTCATGCATCTACAAAAATTGTTTTAAAAACCGAAAACCGGAATTTTATTAATGAAAGTGAATACCAAGAGGTTGGTTTTATACTCGAATTAGATGATATAGGTCCTCAGATGATTGAAATAATGAGTCATAAACAAGGAGGGTATATTATTTTCAGTAAGGATAATTCCAGTCTGTATTATTGGAATGAAAAGGAGTATCCTCAACAATTTGCAGGTCATGGTAGAGCCCCTGATGAGATAGAATTAGGATTAAGACTACTCAAAATGAACAATAATATTTACGTTTTACAAAGAGCAAGAATTAGTGAAGTTATTTGTGATGACAATGGGTGTACCCTTGAAGTTATTGAAGCATTTGAAAATGTTGTAACCTATTTTGAGCGCAAAAATAATGGGGATCTTATTTGGTCAGATTTTTTCATGCCAGACAGGGGTAATTTAGTTTTAGAAACTAGTGGTCAACAGAAATTTGCAGGCGCAATATATTACCATCCGGATAGGAGTTTAGTTAAATATTTGAATTTCAATGCTGTTATCCCTTTATCTGACGATAGGGGGTATCTGCAAAAATTCTCATTATTACCATATATCGTTCTACTTGATAATAATTTAGAGATTCAAGAGGTTTATGAAATTAATCATTTTACTAAACGAGCAATAAAACAAAGTGGTAATAACAATGAAAAGTATTATGAATTTGATGATTCTGAAGTTAGTACAGGATCTGCATGGTTTTATGAATTATACGATGGTAAAGTATTACTAATTTATGCGCATTCTAAAGCTAATCCACTAAGTCCACACCCAATGGATTTTGAAATAGTCACTGAATATTTTGACTATTATACGTTCGACCCGGATACAAAAACAATGGAATATAGTGGTACAAGCGAAAACCATATTATTCCGATCAAAGATGGCTTTTTGATACAGAAAGGTTATTACCTTTATCATTATAAAAAAAATGAATAGCTAAGAGTTTATGAATAACAAAATGAATCAATAACATATCTTGGATTATTCAAATGTCACACCGAAATCACGCCGTCCATTTTTCGAAAACAAAAATTGTCTGAGAAGCTCTTCCGGGAGCAGAAAAAGTCAAAAAACGCTCGATTAGAATCATACAGTACGATTTTGGAAAAACCGGACAGAAAAAACGGACAGCGAATTATGTTGACATATATTTTTCTATTCTTTAAAATGAGTTGTGCATTGTACTTAGTTTAATGTAAGTATAATCGAACAAAAAAAAGGTGATGGCACACAGCCACCACCTTAACCACTAAACGCTCACCCTTAAGACTTGGCAGTACGAAGGGCGGGTTTAATTAAAAATAAGGATAATGATATGAAAAAGATAAAATTAGTCTTTTTGTCATTGATATTTATGTTTGCAGTTTTTGCATATCCAACAGTAAATGCCAGTTCATGTGGCACAATTTGTGAATACAATGGTTGCACAGTATTTCTACATCAAACAGAAAATTCTTATGGACTTTTTGTTACATGTAATGATGGTTAGACCGGTGCTGAAATTGGATCAGGTCAATTTGGTGGAACAATCTGTGGTGGTGTTCAGCCATGCGTTCCGGCACAACAGTAATAGATTAAAACTAGTGAAAAAGAATATTCTGCTTTTCGCCGTATGCGTATTGGTCTTTACTTGTAATAAAGAGCCTGAAGACCGATACGCCTCGGTTTATGGTGTGTATGACAGCTCATTAGTGGGCGTAATTTCTATAGATGGTAAACCTGTAAACGATTTATATCATGATAGTTATGAAATAATATCGTTTGACCCGGATAATTTATTTCAAGGATATGCCACTGATTTAGCCGTTATAGAAAATAATTTATATTTCGTAAGCCATCATAAAGTAATTGTAAAGTATAATCTAAAAGAAAACAGCATATTAGATTCGGTTTCTTTTGAGGGGCGAGGTCCTGGAGAGTATCAAATCATCAATCAGTTGTTCTCCGATGGTAGTTCTTTATTTGTTAAGGATATGTTATCTCAACGATTGATTCAATACGATTCCGATTTAAAGTACATCAATGAATTTATTTTGGATGATTTGGAATTAATGTATGGCTCAAAGTCTGACATCAAAAATGGTAGAATTATCTATCCTTTAAGTTCGAATGAAAAGTATCTTGCAAGAGTATTGAACTTAAACAACCCAAATGAAGCTGTTCTTTTTTTTAACAGGATAGTAGCCCTTGGAAAGCAGCCTCAACAGTATAACCGTTTTATATCTTACATAAATCCAAACGAAAAAAAGTTGATTACAAGCTCTCAGATGCCATTAATTTTTTTGTTTGATACTGAATTTAAAGTGGAAAAAATATTGCGACTTAAAGGTAATGATGTAGATGCACTACAAGCAGATTCACAATCAAACAGCACTATTGGGCTTGATGATCGTGATGTTTTACTAAATCCACCACCCATTGCAATTGAAACGAATAGAACAATAAGAGTTGATGCCTATGCATCGGTAGATGCAATCTATCAAGATAATAGAATCTTTTTATACTTCAGTAATCGCTATTCCGAACAAAGGTACCTTATCGTTTTGGAAGAGCTAGCTGGTATTTGGACACACAAAGGAAGCTTTCGACTAAAAAAGAATGATGAATCGCTATTTACTGTTTTTTATATGAAGTATAGTGCCCCTTGGCTATATTTCGGAAGTCAATTTGAAGATACTGTGATTCGAGTTCATGAACGCGAATTCGGTTTTTAGCCTAAAAACTAAGGGATGGTAACCCCAAGTATTGATTTATTTGGTTAAATAAAAGGATTCAAGAACACATCTACCATTTCTTCATTTCAACCGCCGCCCTCGTTACATCCTTCCAAAATAACTCAAGTAAATCGTATTACGCTTTTTTGGCAAAAAAGGACAGCGAATTATGTTGACATATATTTTTCTATTCTTTAAAATGAATTGTGCATTGTACTTAGTTAAGTCTAGGTAGAATGTAACAACTAAACCGATGGCGGTCGGGTGGTCGCCATCATTCAATCAAACACTCGCTCTTAGACCTGTGGAGGGTTTAAGGGCGGGGAAATTAAATAAGGAGAAATAGTATGAATAAAGTCATTTTTTTAGTTTTATTTATTGTAAACGTGTCATTACCTCTACATGCCTCATCAGATTTATATAATGTTAGTCAAACGGAACTTGAAGTTAAGTTTGTTCAAGAATTTGATTTGAATACATTACCACTCTCTGGTGGTCCAACTTGCAGTAGTGGAGATGCAAGTTGCAGTTGTGCAGCCGGTCAAACTTGCTCAGCAGGTGGTGGCAGTGGAGGTTGGGTAGAAGCTTTTATAGAATGGTTGATAGAAATAATTTTTAAGTAACCAACTTATCGATTTGATTAATGCCATTATAATTAATAACCATGTAGCGCCTTGTCAGATTTAAATTTCTAATCTGACAAGGTTTATTAAAAAATAACTCTATGCTTTTCCATTCAATAATGCTTTCGTTAGCTATGTTCTGTCTAGTAAATCATACTGATAGTGCACCTTCACAACTAACATTCCATCAAGACTTAATCATCGATAATGAGTCGCTCATAGGTGTATTCATTACTGACGTAACTGCAACTGAACAGGGGTATATTGCAGTTGCAATTAATGATTTGGCTCATATTAAAGTATTTAGCCCTGATGGGAGCTATGTACAAACAATCGGGCAACGAGGAAGAGGTCCGGGTGATTTCCTTAATTTACTTTCATTAGAATACAAAAATGGGAAGTTTCATGGTCTTGACGCCGGCATTACTGCTAAAATGAATCTTTTTGATATACAAGGTTCTCTTAACCAAGCTATTGCTTTTCCTGTTTTAATGAATACGACATTACCTTTTGCCAGAATACTAAATAATGGTAACATCTTAGTGAAATATAGGCCCTTAATTTCTAATGAAGTGATGAATACTGAACCTATTTCATCCTTCTACGTGATAAACACCAATCATCCTAATATAAAGAATAGGCTGTTCGATTCTCCTGCAAGAGAACAATTTATAGTTCGTGATGAGTTCGGTTTTTCGGTTGTACCGATGCCATTTAGAAGAACAAATCAAATTGCCGAATTAAATGGGAAAATATTTCATAGTTGGACAGGAACCGAGCACATACGCGTCTATGAACCCGATAAAGGGGAAATTGGAAGTTTCAGTTTAAGAAATATACTTGATGTTGTAGAGTTGACGGATGAAGATTACACTAATTATTTCAGAGAATGGTTTGGAGTTAACCCTGAAGAGGACATACGAAGGAGGGTACAATCTGATGCAACTTTACAAAGACAACTCAGAGCGTATGCATTAATGATTGAAAAGCGGGATGAATTACACAAAACGTTTCCATTTTATAATTCACTTCTATCATGTGGCAGTTATTTATGGGTATCAGCCCAACATAAAGATAGGAAAAAGCAAATAGTATTAAAGCTTGATGAAAACGGCTCATTAATTGCATCCGGAACGCTTCCATCGAGTGTTTCAATCAAGCATATAAGCAAAGGTTACCTTTATGGATTAGATCAGGATGAATACTACACTCCCACTGTTGTAAGGTATTCGATACATTAATATTCGGAAATCTCACACCAAAGAAGTGCATTCCTTTTAAACCCAGTATGATTATTTTCATCATTCAAACCTTAGGTTGAACGGGAATTGTTCCATGAACGCTAAACTACTGAGTTGCTAGTGTTTTTCGCCGAGTAACGTTTAATGATTCCTAATCTCAGCGCTGAGTGAGGTGCCTCAATTCAAGTTTAACTCTATGGAACTACATGTCCCTCCCAGAGTCCTCTATGTGGTAAATAAGGGTTTTAGAAGACTTATTTATTAACGTACTCAGGTTTTAATTATAAACGCAATAGTTATTAATAAATAAGTAATCTCTCCTTTTTTTAATATTTCCAGGTAGAAAAATTGGCTATTTTGAGTGCATTAGAAACGATTTAACATATTATAACATTTTTGGATGTAACAATTTGACTTTTCAGGTACATTAGTATAAATCTTATTTGAAATACTATCTGATTATTCATGTTAACTCCTAATGACATAGGAAAATGTTATCTAATTTATTTCAAAAAGGCTCATTTTAAATTAAAGTGCGACTAAAAATCAAACTACACAACTATATATGGATTATCTTTACAAAAAACCAAGGATTAGTCCCATCATTGCTAATGAGATTTTAAAACAAAATATCTCCTCTATTAGAACAGTTGAAGAGTGGGCTCAGTATCTTGATATGGAGTCCAAAGAATTTTCAATCTATTATCGGAAACATTATGGCTTGAGCTGCAAAAAAGCAATGGTTAAAATTCGTCTTGAGTTGGGATGTGATTTAATAATGAACTGTAAAGATTTAAAGCATCATCAAATTGCAACGAGGATTGGATTGGCCGATGAACATGCTCTCTATAAATATTTCAAGAGGCACTTGGGTGTATCGCCTTTAGATTTAAGAAAAGAATCGAATAAAAATAGAGAATACTAAGTACAAACCAATTCATCAAAACTAATTTTAGCTATCTCAACTCATATTACCATACTTTACCGCCGTTCCACGCCGCCCACTTTCCCACCTCAACTGCTTCCAACGTTACATCTTCCAAAATCCATAATTTCAAAAAACGCCCCAAGTAAATCGTATTGCGCATATTTGGCAAAACCGGACAGAAAAAACGGACAGCGAATTATGTTGACATATATTTTTCTATTCTTTAAAATGAGTTGTGCATTATACTTAGTTTAATGTAAGTATAATCGAACAAAAAAAGGTGATGGCACACAGCCACCACCTTAACCACTAAACGCTCACCCCGAAGACTTGGCAGTACGAAGGGCGGGTTTAATTTAAAATAGAAGGTGAAATATATGAAAATAAAATCAATCCTAACTTTTATTCTTTTTATGCCAGTATTCCTTTTTGCTGCGCCTTGCTCTTGGTCTGCTGGTGGTTGCACAACAAGTGTTCATCAACATGAAGATCATTGGACATTATTTACATCTTGCAATTACGGTTCTACTTTTTTATATCAGGGTGAAGGGCAACATTCGTTCCCACCTTCGGTTTGTGGTAATCAACAATAATGCGAATTTCAATCAATATACTATGCAAATAAATAAATTGACCACCACATCAGTGGTGGTCTTCATTATTAGTATGAATATTTCGGCTGTTTGTTTCGCTCAGTCAATTCCAGAATTTAATTTTCAGATACTAACTTCTGAAAACGTACAAACCATTCATCTAAATAATGATACAATTGTTGAGTTGAGAGACGTAAACGTTACCCCTGATTACTACATACACCACGGGAGAGTATCTTACCATGGCCAACTTGTTTCTTTTGTAGCCTTCAATAATCATGTTTATGTTGCAGATCAAACAAACCAACGGATATATAAAATTACACATGATAATAGATTAGATAGGGTAATTGGTGGTAGAGGTCGTGGCCCCGGGGAGTTTCTGGATTTATTTCATTTGTCAGCTACTGAAAATTATCTTTTCGCTCAGGATCGAAATCAACTAAAAACGATAGTATTTAATAAACGCTTGGAAGTTGTTGCGGAATTACCAACCGGTAATTCGGGAGTTGTTGCGGCCGGACAAAAGTTTACCATTGTCCCTGGCGGATTTTCATCTGACCATTTTTTTGGGGTTATAGAAAGTAAACCACCTTTTGCTCAAGTGGGAGAATTCCTAACACATGTAATTCCTGCTGGTATGCAACCTTCAGGGTATCGTTTTTCCAGAGCGGTAACCAATCGTAGAGGCGACTTTTTGATTACAATAAATGGCTTACCTTATCTTTTTTTATTCGATAATAACTTGAATCATCTTCAAACAATTAAACTCGATGGCGAAATGATTCAAAGTAGAATAGCATTGAATCCGAAACCGGAACCTGTTCAACATGTCGATATACATAGAGGTGGGGTGCATAATATTATTGGTGGTATGTACCTCACAGAAACACGAGACATCCTTTTTGGTATTGGTCAAACGCTTTACCGTCTTGAATTTGTGGATGGTGTTTACAGGTTTAAAAATGGATATCAATTCTTTGCTTCAAACGAAACTCAACGTGAAGAAGACACTCCACTTGGAATCTTTACTATTCTGCTATTGCACGAGTCAAATAAAATATGCTTTGTATCTATTCATTTATCGAATTTGTATTGTTTTGACTTCGAATAAAAAGGTATTAAGCAAAAATATTTTAAATAATTGAGCCGAAATTAGTTAGACAAGATTCTTACAGCTTTTAGTTCCAAGCGATAAATCCTTACCACTGTTCCACGCCGTTCATTTCCTCACCTCAACCGCAATCCACGTTACATCCTCCTAAAAAGCAAAAACCAAAAAACGCCCCATGTATATCGTATTGCGCATATTTGGCAAAACCGGACAGAAAAAACGGACAGAAAAAACGGACAGCGAATTATGTTGACATGTATTTTTCTATTCTTTAAAATGAGTTGCGCATTGTACTTGGTTAAGTCTAAGTAGAATGTAACAACTAAACCGATGGCGATCGGGTGGTCGTCATCATTCAATCAAACACGCGCTCTTAGACCTGTGGAGGGTTTAAGGCGGGGAAATTAAATAAGGAGAAATTGTATGAGAAGAGTAATTTTTTTTTTTTATTAGCATTAGGCTCATTTTTATTTATGAGTTGCGCTGAAAGCACGCTTAATACAAATGATACCGAAAGTAATTTAACTTCATCTTTATTAACGGAGCAATTTGTTCATAACTCAGGAAAATATCATAATGAGCTTATTGAAAAATGGTACGAACATTTTAATTTTGTTGAGCCAAATGATATATATAAAGAAAATGTAGTAGAAAACCTGCTTACTGATTTAAGTATACTCCTATTTCATTTAGACATTGAATCATTTGAATTATCTGGAAATTCATTTAAATCCATTGAAAGTAGTATAAATGAAATGAATCAAGTTCTAATTAATTATTTTGATCATGATAGTGAAAATGTTTCTCTACAAACATTTTTTAATAAAATCCTTGATTTTCACTCATCATCTTATTTTGAAAATGAATTAATAAAAGTAATTGATCATATAGAATTAGACAATTTGGAATTTATGAGTTTTATAAATAATGATTTTGGTTCTTCGTTGATTAAAGAAGAAGATATTCTCATAAGTGGTTTATTTAAATCTATCTCCAATAGTTCCCGTGAATTATGGTTTGGTGATGAAAACAAAGATGCTTGTGACGAAAATAATGTAATTGCTTTTGATGCTGCTGGTGGTGCATTAGGAGCAGCTATTTGTCTTGGTTCTCCAATATGCGCAATTATAGGTGCAGCTCTTGCTTCAATGATATATAGAGTTTATCACAGTTGCCATCAAAGATAGAGTAGATATTAACTTGAGGAGAATAAAACTTTGACCCAAAGTTTTTATTCTTCTCATTTTTTAATCATAATAAAATAAAAACAAACAATATGTTAGATAATTATAGTATAAAATATTTTAGTGGCAGAATAAAATATATTTGGAAAGCAGGAATTGGTATTTCTCTGCTACACCTATTGCTATCCTTCTATAATATAGTTGGACTTTATGAATACTCGTTTTTTGTGCTCATTTTATCACTGCTTTTTAATTTTCTGAGTATCGAAACGAATAATAGAAAAAGTGAAGTTGAACAAAAACGGAAAACAACTGAAAATACATTAGTGCTATTCATTTGTATTGGATTAGGAGTCCTTTTAACTTATTTGCTTACCGGTATTGACAAAGTATCGAATTTAAATATTAATTTGAAGATGTTGTTACTCGCATTAACAACTTTCATTAATTTAGATTACAATATTAGATATTATTATAACAGGAAGATTAGCGAAAAATAAAAACTAATCGTTTTTGTCGTTATTTGGGTCTTTATTTATCAATCTTGATAAATATCAACTTTAATAGCATTTCCTAACATATTAATTCTAATGCTTATAGTATTTATTAATCCATAAATCTAAAAATAATAATATCATAAAAACCTATCATAATTTCATACAAAACCATAATTATATTAGTAATTGCTAACCTGCTTTTTTTAGTGTAGCGATAATATCAATTATTAATGATTGTGGTTTCTTTCAACTCTTTTTAATAGCTTTTTTTTGTTTCTTTTAACCGCATGGATAATCGTAAATGTAAGCTTTTGCGTTATCTACTAGGCAATGGTAGAAGCTTTTTCGTACGATAAGAAAAAGTCTTTTAGTCAACCTTTTTTAAATTCTATCAACAAAAATAGGTGACAACCGTATTGGTCGCCATCATTCAATCAAACACGCGCTCTTAGACCTGTGGAGGGTTTACAGAGGAGATTTATAAAATGGAGAATTACTATGAAGAAAATTATAGCTTATATCAGTGTTTTAAGTCTTTCCTTAACATTTGTTCCCAATATACATGCTCAATGGACCTGTATGAATGGACTCGAGGATTGCAACTCTTGGTGTCAGGATCAATATGGTGGACCTTTGATACCCCTGTAAGATTGGTATGTTATACTGGATGTGGAGTCGCTTTTGTTTTATGTGAAACAGGTATTGTTAATTTCAATGGCACAAATCAACAATAAAAAATGGCCGATTCTTTTATCGGCCTGATATTATGAAAACTTCGATCCTTTTTTTGCTATTGCTTTTACTAGGTTGCTCTAAACCTAATCGTTTCGAGATGCACTATGTTTCAGAACTTCATTTAACAGATTTAATCTTGGCAGATGTCTATACTCACGGCGATCAAATAAACTCCCCTGATCATCATTTCAACGGATTAGTTGTTAACCGCTTTGGAGAGACCTATACTTTTGATCGATTATCCGCTTCATTGCTTCAAATAAACTCAGAAGGTGAAATTATTGGGAAAAATGGTTCCGAAGGACGTGGTCCTAACGAGTTCGATCTTAATATAAGTGGCGTAGGTGTTGAAGTTTGCGGTGATGATTACATTATTGCTTACGACATGAATTCACCATATATACAAAAATATGACCGTTCTCTGAACTTTCTTGGAAGTAAAAATGTAAACGGCACCATTTGGTGGATATCCTGCAATAACTATGGTGATTACCTTATACATTATAGAAATAGTAACACCACAGTAGTTTATAATAGCGATGGATATGTGTTATCAGCTTTCACCATAGACTCTTTGGCCTCTGATAGATTTGCAGCATTCAAACAATTTACTTTAACAGAACAGCGTATTTTTGTTTCTTACTTAACCAAAAATGTTTTACTTGTACTTGATAGAGAAGGTAAAATTTTAACTAAAACGACTTTCCCAGCCAAAACTATAGATGAGAACAAACCGGCAACTGTGCAAACATACCGAAGTTTTTGGTATAATAATGACGTTTATATTTTAACCTTAATGGATGGATTCAATGCTTTACATGTTTTTGATTCCGACGGTACGTATAAAGTGACGCATAAAATGGATGATGAGATCAAAAACATATTCAAATGGAGTAATGAGTATATAGTTACTTTAGAAAAGGATAACTCTATTCTTAGAAAAAGTAAAATTATGGAGGCTGCTTTTTGATTTGTATAAATAACCTTCATCTGCATAAAAATAATCAGCCCATACTCAAAGGTATTTCATTAAAGTTGAATGAAAAGGAAGTATGCATTTTATATGGCAAAAATGGTGCGGGAAAGTCTAGCTTTATGAAGTGTATCCTTGGTTTGGAAAAATCATATCAGGGCGAAATCACTTTTGAAAAAAATGGAGTAAACGCACAACGCAATTCATTAATTTTTAGTTATTTGCCTGAAAACGAATCAATACCTGGGGAGTTAAAGATTTCCTCGTTAATTGGAGCCTTTAAGGTTGCATCAACTATTAAAAATAGTTTGATTCGTGATGAATGCTTTGATGATATTTATTCCGGACTTCAAATACAGTTGTTAGAGAATAAGCGTTTTGGTGATTTATCAAAGGGGGAAAAGAAACGAGTTCTATTGGCTATTGCTCTAATGCAGGATTTCTCCATTCTAATCTTAGATGAGCCTTTTGAAAACCTTGATTATGAAATGAAATCAATTGTTTTTGATCTAGTTAGAAATAGCATGCTTTTTAGTGACAACCCGAAAACTGTTCTTCTATCAACTCATCAATTAGAGCCACTAAATAATACAATTGAACAGGCCGTTTTTCTGGTAAAAGGTTCCGTTAAAGAAGTCTTTAGAAATGATGGGACCGATAAAAACCTAATCGTGGAAAATATAAAAAGAATAACAAAAGTAGATATCCATGATTCAACAGATTAAAAATTACTTTTTGTTTATGACCGGAGTATCCGGTGGATTAATACCCGGATGGAAACAAATAGCCTGGATTGCTGGGGCATGTTTTCTTATAATTGGTGGCCTTTCTTTGGCATCAGAAATGAGTACGAGTTCCGGAAGTTTAGTAGTATATCTGTCAGGGGAGGTTCCCATTTCAAATGAAGCGTTGGCTGCAATTTTCGCCGTTTCATTTATTTGCCTCATTTTAGTCTCAATTCAAAACATTGCAGATCGGAATGATCGGTTGCAGAATCAAACTATAGACGAACTCCTAAGGGTGATGCAGTTGAACAGGATACTAATTTACTTTTTCGGTTACACAGTAAAACTTTTGGCATTGACTATTTTGTCATGTATAACTCTTTCTTTTCTTTTCATATCAATTCTAATTCTATTTCAAATACATGCCTTCATCGTTTTTAAAGCATTGTTTATATTAACTTATATATCGGCTCTCTTAGTTGTGATCTTTGATTTCTTTTATTTAACAGCCGGGAAAAGCAGCGCTGCAAACACCTATACAACACTCTTTCTGATAATTATTTTAGTATTGAATGCTACTTTTCGCCCTTTTTTAATTCAGATGAGTGTATCTGAACCAATACTTTTCCTAAGTAAAGCCACCTTGCCAGATTTATTCATGTATGCCTATGTGGCAGCGCTGACTATTCTAGAGCCCATCGAAATTTTAGCTGATGTATTACCATCAATTGCCTTTTTTGTGTTTTTTCTATGTGCTAACATTTTTTTGTATAAATCGAAGTAAATAACCTATTACATCTTAATTGGGCTTCAATGCTATTTTCTAATTTAAGTGGTATAAGACGCGTTTTATTGATGGTACTATCCATTCTCCTCTTGTATACATGTCAGAAAAACAAACATCAAGGTTTTAGTCATAAACCTACACATCTAATCTATAAGAAAGATGTTGTACCATTTAAATCTAACATAGACGAAAAGTCATATTTAACTATTCTAGAAGATACAGATATACACCCTCAAGGTATTGAGGTGATAGAATTAGATCAAGACAGGCTACTTATTTTTAGTCGGGATGATCAAAAGTTATATTTATGGGATGGTATTGGTCGAACATCATTAATAGCAATGTATGGTGATGATCCCAATCAAATTCAATCCGGTGTACGTTTTCTCCGTAATAATGACACTATCTATTTGTTACAGCGGCTTAGAATAAGCGAAATTTCATGTATTGAAGAAACTTGCGCTCTGAATGTCACAAAAACATTTAACGAAATGGTTACTTATTTTGAAACGTTTGGTTCTGGAAATATGCTCATTGCAGGATCTTTTATACCGAATATGGGGGTCATTCGATATAATCTTGCAAATGAATGGCAATCGATTGGTGGTTATTTTTTTATTGATGATATTGCTATAGCAACACATATTAATACTAGTACCCTCATAAAGCTTTCAAATGGTGATGGTTACTTACAGATTTTCTCACTTTTACCCTATATCTTATTTATAAACAATGACTTTAAGATAGAAAAAGTGTATAAATTAGCTGAGTTTAATCGACCTATTATCAATAGTACAAAAAACCGTAGCGTTATTCATTATGAGCTAGATTTTGAACAAAAAACTTCAACATTAGTTTGGTTCTATGAAAGAAATGAGGAGACAATTTTTGTTATAAGAAACTTTGAAATGAAAGCTCTTAGTAACCATCCTATGGATAAAGAATTATCCGTATTTGGATACGATTATTATAGCTTTAATTCAATAAATCGAACGATTACTTATATAGGTTCTTCAGACAGGTTTATAATTCCGCTCACTAAAGGGTATTTATTTATTGATAATTATACCCTAAAGTTGAGCAAATGATTTGTATTCTGAATTGTTTTGGCACATCACTTATGTACGATAAAACCAACAGGAGAATTAGATAAAATGACTCTCTTTTTCCATAGTCATAAATGAGAGTAGCCGGCGTGGTCGGTATCTGTCTGACAATAATTGAAGCTTTTTCGTACTGCAGGAACAAATCTTTCAGTTAACGACCTTTTGATTATTCCATCATAACAAAAAAAGGTGACAACCTATTGGCTGCCACCTCTCAATCAAACACTCGCTCTTAATAAATTGTGGAGTTAAGAAGCGAGAAAATTATACTCCATAATAATGCATTTTTGTAAGAATAACAATACGCACCAGCTTTTATACAACATTAACTCATTAATATTAAATGTAATCTTGAATCTATTCACAAAATTTCAGAGCAATCCTTAAATCCTTTGCTTTTGCTTCGGGTTCGGGTTCGGTATCGGTTTCCATTCCGGTTTAGGCTCCTCTCAACCTCCGAGGCTTACATGTCGTGTCATGTCAATTTTATGCTTCAAAGCAAGAATGAGTATATTCGGCTCCTAATGTGACTTTTTTGACTGAAAAATATATTCAATAACTACTATTTCGATGTATTCATGCTATTGTGTCACCTTTTTAACTGAATATTATGTAAGCGTTTTTTGATATTATCCTCCACCGTTTTAATGGATTTATTATTTGAACATACATATTAAAAATGCAAGATTGTCAGTATAAAAGCGCTTCTGAATATTTTCAGGCACGATATTCGTAATACATAACATAAAATGACGCAGATAATAACAATTAACATAAAATCAAATTCTACATTTATAAACAACACAAAAAAACGATAATCACAATAAACTACAATCATAATTCATCATCATTAATTATAATCTTACATTTACTGGAGTTCAAATATGAAAAACTTTAAGCATATCATCGTCGGTTCTGTACTTTTTCTTTCTTTAGTATTTAATTCGCAAAATGTTTACGCACAAGAAACAAAAGATCGTTTAGCTAATAGATTTGAAATCATTTCAACTAATTTTTCTGAAGCTTTAGCCTCTTCAAACTATGGCGTAGCTGAGTCTGCTCTTTATCATAGCGTTTTGTTTCAGCATAGTATGATAGGTGCTAACGATGAACGTCTTCAAAAAGCCGTAAACAGACTATTTCAAACGAGTAATAACGACAGAATACGGCATAAAGCATACTTGGTAAATTCTTTACTTAGTCAACCTGACGGGCTTTTCACACTTAGCCCTGATCAACTTCGTAGTGAAGAAACCTTTTATAAAGCGGTGGGTGATTTGTTAACGCACCGTTTTATTCAAACAAAACATACGGAATAGTTCTTTTCTAAGTTTTACGAGCTAACATCAATTTATTACAGGTGGTTCTTGTCTAAGTATAGCAAGAACCACCATTTTCTGTTACATTCCAATTCCAAACTAACCACCGTTTTCTTCCACAAACTGTCGGGAAAACGAGATTACAACTAACTAAGGGATTGATATGTACAGATTACTGATTTTGATCACATCTCTTTGCTTTGGGATGATTCAGGGGCTTAGCGCTCAGGATCAAACCATTGCATTTACCGGTGCGACCATCTATCCTATTTCTTCTGAACCTATTCAGAATGGCGTTTTAGTTATTCGAAATGGCAAAATCGAAAGTGTAGGCAGAGAAGGTTCCGTTCGCATCCCACGAAATGCTCATGTCATAGATGTGAGTGGGAAAATTCTTATGCCGGGTTTAGTCGATACGCACTCACATATTGGTGGAGGCGATGGTGGCGACCGTTCCTCCGCGCTTCATCCTGATGTTCGCATTGTGGATGCTATTGATGTTAGAAGTGATACCTTCAAAAAAGCACGCACCGGCGGCGTTACTGTGGCGAATGTTATGCCCGGTTCAGGTCATTTATTAAGCGGACAAACCATCTATCTTAAGCTTAGAGATGCGCGTACTGTTTATGATATGATTATTCAAGATCCGGCACTTCACGATGGATTTGCCGGTGGTATAAAAATGGCAAATGGCACCAACCCCCTTAGACAGCCTCCTTTTCCCGGCACACGTGCTAAATCTGCTGCAATGCAACGCAATCTTTTTATTGAAGCCCAAGAGTATCAGCGTAGAATAGCAGAAGCAGGAAATGATGCATCGAAACGTCCACCCCGTAACTTACGGTTAGAGCCAATAGTAGAGGCTTTAGAGGGTAAACGGATTGTTCATTTTCACACCCATCGCCATGATGATATCTTGACCGTCCTCAGAATGAAACGTGAATTCGGGTTTCGGGTGGTATTACATCACGTTACGGATGCTTGGCTTGTTGCTGATGAAATCGCCGCCGCAGGTGTTCCAAGTTCCATCATTGTGCTTGATACCCCGGGAGGAAAACTCGAAGCCATCAATCTACTTTATAAATCCGGTCGCTACTTAGAGCAAGCAGGTGCCGATGTTTCTTTCCATACTGATGATGGCGTTACCGATTCTCGTCTATTTTTTAGGATGGCCGCTTTTGCCGTTCGCGATGGCATGAGCCGTGAAAAAGCCCTCGAAGCACTAACACTTGCCGGAGCGCGCATGTTAGATTTACAAGACAGAGTAGGCTCTCTTGAGCGTGGAAAAGATGCCGATTTCATTATACTTAACGGAGATCCATTTAGTGTCTATACTCATGTAGAACAAACGTGGATTGATGGAGTGAAAGTCTTTGATCGCTCTAATCCTGACCACCTTCCTTTTGCCACCGGCGGACATGAAGTCTATCGCGGTGATTTCTTTGATCATTATTCAACCGGAGGTATGGAATGAGATATTTAAGTCAACTTTTCATTTTAAGCATAGTTTTGTTCGGGTTTTTGGAAGTTTCTTCTGCCCAAATTGCGGTTAAAGGCGACAAAATCTTTACGATGGCTGGCAGCCCTATTGAATTTGGAGTAGTACTTGTCTCTTCTGATGGAAAAATCGAGCGAATCGGAGCGCAATCAACCGTTACGATTCCTGAAGGATACGAAATTCGGAAAGCTGCCGTGATTACACCGGGCATTATCGACACAAGATCAGTTGTAGGTCTTGCAGGTATTTTCAATATCGACCATGATCAGGATCAACTCGAACGCTCAAATCCTTTTCAGCCGGAGCTTAGAGCAATTGATGCCTACAATGCGCGTGAAGATTTGGTTGTTTGGTTAAGAAATCTTGGCATCACTACGGTACATACAGGGCACGGTCCGGGTGCACTTGCAAGCGGACAAACCATGATTGCCAAAACATGGGGCAACACAGTTGAAGCCGCTTTGGTTGATTCGGTTACAATGGTTTCCTTTACCCTTGGGCCATCTGTTTCAGCTAATTTTGGTGGAAATCCCGGTACTCGATCCAGAGCAGTAGCTATGCTTCGAGCAGAATTCATCAAAGCTCAGGAATATCAGAATAAGGTTGAAAGCGGTCAAAATCCCCCTAGAGACCTAAAAATGGAAACCATGGTTCGTGTGTTGAAGAGGGAGGTCAGGGCAATGATTATGGCTAATCGGGTAACCGAAATTATGGCGGCGTTGCGCTTGCAACGCGAGTTTGGCTTTGAGCTTGTCTTGGAAGGGGCAGCTGAATCTTATCTTTTACTCGATGAGCTGAAAGAAGCCGGAGTTCATATCATCCTCCATCCTACCATGGTTCGCACAAATGGTGAAATGACAAACGCGGCCTTTACTACGGCTGCGCGTTTGTACGAAGCCGGCATACCATTCACGTTTCAAAGTGGATTTGAGTCCTATGTGCCAAAAACGCGTGTGGTACATTATGAAGCGGCCATTGCCGTGGCCAACGGACTCCCATTTGATGCGGGTTTACGTGCCCTCACTATCGATGCCGCTCGTTTTCTTGGAATTTCAGATCGTACCGGATCACTTGAACGTGGCAAAGATGCCGACATTGTTTTATGGGAAGGCGATCCGTTTGAATACATTAGCCGTGTGTGTACCGTAATCATCAATGGGCAGATTGCAAGCGATACCTGCCGATAGTCTCAAAACTTTTTAAGCCGATACAGAAAATCCCGATGTGTTAAACATGATCATACATCGGGATTTTTTTATTCCCTGTTTCGAACCATTTCAAGGGTTAAAGGTTGCGTGGGGATGAGTTTTATCCCCACAAAAAACGCACTAAAAAATGCTAATACCACACCGGTTGTGTCAATAATAATATGCCATCCTGCAACGTGTACAGCATATCCCGTCAAAAAAGCTGATAGAATACCACTTGTGTAGGCTACGGTTTCAGTATCCATATTTTTGAATTCCATAAAGCGAATAATGGCAAAAACCAACATGAAAACCCCGATGGCGTACAGAATGAATATGCGAAGCCACCGAGCCATGAAAAAGGTGTTTTCCCAAAAATCATCTTTTGTTAGCTCAAAATATCCTCCATGCCATCCCGGATTTGCGCTATAGGGGATATAGCCGAATAGCGGAGCAATAATCAAGAAAATAAACAGAGACCCGGCAACAATAAATAAAAATTGAGTACCACAACTCAGAAAATCCCGAATGATCGGTTGGGAAATCATAAATCAGATTCTTGTTTCGGAAACGCCGGGAATTCCTCTGAAAATGGCATAAAATCCCCCGGAAATAACAAGAGCAAACAATAAGTGATGCACTACCTGAATACTCGTTGACATAATACAAAACAGGATAAAAACGCCAACTAAAGATAAAAACAAGCTATAAAGAGCACCTGTTACAGGGTTTGCTGACTCTCCGGCAGATTTCCCAAATTCTACAATAACTGCCCCAATAATGGTACCGGTTAAGATTAGCGCCCATATTGGTGTTAACTCGAGTACGTTTTTAACCATCTGCATGTTTGCATCTGATACCACAATAAAAAGTAATAAAACGATTGGCAATATAGCCGCCAAAAGTATCCTGACATTGAACGTTCTTTCATACATGAAATAGATAGAACCTATAATAAACAGAAAAATCCCAATTATTAAGCCCGGGTATAAAATATACGTGAACACCCATTTCAGAACTGCAGCAATACTTTCCATAAGCTGATTTGTTTGTCAAATTTAATGATTAGATGAAAATACAGCATTTTATTGCAAATATGCTATAAATCATGCGAGCTAAGCTCAATATTAATAAATATTAATATTGAGCTTAGCTTACTTTGTTATAAAATTGACAAACTATCTATCTGTTTAGATCAGGTTCTGATTCCTTTAAAATTCTCTGTGTGATCTGGAATTTCAATTAATCCCCAAGTTCCACACCAAGCATTCTGTAAAGGAAGTCATTTACAGCAAGTTGCTGCTGCGTTGATCTTTCTTCCGGTAGTGAGGTTCGCAGTTTTTGTTTTTGAGCTGCAGGAAAGAGGATATTATTCAGAATCAGGCGATATCCCGGACTATTCGGGAAAAGCTCGAGATTTGTTGGTGGATCACCGACACGGTGAGTGTAATCTTCGGGGTCATGTCCTCCCAAAAATGTGAAGGTTCCATCTCCAAAATTTCCGTGGATGTATCTTGCTTCCTGTCTAGCAGCATTTTTTCCAAGAATCACGACATTACTTTTGATAGTATCCATCATAAATGCGGTTGTTTGACCATAAAACGCACGTACACTACTCACATGATTCTGAGTTAGCATGGTAGGAACAGGATCCCATTTTGCAGAAAACTCAAATAAGGTAAAGTAATCCATCGTCTGATCAACTTGCTGTAACCTTAAATTGACATTAGGAACATCAATGCTTCCATGCTTGTACTCGCCCGGATTCAAGTTCACTGTGAAGTTTTCAAAAGCAAGTGTTTGATTAAAATCCAGCTTTTCATTTACGTTGGGATCGTACGGATCGCCATCAAGCTCGGCAGGGACAATATCAACGTCGGTAGCCGCTAAGGCGATATCAAAGGTGTCGGTGCCTGAACACATCGCAAAAAGGAAGCCGCCATTCCCAATAAAATCACGAATGGTATGTACCACACCAAGCTTCATTTCGCTTACCTTGTTAAATCCCAATGACCGTGCCATTTCCTCAAGCTCCCTAACCTGACGCTGATACCACGGGGTATGCCTAAAGGCTCCCCAAAACTTTCCAAATTGTCCTGTAAAATCTTCGTGATGCAGGTGAAGCCAATCGTAGTTTTCGAGTGCTCCATTCAAAATTTCGGTGTTGTAAATAACATCATAAGGTACTTCGGCAAAATCAAGTGCAAGCGTAACGGCATCATCCCAAGGCAAGGCATGGGGAGGTGAGTACACGGCAATGCGCGGAGCCGTTTGAAGTGGAACACTTGCCATATTCACGCTATTGCTCTCCACCTCACGAACAATCCGTTGTGCCTGAGCATCAGAAATTTGCTGGATGGAAACATTCCTGAGCCTTGATTTTCGAACAATATCATTTTGCTCCCGCGCCATAAAACTTCCCCCACGATAATTCAACAACCACTGAGCTTCGTAGCCATCAGACAAATGATTAAAAATAATTCCATACGCTTTCAAGTGATTCGTTTGACTCTGATCCATGGGGATAAGCACATATTGTGCATGCAACGAGGCACTAAAGGCGAAAAGAAATAAAAAGGTAGAGATAATTTTTTTCATGGGAGGGATGCAGTCTGTAGTAAGTTTCGAATACGATTTCGGACTTCAGATCCGTAAAACCCTTGTGGAAATTCAAGGATGATGTCTTCGTAGAATGAAATCACGGATGATCGATCCGGCAATTGGAAGGCACCTTGTACCTGACCGGTATATATCTGATAGGATTGGATGAGTTCCACCGACAAGAGTACATCCGGAGTTTGTTCACTTAGGTGATAGAGTGCATCGGCAAGCCGGGCGCGGGTCCATAAGATTTCTTCTTTACGAGTAGAGCGGATGCCACTTTCTATGAAGCGATTCAGCATGGCAAATCCGGTTTTGGGATCATGTTTTCTGAATATATTTCCAGCAAGAATAAGCGCATCCGATTTTAATGGCGATTCCACAGGCATAAAAAAGGGTCGGAGAATTTCAAGTGTTTCCGCATAATTTCCTGAGTTAAACTGAAACATTGCTTCACTAAACCGTTTTAGCTCAACGCTTGCGCTGTCTTGAATCATCCCTTCCTGAAGCCAACTATTCAGTTTTAGTGCATTATTTGCATAATAGGATGTATGCTGCCTTCTAAGCGAGCGCATTTGGAGTCGGGCAAATTCAAAATCTCCGGCAAAGAAATCATTCAGGCTCAAAAAGTAGCGTGATTTTTCGGCTAACTCTCCGGTTCGTGCAGCGCGGTTGGCTCTTGTTAAGGCGATACGAGCTCTGATGAAATCCTGCTCAAACATATAAATGCGTCCCGCTAAGTAGTCCGTCATTGCCGGATTGGATGCCCTCCCCCTAAGTTGACTTACTTGTTCATGCCAAAATCGAGCCTTTTCGGCATCTTTGAGATAATCGAGTGAGATTTCAGTGAGCAATACCAACACACTGGCGCGATTCTCATAGTTTGTTTTGATTTCTTCAAGTTCCGAAAGCATCGCATACGCCTGTTCGTACAATGTTGCTGCTTCGGTACCAAAATCAAGGTTGTTATCCACCAAGTATCGTGCTCTGAGGATAAACATCAACGCTTTTTGCTCACGACTTTCCGCAAATAAAGGATGATCAGGATTCGTAGTGTATCGCTCAAATGCACTCACTGCCAAATCGAACTCATTCAGATTCATGAGAGTGCGTGCAATTTCAAAAAGAGGATACGAGCCATCGGTGAGCCTGTCCTCGAGATTTCGAGCTGTAACTACAGCCCTCCGGTAAAGGCCACGCTCCATGTAAAGCCAAATCAACATCCTGCGATGCGCCACCCATTCATCACTATTTGGTGGGAGGTTGTGCGAAATCTCCTCAAATTCCATGATAGCAACATCCCTGAAATAAGGATCATCGAATCGAGCAATTTGCCGCTGAATGGTCACCAAAAATCCCGGATTTGAAACTAACAACTGACTGTATTCAAGCATGGCTTTTTCATACGCCCCCGAAGCCGTAAAATTTCGGGCGATATCAAACGCAAATAACTGCCGATTGTTCATGAGCTCTCGTGCTTCCATGAGCATGTAAGAAGCAGCATCGTACTCCCGTCGATTGCTCATAGCTTCGGCAATGATGCGATAAGCATTTGCATTTCCGACATTCTTACTCGCAAGTTCTCGCCATGCCTCAAGTGCTTTTTCACGCTCGCCGGCCATGTGCCAAGCCTCGCCAATTCTGATACCTAAGTTGATGTGATCAGGATTTCGGCGCATAAAATTTTCAAGTACCCGAATGGCATCATCATACTGCTTCAAACTAATGTGAGCAGCCGATTTTCGATCTACAACCGTAACATTATCAGGATTTCGGCGCAGGAGTTCAGCATACAACTCAAATGCCTGTTGATGCTCTCCTTGTCTGAACAATTGATCGGCATATCGAATCTCTGTTTGTTGCGCATTGGCAGGCGTGGCAACAAATCCAATAACAAAACAAAGGATGGCTATTTTAACAAAGCTTGGAAGCAAATTCGACATTAGAACGTGTTCACTGTAAATAATTCGGGGTAAAAAGATTTCATTTCCTGATAAAATTGATTCAGAGGAAATCCTACTACATTATAATAATCACCATCGATTCTTTCAACAAAAAGAGCACCGGTATCATCTTGGATTCCATAACCACCGGCTTTATCGAACGGACTTCCGGTCGCTATGTAGCGATGTATCTCATGCACATTCAGCGGACTGAATGTTACACGTGTACGTACAAAAAACGTCTTTTTATCGATAATGGTATGTGATGTGTCCGTTTTTAGAAAGGTAACGCCAGTGATCACTTCATGCGTTCTTCCACTCAACGTTTGCAACATCTCAAAAGCTTCCTCCGCCGAAGCCGGTTTTCCGAGGATGTTTCCATCAATCACCACAATGGTATCGGCACCGACAATCATAGATTGGGGGGAGTTTTGGGCGACATCATAGGCTTTCAAGAGGGATAAATGCATGGCATACTCCTCGGGTTTTTCGCCGGAAGGCAATGGCTCTTCTACAGATGATGGAACCGATTTGAACCCCAAGTTGAGCATAGCCAACAATGCGATGCGTCTCGGACTCGAAGAAGCCAAAATGTGTGAAAACATGGTATTCGTTTGTTTTGGGGATGCTGTGATGATACGAAATTAGCGATTTACGGCACGCTTTTCAAAAACCTTTCGCAGTTGAATCGCCGGTTCGTGTGATGTCTGCAGCGCCTTCAAGGCGTCCATCCTCATGAAACATAATTGCCTGAACGCGCCCAATCTGAGGAATAAACCGTAACTGATGACCTTTTTGTTCGAGTTTCCGTTCATATTTCTCAGAAATTACGCCTTGTTCTAAAACGATTTCATCCGGAAGCCACTGCGCATGGATTTTACGTGCATCAACAGCTTCCTGAATGGTCATTCCATGCTCAAAAACATTAATCAATACCTGATAAATATTCGTGATGATAGTCGAGCCACCGGGAGTTCCGAGCACAAGGAACGGCGCTTCATCCTTCAGGACAATCGTGGGTGTCATGCTGCTTAGCATACGTTTGCCAGGCACAATGGCGTTTGCTTCCCCTCCCACCAAACCAAACTGATTCGGCACTCCGGGTTTGATACTGAAATCATCCATTTCATTATTGAGGAAAAATCCGGCACCGGCAACCATCACTTTGCTACCAAAAAAACTGTTAATGGTTGTAGTGATGGAAACCATATTGCCATATTTATCGGCAATCGAAAAATGAGTGGTCTCAAAACTTTCTATCCGCTCAACTACCCCCTCCTTCACCTCTGAAGAAGGTGTAGCACGATCTGGAAGTATCGTTGCATTTCGGTCGGCGATGTACTGTGGATCGAGAAGTTGTCCTATGGGGACATCCACGAAGTCGGTATCGCCAAGATACGTAGAACGATCGGCATACACACGACGCTTGAGTTCAGCCATTTTATGGATGGATGCAGGCGTATTATGTCCCATTGCCCGAAAACCGGCATGCTTACTACCAATAAGTAACTGTCCGAGCGCAACTCCACCACTTGATGAAGGTGGCATCGAAAAAATGGCATATTGCCCATATTCAATTCGAATGGGATCTCTCCAAACCGCTTCGTACGCCAGCAAATCTTTATGAGTGATGATGCCCCCTCCGGCCTCCATCTCGGCAACAATAAGATCGGCGGTTTCGCCTGTGTAGAAGCCATCGCGACCATAATCTCGGATGCGTTCTAGGGTTAGGGCAAGGTCTTCAAAAAAGATAACATCCCCTTCTTGCCACTCCTCGTCTCGCACCAAATCAGGCGTTGTTGTATTCGCCAGTTTGATTTCATCCTGAAACCGATTCAGCTGTTCCGCCTGAAAGGCTGTGTTCACATATCCATTTCGGGCCAAGTCAATAGCCGGCTGAATTAAGGTTTCAAATGGAAGTGAACCGAATCTTTGATAGATTTCATCCATTCCGGCAACCGTACCGGGAACCCCGACAGAACGATGTCCAAACCGACTTGCTCCGGGAATAATCTCACCGGCCTCATCCAAAAACATATCACGTGAAGCATTTAGGGGAGCCGTTTCACGAAAATCAAGTGAGCCAATTTCTCCGTCAGAAGTACGATACACCATGAATCCGCCACCGCCAATATTTCCGGCAATCGGGTAGGTCACCGCAAGTGCGTACTTTACTGCAATGGCAGCATCAAAAGCCGTTCCACCCTGTTCCAACACCCGCACACCCACCTCCGTAGCCGAGGGATTAGCCGTAACCACCATCCCATTTTCAGCAAAAACGCCGTGTGTCCGCTCCACCTGTACTTGCTTCCCACAAGAAACAGCAAGGAAGGAGATAAGAATGAAGAATAGAAGGGGATTGAGTTTGGGCATGGCTTTGTAGGTAATTAATTTTTTCCTCCGCGATAAATTTCCAGTACATCCCAATATAATGGAAATCTAGTAAGGATGGGAAATGTTTAGCTTACCGCTTTTTTAAAGGGGGTTGGATGCTAAATCCCAATCTCTACCTGAAATCTTGCGTACCAGCCGGTGGTTTTACCGTTCACGGGATGATTGGTTTGCGTGGCGGTGAGTTCAGTTTGGAGCTTGAGGGCGTGTTCCCAAATGTAACGTGTGAAACCTACACTATACTGATCGATTTGCGGTTGAAACATTTTGATTTTACTGCCGGGTTGCAATGTGGAAAAGCGTGCGGCAATTTCATAATCTGAGGGAAACAAATAACTCGCTTGAAAGTCTAAACCGTGTCCGGTTTGCACGAAATTAAATATGGTTTGATCTTGGGGATTAAATGTCAACGGATTTTCTGAATAGCGATTCATGTATGCCGTTTGGAAAGCAAATCCTCTGTATTTGAGCATCCCATCTAAGAAGAAGGAACGCAAATCGCGCGTTTCGAACAGACTTGGACCTAATTGTCCTTGTGTTCTGCGGGCATCTTTGTTGTAATGAAAGGTAGCTCCGAGAAGTATTTTTGCCGTTTCTTCACGTTTTAAATCGCCTTCAAACAAAAAACCGTTTGATTGGAAAGTACCCAGAGGAAATAACTCAATCCTCCCGGTGTAGGCTAATCTGGTATCAGAGTTTCGGGTATAATTTCGTCCATCGCCGGTACTGATGGCTGTCTTTATTGCATAAGAAAACTGATTACGATGCTCCTCCTGAAAATTCAAAAAGATTCCATAATCGCGGTCAATATTGAAGCGGGCATTGTTTATGGATCTATCCGTAAACTGAAGTGCACCTGAGGAGTTTACTCTCTGACGATTGCCCGGCAGCTTGGTTTGACCAAATCCGATGCTCCAACGGTCATTCGGACGATAGAAAAAGACGGCATCACGAATGATATTCAAGTTATCGCCGGGGGTAATTTCGCCTACATCACCGGGAGCGAATGAGAGTTGAATGGCATACAGAAATTGAGGATCGCCCACAAAGCCATCAAAACGCAACCTTAACCTACGTACACTCGCCTCAATTCGATCATCTTCATTTTCGTTGGAGACAAATGTGGTTCTGTTCTGCATCCTGAATCGAATATTCAACCGGAAAGTACTGTCGGGGGATGTCAGCCCGAGACCAGAACCAAAACTGTAGTAAGGCAAGGTTGGAATCCTCAACTCAAAATCGGAAACTGAACGATCGCGCTCCTGACCCAATGCCGGATGTACAATTCCTAAAAGTAAAATCCCTGATAAAACAAAAATAGCTTTCATAACAAAAAAAAGATTATTGAATGATGATGAGCAAAGTTAAACCGAAAAAATCTCACTCCAAAAAAATCAACTCTTTTTCGCAGCGCTGATTCCTGCCAAACGTCCGGTAAGCCATGCCCAATAAAAATTAAATCCCCCGATTCGCCCAAAAACATCCAGAATTTCTCCACAGAGATATAATTGGGGGATGAATGCACTTTCAAGCGTTGCGGTATGTATTTCTTCAAGGGGGATGCCGCCGCCGGTTACTTCTGCTTTTTTATACCCCTCATGACCGTCTATCGGAAGCGGATACGCTGTGAGGTATTGCAAAAGCTTTTTACGATCGTTTTTTTTGATTTCAGCGACTCGCACACTTGATATCCCAAGCTCTTCCGCAAGCCATTCCGCCAAACGATTCGGCAGATGCTCCTTCAGTAAATTAAGCACTATCATTTTCCCGCTGCTCAAACGCTGCTCCCAGATTTCTCGAGGCTCGCCCGACCAGTTGACACGAAATTCCGGCATCTTTTCACCGGACTCTAATGCCTTTACGGCATAGTGAGAAACATCTAAGACTGCGGGTCCGCTATATCCTCTGTGCGTAAACAAAAATCCGCTTCGGTTGGAGGAGGCCCGTTTTTTGTTCTCCTGCCAGACTTCAAGGCTCACGTTCAGGCTCAACCCGGAAAGGGCATGATGTTTTCTATCGCTCCCGGCAAGCGGTGTCAGCGCTGCATAAACCGGATCGGTTTGGTGACCTATTTTTTTCATGAATCGATGTCCCATCCCATCCGTACCAATCGACGGAATGGAATAGCCACCCGTTGAAACAATCACTTTCTCCGCTTGAAATATCGCCCCCGATTTAGTTCGGATTTCGAAACCGTTTTCGATTTGAGTTATCTGATCCACCGCACATTCATACTTTATATCAACTCCAACCCTGAGTGCTTTCGCGAGGAGTAAATTCCGAACTTCTTTGGCTGAGTTACTTACCGGAAACCATTTATTGGTTTCTTTTTCACACGCCAATCGGAGTCCAATATCTTTCTCGAACCATTCTTTACAAGCTTCCAGATTCCACGAGCGAAAAATATTGCGCATTTTTTTGTCGGAGGATGAGGTCACATAATCCGTCAATTCCATTTCAACCGGCAACACATTACAACGGGTGCCACCGGACATCAGGATTTTCTTTCCGGCTTTATCGGTACGCTCAAGCAATGTGACTTTCGCCCCGTTTTCAGCGGCAAAGATCGCGGCAGTGAGTCCGGCAGCACCGGCTCCAATCACAAAAACATGAGGATTTTCTGAACTCATAAGCATTTCACGATAAGCGCACTTTTAGAGTTCATTTCAATCTTTCCGGAATTTAAAACTTCCGCATCCAAGCTGAAAAGGACTTCAGGTGACATCCCCAAATCTAACTGAACAGAAGCTTCTGTTTGACCGGGGTTGCACAAAATTACCACTTCATTTTGCGAATCACCTCTTTTGAAAGCGAAAACTCCGTTCGTGTCGTCAGCAAGGATGGTCTCATAGCTTCCGGTTTGTAAGCAGGCATATTTTTTCCTCAGGGAAATCAACGTTTTATGAAGCTCAAAAAGCTCTTTATCGGGAGTTACTTTTTCAGGAACTCGGTTTGGTTCATTTGGGAAAACGGATTCATCATCGGCAGGGAGATCATCCCAAAGCATAGGCTTGCGATTGCAAGGATCATTTGAGCCCCACATCCCCACTTCATCCCCATAATAAATTACCGGCGCTCCAAGGTAGGTCATTTGAAAGATTACCATTAAGGCATGCGTGCGGCGTGCCTCGGCATCAGGCTTTCCGGATTTATATTTTGGGTTGGTCGTGGCTTTCGATTGCTCGTAATACTCATTCCACCATCGCATAGTGAACAAGTGGGCATTCATAATTCGGGATGCAACGCGGTCGGTATCGTGCGAACTGAGCAGGTTGTGCATTACTTCGCTAACTTCTGCGGGGTAAGCTTGTCTAACTTCCCTCAGTTTTTCATCAAATACGCTTGGTTTAAGGCCATTTTTATTTTGGATGAAAAACTCCGACACCGCAAATGCGAAATTGTAATTCATGGTGGCATCGAATTCATCGCCTTCTAAATAAGGCTTTTGAGCGACGGGAGTATCAATAATTTCAGCAATCAAAAAGGCTTCCGGGTTGATTTCGCGCACTTGTTTCCGCCATTTTTTCCAAAAAGGGTGCTTGATGCAATACGCCACGTCTAAGCGCCAACCGTCGATTCCAAGTGAAGTATCGCCATTTCCGAGCGGATCCATCCAGCGTTTAGTGACATTATGAATATACTCCGCCGGTTCCTTCACAATTCCGAAACGACTTTGTTTTATCTCAGGAAGCTCATTAAATCCCATCCACGTTTTGATGCGGGTTGAACCATCCTCCGTTTCATCTGCCCACTTGGTTACCTTCATCCAGTTTTTGTACTTCGAAGCGCGCTGATTTTTGACAATATCCTGATACACCCAACTGTTAAGTCCCATGTGATTAAACACGCCATCAAAAATGATGAAAATCCCCCGTTTATGTAGCTCTTTGATCAGTTTGAGCAAAAGTTTATCGGCTTCCGTCCAAACCCACGTGGATGGATCATGAGGAATTTCCTGCTTAATGAGCTCACGGTCGCCATCCGGATCAGGACCAAAATTTGGATCGGCGTGATGCCATGTGGCGGCATCATACTTATGACTTGAAGGCGCATCGAACATTGGATTTAGATATACTGCCTGAATACCCAAATCGGTGAGATAATCCAACTTATCCAATATTCCCTGAAAATCGCCCCCGTAGCGTCTGCGTTGGAGGGTGTCGGAGAGATTCAGGCCATTTTCCAATTCATACGGCAGACGCGCATACCAATCGCTACCCCAAGGATGTGTCTGATACGGTGCCGTTTGATTATGAGGCCAAGAGTTTAATTGATCCTCGATTTTTGGATCGTTAGTGACATCCCCATTCCTAAATCGCTCGGGGAAAATCTGATACCAAACCAATCCTTTAGCCCAATTTGGCACAAATGAAGTGTCTTTTTTCATGATAAAACGTTTTTAAGATAGACTTGCGAAAGGTTTCAAACTCATATCATCAAACAAACCCTTCTTTGCTTTTAAATATCCGGTCATGGCAATCATGGCGGCATTGTCGGTGCAATACGCCAATTTAGGGATGTGAAGGGAGCAGTTCAGACGCTTAGCCAATATCTCTGCTTTTTCGCGAAGCATACTATTTGCACTTACTCCACCGGCGAGTAAAATCGTTTTAACTCCGGTTTCGGCAACCGCCCGCTCGAGTTTTTTGATGAGCACTTCCGTTATGGCATGTGAAACAGAAGCACATAAATCAGAAAGATGTTCTTCGAGATACGTTTGACGCTCTTCTTCATCCCCGATTTTTTCCAGATGATACAGGGCAGAAGTTTTTAAACCCGAAAAGCTGAAATCCAACCCTTCGCTTAATAATGCTTGTGGAAATGTATGAAACTTGGGATTTCCGGTGCGCGCACGTTTATCCATAACCGGTCCGGCAGGATAAGGAAGCCCGAATATTTTCCCGATTTTGTCGAACGCTTCACCAGCGGCATCATCGCGGGTTTGTCCGAGGATGGTATGCTTAAAGGGCTCGGTGACATGAATCAACTGCGTATGTCCTCCTGAAACCGTAAGACAAACAAACGGAAATTTCGGGGTTGATTCAATGAAATTAGCGTAAATATGGGCATCCATGTGGTTGACCCCAATAAGTTTGAGGTTATTGGCAAGAGCGAGTCCTTTCGCAAAACACAACCCCACGAGTAAAGCGCCCATAAGCCCGGGACCATGCGTAACGGCAACGGCATCAATTTCCTCAATAGAACAACCGGCTTCATCTAAAGCTTGCTGAACGGTCGGCCAAATATGCTGTTGATGCGCCCTTGAGGCAAGTTCGGGCACGACTCCTCCAAATTTTTCATGCACCGCCTGTGTAGCCACCACATTTGATAATAGGGTACCATCCCCATACACTGCTGCTGCCGTTTCATCGCAAGAAGACTCAATACCGAGAATGTTCATCCGAAATGGATATCCTTTTGTCTATGTTCCAACTTTTTTATTCGCGCTAAAGATACAAATCATTTGAGAATGGATTTTGGGGAGTTGAGAAACTAATTATTTGGATCGAAATGATTTTACTGCAGAGAAAATAAAGGTGAATTTTCTAAAATTGAGCCCACTCCGATTAATCAATAAGTACTAAATTAACTCTCGAAGCGTAATTTGTTGAAACATAAAAACAATAACTTACCTTCGTGAAACTTCGTGCCTTCGTGTCTTTGTGATTCATAATTAACTTTTCGGAGCGGGCTCAAAGTTCCAATTTGGAACCTCAAGTTAAAAGTGTAGTATGTTCAATACCCTTCCCGCACATCTACATCAATCAATTGATTAATAATAACTTAAAAACTTTTTCACCATTTTGTGTTGATAAGTTGTTCAAAAGTAAAGTTGATACAATGGTTTAATCGAAATATTTTGACAGTTACCCAAAGCATACTAAACATGTAATCTTGTGATGTTATATCACATCCTTTAAACCCAATTTTCGTTACAGATCATGAAAATAACACGTCATTTTACAGACAAGTCGTGGAAAACGCCTTTCGACTCGCTTACCTTTGAAGCTCGCAAATCCGAGATCAAAAATCCGGATGGTTCCAGTGTTTTCAGCCTAGAAAACGTTATGGTCCCAAATAGCTGGAGTCAGGTTGCCACCGACATTATTGCTCAAAAATACTTTCGCAAGGCAGGCGTTCCTGTCAAACTAAAAAAGGTCAAGGAAAAGGGTGTTCCCACTTGGTTACAAGCTTCAGAAGCTGATACAGAAGCGCTTTCAACACTTCCTGAGGCTGAGCAATATACCCTTGAAACGGATAGTCGTCAGGTTTTTAGTCGTTTAGCCGGTTGCTGGACGTATTGGGGATGGAAATATGGCTACTTTAATACAGAAGAAGACGCCAAAGCGTATTTTGACGAGTCTTGTTATATGCTCGCTACACAAATGGTGGCACCTAATAGTCCACAATGGTTTAATACTGGTTTGCATTGGGCGTATGGAATAAATGGCCCGGCCCAAGGCCATTATTATGTAGATGGAAAAACAGGCGAGCTCAAAAAATCTGAAGATGCCTATACCCATCCACAGCCGCATGCTTGTTTTATCCAAAGCATTGATGACGATTTGGTGAATGAAGGTGGTATCATGGATTTATGGGTAAGAGAAGCGCGTTTATTTAAATACGGATCCGGTACAGGAACAAACTTCTCGAACCTTCGTGGTGCGAGTGAGTCACTTAGTGGTGGCGGGAAATCTTCCGGTTTGATGAGCTTCCTAAAAATTGGAGACCGTGCTGCCGGAGCTATTAAATCAGGTGGAACTACACGTCGTGCGGCGAAAATGGTTACCCTCGACATGGATCATCCTGATATTGAAGAGTATATCAATTGGAAAGTCCGTGAGGAAGAAAAAGTTGCAGCTATTGTTGCAGGATCAAAATCTGTTGAGCAGCACTTAAGAAATATCATCCGTTTGTGTCATGTTCCGGTTGAAATTGAAGGTAGAACATACAACGGTGCGGTAAGTCGTGATCCAAAGAAAAACAAAGAACTTGCAAAAGCTATCCGTGAGGCCAATAAAGCTCACGTTTCAATGAATTACATTCAGCGTGTAATTCAATTGGCAAGTTTGGGATACACCGACATCCAATACGAAACATACAACACAGATTGGAATTCTGATGCGTATGCAACGGTAAGCGGACAAAACTCAAACAACTCTGTGCGTATCCCAAATGCCTTTATGGAAGCATTGGATAACGACGGTGATTGGAATCTGTATGGTCGTGTTGAGAAGCGCAAAGCAGCCGCTGAAAACAGAGAACCTAAGCCATGCAAAACGCTAAAAGCGAATGAGCTTTGGGATCAAATTGCGTATGCTGCTTGGGCGTGTGCTGATCCGGGTACACAGTATCATGATACCATTAACGAATGGCATACTTGTCCTGAGGATGGAGCAATCAACGCATCCAATCCATGTTCTGAATACATGTTTTTGGATAACACAGCATGTAACTTGGCTTCCCTCAACCTTGTGAAGTTTTACAATGCGGAAACCGGTGTCTTCGATGTTGAAGCATATCGTTTTGCAACCCGCATTTGGACAATTACACTTGAGCTTTCTGTTTTGATGGCGCAGTTTCCATCCAAAGAAATTGCACGACTATCTTACGATTTCCGTACGCTCGGTTTAGGCTATGCGAATATCGGCTCTCTTTTAATGATCCAAGGCATCCCGTACGACAGTAAAGAGGCACTTGCAATTACCGGAGCGCTGACAAGCATTTTACACATGAAATCTTATGCGACAAGTGCTGAAATGGCTGCGGAATTGGGAGCTTTCCCGGGTTATGAACGCAACAAAGAGCACATGTTGAAGGTTATGCGCAACCATCGCAGGGCTGCCTACAATGCTTCGCCGGAAGAATATGAAGGCTTGACTGTTAAGCCAATGGGAATTGATGCCAGCATCTGTCCTGATTACCTCCTTAAGGCTGCACGCGAAGACAGTGACCTTGCTCTTGAGCTTGGCGAAAAGCACGGCTACCGCAATGCACAGGTTACCGTAATTGCACCAACCGGAACTATCGGTTTGGTAATGGATTGTGACACGACCGGTATCGAGCCTGATTTTGCGCTTGTGAAGTTCAAGAAATTGGCCGGCGGTGGATATTTCAAAATCATCAACCAAAGTGTACCGGCTGCGCTTAAACATTTAGGATATGATGCCAACGAAATTGAAGCCATCGTAAAATATGCGAAAGGTCACGGTACCTTAAATGGATGTCCGTTTATCAATCCTGAGAAACTGCATTCGCTTGGTTTTACCGATGAAAAAATTGCTGCCGTTGAGGCCGCTCTTCCGGGTGCGTTTGAAATAAAGTTTGCATTCAATCAGTGGACCTTAGGCGAAGACTTCTGTAAGAATGTCCTAAATATCACCGAAGAGCAACTCAATGATTGGACGTTCGACATGCTAGCTCATCTTGGTTTCAAGAAAAAAGAAATCGAAGCAGCAAACGATTATGTGTGTGGTACTATGACCGTTGAAGGTGCGCCACATCTGAAAGAAGAACACTTACCGGTATTCGATTGTGCCAATAAGTGTGGTAGAATCGGAACCCGCTACATTTCAGCAGAGGGACACATCAAAATGATGGCCGCTGCACAGCCGTTTATTTCCGGCGCGATTTCTAAAACCATCAACTTACCAAACGAAGCGAGCATCGAAGATTTCAAGAAAGCATATAAAATGTCTTGGGATTTAATGCTCAAAGCCAACGCTTTATACCGTGATGGCTCTAAGTTGAGTCAACCATTGAACTCAATGGCCGATGTGATTGATCAGGTTCTTGAGGAAGAAGACGAAACCGCTACAGTAACCGACCCAGTAATTGCAAATGCTCAGGATGCTGTGGTAAAAACAGCCGAGAGAATCATCCATAAATATGTTTCCGGGCGTCAGCGTCTTCCGAATCGCCGTGGCGGATACACTCAAAAGTGTAAAATTGGCGGACAAAGCGTCTATCTCCGAACCGGAGAGTACGAGAATGGTCAGTTAGGTGAAATCTTCATCGATATGCACCGTGAGGGAGCGGCATTCCGTAGTTTGATGAACTGTTTTGCAATATCTATCTCTCTCGGATTACAGCACGGTGTTCCACTCGAAGAATTTGTTGATGCATTTGTCTTTACCAAATTCGAGCCAAGCGGAATGGTAGCCGGAAACCCACACATAAAGATGACCACCTCAGTAATTGACTACATCTTCCGCGAGTTGGCAGTTACGTACCTTGAGCGGGATGATCTTGCACATGTGAGTCCTGAAGAAATTCTGAATCGTACGTTGCGTCCGGTTGATGCACCTGAAGAGCCGGTAAGAAGCTTCGTACAGCCTACTCCTGCTGTAGATGTTGAGCCGGCACCTGCTGATGCAACAGCAGCAACAGGCAAAAGTAATTTCATGGCAAAGTATCAGCAGGCAAAAAAGATGGGCTACACCGGTGATATCTGTGGTGATTGCGGAAGCATGACCATGGTTCGTAACGGTACCTGTCTGAAATGCGAAACTTGCGGGGCAACAAGCGGTTGCTCCTAATCTTTCTCAATGAACCGTTAAGGACACACTTCTTAACTAATAGCTTGGATAAAATAAAAAACCCGGTCCGGAAGGCCGGGTTTTTCATTTTTGGGGAAGGTTGCTTTTAGCTATAATCACGTTTGCCGAAAATGGCGGTTCCGATGCGAACCATCGTGGCACCTTCCTGAATGGCAACTTCAAGGTCGTTTGTCATCCCCATAGAAAGGTGGTTGAGTTCTGCTTTTTTATACGGTTTAGAACGCTCTTGTTCGAGTAAACTTTTCAACAAGCGAAATTCCGGTCTGACGAGTTCAGGATTATCCACAAAGGTTGCCATCCCCATTAATCCCCTAACCTTTACATGATTCAACGATTCAGCATGTTGGATAAGGGATGGAAGCTCTTCCGGATCGCACCCGCTTTTTTGGTCTTCATCGCTAATATTCACCTGAATCAACACATTGATGATGCGATTGAAAGGCTTTGCTCGCTTTTCGATTTCATCTAAGGCTTTGATTTTTGAAACAGAATGAATCCAATGCACACGCTCAGCTATGTACTTCACTTTGTTGGTTTGAAGCGTACCAATCATATGCCATTCGAGATCTTTTATATCAGCGAAATATTCCATTTTTGTAGCTAAATCCTGAATTTTATTTTCACCAAAAGATCGTTGTCCTAAAGTAATAGCATGTTCTATATCGGACTCAGGGTACGTTTTGCTCACCGCAATTAAATGAACTTCATCCGGAGATCGACCTGAATCATTACACGCTCTTGTGATCCGATTTCTAATTTCCCTAAAATTTTCTTCTAATTCGTTTTTACGGTCAATCATTTTTATAGCTGCATCATAGTGATTTTTTCACCTGTAAGTGAGAGATAGGACTTCATACAATCGGCAGTTAAACAACTGTGAACCGGAAGCACGGCAATACAATCACCTACAGAAACTTGATTAAAGAACGCATCACTGCAACGTGCAATTCCGTGCTCCTGAGAAAGTTTCCTAACATAGCTTTGACCATCGGGCAAAACCCATCCATTCTCATTCAAAATACATGGCCAACCGTAATGAACTCTTCCATCCATGTCCTCAGCATAATCTTTCGAAAAATGAATGGCTCCCCCATGAAATACGATTTCTTTTCGACTTTCCTGTTTATCAACAATAGGAACAGCTACTGCAACCGCAATTTGATCTAGGCTGCAGACATTTAAGTGGTGCATTACCATATCATAAAAGATGAAATTACCCGGTCGGACTTCATCTATTCCATCGAATTCTTCCATAAGAGTGCATCCGGGAGTATCGCCCAAAGAAATTTTCAAATCAGGCCAATCACCTATATATCGTTGTTTAAGCTTGGATAAAGATTGAAGCGTTTGTTCGTAAATATGACCTATTTGATCCATACTATTGGTATCATACGTATGTCCGGGGTGAATATAAAAACCATAAAATGACATCAAACCAGAACGATTTATCGTTGACAGTATTTGCTCAATCATATTATAATCATCAACCGAAACACCGGTTCTACCGTAGCCGGCATCCACTTCAATCATTATTTGAACGGGACGCTTCAAATATTTTGCCAAATGATTGACGGTATCCGGAGTTACCACATTTAGTGTTAAATGTATGTCCACAGGCATCTTATGTATTGCTTCTAACTCTCTAATGTTAAAAGGAAACGCAATGCTGATATCCTTCCATCCATCCTCCAAGAAATATTCAGCCATTTTTACGGATGAAACCGTAATAGCTTGAAATCCAAAATCCTGAAACCAACGTCCAATTTCGTGAGATTGATGCGTTTTGAAATGGGGGTTTATTGCAATCTTTTTTGATGCAAATTTTCTAATGATTCCACTCAGGTTCATCCTCGCAACATCTTCATTGAGTAATAATGTAGGCCTGCTTATTTGACTAATATCAATCATGATTCACTTTTTCAGAGAGTTTCAAAAATGCATTTATGGATTCGGGATTTCTGAGTGCATCCATACTAATTACTTTCTGGGGGGATGCTCCCTCGAAAATCCGCTTGATAGGTTTTTCTAACTTTTTCCCGCTGAGTGTATAGGGGATGTCTTCCACTTGAATAATTTCATCCGGCACAAAACGTGGTGAAATACGCTCTCTGATATTTTTTTTGATGGCTGATGTGATGGATTCAGTTAGGGTAGTGTCTTCCCGAAGCTTAACAAATAATGGCATATACCAACTTCCATCCGTTTTTTCAATGCTGATAATAAGGCTATCGGCTACGGATTGTTCCGCCTCAACCGCCCGATAAATTTCAGAAGTACCAATGCGTACGCCCATTTTGTTTAAGGTGGCATCAGAACGGCCGTAAATTACGCAACTGCCTTTTGGGGTTACTTTCAGCCAATCGCCGTGTCGCCAAACTCCCGGGTACATTTCAAAGTAGCTTTCTTTGTAGCGCTGTTTTTGGTCATCCCCCCAGAAATAAATAGGCATACTCGGCATGGGTTTGGTGATCACCATTTCCCCGACTTCATCGGTTAGCGGATTTCCATCTTCATCAAACGACTCCACCGAACACCCTAATAATCGGCACTGAATTTCACCGGCATGAACCGGCAAAAGTGGATTTCCGCCCACGAAGCTGCTACAAATATCGGTGCCTCCGCTCGTTGAGTTTAACATGATATCATGCCCGACTTCATCATACACCCAGTTGAATCCCTCAGGCGGCAACGGCGAGCCGGTTGAGCCTACGGATCGCAACGCACTTAAATTGTAGGTTTGGGATGGTTTCAATCCGGACTTCATGCAATTCACAAGATAGGTTGCACTAGTGCCAAAACATGTCATTTTTGTTTCTGAAGCAAACTTCCAAAGCACATCCAAATTCGGATAACCCGGACTCCCGTCATACACCAATGCGGTTGCTCCGCGAAGTAATGCCGAAAGGACAACATTCCACATCATCCATCCGGTGGTTGAGTACCAAAAGAAACGGTCGCCCTGTTTTACATCGGCATGGAATTCCATGTACTTGAGATGCTCGAGAAGGATACCCCCCTGACTATGCACTATCGGCTTGGGCAAACCTGTCGTACCCGAAGAATACAACACCCAAAGCGGATGCGAAAACGGAACGGATTCAAATCGGAGCTCAGCAGTTGAGAACTGAAGAACATCATCCCAATATACCTTTTGAGCGTTGGTTTGGATGGATTGAAGCGGGCACTCTTCATCTAAATACGGAATCAAAACTACTTTTTCGACGGAGGGAAGTTTGTCCAACAGCTGATTTACCCGATCAACGCGATTGTGTTTTTTTCCTCCGTAATGATAACCATCAACTGTAAGCAGCACTTTGGGTTCGATTTGGGCAAAACGCTCAATGACACTTTCAGCCCCGAAATCAGGTGAACAACTCGACCATACCGCCCCAATCGATGCACACGCCAACACGCCTGTAAATGCCTGCGGAATATTCGGGATGTATGCCGCAACTCTGTCGCCCGGTTGTACCCCTTGCGCTTTTAGCCATTCGGCGAGGGAAGCCGTTTCGTTTCGTAATGTATCCCAGGAAATTTCTGTAAGAGGATGTGTTTCCGACTGAAATATCAATGCGGGATGAGAGCCTGACATCCGGAAAACATACTCTGCAAAGTTGAGTGTCGCCCCCTCAAACCACGTGATATCCGGCATGGCCTCACCCGAAACGACTTGCTTTGGTTTTTGATGAAATTGGATGTCAAAATAATGACACAGTATCTTCCAAAACGTTTCGTATTCATCCACCGACCATTTCCAAAGGGAAGCATAATCAGCGAACTGAAGATTATAGTGCTCCGCAAGCCAACGCACGAACCGGCTCAAGTTGGCCTGTTCTTTCTGAGATTCCGAGGGCTTCCACAACAGCGTACCTTCTTTAACAGCTTGCATAGTAGTCGAATCGGGGATGGTTTAGTTTCTAATTTTTCTTGAAAGTAACAGGATTGATAGCGTGTAGGCAAGGGGAAAATGGTTTCGAGTGTTTCATTTACAACTTATTCGGCTCAAAAAACAGCCTTTTATGAGCCGAATAAGCACACTAATCGGCTCATTGCCATGTTTGAAACCATTTCTATAGTCTATCGTACGTCCGAAGATAGTTTTCATAATCCAAAATATTTACCCGGAATACCATGTCAACCGAACTGAACAAAACCCAACTTGATGAAGAAAAAGTGCGCAAAAGTGGCCGTACAGTATATATTGCCATTAGTTTAGCCTTTGCCGTAATCATCATTGCATTAGCTTTCTTTAATGTTGAAAAATCAATGCTGATAATCATCATTGCCATGTTTGGCGGCACATTGGCTATACTTGCACCAAATTTGATGAAATCGAAGAAAAAGGATTGATTAACCCACTGTACTATTTTCAAAATATTGGCATGTTTTCTGGAATAGTTTTTACAGCAGTACAAGATTAATAGGCTTATTTACTAAAAAGAACATGTTTTTTAGTACTAAATCATATAAAAACTGCATACATGCAACTGCTTTTCAACCTTGAACATTATTTATCTTACTATTTGACAACTCATGAGTATTGCAATCAGATTTTGAGCGAATTACCTAAGTTAATGAATGCGAAGACTCTACAATTTAATTGGCTCTTAGTTTTTTATTCAACAACCATAAAATCGCATTGCAATATGGATAAAATTTCCCTCTATTGCTTTTTGTGCTGTATCTATAAATTAATTTTAGAATTTTACCTTTTTTAAACTTAATCTTTTTCAATGCTAAGATTGCCCCAAATAATGCCTCATGTCTATTTGCAATCAACACAGAATTATTTAGGTTAAGTATTTCTTCTATGTCTATTTTATACTTGTCTGGATATGTCAATTTACCAGAAGTGCTGTATCCAATGATTTTTTCACAATTGTTCCTTGGATCTGCCGGGTGTATGTTCAATTCAGTATTCTCCTTTTTGGTATCACAATGCTTATCCCAACAAAAATCTCCTTTACAAGCTGCAAATAGATTGGTGTATTCCATTTTCAGAGCAGGATAAATACTTCTAGGTTTATAGTGCTCTATCTTCATGTTATCATCTTTGATACCGTTCATACAATAGCAGCATAAATATCCTTGTTCATTTAACAATGCTTCCTTCAATTCGGGGATTGCGTCAAAATCTACCCCTGGCGTTATTCTGTAAGCTCTCCATGCCGCTGGCTCTTTTCCTTTCGCAACAAACTTCATCACTCATCCCCTTTAAAAAAGGCTAACATTGTTTCAGCACGAGTCAATTCTGGATCATCTTTATGATTTTGTTTTAATTCATCAAGCATTTTTATAGCATCTTCAAAATCCTCATCATCTATAAGTTCAAATAAAGCATCAATTTTTTCTTGTATTTCAGGTACTCTCTCATTGCCTTCCATAATGGCTGAAAGATTAAATCCATACTCACGACCGTAATATCCTTTATCTATTGGAACTGCCTTGCCTTCGCTCATTTTGAATAAGTCACCATTTGAAAGATTAGATAACATTATGGTAGAATGAGAAGCGATAATAAATTGGGGAGTCGAAACTGATAAAACTTTGTATAAATCAATTACATCATAAATTCCTTTTAGAAAACTGCTTTGCCATTGCGGATGTAAGTAAGTATCAGGTTCATCAAGAATTATAAGTGTGTTTTCATCCACAACAATTTCATTGATGGCTTTAATAGTTATCAGTTGCTGCTGTCCCTCACTTAAATCATGATGGGTGATTGCAGTTTCTGGTAAATCCATGAAGATTTGCATTCCTCCAAGCATTTCTGATGCATGAAGCATGTGAAGCAGGTAAAACAACTTTTTTTCTTCTCCATAAAATTCTCTCAATGCGTACCAGTCATTGATATGGAAGTTGAATAAAATTTGATCTTCATCCCTATAGTTTGCGGTCTCATTGTATGCAAACCTTCTCACTACATCAAGAAAGCCTCTCAGAAGTCCTTTAGCCCCCCAAAATTCATCCGCACCAGCCCCTGATTTCCATTGTCTTTTTTTGACAATCAAGGCAAGCGGGTTTATATCAGGCTTAGTGATTTTGAGATCTTCTGCAAAAAAGCGATCCACACGATCATTGAACGCAAAAGAATAAAGCGAAGCCAGTAGGATTTCGAAATGATGCTTTTCGATATACATCAATGGTAAAGCTCCAATTCTTGAATATAACTCCTCAGAAGAGGTAGTAATATCTGAATCTGTTTTTGCTTCAAGTAGTCTTTCTTTATAAATCTTTTCGTGTTTGCTGCAGATAAATTCCATTGACTCAAACCATCCTGCATAGTAGATTACCAAGTTTGATGGTAACAGCTTTTCTATCGTATGTCTTTTAATGAGATCATCAATACTGTAGGCGTTATTATCTGTATCGATTGACCAGAATTTTTTGTTTTTTCTATCGCCTTTTAAGGTAACACCAATGTAGTCGGTAGCTGTTTCACTGAAAGTGCTAGATTCTGATAGCACTTTTTCAATTCTAAGTTCATAAGTGATTTCAAATTCAAATGGTGTGTTTTCCTGTTTTTCCTCAACATAAGTGAGGTGAGCCGAGCGAAATATCCAAGCAATGGCTTCTAAGAGTGTAGATTTACCCGAACCATTCTTGCCTATAAAGAGTGAAACAGGTTCATTAAAGTTAATAGTAAAGTCCTTTAATGATTTAAATTCCTTGATATGTAAGTGATGTATTCTCATAACTGTCCATTCATGATTATTTTGATTAATTCCAGAATTTCACTGGCAGCTATTTGATTCAATTGCATTTGGTTTTTATGCCATGAGCGGTGATTGGTTGACCAAATGATTTCGTATTGATGGTTGCGGTGTAAATCTTCTACCGCACTTGCCGTAGCACCTCTGGAGCGACACGAACAGATAATAATATCGCATCCCTGAGCTACGAATGTTTGAAGGCTCTGAAACATTCGGCTATTCGGATCTCCTTGGCTTTCTATGCCGATTATTACACCATTGATATCAACGATATAAGTGATATCTGCCCCATTGTTAATCGCATGAAGTGTGTGGTTTGGGAAAGTTGCTAACAATAAATTTGCTGTTTCACGAACCGTTTCCGATTTCCCCTGACTTGATGGGCCATATAAGGCAATGACTGATCTTTTCATTTTAATCGATATTGAAGATTGCTGATTCAAACTGGCTCTTAGTTTGCTCGCTTACTTGCTCAATTTCAATTTCTAGCCGGGAGATTTTATTCTTGATGGCGTTGATATCATTGAGAATTTGCCTTTGTTCCGAAATGCTAGGAATAGGCACTAAATAATTAGCAACTTTTGAAGCATTCAAATTTGGTTGAGCACTTCCAGAAGCCAATAACTTGAAGTTTTCAATTTGACTTATTAAATAAATCCAAAGGAAATCTGTTAAAATCAACTCCGAATTTATGTCATGCAATACCGCACAAGCTTGGTTTGTGGTAGCATCAATACCGAGTTTAGCACTTCTGCCTGCTGTAGCACCATACATTGCTACAATTAAACTACCTTTGGGATATAATTTTGCACTTGACCTTTTAAGCCCTAGTTCGGTAATATATTCCTCAGTCTCAGTAATAATATTTTCCCTTACTTCTCCCGTTTTAATCCAGGGAATTTCACCTCCATAATATTGTTTATTTGATCTACTTGGGGTTCCTCCACTGCTAATTTTGCATAAAGCATTAATAGGCAAGGTTCTAAATTTTAGGTTTGAGTAAAAATTTCTCATTCTTGCCATGGGGCTATTAATACCCCATTCAGATAAGCTTGAAAAGCTAACAACATTAAAACGTTTTACTGGCTCTTGTGAATTGTAACTCGTAATTCCAAGTTTATCATTAAGGTATAAGTCTATTTCATTTTTAAGAGCGATCAGAGTAGATTGGAGTTGTATTTCTTTTTCTACATTATTCCTGTGTTGCTTTACTATTTCCCTTTGAATTTCGATTTGAGGCACAGGAATCCTAAATCCCAAAAAAGCTTTTTCATCCACCCGTTGACGACCTGTAGTACCGGAACTAGCCTTTTGGCACAGTTCTGTAAATTGTTTTGTGCCTGTAATCAGGTTGAAAAATTCGGGTAGAATCTTTTCTGTATTGATGTTGTAGCTCAAGAAATCCTGCGTAGTGATCGCCCCTTCAAGTTCGGCAGGTACAATACCAAATGCTCCATTACGGGCGTCTATCTTGCTCATAATGAATTGTCCTTCTGATATTCGGAACTGGTTTTTAGTGCCAATATCTTTTCCAAAAATTAGTTCATCACCTCGCTGTAACACGCCCTTTCCGTATAACTTGACAGTTACCTGTTTGTACATTTTATCATCTTCCAGTATCTCCTTTTCTCTGTTGCGAATAATAAGATTTCTGATAGGCTCCAGTTTGAACCCTTCTTTGTATAGTACTTTATCACTTAATAAAGTACCTGCACTCCAATTGGAAAGGCTCATGAAGCGTATTACATTGAGATAATTAAATGCTGTATTAGTGGACATTTGCTTCATAGAATACTTCGGGTTCATTTACACTGCTTCCGCTTATCAGTTGTAATCGGAAAATGTTACCCTCATCATCTATAGGGTATTGAACTTCTTTTTGGGGTTCATCCCATAGGTGCTCTTTCTTCCTGTACGACCTGAACTCAATAGCCACAGCTTCCAACTCATTTTCGCAAGGAGCACCCGTACTGGATATACCTGCTTTTTCGACTTCAATCACTGGTATAGGGTAATCAAAACGCTCTTTTACTAGTGGTTTGATTTCTGAAACAATGAGGTTTTCGATTTGCTTAATGTCTTCAGTAAACTTTTTTTTCAGCTCCCGAAGCTCTTTGGCTGATTTACTTTCTTTCAATTTCTTCTCTTCCTTCTCAAATGTTGCTTTCAGTTCATTCAATTTAGGCTGATACTTTTCGTTTATCTCTTTTGTGGTGTCTTCTGTGATTTTTTGATAGGTTATCAATTCATCTTCGCTGAATTTTTTGAGGAATAGCAAACTGGGTTTAACTGTAGCACCTGAGGCAATAAAAACATCCTGAGGAATAGAAGTGATATTTATAATTTTAGCTTTCCCCTCAATATATTCTCTAATTTTTTGAAGGGCACTGTTATTTAGAACTCCTTCAGGCAAAACTATCCCTAATCGTCCACCTGGTTTTAAGAGGTTCAGACATCTTTCCATAAAAAGCACTTCTGTCAAACCACTCCATGCGCCCACATCAAAAATGTCTAACAATGCCTTCCCCCGACTTTTACCATGTCCGTTATCAAATGTAGCCCAATCTTGAAGTTGTTTAACTACCGAGTCTCTGTATTGATTACCGTATTTTTTTTCATAGAACTTGATTTTGTTATCATCGGGAACATCAGAATGGGTAACTCTTAAAGATTTATTTACTCTGGAACCAAAGGGGGGATTTGTGAATATTACGTCAAATCTTCCATCAAAAATACCATTAACGTTGAGCAGGCCGTCATGATGATGGACACCGCCATGGCCATCACCATGCATAATCATATTCATTTTGGCGGTTCGAGCCATCCTTGGGTTGGCATCTGTACCAAATATACAATTGTGAGATAGATTGTGAAGTCTTCCTTTCTTGTTATTTAAATTAAATTCTTCATTTAACTTTAGTCTCAAATCATTGACCTTTTTTTCGATTTTAGACTTTTGTGCTTTTGGCAACTTTTCAAAGTTTGAATCATAGTAGGTGCTTTGAATTTTCCTAACTTTTGATTGAATATCAGATTCAATCTTATCTTTTACATATTCAAACGCTTTAATTAAAAAACCTCCACTACCGCAACAAGGATCGCAGATTAATTCACCTTCTTCTGGGTCTAGTACATCCACCATATAATCCACAACAGTTCTCGGTGTAAAAAACTGTCCAAGTTCACCTCTAAAAGTACGCCCCAAGAATTCTTCGAATGCTATCCCCTTAATGTCATCTGAAGTATTTGAAAGGTTAAATGATTCTAGTTCCTCTACGATCATTTCAAAACTTCTTTGACGGATTCGAATTCTGTCTAACTCCTCAAATAATTCATCATTCTTAAATTCTTCCTTAGTCTTATCAAATAGGTATTGCATGTATTCTTTATCAAAAAGAGAAGAACCAGTTGCCTTCAATGAGGGGCGAATGTTCTCTTCGTAGTCCTTTTCTAATGATTTAAATCTATCCCTTGAGAAAATAAGATCTTGATTAGATTTTCGTTCATACATTATCTTCATGAACAATATCTTACTAATTTCATCAAATGCGGCTTCAGGAGACAACTTATCATTATTTCTAATGATGTTATGGCATTTTGATAAAAGAGCAGTAAACTGATCTCTTGTGAAGGTTTTAGATTCAGAGATAAACTTTCTAATTTGAGCATCTTCAGTAATTAGTTGAGCCTTCGGTATATCTTGTAAACGCTCAAGTTTTCGGTCTAATGGTTCATCCTTTATATAGAAGATTTTTGTCTCTTTTAGATTTGTTGCTATAAAAAAATCTGCTTTGACACTCGATGCAAAATTGTATCCAATGAGGTAATCTTGTGCATTAATAGTGATGTGCTCGGCCTTGCATTGAGCAGCAATTATTATTGAAGGTATTTTGTTTTTCTTTTTCTCTGATTTATTTCTCCAAATTCCAATGTCCGCTTTGTATCTATTTTTAATAACAACATCCTGACCAAGCTGCTCAAGTGAATAGCCGTAGTGATTGATTAGCCGAATAATAAACTCTTGTTTCAGCTTTTCTTCAGGAGTCAGATTGATCCATTTCCCTAAAATAGGAGCATAGATCTTATTATTTTCAATATTTAGTTCCATACTCATTTCGATTTCTTTTTTAATTCTTGTTCAGCCCGCTTAAGAGCTGCCAATGCAGCTGTTTCATCCCCAACATTTTCAATGATTTTATCAGACAGCCAAATTGTCAATAATTCTTCTTCATTTGCGTTTAGCAATAGAGCCAATGCAATTACCTGCTCTCTCTTTGCTTTTCTTTCTCCTCTTTCAATCTTACTGTACATTGGAGTATCAATCTCAAGGCTTGCAGCAAGCTGCCGCTGAAATAACTCATTTTCTTCTCTTAATTGCCTGATTTTTTCGCCAAATTGCATAATCAATTAATTTATGACTTGTCAGTTTTTGGCTAATATATTAAAATGTTTATTGTTTTCTAGTAAGTACAGGCAGATTTTAAGTATTCTCGTTTTATTGCGTGAAATTTTGTCGATAAATAAAACCTAGTTCGATAGTTTGTGCATGCTTTGACAAAGGAAATATTGTTGTGCTTTTCAATAGTTTTCAAAAGAAATCACAAAAAACGCCAACAAAAGACCTCGAAAAGTCTATAAAAATTATGACTGAATATTTAAGTGAATAAACCTTTTGTAATAATCGAAGCAATAAACGAGAACGTATCTACTTTTAATCAGCATTTTGATATGAGATATGATAGAATTGGTAGGAAAGAAAGAACAGATTTTGAAATTAAAGCAAAGTCTTTTGCAATTGGAGAGTAGATTAAGGAAGAGAGAAAGTTCGCAAAAATGACGCAAGAAGAGCTAACTAAAAAAATCGGGATAAAAAAAGCTATATCTCAAGAATTGAGAATGGTCATACGGATATTCAACTATCGACATTATATAAACTTATTGAGATTGGATTGAGTATAATAGTACACTTAACCATTCTCTAATCTTATGTTCATTTTTAAAAGGTTACTCTTCAAAAGGTTTCCTTATTCTACATCCGATATTAAATCTGAACAATCTTCCCCAACTTCCCTCACTTTCCCTTCTTATATTGTGGTGAAATAGAAGAATCAAATCGTAATCGACCACATGAATACTATCACAAACGACGTAATTGCCTCAAAACTGGAAGAAATTGGAACGTTGATGCGCCTTGCCAGCGAGAATGACTTCAAAGCCATTGCTTTTGATCGCGCTGCTCGGACAATCGAGGGGATGCAAGAAGAAATATCAGACTACATCAGTCAAAAAAAACTGACAGACATTAAAGGCATTGGAAAATCTATTGCAGAGGATATTTACACCTTTGCCGAAACTGGTGAAATCCCCATCCTCAAAAAACTTCACGAACAAGTCCCACAAGATCTAATAAAATGGTTAGGGATTTCAGGACTTGGGCCAAAAAAAATCTACAAAATACATCATGAGTTAGGGATCACTAAAATTGAAGAACTCAAGGAAAAATGCGAGGATGGTTCGGTCGCAGCATTGAGTGGAATGGGGGAAAAATCAGCCGAGAAAATCCTAAAATCTATTGCGTGGATGGAGCAATTTTCTGAGCGTTGTCGTTTGGATGAAGCCATGGAAATATCCAATACGTTGATGGAAGCCTTGACTTCGCTTGATGGCGTTCAGGATATTTCGGTAGCCGGTTCCTTGCGTCGCAGGCTCGAAACGATTGGGGATGTGGACATTCTGATAGCCGCAGTTGCTGACAAAGCGGCTTCTATTTTCGATGTGTTTACTTCGCACCCTTCGGTAGTTGAGATTCTTGGTAAGGGAGATACAAAAAGCTCTGTTCGTACAAAAGAGGGCCGTCAGGTTGATCTCCGTATTGTAAAGCCTGAGGAGTTCGGTGCAGCACTCATGTATTTTACCGGAAGCAAGGAGCATAATGTAGCGATGCGTCAACGGGCACGTGAGCGCGACATGGCGTTGAATGAGTATGGACTTTTTAAGCTTGATGAAAAGGGCAATACTAATTTTGATGCTCCGGTGGAATCAAAAACGGAGGCATCCATTTATGAAAAACTTGGGTTGCACTACATCATTCCGGAATTACGTGAGGATAGAAACGATTTCAGTTGGTTTGCTGAAAACGAGCATCCTGATTTAGTGGAGTTGGGTGATATAAAGGGAGTCTTGCATGCACACAGCACTTGGAGTGATGGCAAAAAGAGTCTGGAAGACATGGCTCGTGCTTGTATCGAACGGGGATATTCCTACCTTGGCATTACCGACCACTCACGCACGGCGGCGTATGCCGGAGGACTTACCATCGAGCGTGTTGAGCAACAGTGGAAGGAAATTGATGCCCTAAATGAGCGTTTCATCAAAGAAAATGTTGCATTCCGAATCTTTAAGGGAATCGAATCTGACATCCTTCAAGACGGCTCACTTGATTATCCGGATGACATCCTCAAAGGCTTCGATTTTGTGATCGCAAGCGTGCATGCCTCTTTGGAAATGCCCGCTGATAAAATGCTCGATCGGTATAAAAAAGCCATTGATCATCCGTGTTGTACGATGGTGGGACATCCAACCGTTCGCCTTCTCCTTCGCCGTGATGGCTCAAAAGTAGATATCAACCGCCTGATTGAGTATGCGGCAACCCACGATACCGCTATTGAAATCAATGCGAGTCCGTGGAGGTTAGACCTCGATTGGCGATACGGACAAAAAGCCAAAAAAGAAGGGTTGATGTCTGCTATTTGTCCTGATGCGCACGATACTGAAGGTATCGACGATATTAAATTCGGTGTAGATATTGCCCGAAAAGGATGGTACGAGAAAGATCGCATCCTCAATACAAAAACAACCGATGAATTGGAGCAGTGGTTTGGTTCAAAAAAATGACCTTTGACCTAATCTTCTAATCATTTAGTTCTCATTTTTTACTGTAAACGAAATCCTGTTATGGCGACTGTTCAAAAAAATATATTGTTTAGCATCGAATGGATGCATGTTTGGAAGGATAAAATCAATGCAAGTGATGCTTATCGCTCAAGTGGAAAAAACTGGAATGAACCGCTTGTTCTGAGATTTAAAGACGGATTACAAGTAAACGGAGATTTAATTGAGGGCTTTTGGCTTGATCTCAAAAAGGGAATCTGTGCGGAAATCCGATACGCCACAAAAGAGGATGTATCAAAAACCCATGTTGTTCTTTCTGCTTCTAATGAGGTTTGGGAACGGCTTATTAAAGAGAAAAAGGATCCGCTTTTTTTATTGATGCAAGGGGGATTGAAACTGGAAAAAGGAAGCCTACTAAAATTGACTTCCGAACGCGCATCGGCAAAAGCATTACTTGAAGCGGCCTCTGAGGCGAATGAGACAATGCAAGCAAACAGTGAACCATCACCAAAAGAAGAAAAAATAGAAGATTCCATCACTTCAAAATCACTTTCTCCGCAGATTTCAAAACGGACTTCATTGGCTTCGACCCGTCGCGGACTTGATCTTGATTCCTTCCCCATGCAACTATTTCAGCGCGCGAAACAACTTGGTGTTTGGGATCCGGCGGCCATTTCATTCGAAACCGATGCCAAACAATGGCAAGCCTTCTCTGATCTCGAAAAACGAGTATTACTTCACCTAACATCCATGTTTATTGCCGGGGAGGAAGCCGTTACCTTAGATTTACTCCCCTTGATTCAAACAGTTGCAGGTGAAGGAAGAATTGAAGAGGAAATTTATCTTACCTCTTTTTTGTGGGAAGAAGCCAAACATACCGAGTTTTTTGCCTTGTTTTTAGATAAGGTGGTAAAAGCAGATCCCATGTTGGAGGAGTTTCACGGTGAAGCATACAAGCGACTGTTTTATGATGCACTCCACGAAGCTTTAGAGCGTCTGAAGTTCGATCAATCACCTGAGAGCCAGCTGATTGCATCCATTACCTATAATATGATTGTGGAAGGCACGTTGGCAGAAACCGGGTATGAAGCCTACTACAATATGCTCACCGAAAACGATATGCTTCCCGGTCTTAGGGAAGGTATCGGCCTGCTAAAACGAGATGAATCCCGACACATCGCCTTTGGACTTTATTTTATAAAGCGATTACTGAACGAGCACCCTCATTTAGGTACAACCCTCGAAAATGAAACCGGCAGATTGATTGAAATGGCTCTTGAGGTTGTAAATGAAATATTCGAGCCGTACGAGGTGATGCCATTTGGTTTAGAAAAAGAGTGGTACATCAATTATGCCACCACCCAATTCAGTAAGCGGATGCGGAAATTGCTAGATACCGAGTAGCCTGATTTACTGCACACCCCGAGAAAGGTTTCGCTCTGTGAAGATTCTATCCGGAATCGGTTCATCAAAAATGCGCTCATTCCATCGAAGTTCTGTTCTGCGATTTTGGATAAGATCGCGCATTATCATGGTATCAGGACGCCAAATTCCCGGTCTTACTTCGTTGTAGTCTGTGGCTGTGAGATGTTTGATTTGTCTTCCGTCTCTGTCAAAATAGAAGGCTTCAAGCAGAATATATCTTTCCGTATCAATTTTATAGTGGATGGCACTGTACTGACTACTTCCGGTCGGTATTGCTTTTATCAGCATAGTGGTCTCATGCTCTTCTAAAACAGTGACTTCCATTTGCTCGGGTTCAATAGCACCCAAGTCTTCAAAGGTGAAATCGCTACCCATGAACCGATCAGAGC